>ERZ795041.383-NODE-383-length-16877-cov-7.961717_pt1 | contig 16877 bp, 30 predicted proteins | sample MGYA00375125_ERZ795041 | MGnify/ENA primary metagenome ERZ795041 (study PRJEB30170, sample SAMN03074214) | activated sludge metagenome | biome: Common Effluent Treatment Plant; feature: Wastewater; material: Activated sludge; isolation source: activated biomass in...
TCTTCCGCGATTTGCCGGTAGACCTCGTCAAATCGCTCGGCAGTTTGATATATCTCGTCGAACGTATGCCGTTGAATACGGGCGGGAAGGCCGTCCACAGCCGGATGGCGACCGGTACGAAGATAAACGGTATCGGCCGCGGAAAGGAGATGCCAGGCCTGAATGGTGATCAGGCCGGCATCTCCGGGTCCGAGACCAACGATGGTGATGGTCATGCGTGAAGAACTGTGCCGATCAGAATACCGGCACAGCTCGATTGCGCCTCAGATAGGCAACGATTAACGCTTGGTATAGGTCGGAGCCTTGCGGGCGCGCTTGAGACCGGGCTTTTTACGCTCCTTCACACGCGCATCCCGGGTCAGATGATCCCCAGCGCGGAGGGGCGAGCGCAAATTCTCGTCATACTTGACGAGTGCGCGGGCCAAGCCAAGGCGAACGGCGCTGGTCTGGCCGGTGATGCCACCACCCTGAACCAATACGGTCACGTCTACCTTACCCATGAGTTCGCTATCTTCCAGCGGGCCGATCAACGTCTGATAATCGCCATAGCGCGGGAAAAACTCCTGCACCGGCTTATCATTGACGATGAACGTAGGACCATCTTCCTGACCTTGCTCACGGAGGTAGATGCGCACGCGCGCGGAGGCTTCTTTACGACGCCCAATTCCCTCAAAATATTCGCTCATATTTGATACCTCTTAACCTGGTAAAAACCGGGTTCCTACAGCTCCAACGGCTGCGGCTGCTGCGCCTGGTGTGGATGCTCCGTCCCGGCGTATACCTTCAACTTCTTGAACATCTTGCGGCCGAGCGTATTCTTCGGCAACATGCCTCGAACAGCAGACTCAACCACGCGCTCCGGGTGCTGCTGCAATTGATCGCGCAGAGAAATTTCTTTAAGGCCACCGATATAGAGCGAATGGCGATAATATTTCTTCTGCTCCAGGCGGCGTCCGGTTACGGCGATCTTGTCGGCATTCACAACAACCACGAAGTCACCGCAATCTACCGCGGGACTATATATCGGCTTGTGCTTGCCCTTCAAAATCGACGCCACACTCGAGGCCAGACGACCCAAGGTCTGCCCCTCGGCGTCTACAACGTACCAAGCACGCTCTACGTCCGCAGGTTTGGTCACGTAAGTCTTCATCTCATTCCTCCACCGGCGGGTGGCCGGATACTCAGGTCCTCATTCATTATCATATTCTACAGATACCAGGTAAAGCCCATGGGCCGGAGCCAATGTCGCCGAGTGCTTTCGCTCGCGCGCGGCCAGCGCGTCCGCAAAATCGCTAATCGACCACTGACCACAACCAACCATTTTAAGTGACCCCACGATACTGCGCACCATTCGATACAGGAAGCCGTTGGCGCAAATTTCGAATGTTACCATTTGTCCATCGCGCCGCCATGTCGCAGAGTACACCTCACGTGTCGTGCTCTCGCCCACGGTGGGCCTGCCAAATGTGGCGAAGTCGTGCACCCCAACAAGCAGGGCGGCCGCCTCGTTCATTTGATCCAAGTCCACCCGATGAACAACGTGCCAGGCGCGATGGCGCCAGAACGGCTGTCGAATCGGCACATTCAGGATATGGTACGCATACGATCGTCGGCGGGCGTCGAACCTTGGATGAAACCCCGGCCGAGCCGCTGCCAGCTCACTCACAACGATATCCTGCGGCAGATTCGCATTCAGCGCTCGATGCAGCGCATCCAGTCCGTGCTTTTCCGGCCACTCAATTGTAAACCCTATGACCTGCCCCAGCGCGTGAACGCCGGTATCTGTCCGCCCCGCCCCGAGCACCCGCACCGGGTGGGCCACAAGCCGGGCTAAGGCAAGTTCAAGCTCAGCCTGAACCGAAGGAACTCCGCGCCGCTGTCGTTGGAACCCGTAATAATTGGTTCCATCGTACTGTACGGTTGCCCGATAGGTACGAGCATCGGTGCTGTGTTTTTCCTCCGGCTCAAGCGCCACACGAATCGTTAATCTTCAACCAGCATCAGCACGGCCATCTCGGCGTTGTCGCCGGGCCGTCGGCCGATCTTCACCATGCGGGTATAGCCGCCCGGACGGTTCGCGTACCGGGGAGCAATTTCTTCGAATAGCTTGCGCACGACGTCTACGTCTTCGAAGGTACCATCCTCCCCCTCGGTTGTGCGCAAATTAGGAAGCCGCGCAGCCGCCAACCGGCGCGCATGAATCGCGGAACCCGGTTGTTCGCCTGTCTTGGCCAGGCCACGCTTGGCCAGGGTGATCATTTTTTCCGCAGCCGGGCCGATGGTTCGTGCCTTGGCTTCGGTCGTCGTGATTTGTTCAAATACCAGCAAATCAGCGATCATGTTGCGCCGTAGCGCGTTGCGATGGCCGGTGTCGCGATTTAGTCTGCGGCCATGTACTTTATGACGCATCGTTAACTCCTCTATCAGCCATCGGAGGCCTAGGCCGACCGCTTGGCCTCATCTTCTTCCGACAGGAAACCCTTCAACCGAAGCTGTTGTTTCAGCTCATCCAGCGATTTGTCGCCGAAATTGCGAATGGCCAGCATTGTCTCTTCGCCACGATCCAGCATTTCCAGCATTTCACCGACCTTGGTGATGCCGGTGCGCTTCAAGGAATTGAAGACGCGAACGCTGAGGTCGAGTTGCTCGATCGGCGTGTCGTAGATCTCGTTGGGGATCGTCTCCTCTTCCTTCTCTTCCTCGACGGTGACAAAGGTTTCTTCGCTGACGCCGGAGACCGGCTGCAGCTGTTGCCTCAGAATTTGTGCCGCCTGGGCCAGCGCCTCTTCGGGCTTGATTGTCCCGTCGGTCCAAATCTCCATGACGGTGCGATCATAGTCGGCCACCTGACCCACGCGGGTCTTCTCGACTTCGTAGGCCACGCGGCGGATCGGGCTGAAGATTGCGTCGACCGGCAATTCGCCGATCGGCAAGCGGCCGCGGTCCTCGGCGGGTGAATAGCCGCGCCCGGTCTCCGCCATCAGTTCGATCTCCAGGAACGTATCGTCCGCGTCAACCGTGAACAGGTACAGATCCGGGTTGATGATCTCCACCTCGGGCGGAACCTGGATGTCGGCCGCGGTGACGGGGCCGGCGCCCTGCACCTCAAGACGCATGCGGGCAATATCTGTATTCACAAGACGCAGCCGCAACTGCTTCACGTGAAGAATGAACTGCATCATGTCTTCGCGCACGCCGGGGATGGCCGAAAACTCATGCGGCACATCGGTCACGCGAATTGATGTAATGGCCGCGCCGGGAAGTGAGGCCAGCAGCACGCGCCGCAGCGCGTTGCCGACCGTGGTGCCATACCCCCGCTCCAGCGGCCCGATCACGAAACGACCATACTCAGCAGTCATGGCCGTGCTTTCGATTTTCGGCATTACAAGATTATTGATAGTCAAGGCGATTACCTCCCTCTTGGGAATCTGCCGGCGGGATCGATCCGTTCAAGATCGCTCCCGCCGCGCTCGACAACTCCCATAAATCGGTCTGTTTCAAAATGAGCAACTGCCGTTAACGGGAGTAGTACTCGACAATCAACTGTTCGTTGAGCGAGATATCGATATCTTCGCGAGCAGGCGCGTGCAGAACGCGACCCGACAGGTTCGCAGCATCAACCGTCAACCAACGCGGCACGCGGCGGTCGTCTATATTTTGCCGCAGGTCCTTGAAGTAGGTTCGCCGGGTGCTCTCCTTGCGGACGGATACAACATCACCCGGAGCCACCAAAGCCGACGGGACATTTGTCTTGCGGCCGTTGAGCACGATGTGGCCATGCTGCACCAACTGACGAGCCTGCGCACGCGAGTCAGCCAGACCCAGGCGGTAGACCACATTGTCCAGACGACGCTCGAGAATAGCCAACAGGTTGTAGCCGGTCAGGCCCGATTGACGGGAGGCACGCTCAAAATAGCGGCTGAACTGACGTTCCAAAACGCCATATATACGACGAGCCTTCTGCTTTTCGCGCAACTGCAATAGATAGTCGGAAGCGCGGCCGCGGCGGAATTGATTTTCCCGCCCGTGCTGCCCCGGCGGATAGCCACGGCGCTCGACCGAACACTTGGGGGTCAGACAACGCGACCCCTTCAAAAAGAGCTTTTCGCCCTCACGCCGGCACAACCGGCATACAGGTCCAGTATAACGTGCCAATTTAGGTACCTCCTCTTGAGTACCGATCGCGGCGGCAAATTCATTGCCCCGCGGTCAGGGATGGGAGAGGTTTACGGGCTTGGCCACCCTTCGTCCCTCTCAACACCACAAATGAATGATTTAATTAAATACGACGTTTCTTCGGCGGCCGGCAGCCGTTGTGAGGCACCGGGGTGATGTCCTGAATCGAGGTCACGCGAATACCGCTGGCCTGGATCGAACGAATCGCCGCCTCACGACCGGGGCCGGGGCCTTTAATAATGACGTCTACTTCCTGCACGCCGTTATCGACCGCCGTGCGGGCAGCATTTTGGCCGGCCAGACGAGCGGCATAGGGAGTGCTCTTGCGAGACCCCTTGAAACCGGCCGCGCCGGCGCTGGACCAGGAAACGGTATTGCCTTTGGTATCGGTAATCGTCACGATAGTGTTATTGAAGGCGGCATAGATATGAGCCTGCCCCTTTGGCACCATCTTCTTGGCTTTCTTACGAGTTGTTTGTGCTTGTCTTCTACGTCCCATCGTTCCTCTGTTATTGACCCAACAGCGGGCGACGTGCCGGCAACGGTTAACCGCCGTCCGGCACGCCGCCCGTCAATCGTTATTTCAATTACTTGCCGCCCTTACGACGACCACGCCCGGCGACCGTCTTCTTCGGCCCCTTGCGAGTGCGCGAATTGGTGCGCGTGCGCTGGCCGCGTGCCGGCAAATGCCGACGATGGCGCAGACCGCGGTAGCTGCCGATTTCGCCCAGGCGCTTGATGTTCATTGCCGTTTCGCGGCGCAGATCACCTTCAACCGTGTACTCTTTCTCGACCAACTGGCGCAAGCGCGTGACTTCAGCCTCAGACAGATCGCGAACTCGGGTGTCCGGGTTCACTTCGGCCTGTTCGAGAATTTGGTGGCTGGACGTCCGGCCGATCCCGTAAATATACGTCAGACTGATCTCCACGCGCTTGTTGCGCGGAATGTCGACACCTGCAATACGAGCCATTCTGTCTCTCCCTTAACCCTGACGCTGCTTGTGATTCGGATCAGAACAGATCACGCGCACCAGGCCATTTCGCTTGATGATCTTGCATTTCGGACAACGCCGTTTGACAGATGATGTTACTTTCATGATTCTACTCTCCAATGCCGGGCCATAGCCCCGGCTATTCAGCCTGCTCAATTACTCGGCGCAGGTCTTGCTGAACGGCCTCGATACTCTGCTGGCCGTTCACATCCACGACCAATCCCTGCTGGTCATAATAATCCAGCAGCGGTTTGGTTTGTTCCTCATACACGCGCATCCGATTGCGGACTGTGTCTTCCGTGTCATCGGCACGCCCTTCAATTTGCGAGCGCTTTACAAGGCGGTGGACCAGTTCTTCACCGTCGACCACGATATTGGGGACGACGATGATCTGACCGCTCAATTGTACCAGCATTTTGTCAAAAGCGTTAGCCTGAGCCTGGGTCCGCGGGAATCCATCGAGGATAGCCCCATCGGCCGCATCTTCGTGGGCCAAACGGTCCTTGACCATTGCTATAGTGACTTCATCGGGCACCAGCTCGCCCTTATCCATGTAGGTGCGGGCGAGCTTGCCCAATTCAGTCTCATTCTTAAGATTGTAACGAAACAGATCGCCTGTCGAAATCTGGGGCAATCCCAAAGATTTCTCCAACATCTTGGCCTGGGTGCCTTTACCGGCTCCCGGTGGGCCAATCAAGATGATGAACTTCATGACTTGATGAACCCTTCGTAATGGCGCATCAATAGTTGAGACTCCAACTGACGCATCGTATCAATGACGACACCTACCACGATGATGAGTCCCGAGCCGCTGATGACCAACACGCTCTGCTCCAGGCCGTCGATGCGCAGCAGCGCGGCGACCACCGCCATAATGCCGGGCAAGATGGCGATGAGGCCCAGGAATATCGCGCCGACCAGGGTGATTCGACGAACCACAGCCATGATGTAGGTCTCAGTTCGCTTGCCGGGACGAATGCCGGGAATAAAACCACCCTGGCGCTGCAACGTCTCCGGCAGGTTCTGCTGACGAATCATCACGTCGGTGTAGAAGAACGTGAAAGCCACAACAAGGATAAAGTACAGGATCCAGTATGCCCCGAAGGCAAACGGCGCGACAGTCGGGTCCTGATTGGTGCCAAACTGGCTCACCGCCGTCGCCACCCGATCGACGAATCGACCGCTGCCGCTCATGAACAGGCCCGCGATGAGCGGAAAGAATGTCAGAATCGACTGGGCGAAGATGATCGGGATCATGCCCGCGGTGTTAACCTTCAACGGTATAAAGGTGCTCTGACCTTGATAGATCTTGCGTCCGCGCACGCGGCGGCCATATTGCACGGCGATTCGCCTCTGCCCTTCCTGAATAATGACGATGACCAACACCGTCAGCACCAGATAGAGCAGAAAGGTGAAAATCGAGAAGATTCGCGCCGTCACATCCAATGACAACAACTGGGACAACCTCGGGATAAAACAGGCAAAAATACCGCCAAAGATCATCAACGAGATAACATGACCAACGCCTTCCTCGGTGATCCGCTCACCAATCCAGATGGCGAACATCGTGCCGCCAACCATCGCAACGAGCGTGGTCAACGTCGGCAGCAACTCCGATGCGCCAAACCCAAAGTTGGGCATGATCGACTCGACGCCACCGGCCAGGCTAACGCCAACCAGACGAATCTGGCCGATCGCCTGCAAGAACGCCAGCGGCACAGTCAGATAATAGGTATAGCGATTCAACTTGTTCCGGCCCGTCTCGCCCTCTGATTGGAGCTCTTCGAGCTGCGGAATAATCGGTGTCAGCAACTGAATGATAATCGACGCGGTGATGTAGGGATAGACACCCATGGCCATCACCGAGAAGTTGCTGACCGCGCCACCCGACAGGAGATCGAGGAAATCGACCACCGCATTGCCGGTTTGCTGCGATGTAAACAGCAACCATGCCTGCAAGTTCACCCCCGGAACGGGGATATTGGCCAGCAAGCGATAGATTATCAGCATCCCGATGGTAAACAGGATGCGACGCCTCAGGTCAGGCAAGGTAAAGGCTGCGCGTACTGATTCTATCATTACATTTCTCCGGCACGCTCAAATGCCACTCCTCGTTCGGCGCGAACCGACCGATCAGGCATTGAACGGAATAACCTCTGCCTTGCCGCCCGCGGCTTCGATTTTCTCTTTCGCCGAGGCTGAAAAGCGATGGGCCTTCACGGTGATCGCTTCGGCCAGTTCACCCTCGCCCAGAACAACAATCCGGTCCGTGGGCTTCTTGACGAGGCCGATGGCCGCCATCAATTCGGGATCAACAGTCTCGCCGCCAAATTCAAATTCTGCCAACCGATCGAGGTTGACGGCCTTGTATGCCACACGGCGAATATTGGTAAAACCACGCTTGAACGGCAAGCGCCGCGCCAGCGGCAACTGGCCGCCTTCAAAGTAGGCGCCCTTGCCGCCACCGCTGCGCGCGCCCTGGCCCTTTGTCCCACGGCCGGCGGTTTTACCCTGTCCGGCAGAGATGCCGCGGCCCACGCGCTTGCGTGATTTCTTCGAGCCTTCGTTAGGACCCAAATCGTTGAGTTTCATCTCACTCACCCTTCTTGGACCGCGATTTCCCGGTCTCAACTTCTTCGACCGTCAACAGGTGACTGATCTTGTTGACCATCCCCCGAATTGCCGGCGAATCCTCGTGCTCGATCGTCTCGTACAATCTCTTGAAGCCGAGAGCCTTTACAGTGGCCTTCTGACGTTCGGTGTACCCGATCGCGCTTTTGCTATAGGTGATGCGTAACGTAGTCATTACTTACGCCCCCAGAACGGCGCCACTTCTTTCGGGTCCTTGCCTCGGTTGATCGCCACCTGACGGATGTCCATCAGTTGATCCAGACCGTCCATGGTCGCCATCATCACGTTGAGCACATTCGAGCTGCCCAACGACTTTGTAAGAATATCACGGTAGCCCGCCGCTTCGATGACGGCGCGAACGCCGCCGCCGGCGATAACGCCGGTGCCGGGCGAAGCCGGCTTAAGCAGCACCTTGGCCGCGCCATGATGACCTACTACCTCGTGTGGCAGCGTCGTGCCATACATCGGCACATCGCGCATATTCTTTCGCGCGGTCTCCAATGCCTTGCGAATCGCATCCGGCACTGTGCGTGCCTTGCCGATTCCAACGCCAACCTTGCCGCGGTTGTCACCAACCACGACTGTGACGCGGAAGGCAAACCGACGACCGCCCTGCACAACCTTGGCTACACGTGCGATGTCGATGATGCGTTCGTCGAAATCGTCTTTCTGCTCGCGAAAGCTTTGTTGTCTTCTCTGACCCATCGTTGACTCCTGAACGGGTAATCGTCCCGTTCTACAGTTTCAGGCCGCCCTCACGCGCGCCATCAGCCAGGGCCTTCACGCGGCCGTGGTAAATATAGCCGCCCCGATCGAAGACGACTTCCTGAATGCCTGCATCGAGAGCGCGCTGGGCGACAATCTTGCCGACGATCGCGGCTTGCTCTCGCTTTTTCTTGCCGGCCACCTGTTCGCTCACTTCTTTGTCCACGGTGGACGCCGAGGCCAGAGTCTTTCCGGCCACGTCATCGATCACCTGGGCATAGATATGTTCCAGGCTGCGAAAGACATTCAGACGCGGACGCTCGGGTGTGCCGGAGATCTTCAGCCGGATACGTCGCTGGCGACGCTTCCGCGGATCATTCATGTTCTTTGCCATAATGTCCCTATCCTATTAAACCTTACCGGTCTTACCAGCCTTGCGCCGGACGATTTCGCCTTCATAACGAACACCCTTACCCTTATAGGGCTCCGGCGGCCGCTGCTTGCGCACGCGCGCCGCAATTTCGCCGACATATTCTTTATCAATACCGCTGATGATCACTTTGCGGCCACGTTCTTCCACGGCAAAGGAAATCCCATTGTCCGGCTCAAAGTAGACCGGATGGGAGTACCCCACATAGAGCACCAGCCGCTGGCCGTTCATCTCGGCGCGATAGCCAACGCCTTCGATGAGCAACACCTTGGTGAAGCCATCGCTAACACCAGTGACCATGTTATTTAATAACGCCCGCGTCAACCCGTGCAATGAGCGATGATGCCGGTCGTCGGACGGCCGGGTAACGCTCAGAACGCCATCCTCGAGCGAGATGTTCATCTCCGGATGGAGGGTGCGCGTGAGTTCGCCCTTCGGGCCTTTTACCCCGACTGTCGAGCCATCAATATCGATGCTCACACCCTTGGGCAGTTGTATTGGCGCCTTACCAACTCGAGACATACCAAATACTCCCTAGCGGACAAATGTCCGCCCTCTTGTGTCGAACCTTCCTACCAGACCTTGCAGAGTAATTCGCCACCCAAACCGAGCTGGCGGGCCTTCTGGTCGGTCATGACGCCTCGCGACGTAGTCAAAATTGAGACGCCAAGGCCACTGAGAACCCAGGGAATCTCCTTCTTGCCCACGTAGATACGACGACCCGGCGAGCTAACGCGCTTTAGGCCATTGATGACCGAGCGACGATCGCGGCGGCCGCCTACATAGCGCAAGCGAATAACCAGGGTCGGGAACTTGTCCTGGGTCACAACTTCGTAACTCTCGATGTAGCCTTCGTTCTTCAGAACTTCGGCGATCGAGCCTTTCAATTTCGAATGGGGCATGGCGACTGACGGTTGCTGCCTGTCTAGGGCATTGCGCATCCGTGTCAGCATGTCGGCAATCGGATCAGTCATTGACATTTCGCACCTCTACTACCAACTCGATTTGACGACGCCGGGAATATTCCCTTTCAGGGCCTGCTCGCGGAAGCAAATGCGACACAGTCCAAAGCGACGGATATATCCACGCGGGCGGCCGCACAACTGGCAACGGTTACGGACGCGAACCCGATACTTCCGCTTCGTCTCACGTGCGATCATTGATTTCTTCGCCATCTGTATTCTCCAGAGCGCTTAGCGCCTAGGCTGCCTCAGCGACCTCGCGCCTAAAAGGCATTCCCATGAGCGCCAACAGTCGTCGACCTTCATCATCGGTTGGGGCAGTGGTGACAATGGTCACTTCCATGCCCCGCAGTTTATCGATCTTGTCGTAATCGATCTCCGGAAAGATCAACTGCTCGCGCAGACCCAGGGTGTAATTACCCCGACCGTCAAACGCATCGGGTGAAATTCCCTGAAAGTCGCGGGTACGCGGCAAAGCGACATGGATCAGGCGGGTCAAAAACGCCCACATCCGCTCTCCTCGCAGCGTCACCTTCAGGCCGATAACACGACCCTCGCGCAGTTTGAAACCGGCGATCGACTGCTTGGCCTTGTTCAACACAGGCTTCTGGCCGGTTATTATTGTGATATCATTTGTGGCAAACTCAATCGCTTTCGCGTTATCGAGCGCCTCGCCCAAACCCACATTGACCACGACCTTGGTAATCCTCGGCGCTTGCATGACGCTGGAGTAATCAAACTCCTTCATGAGCGCCGGCACTACCTCTTCGCGATACAACTGGGGTAGCGGCATAAAATTGGTTGCCATTGTTGTTTCTCCGGGTCGAGTAGCAGGTGGCCACGGTTCCCGCCTGAGACGCATATAGCGCGTCACGGTTCAGTGACCGCTTGGGCTGCCTGGCTCGCCTATTTTAAATTCCTGCCGTTAATCCAGCTCCGCGCCTGACTTCTTCGAGTATCGCACGACGTGATTATCCTCGTCGCGACGCACGCCGATGCGCGTCTTCTCGCCGCTGCCCGAATCAACGAGCATCACGTTGGACACGTGGATGGGCGCTTCGAACTCGATGATGCCACCCTGGGCCCGTGAACGGCCACTGGCCGGCTTCGGTTTCTGGTGCTTCTTGATAACGTTGACCCCGGAAACGACCACCATCTGCTTCTTCGGGTAGACGCGCTGGACGGTGCCGCGCACTCCCTTGAAGTTTCCGGAGATAACTTCTACCGTATCGTTTACCTTAATTCGCATGACTTACCTTATCCAGTCTCTGTAATCCGGTCGGTTACAGAGATTCCGGCGCCAGGGACAGAATACGCCCAAAACCCTTGTCGCGCAGCTCGCGAGCCACAGGCCCGAAGATACGCGTGCCGACAGGATTCTTGCCCTCGGCATCCAGGATAACCGCCGCGTTATCATCAAAACGGATGTAGCTGCCGTCTTCCCGCTTGTACTCCTTCGTGGTGCGCACGATGACAGCCTTGACCACAGCGCTCTTCTTCACGGTCGCATTGGGCGTCGCTTTCTTAACTGTCGCAGTCACAACATCGCCCACGGTGCCATAACGACGCCGCGAGCCGCCCATCACCTGAATCACCAGGATTTCGCGAGCGCCCGAGTTATCGGCTACATTGAGACGACTTTCCTTCTGAATCATTGGGTGCCTCGCTTAGTCTGCGCGCTCCAGAACGGAAACGAGCGCAAAGTGCTTTTCCCGGCTATAAGGGCGGGATTCGATTATCATAACCCGATCGCCAATTTGGCTCTCGTTGTTCTCGTCGTGGGCCTTATACTTTTTCACGCGGCTGACGACCTTGCCATAGATTGGATGGCGACTGGTCTCAGCCACAGAGACGATGATGGTCTTATCCATCTTGTCGCTGGTCACAACTCCCACGAGCCGCTTACGGTGCTCTCTCATCTTGATTACCTCGTGTTGCCTGGCGTAGTGCAATTGCTGGTATGCGCGATTTCTAGCGCACCAACTCATGGCGAACGACCAATTTCGGCTGCTTCGCCGAACGTCCCTTGGGGCGCGCCTTGTTCAAGTTCACCCATGCGGTCGCCAGCTTCTTGCCGCCCTTCTCATTAAACTCTACCTGCCAGGCGCTGTCTTCATAGACATAGCGGGCATTGGCCTGCCATTCCGCCCCTTCAAGGCGCTTGGCGATTTCCGGCTCACCTGCGGCTGCTTCGGTCGCCAGTTGCCGCTGATGCAAGACTGTCTCCAGCTGGGCAACCTCGCGACGCACCTGGCGCAAACGGGCGGTATTTTCCAGCCGAGCCGAGGCAACCTGAAAGCGCAGGTTGAACATTTCTTCACGCCCTTCTTCGAGCGTCTTCTCGAGCTTATCGTTGCTCATCTGATTGAGTTCGACGATGTTAGCCATTAGAGGACCTCCTCACGGGCGACGACTTGCGTGCGAATCGGCAATTTGAAACCTGCCGAACGCAAGGCTTCCCGAGCGATGTCATCCGGCACGCCGGAGACCTCGAAGATAATCCGACCCGGCTTGACGACAGCCACCCAATGATCCACCGAACCTTTACCCTTACCCATGCGGGTTTCCGCCGGCTTAGCGGTGACGGGTTTGTCCGGGAAGATACGAATCCAGTATTTGCCACGACGGCGCATTTGGCGAACGATCGACCGACGAATTGCCTCGATCTGGCGACTGGTGATCCAGCCCGGCTCGAGCGCCTGCAAACCATATTCGCCATTCAGCAGCGTGGTACCGCCCTTGGCCATGCCCCGCATGCGGCCCCGGAACTGCTTGCGATACTTAACGCGTTTGGGCATTAACATGTGACTTTCTCCGCTAGTTACTCAGTATGCGCTATTTCGTGACATCGGACGCGAGCCATTGCCCGCCGCTCGTCCGTTTCCGAGCACGCTTACTCGCTAATATATACGTCCGTTGCCTCGACGCGCTGCGGCAGGATCTCGCCCTTGTAGACCCAAACCTTGACGCCGATGCGGCCGTACGTGGTTAATGCTTCGGCAAAACCATAGTCCAGGTCGGCGCGGATCATATTGCGCGGCACGCGGCCTTCCCACAGTTTTTCGTTACGAGCCATCTCCGAACCGGAGAGGCGACCACTCGCCTCAATGCGAACGCCCTTCACTCCGGCGCGCATCGCCTGTTGCACGGCGCGCTTCATGGCTCGGCTGTGCGAGATACGACGCTCCAGCTGTCCGGTGATATTTTCGGCAATCAATTGGGCGTTGGCGTCGGGCTGGGTGATTTCCTCAACCTCGACTCGCACCGTCTTGCCGGTCAGGTCCTTCAGCTTCTGGCGCAGGTCCTTAACTGCCGCGCCCTTGCGGCCGATGACGATACCCGGACGAGCCGTATGGATCGTGACCTGCACCTGGTTCGGAAAGCGTTCGATCTCTATATGCGCCACTCCCGCCTGGATCAGGTCTTGCTTGACCATGCGACGGATCGCCATGTCTTCTTGCAGCAAATCGCGATAGCGGCCACCCTCGGCAAACCAACGGGCGTTCCAATCACGGATTGACTTCAAACGAAAGCCTACTGGGTGTACTTTACGTCCCACTTAATCCTCCATCCGGATATTCCGGATCAGTTTGCAATGGCCTTAAGCGGCCGCCTCGCGCTCGGCCAGAACGACCGTAATGTGCGACGAACGACGGACAATAGGGCGAAACCGGCCACGACCGGCAAAACGACCCCCATGGGGCGCCTTGCGATGGCGTGGGCCTTCGTCGGCCCAAATTCGGCTCACCACTAATTCATCTATCTCCAATCCATAATTTTCTTCGGCGTTGGCAACAGCCGAAGCAATCAGCTTGAACACCGGCTCCGCCGAACGCTGGGGCATGAATCGCAGCGCGTCCAATGCCTCTCCGGCATTCTTGCCGCGAACCGCATCCACCACGAGGCGCACTTTTTGCGTCGAGATCGGGATATGGCGAACTATTGCTTTTACTTCAAATGTATCGGCCATGATTACTTGCGCCCCTTCTTCTCAGATTTGGCCACATGGCCACGGAACGTTCGTGTCGGCGCGAATTCACCCAGCTTATGGCCAACCATATTCTCGGTGATATAGATCGGAATATGGCGGCGGCCGTCATACACGGCGATCGTGTGCCCCACCATCTGTGGAAAGATGGTGCTGGTGCGCGACCACGTGCGAATAACCTGGCGCTTGCGCGCGGTGTTCAGGTCTTCAACCTTCTTCAGAAGTTTCGGCTCGATAAATGGCCCTTTCTTCAATGAGCGTGACATGTTCAATCTCCAGAACTACGAACTACGATCTTCGAACTACGAACACCTTACGAAAGACGTGGTCTGAATATGTCGTTCGTAGTTCGTCGTTCGTAACTCCTACCGACGCTTCTTGCCCCGACGACGGAAGATATATTTATCCGTCGCCTTGTTGTTGCGCGTCCGCTTGCCCAAGGCGACCTTGCCCCAGGGCGTCTTGGGCGCCGCCATACCAATCGGGGAAGTTCCCTCGCCACCACCATGAGGATGGTCGCGCGGGCTCATCACAGATCCACGCACCGAAGGCCGGATACCCTTGTGCCGGTTACGACCCGCCTTGCCCAGCTTGATGTTGCCGTGCTCGACATTGCCGACCTGGCCGATGGTGGCCATGCAATCTTGTGCTACATACCGCTCTTCGCCGGATGGCAAGCGGATCGTTGCATATTGCAGATGATCCTTGGCCATCAACTGGGCCGAGACGCCGGCGGAACGAACCAACTGGCCTCCACGACCGGCATATAGCTCGATGTTGTGAATCGTCGTACCAAGCGGGATATTGCGCAGGGGCATGCTATTGCCCGGGCGAATCTCCGCCTTTGTTCCGCTGATAAGCGTATCACCAACCTTGACGCCCAACGGAGCCAGGATGTAGCGCTTTTCGCCGTCGGCATACACGAGCAACGCGATGCGCGCCGAGCGATTCGGATCATATTCAATCGTCGCGACACGAGCCGGAATGTTGGCTTTGTCGCGCTTGAAATCGATCTCGCGATAGAGTCGCTTGTGACCGCCGCCATGATGACGAACGGTGATCTTGCCACGCACATTGCGGCCGCCGCGCTTGCGCAGCCCGCGAACCAGACTTCGCTCCGGCTTCGTGCGGGTGATTTCTTCGAACGTAAAGCCACTCATATCTCGGCGGCCGGGCGAAGTTGGCTTAAATAGTTTTACAGGCATGATTCCTCCGGTCAGGCGCCAACTTATACGCCTTCAAACAAATCGATCCGGCCACCCGGCTTGAGGGTGACCATGGCCTTCTTCCACCCGCTCTTGCGAATCGTCACGCGGCGAACCCGGCGTGCCCGCTTGGCAGGCATATTGGCAATGCGGATCTTGTCCACGCGCACGTTCGGCCAAGCCAGCTCAATGGCCTGCTTCACCTGCATTTTGTTCGCGCGCGGGTGAACGACAAATGTGTATTGATTATTGACGTCGGCCAGGAAGTTGCTTTTCTCAGTAACTACCGGCCGGCGGATGATATCGCGCCAATGCATCTTACCCCTCCACCGCAGCGTCTTCGGCGTCTATCCATTCGTCGTCCATGTCCTGTTCGAGGAAGCTGGAGACGACGTCGAGCGCCGCTAGAGGCATTACTATTTTGCTATATCCCAAAAGGTCGCGAATGTTTAGATAGTTGGCCCGCAGGGTCTTCACATCCGCGAGATTGCGTGCTGATTTCTCAACCGTCTCATTGCGATCGGCCAAGAGCAATAACGTCGTCTCACCCTGCGTCAGGATCGTCATCATATTCGCGATGCTCTTGGTCTTCGGCGCATCCATGCTGATCTGGTCGAGCAGAACGATGTCTCCCGCGTCCGCTTTGGCGGACAGAGCGGAGCAGAGCGCAGCCCGGCGCATCTTGCGCGGCATGTTCTTCGTATACTTGCGCGGCAGCGGCCCGTGGGCCTTGCCGCCACCAACAAAGATTGGCGCCTTGCGGCTGCCATGTCGCGCGCGACCGGTGCCCTTCTGACGATAGACCTTGGCGGTCGTGCGGTTGACCTCTGAACGGGTCTTGGCCTTGTGGGTTCCAAGACGCGCGTTAGCGAGCTGACGCACCAATGCCTGGTGCATCAGGTCACGGTTAATATTCGCTTCGAAGATAGAGGCCGGGAGCTCGAAGGTGCTCACTTGTTCGCCGGCCATGTTATAAACTGGAAGTTCCATCGTACTGTCTCCCAAGACAACTCATTTCCAACTTGCGATCGGTTGTCCTAGCCCTTGGCCGCGTCGCGGATAATGACCAGGCCACCCTTCGCGCCGGGAACCGCGCCCTTGATGGCGATCAGGTTCCGCTCGCTATCGATCCGGATAACTTCCAGATTCTGAGCAGTCGAACGTTCGTTGCCCATGCGGCCGGCCATGCTCTTGCCCTTCGGCACGCGTGACATCTCGGTGGCCGAACCGATTGAACCCGGTGCACGCCAACGGTCAGACTGACCGTGGGTCTTCGAGCCGCCGGCGTATCCGTGACGCTTCACGTTACCGGCGAACCCCTTACCCTTGGTCTTCCCAACCACATCAACCTTATCACCAACGATAAATTGCTCGACCGTCAGCTGCTGGCCGACCTTGTATTCACCGGCGCTGCTCGTGCGGAACTCGCGCAGGTGACGCACAGCCGGGATACCCTTATCCTTGCGGTGACCTTTCTTTTCGCCCTTCAGGACGCCCAAATGGCCTTGCTGGCCTCTGGTCAACCGTTTGGGCGATACGTCACCATAACCCAACTGAATAGCGGTATAGCCGTCGTTATTCTTATCCTTGACCTGGGTCACAAAGCAAGGCCCAGCCTGGATAATGGTCACGGGGGTAACGACGCCGTTATCATCAAAGATCTGCGTCATCCCCACTTTCTTTCCAATCAAACCTTTCACGAGTAACCTCCCGGCGCTCGATAACTGACTCAGTTAGAGCGAAATCTCGATGTCCACACCGGCCGGCAGGTTCAGCCGCATCAGCGTA
>ERZ795041.384-NODE-384-length-16844-cov-3.678659_pt1 | contig 16844 bp, 17 predicted proteins | sample MGYA00375125_ERZ795041 | MGnify/ENA primary metagenome ERZ795041 (study PRJEB30170, sample SAMN03074214) | activated sludge metagenome | biome: Common Effluent Treatment Plant; feature: Wastewater; material: Activated sludge; isolation source: activated biomass in...
GCCGTTTGTCGATCGCATGTGGGGCTTCGATCTAACAAATGCCGAACCGGTGGGCCGCGTGATCAGTGCATTCGTGTCAAAGGGCTGGTAGTCGACAAGGCGCGTAGTACACAGGCACTACGCGCCAGTCATCAATCTTGAATCAGACACGGCACTTCAATTCAGCCACCCCAGCTGTGGCCGATACCCCCGTCGGGGTTGGGTCCCCAAAAGGATCCAAGCGTATGCTCGCTGGCAGTCCCGAGCTCCACGAATCCGCACTCCGGGGATTCTTCCTCTCGCGTCGCTTTGCTCTCTTGCTCGACGATGTCTTTGGGTTCTGTGGTCACGGCTATCTCCCTGTGTTGCTACGGTTTAGATCGCGCGAGATGCGTAACACTCGTGAGCAGCACGCGTCAATTATTGCTTTCACTGTCACCGATTCTGAACGAGGTCCCTGCCATCGGATGAGCGATTCGCCTTTTTCACGTTTCGCCACTTGGATCACGGCGACAGAGGACGGGTGAGTGAGAATGCGACGCCTGCACATTCGCACAGGATGCTCCGACATGCGTTGCTTAAGTCGTACCCTCCGGGTAGCCACCTTGCTAGGAGCGATCGCACCGCCCATCTGTTGGTCGCAGACGAGCACGGCTGTATCGGCGCCGAGTTATGAGCCAATACCCCCGGCATGGAGTATTCCGATGAATACCCCGGGCGTGCTGTCGGTGGGTGCGAAGTACTGCACCCAGCAGGGCAAGTGTGAAACTGTCGGCGAGCGGCTCGGCGCCATTCCGCTCAAAGAGGGAGGGTCGGCACCGGCCGAGATTGGCTGCCGAATCAATCCGGAGTTCGAGGCGTGCCTGGCAAATCGTCTTCCCGTGCAGTTGCTGGCCCGTACGCCAGGGGGATCAGTCATCGCCCGGATCAATGATCGCAACTACGCCATTACGGGGCATGAGTGGGCACTCGAGAAGTCCGACGCGAGCGCGATCGGCGGGCCGATTATGATCGAGGTCGCCGGCGAACTCTCGCCGCTGCACTACGAACTGCGAGGAATGACCAAGGCCTCTCGACTGCAGCGGGCAAAGGCGATCGAGATGAAACGCATGCGCGCGATCGCCGGCATACTAGGTGCCAAAGGCCGGCGCTGCGATCAGCTGATGTCGGTGGAGAAGACCTCCGAGGGTGGAGAGTACACCGCCAAGTGCATGGTGAAGGGAAAGGAAAAAATCTATCGAGAGCACGCAAGCGGCATCGAATAGAAGATTCGCGGAAGAGTGCGACGAGGTCCATCCATGGATGGAATGGCACCAGGCAAAAGCCTGGTGCCACTCGCTACATACGCTTGTCAGAATGATGCCGGCGCTCTTGGCGCACGCCCCAAAAATACACTGCGAGCATGACGCCCAATGGAAGGCAAAGTGCGAGCGCGAAAGCTAAGTTCATCGTGACCCTACCTATCATCGCTCCTCCTGAGCCTTCGAATCGGCATCCTTAACGCGTTGAACAACTCCGACAATCCACACAACGGTACCGCTGACCAACATCAACAAGGCCTCCAACGTGGTGACCTTGTCTTCGCCAATCAGAATACCTGCGACGCCCGCACCGATCAGCGTAAGCCCGATCTTGCGGAAGTCTTCACGAGCTCCTTTCGTATCGATTTTCATCAACAGTGCCATGTATCTCCCTTTCATACGGAGCAACACGGCACGCCCGAAGGGGTGACGTATCACCCCATTGGGTTAACGATTGACCAGACGCCTGGGTTCAGGCGTTGCGCTCCATCTCACTGGTCACCGAAGCGCTCTTACAACAGCCCGACCATTGCAAATCGGTCCGCACTCGTCAATCAGGAGCATAGTCCACGGAAAAGGCATGAGCCTCCGACGCGACATGGGACGCGTACACCCGACGGCACTAGCGTGCGTTCAAGGATCCATTCCGCGGGCATGTCGTGAGCGAACGTCCCTATCCTTCTGCGGCGTACGTGCTTCGACCTGCTCGGAGAATCTCATATGAAACTGGAATCGCGCGCCCATGCCTTGTTCATGGCGGTTGTCAATCTCAGCACCGCATTGTTGTTCTTGCTGATGACGCAAGTGAACGCAAGCGCAGGTTACCCCAGTACGCTCGTCACCATTCTAGGGCCTCTGGGTGTCGCTGGTTTCGGCCTGTGGACCTGCACGTGGGTGCATGCCTTGTGGAAGAGCGCTCGCTCCATCCGCGAGCACTTGCAGTCCCTGCACGACGCTGAGACTTCGATCCCTCGCCGAATGTAACGCTCGATTTAGTCGATCGCGAAGTTGGGTGTCGGCGACTTCGCAAGCAGCGCTTGGACGCGCCGCGCGCATTCCTCTACTGCATGCTCGACGCTTCGAGCTGAGAAGCGCTCGACCCGCCATCCCATGTCTCGAAGGGCAAATTCGCGGGCGACGTCCGCCAACGTTCGTCGTCCGAACGTATCCTGGTGTCCTTCTTTGCCATCGATCTCAATCGCGATTCGAGCGCCATCGGTCACGACGGCGAGGTCAACCACAAACCGCCCAACGGGATATTGAGCGAGCGGCTGAATCTCCAACCGCTCGAGCGCATCGAAAAGAAGCGCTTCGTGAGGGCCTGCCGGAACACTACTGCGTTGAACACCGCGTGTCTTCGCCTGCCACTCCGCGGCCGCCGCGAGCGCTCGGATCGCGGCCACGCCCGAAGCACTCGCAGCCTTCCGATCTCCGACAACGATCACGCGATGTCTCGCTCGGGAAACCGCGACATTCAGGAGATACGCCGTATCGCTCAGGTACGCTTCGCATCCTGCCGGCAGATCCTTAGTAACACACAGGCTCAGCACCACGACGTCTCGCTCATCGCCCTGGAGCGCCTGCGGCGTTCCAACCGTGAGCTGCACCATGGCTCGCCATGCCGGCGTCGACGCCCGGTCGATGGCTTGTCTGAGAAGCCCGACCTGAGCCCGGAATGGCGAAAGGACAGCAATGCTCTTTGCATCCTCGGAGCGCAGCTCTGTCACGAGGCGCACGACGGCTTCCGCCTCTTCGGGACACTCACCTCCCCCGCCTGCTTTGCGCTGAAATCTCGAGTGCACGTCGATCCAGTGGATCCCTGCGCTTTCGACGTCGCCTCGGCACTCTGGGCTTGCGCGTCGTAACTGCCCTGAGTACCACAGCCGGTTGCTGTATCTCACGATCGATGGATGTGACCGATAGTGCGTGTTCAAGAATCTGACTTCTGTTGCAGGCGATGCCAGTGCGAGGTCAAAGAGGGAGTGGCTGGTGTACGCAAAGCGCCGTTCGCGCAAGTCACCAATACCGTGCTTAGTCATCAGCCAGGCGGCGATGCGCTCACCCAAGGACGTGATATGACGCAATTGCTGGGCATCGCCAAGGATAAGGACTCGCTTCGCACGCAGCATCAAAGGCAGTGCCGAGGCGATGTCACTCTGACTGGCCTCGTCGATGATCAGTTGATCGAACGTTTGCGCGCGCAGCGGAATGCCCTGGCGGACCGACAGGTTCGTCGTGCACCACAAGGGATAGGAGCGCAGCACGTGCTCGAATAGAACCTGCACCTCGCTCGGGCAAGGGCGGCGCTGCTCTACGGTCTCGATCATGCTCGCGTACGTTGCGAGTGCTGCTCGCTGAACCCCATCGCGACAACTTTGACGGAGCATGGCAGCTCGTGATTGGATGTACTCGCGACTGCAGCTCAGAAGGCGCTCCTGGGTATCGCTTAACAACGCGAGCAGCCGCGAAATCGCCTCGTGTGATACATGATTCGAGAAGCGCGGCTGCGTCGCTGTCTCGTGCCTTTGACGCAGCAAGAGACGGATCAGTACCGACAGGCACGCGGCCATCCAACTGCCGCGTCCCTCGCGTCCGCGGTCACGTCCATCCACCATGCGGCCGAGCCGGTCGTGCAAGTGGTCCTTCAATGACGAGAGTCGCTCGCACTCTGCGAGTGACGTCGAGCACGACGGCACGTGGGCGCCGCGGCCGCCGCGTTGCGTCCGCCGGAGCTTATCAACGAGCTCGCGCCGCAGATCTGCGCCGTGAAGAGAGATGCCGATTCGGATCGCAAGATCTGTTCCGAGCGACTCTTCGAGCCGACTTTCAATCACGTTCAGTGCTTGGTGATTTCGGGACGCCACGAGCACGGTCTCGTTCCTGGCGAGGCAATTGGCCACGAGGCCGACGACCACGCGCGACTTACCCGTGCCCGGCGGTCCGGTAACTGCCGCGACTTTCGATGTGAGTGCGACGCGTACCGCTTCGCGTTGATCCTCATCGAGCGCCTCCGGCTCGAGCACAGACACGCTCGTCGAGCTCGATGTTGGCAGAGACTCTCCCACCATGGCAGCGAGCGCAGTCCCTTTCGCATCCAAGGCTTTCATTTCACGCAACTCGGTTTGCACACCACGCGTGAATGGGTTTGCTTCGGTAAGCACGACCACGGCGCGATTCAGAAGTACCGGATGGCTCGTCGACGGCCATGGACCAGATGCCAGGTTAGGAGAGATGTGCTCCGCCGCTTCGATGTCGCTCTGCCGCAGGATTCGCGCCACCTCCAGCAGACTGCCGTCCTCGGCGAGACTGCTGGCATCGGACAGCACTCGTCCAAGCCGCTTGATGTCTTCCACTTGCGCCTGCAGGATCGAAAGGAATTCGGGGTTCACGATGCAGGCACCGGCCGCGGGCTCGATCAGCGTCACGCCACGCTCACGACGATGCGTAATCGCGCGAATGATGACCGGCACAACCTGGGCTCGACATTCGGTCGAGGCTGGAACCCACCATACAGGCCAGCCGTAAGCCCAACCGAGATTGCGCTGCTCGATTGTCTGTGCATGCTTGTGGCTCAGGCTCAAGCCCCGCAATCCCTGGCTGTGCCATTCGCATCGCAGATCGAGCTCAAGCCAGCGGGGGTCGCTCGCAACGATTCGTGCGCCCAAGTATCCATCAGTCTCGAGGCACGCCAGGTAATAGTCGAGCAGGCGCTGCAGCCGATCCGCGCTCATGCTGCGCACCTCGCCTCGATTCGAAGTTCGAGCGAACGCCTGCCGCGATATTCATTCTCCACGAGTGAATACACGAATCGGGCTGTGTCGCCGCTCGAGACCGGCAGAGGCGCCTTCGGCGAGGGTCGCGCACGAAACCAGACGGCCCGCAGCGTCACTCGACCCCGCGTGAGATTCATGCTCAGGTGCGTGTCATCGCCGATCGCGCGCACGTTCGAGACCTTGAACTCGCCGTCAAAGCGCGCCGGCTCAAAGCCGCGACCCGTCGGTTCCAACACGCGCAGCGCAGATACCGTGTCGAGCGTCAGCTCATGCTCGTCGAGCTCGCCATCCGAGTGAATCACAGGTCCTACTTGCGATTCCTTGAGCTGCTCGCACGCGACTTGCTCGAACAGTTCCGCGAACCGATCGAACTCTTGGCGCCTCACCGTCGCGCCCGCTGCGGCCTTGTGCCCACCGAACTTGATGATCAATTCCGGCGCACGCGCGTGGATTTCCATCAAGGCTTGCTGCGAGTGAAACTGATCCCCGCTTCGTGCACTGCCCGTTACCAGATCCGAGTCCCCGAGTGCCGGTGAGAACAGGAACGTCGGGCGTCCGAATCGCTCGACCAGCCGCGAACTGCAGATGCCCTGAACGCCACTGTGACCGTCCGGAAGCAACAGGCAGATGCTTCGACGCCCCAGTCGCACCAAGTGCTCCGCTTTACTGAGCGCGTCAGCGACCATCTCGCGCTCAATCTCCTTGCGCGATTCATTCTCGCTGTGAAGCAATTCGGCAATCTCACGCGACCGTCGGTGCTCGTCGGCCATCAAGAGGTGCAAGGCTGCATACGGATCCGAGAGACGCGTGCGCGCGTTGATTCGCGGTGCGATCCCGTAGGCAATGCTGTCTGCGGCGAACACATCACACCGCAGTAATCGGCTGAATTGCTCCCAGCACAGGCGGCTCATGCGATTCATCGCCTCAAGCCCCGCACGCACGACCGCGCGATTGTTGACGCTGGCCAGAGAGACGCAATCTGCGACGGTGGAACAGGCCACGTAGTCAAGCAGCAGTTCGAGCGATGGCGTCTCGGTTGAGAGGTGCCCCGCCTCCTGCAGAATTCGCTCTGTGGCGCGCAACAGAAGCCATAGCACCATTCCTCCGGCGACTGCTTTGTCTGGGTAGCGACAGTCCGGTCGTTGCGGGTTGATGAATGCGTAGGCGCTCACCGGCGCTTCGTTGAAATGATGATGATCCGTCACGATCACATCGATGCCCGCTGCTTTCAGGCGTGCAATTCGCGGTTCATCGCTTGAGCCGTTATCCGCTGTCACGACCAACGTCGCCTGAGCGCCGGCTATGCGAGTTGCAACCGCTTCACTCAGACCATAGCCATCCACCAGCCGATGGCCGATGAAACTGAGGACGCGGTCCCTTGGGTGGCTCCAGAAGTCCACCAACGCACGCAGGAACGTCGCATGGGCGCCGATTCCGTCCATGTCGTAGTCAGTCTCGATCCCAATTCTCTCTTGCGTGATGACGGCGGCCGCTAGCCGGTGCGCCGCGATGTCTATGTCGGCGAGCAACGATTCACTGGTGAGTTGCTGAAGCGTCGGCGTCAAGAAGGCACGGACGCTGCGTCCTTGGATAGGACGTCGCGCAATAACGCGCGCGACAGGCTCCACAAAGCCTTCCTGCAGCGCTGTCTGGTAGATGTGCTCGTCTGGCGCGCGACGATTCAATCGCGGCAGGTCCTGCTCGACGGCATCGGACGATTCGATAAGCGAGGCAGCCATGGCAGCTCCGGTAAGGTGGATCTCTGCCAAGCTCGCATGCTTCCTTGCCACTGCAACTCACGACAGCCGTTTATGGATTCTCGTCGTCGCGTTTGGCGAGCGAAACAAACAGGCCGGTGCCGATCAGCAGCGTGCCGATCCATACGCCATGCGCGTGAAAGAACCAGAGCGCGGCATTGGAGCTCGGTGGCAGTAGAACGACCAGGCACACAATGACCACCCCAGAGCCGATCAGCACGCGGGGCGGAGTCCTGACGATCTGCGCTGCGATGCGCACGTAGCGCGACAGAAAGTTGCTTGCGGCGGCAGGCGCCTCAGGCGATTTGAGGTCTGGCATACCCTGGTGTTCTTTCGTTCTAAGTGTTCGAGGTATCGTCTTATGCGTGTTTTGCCAAAGTCGGTCCGTCGTATGGGTCGCCCACTATTCTCGTGATCGCTGCTATCTCGTGCGTTTGATCGGTCGACGACAGCCAAGCGTCGATTCGGGGATAACACCGTCGCATCGCTCGGGCGCTCATCGCCGCCACGCAGCTCACCAGCAGAACAGGAGAGACCGCCAGCGCGGCCAGCAGCCAGGCAATGGGATGGGTCGAGGTGTTGCGCAACGCTCCATTCACCAGCGTGTCGAAGCAGCGAACGGCAGCCAGTATGGCGAGTTGCACGTACAGCCAAAGCGCGTCGAAGAATGCGCGACCCGATTGGATGAGAACGCATTGACGCGCTAGCAACCAACGCAGTCGGTCGGCGGGCATACTGGTGCTGGCTCCTTGCGGCAGCACGATGACGCTGCTCCAAACCGTTGAGTACGACCACGCTGCCGGTAAAGTGACGTTTGCATCGTCGTAGAAGACCACGACCGGCACTACAATCCGTGCGCGAATGCACAGGGTCTTGAGAATCGCCCCGGCTTGCTCTGGCCGCACGACTTCGAATCCTTTCGTCGGAATGGATCGGCGTGCCAGCACGGTGGCAGGCACGCATAGGAATCCGAGCAGTACGAGGGCGAGCAGACCCGCGCCGCCGAGCAGTGCGGCGCTGAACAGCGGGAGCACAAGAGGTGGCGGCATCCGATCCTGAAAAAAGCTCAGGCCTTGCAGAAACGTCCAGACGAGAGTCGCACTGCCTGCAAGAGCAAGCAGCGGAGCACAACACACGACGTAAGTTGCAATCAGCACGTGGGTGCAGCGAAATGCGTTTTGAAGGCGCGGCGGCATGTGGGCAGAGTAAGTGTTCAGTGCACACTAGGATCGCGCGAAAGAGGGCCTTCGAGGCCCACGAAATCCGCCAGCGGTGCCGCCCCAGCGCCAGCGTGCGTCAAACTACGCGAATTAGAACCGCAGTGCGCGGCCGGACAGGGCAGTTTTGGCGCACGGCTGTTGACGATCGAATTTCCGATTCCGCACCATCGCGTCACCAGGTTCTTCTGCGCAGTAGCCGACTTGGACTACCGAGACCTGCGAGCACCCAGCTCGGCGCGTTCCGAAAGCACACCTTCCTTCGAGCCCATCGCTCCGGTGCTTTTGAGCCGCCATGGTTTTTTGCCGATGCACTTGTTTGCATCGCGACTGGGAGCTCACCAGATAAATGAGCCTGTATCGGTGATGTGTGCATGCATGCATCATCCCTGCGACTGCCAATCGCAGGTGGGCATCTAAGCGCCCGCGTACCAGAGCCTGGCCCGCTCTAGCCGTTCCGAGCGTTCTCGCTCATGTGAATCGAATGGTCGCCTTTCGTGACCATTCTTACGGCGTTGACGATGCTTGTCGTCGTCGGGCGTTCCTCCCCTTCGGGAGGCGCTTAGAGTCGCTTGATCCCAGGCGGTTCTAAGCGCCTTCTGTCGCAGTCGACGCTTCTCTCTCACTGCTCGCGCACCTCACTGGCTGCTCTCGCCGCTGGCGCGTACTTCGCGTACCGATCTACTTGCTTCGGATTGCTCGTGACTTGGTCAGACACGTCATAGAGGTCGTAGGCCACGCAAAACAACCGGACAGCCGCAAGTCGCACATACTGCTGCCCCATCTTTTCCGAGGTTCTTCGGCGCCGGATGGGGCACCGGAGAACTTTCCATCACTGTTGGAGGATCAACCCATGGAACTCGCACCCCAAGAGGCCTCGATGGAGGTCCTGCGCGAGAAGTACTGCAAGATGCAGGAGAGCACCGTTGATGATGTTCGCCGTCGCGTGGCGAAGGCGCTCGCGTCGACCGAACAGGACGCCGCACGTTGGGAGCCCGTGTTTCTGGACGCCCAACGACGTGGCGTCATCATGGCGGGCCGCATCAACTCTGCGGCCGGCACGAACCTATCCGCAACGCTGATCAACTGCTTTGTGCAGCCCGTTGCGGATTCGATCGCGAATGATGACAACGATGCCTATCCAGGGATCTTCGTCGCGCTTCGCGAAGCCGCCGAGACGATGCGGCGCGGTGGCGGGGTCGGGTACGACTTCTCACGCATCCGTCCACGCGGTGCATATGTGAAGACGACCGATTCCGACGCCAGCGGTCCGGTGTCGTACATGCAGGTGTTCGATAGTGCTTGCCAGACGGTCCAGTCGGCCGGCGCTCGCCGCGGCGCGCAGATGGGAATTCTGCGCATCGATCACCCAGATATCGAAGAGTTCATTCACAGCAAGGATGCTAAAGGTGCACTCACCAACTTCAACATCAGCGTCGCGGTCACCGATGCATTCATGCAGGCGGTGGAGTCCGATGCGGAGTTCGAGTTGGTACATCAGGCCGCCCCCAGTCCGCACATCGCTAACTACAACGAGATCGTGCGTCGTGAGGACGGCCGATTCGTATACCGTCGTGTGCGTGCTCGTGAATTGTGGGATGCGATCATGCGTTCCACTTACGATCACGGTGAGCCAGGAGTTGTCTTCATCGACCGTGTCAATGCAGAAAACAATCTGCATTACTGCGAGTCGATCGAAGCGACGAATCCCTGCGCCGAGGAACCATTGCCGGCGTATGGATGCTGCTGCCTTGGCAGCATCAATCTGGCGGCCTTGGTGCGTGATGCATTTCTACCAACGGCGCGTTTCGACGAAGCGTCACTTCGGGAGCTGGCGGGCGTTGCAGTCCGCATGCTCGACAATGTCCTCGATTTGACTCAGTGGCCTTTGGAGCAACAGCGAGCTGAAGCGGCGAACAAAAATCGCGTCGGGCTGGGCTTTCTCGGTCTCGGAGATGCTCTGATCATGCTTGGCATTCGATACGACACGTCCGAGGCGCGCGCCTTTGCCAGTCGTGTCGCGGAACTCCTGCGCGATGCTGCCTACGAGGCTTCCGTGAACCTTGCGAAGGAGCGCGGTGCATTTCCGTTGTTCGATGCGGAAGCGTATCTGGCCGGTTCGTTCATTCAACGGCTGCCAGATCGGATTCGCGCGCTGATTGCTGAGCACGGTATCCGCAATAGTCACCTGCTCGCGATCGCACCGACCGGTACGATCTCGCTCGCCTTTGCGGACAATGTGAGCAATGGCATCGAGCCGGTGTATGAGTTCGTCACGAAGCGGCGGCGGCGTTCGCGCACAGCCCCTGACGGCTGGGAAACGATGCAAGTCTACGATCACGCGTATCGCGTGTTTGTTGCCATGGGGAATGATCCGCAGCGGTTGCCCGATGCGTTCATTTCGGCGCTGAGTATTTCTGCGGAGGACCACGCGAAAATGGTTGCTGCGGTCCAGCCCTTTGTGGATGCGAGCATTTCCAAGACGGTAAATATCCCGTCGGACTACTCGCTCGACACGTTCAAGGCGCTCTACCAGGTGGCCTGGCGTGAAGGTGCAAAGTCGTTGGCAACTTTTCGGCCAAATCCGATCACGGGTTCAATCCTTGGTGTGGATGCCCAGTCGCCGACTCGCGGGGCCGCTGAAGTATCGGACAGCCAGAATCGTCGGCTGGTGCTGGAGAAGATCGTCACACCGACGCTCAACAGCCTGCGCTGGCCGCGGCGACCGCAACTCATGGATGGCAATCCCGCACATTGCTACATGGTGCGTCACCCACGGGGGGACAAGTTCGCGCTCTTCATCGGGCACGTCGAAAACGGATCGACAGAACCGTTCGAAGTGTGGGTGAACGGGCTCGAAGCGCCGCGTGGCCTCAATGCACTCGCCATCAACCTAAGCTACGACATGTATGCGAAGGATCGTGGCTGGCTGAAGCACAAGCTGGAGGTGCTGGCGCGATGCCAGTCCGCCGGCGAGAGTTTCGCCCTTCCGATGCCGCCCACGGGCGCGCCTCGGCAGGTCCCGGGCATCGTCGCTGCTATGGCGACGCTGATCCATCATCGGTGCAGCGAGCTCGGAGCGTTCGACGACATCTCCGAGACCCCGGTCCTGAATGCACTGATGTCGATGCAGGAGCCGACGACGGGCCCACAAGGGACGCTGTCGTGGACAGTCGATATCAGCAACGAAGGATCGAAGGACGAGTTCACGCTTGCACTCAAGGAACTCGAGTACAGACGCGGAGCGACGCTCGAGCGCAGACCGTATGCGATGCTGTTAGCGGGGCACTACCCGCGCGCGTTGGACGGTCTCTGCATGGCGTTGTCGCTCGACATGCGCGTGATCGATCCGGCATGGATTGGAAAGAAGCTTCGCGAGCTATTGAACTACGCGGAGCCCAAAGGTGACTTCTTCGCGCCGGATCCGGTGGAGAAGCATCAACGGGTTTATCCAAGTACGGTGGCTTACGTTGCGCGGCTCATCATCCATCGATTCGCGATGCTCGGCATTCTCGATGAGAGTGGATTGCCCATTGAGCCGATGGGCGTCGTAGAGGCGCCCGCTCCGAAACTTGCCTTGGTGCGGTCGGTCGGTGCGATGGAGGTGTGTCCCGGACGGCTGTGCGGGGCGTGTGGGAGCTATGCCGTCGTGTCTCATGGCGGATGCAAGCACTGCACGGCGTGTGGTGAACAAGGAGAATGTGGGTAGACAGTCACTCCGCGGCGCTCGAAAGAGCGCCGCTTTCTTCAAGCGCTTCATCGAGCGCTTGAAGAAGGCGCAATCGCAATCCCGATAGCCTCGGGAGGCACGTGGATGCTGGCCACGTAAAACAATCAGCGAGAAACCGGTGGGTCGCGTTCTGCGCCCTCCCCTCCCCGTCTCGCATGCGGGGTTGAACGATCCGCGCAATTCTCAAGAGGAGTTGTCATGTGATGAGTGACGCATCGCAGGCGTCCGCGCCTGCTTGTGATCGATCGAGCCGTTCTTCACGGCAAGCCGCTTTGAGCTCAACGCTCTTTCGTAGTCGCGTCGTGCGGTATCGCGAAGCAGCGATACACCACTATCTCTGTGCGGACGGAAAGATCCGTCGATACGTCGTGCTGGAGTCGAAGGTCCTGCGCCAGAAACTTGGAAAGCCACGACGTTGTGAAATCGATCCCTTCGTCTATCGAGATGGTCAACAGGAGATGCGTACCAGCGATGCATGGGAACGCGTCGAGCAGGAAGCGGTGAAGAGCCTTCGACTTCTCTACTCGAAGGTGAAAGAGATCGACGCCTTGGAAGGTAGACCCGTGCGACGTGTATCGGCGCCCGGCAAATTCTTACCGCTGAGCACTGAGGAGTCGGCGAGCGCGCGTGGGCAGCTGCTCTATGCAGGGCCTCGCGATGGCCTCGTGTACTGCGTCGACTTGCTCGATGAAGACACCGGACAGGTTCGGCGCATCTCCGGGATTGACCTTGCTCGCGCGCTCGAGCAGTCGGGCGCAAAGGTCGGTGAAGTGATTCGAGTGGTAAGACTCGGATCGCACTCAGTAACCATCCGTGAGCAGACCCAGGGCTCCCACGGCGAAGCAAAGAGCACGTTTCAGCGCAGCCGCGATACCTACGAGATCGTTCGAGAAGGGGTCAGTGGCGACGTTCGTGCTCGCGCTTCTTGATTCATTGGAGGAGTGTGATGACGCAGAAAGTCGTAACTCTGTTCGACAACTATGGCGGCAGTTTCGACTACAAGCGCTTCGGTGCGCGACTTCCGGACTTTCTGAAGGCCTATCCCCCTTCGGAGTACCGGATCGAAACTGTCTTTACCGACCTGTTGTCCCTGCAAACAGGGCGGTTGGCGCTGCTCAAGGAAGCGATCGCTTGTGGAAAGAAGCCTGCCGATGTGGGGCTTCCTGGAATCGAGGCCGACATCAATACGCTCGTCTGCACGGCGGTGATGTATGACCGGCAGAACCAGATCATCCGCAAGGCCAGCGCTTCCATGTGCATTTCCGAGCACAAGGATTTCGAGTCGCTGGAGACGGCCGCGCAGCAGCGGTTGCTTGCACTGCTTGGCTTCGGCGGCCAAGTGTTCGATGAGGACGAGGATCACGACATGCACCGCCAAGGTCTGTCGGGGCCCAGTCCGACCGTCGTGCCTCAGACGACCAGCACGAACACGGACCCGCCCGCGAGCGTGACGACATCTCGGCCGCGGGGAGTTCCCGTCGCGCTCCGTCGACAGGTCGAGAATCTGGCCCGGCAACTGGATGTAAAGGTTGGGGAGATCTCGACCGAGGAACAGGCTCGGGGCGAGCTGCAGCGACTTGGCGAGATCCAGAAGGAACGCCGTGCGAGCTGACAGTTTCGCTGATTTCTTGGGAGTGCGAATGCACTCCCCTTTCTTGTGCGGTCGACGCGGGCCGTAGAACAAAGGGAACATCGGGGATGCTTCGGCTTCCTCGTTCGGTTGCTGATCCGACAATCAGCGAGAGCATGGATGAGGCGCACCATGCGCTCATTCAACCTGAGACGGAGCGTTGATATGCCACTGAACTCATTGCGCGAAGTGGCGAGTCATCGTCCGACGATACAGGACCGTGAGATCGCGACGGAGCGACGCGTGCTGCGGGAGGTGCTCGAGTACCAGGGCGATCGGCAGATTGTCGGTCGCACGCTCTTGGAGGTACCGACGCTGTCGCGGCAAGCACACGTCTGGACGTTCGATGATGGCGAGCATGTGTTGTTGTGTGTGGAGCTCGGCCGATATCGCTACTGGATAGCGAGCCGGCAACCGCTCACGCAATTGCGAGAGCAGGCGTGCGAGTGGCTTACGGAACCGCGTTCCGGACGACGATCCCACTAGCAGCTGCTGTCTTTACTTCCCCGCGCGGGGCGACCCGCCGGGTCCCTCCGTGCCGGATCTCAGTTCTTCTTTCATGCACGGAGGTGACATGTGCGAATGCGGCTATCTGCGAGCCAGGTTGTCGCGAAAGACAACTGCGCTCGAATGCATTGGTATCAGAGTGTGGCAAAGGTTAAGCCGCGCTATGTGTCCGCCAACTTCGTGTTCGGCAGGTGCCTGGACCGCGCAACGAGGGACTACCTCATTGCGATTGCAACAGGCGCTTCATTGCCGGATCCGGTGGCGACATTTCAGGTGCTGTGGCAGCGCGAACGGCAGACCACACCGATCGTTTATGCCGCCACGCAAACCCCGGAAGTGTTTGAGCGGATGGGTAGCGATCTGTTGCGGCAGCTACCGGGGGCCTGGGACCAAACGGGTTTCCAAGTAGCGCTCGACCAGGAGAGTCGACCACTGGTCGATGTGCGCCTGTCGATGGAGCTTGGATCGATGCATGGCGTCGATCTGGCCTATGACGGCGTGATCGATGTGATGGTTTACGACCGAGATGGTGATCTTGGCGTGGTCGATGTGAAGTCCTCTCAGGCATCACACACCGAGCTGTATACGCGGCGCTCCGATCAGCTGACGAGCTATCAGATGCTGATTGATGCGAACGCGGAGCAGCTTGGGCTGCCGCGTCTTGAGAAGCTCGGCTTCTGGGACTTCTTGAAGCGGAAACACTCTTCGGTGATCGAAGCCCCCGTATTGGTGGCGCGCCGATCGCCGCTCGAGATCTCAGAGTACCGGGAAAAGGTGTTCTGGATGGCGGATGACATCCGGCGCCGCCGCTTTCCCAAGAGCTCGCGAATGCAGTTCAACACACCGTGCGAGCTGTGCGATTTCTCCAAGCACTGCGTCGATGGCGATGAAGAGGACCTGCTCTTCCCTTCGAAGAACGAACGCGCATCCGCGTGAAAACCTGCCCCGTGCGGTAACGCACGTGGTTTTCTGGAGGAACACTCATGAGTACCACGATGGGTGTTCAAGCACTTCCTCAGCTCGAGCTGTTTGCGCTCGCGAATGGAACTGGTGCGGCTATCGCCGCTCCCTCCGTTGCTGTTCGCGAGCGTGTTGCTGATGTGGATGTGCTTGACGAAACAGATGCCGGTGAGCCCGCGGCCCCACAGTTGGGTCTGCCCTTACCGGCCTGTCCACTCAATGACGTTGATTGGAGTGAGAACGAGATCTACGGGCTGCTCGAACGCATGCTCGTCGATCAACTAAGAGCGCTGAACGACGATCGCACCTCAGCAGAAATGCGACGCGAGCTGATTGCCTGGGTTGCAAAACCGCTGCGGCAGTCACGCGCGGCGGTACGCGATGATCCCTTCTCATTCCAAAGCTGCTGCTACGCGGCCGGCTTGGATCCGGAGGAATTGCAAGAGCAAGTGCTCTTCATGTTCGCGCCCGAACGTCTGGCGTAAATGGCAACAGAACTGGGTGAGCTGACCGCAACGGCCGTCCTTGCAAGGGCTGCGGTCAACTCTCTCGCGATCTCTTGAATCGAGGAGTTTTCAATGGATCAGCAAATGCATTTGAAGGTGAAGCAGTACTCGATGCGCGAGGCTTTCGGCGATCGCTTTCCGGACACCATCAAGGTGACGGGTTTCGAAAAGAGTGATTGTCCGTTCGTGCCCGACCGAGATCCGGATTGGGTCTGGGATCGCAACGTGCTGCGTGACTTGGTGATTTGGTGGCAGGACGGCGGGAAGGATCCGGCGCTGCTCTTTGGCCATACGGGTACCGGAAAGTCGGGCGCGGCGAAGAACTTCTGCGCAGCGCTCAACATTCCGATGTACGAGAAGACGATCGTGCGTACGACGGAGTTCGAGGAACTCGTCACGCGCGTGGACCTGGCCGGGGGCAGCACGATTCCGTCGTTCTCCTGGCTCCCACTGGCGATGGGCGCCGAGGGATATCCAGGCATCTTCTGTCCAAACGAAATCGATCGCGCGGACCCGGGAATGTTGGTAGGACTCTACGAGGTGCTCGAAGGCCGACCTTTGACCGTGAGCATCGGAGGATTGGACGTCGTCAAGCCATCGCAGTTCTTTCGCGTACTCGCGACGTCGAACACGAACCTGATGGGTGACCCTCATGGACTCTACGTGAGCGCCACCCAACAGGACCTGGCCATCGTGGATCGATTCTGGAAGATCCGTGTCCCGTACATGGATGCACAGACCGAGAAGGATCTTCTGGCGAAGATCGTGCCGCAGATTGCAGGCACGCCGACGGGCCGGAAGCTGACGGATGCGATGGTCGAAGTGGCGAACGAGATTCGACTTGCCTTCATGGGTGAGTCGGACGCGAATCAGGCGCTGCCGCTCACGATGTCAACGCGCTCACTTGTGAGGTGGGCGCGCATGTCGTGGCTGTACCGTGGTGCTGCGAGCCAAGGCCAGAGCCCGGTGCTCATGGCAATGGATCGAGCGCTGGTGAATGCAGCGGATGGTCACCCCGGGGTTCGTCGCGCGATCGAGGAGATCGTGAAGGGCAAACTCGGCGAAAGCCCGGGAGTGTGACGCCATGGCCGACGATAAGACGCAGTACCAGGTCTACGAATCAGACAGCGTCAGCGGCGGCAAGCTGTGGGCAATTGGCGTGGCCAGTGATGGACACGTCAGAGTCCGATACGGGGCGAAGGATCGCCCCCTTCGGTTGCGAGATATTCCGGTGCCGGCGGGACACACCGCGGATGCTGAAGTTCGCACGAGAGTGGCGGACAAGCTTCGCGAGGGATACGTGCTGATCGGTGAGGGTCGCTTTGATGGACGCACAGTCGCCCTGGAAAAGAAGCAGGCCGACGCATCGGTCTCCTGGGAGATATCCGCAAGGATTCCCAGAAGCACGATCCATGATGAGCTTGCGTGGATTGCCGAGCGACTGAACGAGGGGCCGTTGCCCTGCGATGTTCAGTTCGATGGTG
>ERZ795041.386-NODE-386-length-16824-cov-9.537062_pt1 | contig 16824 bp, 20 predicted proteins | sample MGYA00375125_ERZ795041 | MGnify/ENA primary metagenome ERZ795041 (study PRJEB30170, sample SAMN03074214) | activated sludge metagenome | biome: Common Effluent Treatment Plant; feature: Wastewater; material: Activated sludge; isolation source: activated biomass in...
TTATGAGTTCGCTGAAGGATAGGCTTGAGGCCATCTCCAAAGGCGAAATCATCGAAACGGGAAGCACTCACACTGTGCTTCCCGTTTTTCATGATGAGGAGATGAAAAAATGCGTGGCCGGACTTATGCAGTTAGTCGAAAGCTCACAGAAGAATTCGGCGTCAGTGGTTCGGCTTCGGCCTCCATCAAACGCCATCCAAATGATCCTCTGAGGCTACCCAGGAAGTGTTTGGCGCCTGGTGCCTACGTGGAGCACGCCTCTGCAGGGTTGCCGTTGGCAAATCTTGCTTTGGCGCTTTACGAGGAAGGCCTCATCACGGAAGCAGACCCCGACTGGGGCCTCGCTGAGGTGGTGAAATTGGGCCTGATGCGTCTGACCGAAGGTACTTTGGGTGACCTCGTCTTTGTTGCTCCTGTGGACTTGGCCGTTTCAAGCACGCTGGAGGGGTGTGAAGGTTTTTCGGTCGAAGAAAGTGACCCCGTTCCGCAAACCTATTGGCTTGCGCTCGAGCTAACCAACGCGCTAGAGCCATGCTTTGCAGGTAAGCGGTTGCTGGAACTGGAGAAAGCAGTTCCAGGGTTGGGTAAAACCGCGCTCGATGTAGCACAGAGCGCGGGTGCCAGAACTACGGGGTGTTGGTCACCTCTGTTCGTGCGCGATCTATCGTCCTACATCTACTGGCGGGGAGCGGACACTCAGGAGGAGTGGCTAGAAGAGCTTGAGGCCTCGGGTGAAGACCCAGACGACTACGGATTCTCTCCGAAGCAGTACGAGGAGGGGTTCGAGGTCGATTGGGCATGCTCTGCTCAGATGGAGCTCGACGGTTTCGCTCTTGTTCAGGCGCTGGATCATCCTGATCCAGCCGTGGGGGATGTGGCCGAGAAGCTATGCGAGATCATGTGCCTCTTGAATAACAGAAGATCGGCGTTTCCTGATGCCAGTCCGACTGATCGGGAGTCCGTCTATCGAGGGTGTCTGATTCGTTGGGATGAGAATGATCCAATCGAGCAGGTGATTGATGATCACATCGAGTACGCCAACCAAGGCGCGGATTGCTATACGACCCTTTGTTCTGTTTGGGACGTGAAAATCACGCGAGAGGATTTTTCTGAGTGGCTGAAAAGCTACCGCTTGGGTTTGCAACTTTACAAATCGCTCGATCAGCTGCTTGCCATGCTGCATACGAGCGTAAAGGAGGAGTAAATGCAGGTCAGCGTTAATACTGAAGAGGCGCCATTCCGGGCCTCGCATGCGATCCTGCTCTATGGGCAGCGTCGTCCAAGTTATGCCTCAGTGCATAGCGTGGGTGTGGACTCATCGGGGGAGCTTTCGATTGAAGCTGGTGTGCCGGCAACGGTCGACGGTTTGAGGAAAATGTTTGACTCCCTTGACCCGTCCAGAAGCGCTCGGCCTGTCTTCCTCGAGCCGAATGTCCTGTCGCAAGGACCTGGATGGCTCGTGTGGTGGATGAAGCCTCAAACACGACGGGTCTGGTTCGAAAGCAAGGAGATCAAGCTTGAGACGGCTGAGGTGCCACACCCCGGCCTTGTGTTTGCTGTCACACAGGAGGAATGGCGTGTATTCGCTGTTCAAGGCAGGTCACGGCCACGTCCCGGAACCAAGCTCTACCAGGCGCCGTACTGGAACGTCTGGAAGGGCGGCCGCATTTGTGCCGGCTCTGCACGGCTTCCAAGTGCAGGCCTTCAGGCTGATCCGTCTGGATGGGAGGAGAGCTTCTTCTCGAGTCGCTTCTCGCATCCGAACATCCACGAGAAAGACGCGCTTGTGAAGTACAAGGGCGGCTCGGCGAAGTTCTGGAACGCTATGCTCAGTGGGAAGTTCAAGAGCTTTCCGCAAGAGGTGCTGGTGCCTGCAGAACTGACCGTCAGGGATCTTCTAGCGCAGATCGGGGGGCGTTTGTGATGGACCCTCGTGACATGGCGTTGCAGGCGCTCACGCCCACTGTGATGGTGCCCAGGTTTGGCTGCTTCGAGCCGCTATCTCAACCGGGGCATCGTTTTCTGGTGGGGCAGAACGGAGAGTGGTTGGAGGTGCGTCGCGCGTGGATGTATGCGCGGGTCCAGCTCACGCAGCCATCGCCTGTTGTGAAACCATACGGCGTGGTCACTGCTTGTTTGGAGTGGCTCTGCCCGCCAATCCCGCTTTCGCTCTTCGAGCGTTTTGCCGGAATTGCGCGAGAAAGCTGCCCACTCGAGGCGGCTGGCTGGATCACATGGAACGAGGTCAGCAACCAGTTCGCCTTCCGAGAAGTTGGCGTGCGCGAAGCCTCGGCCTCTCGCATCCACTTCGACAGGCCACGCCTGGACGAGAGCGAGCATTTGGTGGTGGATCTTCACTCGCACGGGGCATCGTCGGCGTTCTTTTCTGGCACAGATGACTTTGACGATCGAGGAGAGGTGAAGCTTTCCATCGTGTTAGGTCGTTGTGACCAGAGGGTGGTCACAGCACAACGGTTCTGCCTGATGGGGATGTTCGTTCCGATGCAACTCGCTTCAGCAGTCGATGGCCTGACGTTCGAGCCAGTGCCTGTTGAGCGAACGCGAAGCATGGTCGATGCTTTGGTGTGAAGCCAGTATCGAACCGATCAAAACCAGCCACCTCTCGTGATCGAGGGGTGGCTTTTTTACGCCCTACGCTCCGGCATTCCCTCTATGCAGTTACACACATGGAGAGAAAGATGGAGCACTTCATCATCCCGGACCTGTTGCAGCGAAAAGTACGAATCGTCGTAGTCGGCGCTGGCGGCACTGGGAGTCATGTCATCAATGGCCTTGTGCAGTTGCATACGGCCCTGCTTGCGCTTGGTCATCCAGCCGGCCTTCACGTTACCGCATTCGACGACGACACCGTGTCGGAATCGAACGTCGGCCGCCAAGCATTTGCGTGGTCAGACATTGGTGCTAACAAGGCGTCAGTGCTGATCAATCGGCTCAACCAGGCCTTCGGGCTTGACTGGGAGGCATGTCCGGAGCGCATCGGGGTTTCCCAAACGGGCCGCTTGCGAATGCGACCAGACCTCGTCATCGGGTGCGTCGATAACCGGCTTGCCAGAAAAGCCATCGCATCAACCTTCGGCTATGGCTACTGGTTGGATATCGGAAACAACCAGAACGACGGTCAAGTCATCCTCGGTGAAATCGGGGATGGACCTTACGTTACTTGGCACGGAAAGAAACGGCTTCGGTTGCCGACCGTTGCCGATCTGTTGCCTGAGGCTGTCGATGAGAGGCTGGATCAGACAGATGACCAACCGAGCTGTTCACTTGCCGATGCGCTGGAAAAACAGTCGTTGTTCATCAATCGCGCCATGGCCCTTCATGCGCTCAACCTTCTATGGAAGCTGTTCCGCCTCGCGCGCCTTGAGGCACACGGCGTTTTTGTCAATCTTGCGACCGACAGAAGCTCGCCTCTAATGATCGACCCTGAGGCCTGGGGGAGATTCGGCTATCAGGTAAAGCAGGCGGCATAGCATGTTTTAATTGGGTAAAACGGTCGCTCTCTCCATCAACGCAGGAGAGGGCGGCTTTTTTCAAGGAGAAAAGAGATGAGAAGCAACTGGAAGGATAATGCGATCCAATTTCCTCGACTGATTTCAGAAATTATGGCTACGCAAGAGATCGACATCGAAGCACTATGCCAGTCGATGGACCTCACGGAGGTCGAAGTAGAAGAGCTCTTTGACCGGGCCGACGCCATTTGGCAGGAGATTAAAGCCCCGCTCTCGAAGTAAATGCCAAGACATCACGTACCGCTTCCTCAAGAAGCGGTATTTTTTTGCGCAAAAAACGCTTTCGTTTTCGTAATACCGGTCCTGCATCCCTCCTTTGCAGTTAAACGTCACAGGAGGCAAGGAAATGGATCTGTTTACAGCACAAGTTGTACGTAAGGAGGCATCCCTGGATGAATTGATGGCGGGGTCGATCGCCTCCATCAAGCAGCTTTTCGATCATGGTCATCCCGTACTTGTCGCGTTCTCGAGCGGGAAGGACTCATCGGCGCTGATGATGCTGACGTTCATGGCCGGGATTCAAGCAAAGCAGGAGGGGCGCAATCCACGAATTGCGGTCTGCCATTCCAATACGGGCGTCGAGAACCCGCTTATCGCTGAGTTAGCGCGGTGTGAGATGAGGAAGATCGAAGCCTATGCGGCTCGTCAGGGGCTGGATGTTCAGGTGCATGTGGCACAGCCAGAGTTGCTGGATAGTTGGGGGCCGCGGATCTGCGGAGGGCGAGCACTTCCTTCCTATCCGGGACTGAATGCGGATTGCAGTGTCGCGTGGAAGTGTGAGCCAAGTCGCAAACTCAGGCTCGCTATCTTCGAGGAGCTTGGAGATGAAAAGGAGGTTGTCGTCTGCACAGGCACCAGAAGGTCAGAATCCGCCAGAAGGGGAGCGAGGATGCTCAAACGAGGCGACTCATCTGTGACTCCGGTCAGAAACAAGGACGGAGAGCTGGTTCTGTCGCCGATCGCTGATTGGGATACGGATGCGGTCTTTGAGCTGCTCGGACTGTGCGGGGCGGGAATCATTGAGTCCTATACCGACGCTCAGGAAGTGCTAACAGCCTATCGAGATGCCGGTCCCACGTCCTGCGCCGTCGTAAACGATTCCATCATGGAGGGTGACAAGAAGGGGAAGAATTGCGGAGCACGTTTCGGATGCGCGCTGTGCACGGTTGTCCAGAACGACAGTAGCATGGATAACCTGCTCAGCAGCGATCCGGACTATGCCTTCATGCGTGGCCTGGGCAGGCTTCGCAACTATCTGATGGCGATCCAGCATGACATGGGGCGCCGTCTTTGGGTTGGCAGGACGATACGCAAAGGTCACATCGCGATACGACCTGACGTGTTCAGTCCAGAAGAGATGCGACGGATTTATCGGTATGCCGTGACGCTCGATGTTGAGGAGGCTGAGGCAGCGCAGGCGCAGGGGATTGAGCCGCGGTTCCGCTTGATCCCGCCGGATGCGGCGGTTTGCGTTGACTTGCTCTGGAGTCGCGATGGTCATTTCGACGGCTTCGCTGCGATCGCTGACTATCTGGATATCTGGCACGGAGGGCGGCGCTTTCCTGTACCAGAGGCGGTAGAAGTCTTGTCCGCCGACAGACCTCAGCCGCATTTTCTTGAAGTTGGGGAGGACTGGGCAGAGGCCTGCGGTGACCACTGGGCCGGCATACGTGAGCCGTTCGTGGCTGCAATGCTCGAGGACTGTTTGCCAGTGAAGGCGTACGGCAAGAAGGATGCAGTTAGCTCCTGGGGCGACCTCGTATCAGAGGACGGTTTTTTCATCGATCCTGAGTCTCTTGCCATGTTCTTCTACTTCGAGGCGGAAGACATGGTTGAGCGATACCGGAGCAGGCAGACAGACACGCGTGGGATCGCCTATCGGTGGTACCTCCAGTACGGTTTGGTAAAGCTCTCTGCGCGCCAGGTTCTCAACCACGATAAGGCGCTGCGCCGAACGGCCTACAAGCGGCTTAGGGGTATCAGCGGCCCGTTCGTCGATGTCACGCAGTTGCTCGAGGCGTCGGCCGCATGGGATCAAGTCTCCGAGCCTGTTCAGGAAGCTTTTCTGTCCGATTCCAGGCTTTCTCAGCTTCGTGAGAGCAAGGAGGATGAGCGTGTAAAACAGTTGCAGAGCTCGCTCTTCTGACCCCACCCAAACCGGCACGTCTTCTTCGGAGGCGTGCCGGTTTTTTTATGCCTCTCCTTGGCGCATTACCTCTGCGCAGTCTCAATCAAGGAGAAATCATCATGGAAGTCCTGAAAAGTTGCGTTTTGCTCAACTACAGCGCCAGGCAGCTCTCCGCTGTCCGGGAAATCTCAACCCTCCGCGAGGGGGCTAAGGTAGAGAAGAAGGGGGTTGTTCTGTTCAACCCGAAGAAGCTGAACCCGTTTCAGCGGCTCAAGCGCGAGATGTTCACCTGCGCCAGGAAGTACGGAACCAAGCTTGAGGCGTTGGGCGCTTGGCTGGTCCCTCTTGATCGTGCAGATGCGGCCGATGAAGAGTTCAAGCGACTGGTCCAGCAGTACGAGGACGCTGCGGTGGATTTTTGCGCAGAGTATCGGGATCTGGTGGACGCGCAATGCATCGCGCACCCATTGGATGCGGAAGACATCCGCGGCGCTGCGCCTGCTGACACTGCCGTGCGTGAAGTTCTGCGTGCGTCATGCGTGCTCTATCAGCTACCGGAGGAGATTCGGGAAACCGGGCTCGAGCGCGAGCTTGACTCTCTACCCGGGCAGGTTGCTTCCGAGATGGCTCAAGACCTCAGGGATTCACTAGGGAGTGGTCATCGCTACACTCGAGACACCCTCAATGTGATTCGGCGGGTTGCGAAGAAAGCGGGGTCGTTTGGCTTTCTTCATCCGTCCTTGGCTGCTGTTCCAGGGTTGGTCGACGGCTTGTTAAGCCGACTGCCTCCTGACGGGCCTTATCGGGGTGAGGAAGCCCTGAACATCGGGGTGGTGATCGCATTCCTCCAAGACCCCGCGCGACTTCTGGCTGAAGGCGAAAACCTTGGCGAAGATTTGTTCGTCAAGGCAACCGACCTCCTGCCTGAGCAGGATGAGGCGCATCAGGGCACCGAAGCGCCTACGCCTACCGAGGCTGTAGTCGTGTCCATAGCAGAGATGGCAAGCGCAGTGGACATGCCGGCGCGAGGGCCCGTTGATGAAGCGGAAGACGTTGACTCTTGGTTCTAGGGGAGGCCGGCATGGAGTTTCATGTGCTGTTTCACCCAAACGAAGGCAAGCGGCTTCCGAAAATTTGGGCTGCGGGCGTTCGTGGGGATGTGGTTGTTTTTGGGTCTATTGGCAACACACTGATCCAGAAGTCGGTTGATTCAGACCTCTGGAAAACGATCCAGGACAAGCTCAGCAATGGCTATCTTGATCTTGGCGTGCTTCATGACGTGGACCTGGTCTCTCTTCAGGCGCTTTCGAAAGCCATGAAGCGGATGCATCAGTCTTCACACGGAGGAGCTGTCACCATCGACCTTGAGCACGCTGACGTGCTTCGTACGTTCAGAAAGAGGCAGGGCTACCGATGCGAGCTCGTTCTTGAACAGGTGTCTTCGAGGAGGCAGCAGCCTCGTGCGTTTGAAGGACCGATTGTCAGCGACACATCGGACTCCTGGTTCTAATCGAAAGGCCGCCTCTCTTCCGAGGCGGCCTTTTTTACTATTTCCATCTACGCATTACCTCCCTGCAGACCCACTAGCAAGGAGAGGATCATGAACGAACGTAGTTTTGCTGCACTCTGGATCGAACTCCTGAGTGTTTCGATCGCCGATGCTGAGCGTTGTGGCGATCACCTGGCGCGCGGCTTCACTGCCAAATCCACCCCTCTTATTCAGGAAGGGCTGGAAGCGATTGAATGGATTTTCTATACGAGCCTCAAAGATCGATCAAGAGGGTCTTTTGCTTTCGTTTGCGACTTGCTCGGCGCTGACCCTGTTGTTGTTCGCCGCAAGCTTGCACAGCGCCCGCCCATTCAAGTTGCAGGCAAGCACTATCGTCAGCATGTATTGAAATTACCTACTAAGGGGGTGGTTAAAAGCGAGGTTTGTGGCAAAAGCTTGCGTATCGCAGCGTGAAGAAATTCATTAGCCACCTATCTGGCTGGACATAGTCCTTCCTTCAGCGACCCTGGAGGAAGGACATTTACTATGTCCTCCACCGCATCTCATCACCGTCAAAAGGATCTTCAGGAGTATCTAAAAATGGAAAACGATCTTAATTCGCTCTTCAAAAAACGGTTTCTGCTTGCTGACCTTGCCAGTCTCGCCCAAGAAACGGGTGACGCTGATCTTGTTCAGCGCCTCAAAATTGCCTTGGCTAATGTCGAGCTAGCCATACAGTCACGGACAAGCAGCGCCGCAATGTAATTATTTCGTCTATTTCGCCCGTTCCGCCTTTGCCCGTACTCATTGAGTGCGGGTTTTTTTTGCACTTTTTTTCCGCCTGAAGAGAAAAAAAATTGAAGCGCCGACTGCGATGATAAAGCCAACGATTATTGCAGCAATGAGCGGTGGGATAGGGTTCATGATTTTAACGCAATAAAAAACCCTTCAATTCGGTAAGAAATGAAGGGTTGGTGTCAGTCCCGATGAGAGGACTTAATTTTCAGAACAACGGCGATAGAACTTGCCGCTGCAACACAAGCAACCACAATGGCAGCTTGAAGTGCAGGCAGTAGGTCCATTTACTTTGTCCTTTGGCCGACTTATCGACCTTCACTTTCTACTTCGGAAGCGACCCAGGTCGCAACCCCCCAGAGTGCAGCGGCTACGAATAGCCCAACTGCGCCCCATACAAAGCCGTCAGGTGTGCTCTTCGCAAATGCCCCAAGGGCAAGCATAGCAACGACTGCGGCTACCTTGTCCAGCATCTCCTTGATGCGCTTGAGGATTACCTTCTCCTTTGATGTGTACATAGTCAATTCTCCTTATGGTTAAGACTGCAAAGGAGAGATGTCCGCTGCTGGATGGTAAAACGCGCTTGGAAGCAGGACGGGCTGATGGGTGTTCTGGTTCTTGGTTTTTCCTACGCGGCTTCTTGCATGACCGAGGTGCAGACTTGTTGGTTTGCTGCGTTGGTAGCCCGAAGTTGGCCGCTTCGGGTGTGTCACTACCTCGCAACTCACCTTTACCGAGTGACACCGGTGGAGATCATGATCATGTCTGAAGTAGAAGTTCAGCAGAAGGAGGCACGTTTGCGCGACGTGCTCCGTTTCGCCACCGAACAAGGTGACGATGAGCTTCAAGCAGCGGCCACCCAGGCGCTGCTTGCATTGAAGCGTTCCTCGGTTGACCGGGAGCGTCATCATGAGTTTGATAGGTGGAAGTTCGCCTAACAAACTGACCTCAACCCCCGACTCCTTGAATTTCAAGGTCTCGGGGGTTTTTTCTTTCTACAGCCTGTTTGAATCTATTTAGATTCTCATTGTATTATTCAGGCGCACTATCTCGTTTCGTGTTGTTTGTCAATTCTTGCTGGAGGAAAGAGCGATGGAGAAGCGAAAGATGTACGACTGGAGCCCGGAGTTGAAGGCTGCCCTGGTCGCGGACGATGACTTCAATGACATCGAGTACATCGATCTTGAAGTGGCGCCTCGTCAGGCGGAAGTTGGATCGACTGGATACCTGCTTCTGCCGATGCTGCACACACTGGCTTATGCGCGCTTGCTTGGCGGTTTTTTGCGGAAAAACGAGTATGTGCTTGCAAAAAAATGGGTGAATTACAGCAAATTGCGCGCGGAACCGAAGTTACCTGCGGCGCAAGGGGAAAACATTTGAACTCAAGGTGGATGTTTGCTCAGGTTTCGGTCGGAACTGATCGAGAAGGGCATCAGCAGTCTCGAGATCATCTTCCAGGATGCTGGCAAACGCAGCCCAGAGCGGCCTTTCATCGGCTTTCTGCCGGGCCTCAATCAGCAGTCCTTGCAGGATAGATTCGCTTTGGGAACTGGAGAAACCGCGGATGGTGCTCATGGCGAGCCTCGTCATGTTGGAAGCAAGAGAACCTTGCACAACATCATTCTACGCTCAAGAGGTAATCGGTCCAATTTTGCCGCAGAGACGGAGAAGCCCAGTGTCCTGGAAGGACTACCGGGCTTTGGATTGGTCAGCTACGTGCAGCGTCGAGCAGGTCGGCTAACTCGAACATGCGAGCGTTCGGCTGACGACTTGCGTCCAGTCCGTTTTCGAACAGCGCTTGGACAATCCCCTGGTGTACGCCGAGTCGTTCGGATGCGGCCAGATAGCTCCGCAATTGAGAGACATGAGGTAGGCCAGAGCCTTGTGCATCACGCCAATACATTCGGGCAAGCCCGAACCACTTCTTGAAAAGAATCTTATCCACGTCAACTCTCCCGAGATGCTGTTTGTTCGGGAGTAATGCAGGCAGGGCAGGGAGAAATCGCGCATGGCTTGGCAAGTGTTGCAGAGAGCGGTGTTCGACGGGGCTGAGTACGGGCTGCTGTTCCACTACCACGACGGCCAGATCGCCGCCGCAATCAAGCGGGGGGAAGTCCGTCCGTTCTATGTGCACGATGCTAATCACCCGTATCGTCGATATTGGCGTTTCCATCGCTCGATCATGGATAACGCGCAGCCGTTCGAAGTACTCATCTCCACCATCGCTCGGGCGGTTAGCATGGCTTATGCAAGCGTGCGCCAGGAATTTTTGGAGGCGTTGGCTGAGGCGGAGATCAATCCGGGGGCATTTGGGTACGGTATCACGCAGACGGTATACCCGATCGGAGAGCGGGAGTTCGTCGTGATTGGATCGAAATTCCACGCGATTGCGGTCAAGACATTCAAAGAGATGGGCGGCCGATGGCTAAAGGAAGCAGGCGGATGGCATCTTCGCGACACATCGTTACCGATGTTGGTGACGACGCTCGAGCGCGAGGCGGGTTATGACGAGCAAAACATTCTGGTCCATCCGGGCTCCTTCACCCTTCAGGACGTACACCTGCTGTCGGGCCTTGGTGCGACACCAATCCCGTTCCCGACGTTCGAGCACGACCTCTCGGCCTGTCAGGACGCGGAAAGCGAAGGCGATCACGGCATCGTTGTGCCAACAATCGAAAGGGTCGCGGAAACGGGACTCACCGAGGCCGATGTGTTGGCTTGCATTCCTAAGGGGGCCGCGCACGACTATCAGGTGACCGGGGCCGTTTTCATGGCCACGCGAACGGGTGCCCTTAACGCAGATGACATGGGCGTGGGCAAGACGCGACAAGCTATCCTCGCTGCGTATGCGGTCAAACTCAAGCATGAGCGCAAACTGGTAATCCTGGTCGTTCCGAAGTCGGTCCGCTACAAGTGGGAGCGTGAGATTTTGGCAATCTACCCGGAAGAGAAGGTCCAGGTGCTCGAGGGCGTGGACGTTGCACCCGAGGCGGAATGGGTGCTCCTGAACTATGAGCAGGCAGGCAAATGGCAGATTTTGGGCGAGCGGGCCTGCGCGCTGATCGTCGACGAGGCCCATAAACTCAAGACTGAGAGCGCCTTGAGGACGCAAGCTGTCTATGCGCTCGCTTCGACTATTCCTGTGCGGTATCTCCTGACGGCAACGCCGATTCTCAACCGCGAGTCCGAGATGTATGCGCTGCTGAAGATCACAGGGCATCCTCTCGGATCGATGGAGCTACCCGATTTCGTGAGTCGTTTTGCGGGGTCGAGAGAGTTCAGGGCTGCGCTCAATGAGGCGATCACCGGCAACTGGATGATCCGTCGCAGCAAGCACCAGGTGCTGAGGGGCAAAGTGCCGGGCAAGGAGCGCAATTACCGCTCGATTCCGATGCCCAAGAAGATGGCGCAGGCTTACCAGGAGGCGCTCAACAGTGGCACATCGACCTTCGGGGTTCTGCACAGCACTCGCCGATTCCTTCAGGAAGCCTGCATCAAGGAAGCGGGCAAGTACCTGAAGAAGGAGGTGGCAAAGGATGAAAAAATGGTCGTTTTCGTCAACTACACCGAAGACGCCTACGCGCACGCTGAGTACCTCACGGGCTTGGGTAAGGGGCGTTTCGTTGTGCTAACCGGCGATATTCTGTCTGACGCAAAACGGCAAGAACTCCTGGATTGTGTTCAGCGAGACGATAGTGTTAAAGGAATCGTCGGGTCGTATGGCGTTCTTGCAGAGGGGGTCGACCTTTGGCGGGCGAATCATGTTTACATCGCGTCTCAGCCTTGGACGCCGGCGACGCTGGAACAGGCCGAAGACCGCTGTAACCGATTGGGGCAGACCCGCTTGGTCCGGGTCGAGATCCCGATCTTCGCGGGCACGATCGATGAGGCCATCCGTGAGCTAATTTCCGGAAAGGCTGAGATCGTCGAGGATGTGCTCGATCCCGAGGAGGCCGAGCGGGCGGCAATCCGCAAGGTTACCGAACTGGTGAAGGGCGGCCGTAAAGCTGTGGCGGTCGTTTAGGTCGCCAGTATGGCACACCACGGTCGCCGCTCCCATCCTGGCCGCTGCTTCTGGCGATCCTGATCCTTGGTGGGTTGTCCCGTACGGATGGCAAGTCCGCATCACGTCCGCTCTTGCTGCGGAACGACGGCGGAAATTAGGCTTCCAGCCCCGCGACGACCAATGCTTTCTTTAGCTCGTGGACGTGGATCTTGAGATTCGGGAACAGGAACGCCGTCTTGCCGTGCTGGCTGGAACCGGTCGAGGAGAGATCGCCGAGGCCACGCAACTCGGCGTCCTTTTCGGCAAGATCGAAGCCGTTGCTGTGGTCGACCAGAAGCTGCAGGCGCTTCATCGTGCGATCGGCCGCAGTTTTCCCATAGGCCGCGTCGTCGTCCTCGTCGTCGGTCACCGGCTGCGGCAGATAGAGGAAGAAGTAGCCACGCCCTCCGTGCCTGGACACACGGCCTCGCAACTGATGCAGCTGCGCGACACCGAAGCGTTCGGCGTTCACCACAATCAGGCAAGCCAGCGAGGGCAGCGTGATGCCCACTTCGATGACCGTCGATGATACGAGGATGAGTTTTTCCTTGTCGCGCATCTGGCGCAGTGCTTCCTGCTTTTCCTCCGTAGGCATCTGCCCGTGCGCGATCGCTACCTGGTCAGGGAAGTGCTTGAGCCACTTTGCCGCGTTGTCCTCGATGCTTTTCCCTTCGGAGCCGGCGTTCACTGCCGCATAGACAATCGCGGTCTGCCTGCCTGCCGCTGCGACCTTCTTGATAAAGTCGAGCAGGCGATCTTTCTCGTGTGAAAGAACGATCCGCGAAGCGATGTCCTTTTGGACTGGGCACTCTCGCAAGAGCGAGACATCCATGCCGCCGAACTGCACGACCGCCAGCGTTCGAGGGATTGCGGTTGCCGTCGCCTCGAGCAGGTTCGTGTGCTCGTCCATGAGCGATTGCTTCTGGCTTACGGCAAACTTGTGCTGTTCGTCGGTCACTACGAAATCGAGCGTGCCCTTGACTCGAGCCAGCGCCCCGATCACTGACGTGGTCCCGATGAGGATGGCGTTGGGCAGATCCTTCGTGCCGGGCTTAACCTGGAAAGTCGGCACGTCCGGAAAGTACTCGGCGAGCTCGCGCAGGGCCTGTTCGACTAGCAGTTGGTTTGCCGTCATCACCGCCACCCGCGCCCCGGCCAGGTGGGCGGCCACCAGTGGAATCAGGAAAACCAGCGTTTTGCCCGTACCCACGTCGCCAGCCAGCAAGCGGTTCATCGGCCGCTTGCTACGAAGGTCCGCCGTGATTTCTTGGATGGCGATCTGTTGATCCTTGGTCAAAGTGTAAGGCAGGGCAGAGAGAAGCTTTGCTACCTCCTCATCCTGAATCGGGATCGACGAGGCCGGGACGTTGCGCGTGATCTTGTTTGCTTGAGCGGCCTTCACGATGGATTGCACGCACAGCTCGCGGGTGATGGCCAGCGCTTCCTCGCCCTCCCGTACAGAGTTCGGTGCGTGCAGTGCGAGGAGCAGCGCATGCGGTGTTTGATAGCCGGTGAGCCGGTCGAACTCGGCGAGCGACAGACGGCATTTTTGCAGCAGCAGCTTCCCGGCTCTCTCGAGCAGCGTGAGGTTTTCAGCGATCGCACCGCTGACGGTCTGTGCCTTCAGCCGTCCGGGGATGCCCTTGTAGAGCGCCACGATCGATCCTAGTTGCGAGGGGTCGATGGTCAGTGCTTTCCGGATTTGTAGCGTCTTGTTGAAGAAATCGGTCTCGGCGTAGAGGTAGAGCTCCTGCTGCTGGATCGCATCCTTCCAGTCCCAGACGTTGCCGAAGACGGGAATTTCGGCAGCGTTGCCCCAATGGTCCTTAACGCTGATCACCAGGCGTCGAGCCTGACGCATGGAACTTGTGGGGAATCCGTCCTTGTCGAACATCCGATGTCCGTTGACGAGGCAGGCGAAGAGGCGTTTGCCTGTGTTGGCCTCGGGGAACGCGTAGTGTGGTGTCGAAAAGTCGAGATACCCGTGAGGGGCCCATAGCAGTAGCTCTTCGGGTGCGGCCAGCCCCATCCGCTTCCAGACGGGCGGTGCTTCTTTCTTGTCGGAGGGAGCGATCGCGGTGGGCATGGCTAGAAATTGGCAAGCAGTTCTGTGAGAAGGTCGTCTGCGCTCGGTGGTTGCGGTGCTGCGCTGGGTTGCAGCGCTTGGGCCGGTGTTACTACTGCGACCGGCGGTGTGGTTTCAGGGGCGGGTTGAGGTGGGGCAATGGGTCCGGGGGGTAGCGAATAAGCACCCGCTGCCTGGGTGGGTTGGGCCGGTGTAGTTATGGCAGGGGCAGCGGAATAGGGCGTGGATTCGAAGGTGGGGTGGGCAGCAGATGTCTGCACTGATTGCGGAATGTTTGTCGTTACGGTAACGGGCGCGGTCAGGGGTTGTTCTGGTGTTTTGCGACGGGTTCTTCGAGTCGGCGGTGCCGACTCGGGCGCGAGCTGCTTCGTTGCTCCGGAATGTCCCTCGGCCAGGAGGTAAGTTCGAACGGCCTCTTGGAGGAAATTAGACACGCTACCGTTAGGTAGAGAGTCCAGGAAGCTACACAGGTCGGCGTGCTTGCTCTTGTGCAGATAGAGGATGTAGCGGTTCCGGCTTTCTGTTTTACCGGCGTTGCGATTAGCAGCCATCACGAACTCCAGTGTTTTGGATAAAGCTTCCCGGGGGGAGCATCAGGGCGCAGCTCGATGGTGTGCGCTTTTGATTGCGCCACCCCGATTGGAGTGGTGGATGGCAGCAGAGCATCGCCTTCGCGTGTTCGGTTTTGCTGCGGCAAGGGAGAGGAAAATCCGCCCGACTGGATGTACTTTTCAAGTACATCCCGAACGAAGGTCGGCATCGTCCCGTCGGGCAGTGCGACCAGAAACTCAAACAGTTCCGAATGCTTCTTTCTGTTCAGGTACAGCGTGAGACGCAGACTGTCCTTCTGGGGCGGGTGTGGAATTTCGGGCATCGTGCGTGATCTGTCAGGCTGCGGCCGGCTCTTTCGCGCCTTGGGTCTTGGCTGAAATGCTCATGCCGAAACGACAGAAGCCTTCAGCGATGGCCATGCGCGGCTCGTTGGCGATCGTGGCGTGAGGCCATTTCAAGGACAATTCAGGGAAGATGACCGGAGCGCCGCCACCTGCGATGAGGATGCCGTCGAGCTTGCGGGCGACAGGGTCGAGGACGCGAGAAGCAGTGTCCATCACTTCGGACGCGATGAGGCTGATTGCCTGTTTTGCGTACTCGGTCACATCGAGCGCCTTGCCGAAGTACTTGATGCGGCGCTCGCGAAGAGCTTGTTCGGCTTCGAAGTGATCGACTTGGATGTTCTCCTGGTTAAGAAGTCGCTGCATGTGCTCGACGGCGAGCCTGACGCCACCGCACGACCCGGAGGCCTTCTCGACGATCCGGCCGGACTGGATCAGCAGGAAGTCCGTGGTGAAATGGCCGATTTCGACCACGGCCCAGTTTTCTTCGCGCATATCGTGGGCGCTCGAAAGGGTACCGGCAGGGGTCAGCATCAAGGTCTGGAGCGGTCCGAACGGCTGCGGAGCAACAAGCACTTCGGCCTGAATTTGCTGCCGAACCACCTCGCGCATTCTGGCTTTTTGGTGGGTGTGGAGAGCGGAGGGGAGACCGGTCACGACCAGGCAGTTGCGAAGGTCGAGGCCCAGGCGTTCTAGTTTTTTTGCTGCACCGGCGATTAGTGCGCTGTGCTCGGGCGTTTCGATCCAGTCGTTTGTGAGGCCCAGAGCAGGCGGCTGGCCGCATGATTGAACGAGCGCCGTCTCGCCGACGAAGAACTTCCGCTGCCCTACGGCGACCGTTTCCGTTGCGGCGATCCGCGCTTCGCCTTCATCAGAAATGGCAAAGGCCGGGATTGCTACCGACGGGAAAAGGAACTGATGGCGACCGGATGAGGAGGACGCGACTACCTTGACGGAGCTGTGGCCGATGTCGAGGCCGATGATTGTTCGTTGCATTACTGTTTCCTTAGCGATGGTTTGTGCGTCTCGCGCTGTGTGTAGAACTGTGCCCAGTTCTGGACACAGTTCTGTGCCCAGTTTTTTATTTGCTGTGTCCAGTTCTGTGTGCAGTTCTGTGCCCAGTTTTTAATTGCTGCGTCCATTTCTGGATGCAGATCTGTGCCCAGTTCTGGATGCAGTTTTGTTTGCATCGACCTGAAGAAAGCATCTGAGGCAACTCTAGCAGACCATCAAAACCTGTCAAATTGCATCGTTTTCGATTCAACGAAAACGGAGGTTTTCGGGGTGGGGCGGCCCTGCCAGGAGGACGGGTGACAGCCCGAAAGGGGAGGCGGACGACCCGTTCAGACGCAAACAGGGGAAAAGAAACTCAAGAATCAAGAAAGCGCAGACTGCAAGAAACAAGAGCACGAATGCTAAAATACTGAGAAAAGCTGGGTGCAAAGTGACTTTCTAGCCGGAAAAACTGCTTTCGCTCTGCAATAAGCTCGCATGGGAACCCTAAATAACTGCGCGAGACTGAATGCAAAGCTGCTCCCTGAATGTCAGTATATGGCATTAGATTTCGGGGTCTCGGGGCGAACTACTCTATAACCAACTGTTAAGGACTGACCTCAAAGTGACTCCATCCCAAAGCGCACTCTCAGCCCTTCCCGAAGAAGGGGCGAGCATCTACAGGCGGGCGCAGGACTACCTGTTGAAGCTGGATGCGGAGATCGAGAGACTCGACAAGGTGCTGGCCAGATTGCAGCCGCCGGTCACCGGCAGGGTTCGCGTGGTGTGGTGGAAGGCAGGGGAAAAACGCAGTGCGGCGAATCGTCCTGCGCTTGTACGCTGGGTGAGGCAGGGGGAGCGGTGG
>ERZ795041.387-NODE-387-length-16804-cov-5.170219_pt1 | contig 16804 bp, 16 predicted proteins | sample MGYA00375125_ERZ795041 | MGnify/ENA primary metagenome ERZ795041 (study PRJEB30170, sample SAMN03074214) | activated sludge metagenome | biome: Common Effluent Treatment Plant; feature: Wastewater; material: Activated sludge; isolation source: activated biomass in...
AAAGCAGGCGGCTAATTGACGCTTTCCCCCTATCGTATGGTATAATTCCGTCGCTCTATATTTGCTTACTCGCAACAAACAGGAGGAAGGTGAACATGGCTGAATCTATCGTCACTATCCAGGTCGAAGACTTAAAGCGTGTTGAGTTGGTCAAGGTCAGCGGCCGCATCGACAGCAGCAACGTCGCCCAGTTCGACAACGTCCTCAAGGAAGTCGCCGGCCGCAAATCCAACATCGTGTTGGATATGAGCGGCGTCGACTACATCAGCAGCGCGGGCTTGCGAGCGATGATCTCCTTGCTGCGCGAGGTCAAAAAGCAACGGGGCGATGTACGCCTGGCCGCGCCATCGGAACGCGTAGTTGAGGTGTTGCAGTTGGCCGGCCTGGATTCGTTATTTGAGGTGTATGATTCCGAGGTCGCGGCCGTCGGCAGCTTTTAGCATCAACGACGAACCAGCGGCTGGATGATGTTGACGGTCGAATGTTGTGGACAATTGAGTGCTGTTGACGGCTGGCTGCCGTTGACGACTAAGTGCCGTTGACGGCTGGATGCCGTTGGTATCGATCGATATGTCGGCCGTTTTTTCGATTAACATGGGCGGTGAACGAAGCCTGACGGTTCCCGGACGCTACAAGGAGATCAAGCGGATCTGTGAATTTGTCGCTGCCGGGGCGGCACAAGCCGGTTTCGATGAGGAAGCAATTTTTCACCTGGAACTGTGCTGTGATGAGGCTTCAACCAATATCATCGAACATGCCTACGGTGGCGAAGACGGCGGCGACATCACCATTAGCTACAAGATCGGTGAGGACGATTTTACAATCGTCATCTGTGACCAGGGGGCGACGTTTGATCCGGGCCTCGTTCCGTCCCCTCCAACGATCGATGCGGATGAAGACTCCCTCGATGAGGTAATCAATCAATTGCGTATCGGCGGTCTGGGCCTGCATTTCATTCGCAATCTCATGGACGAAGTTCATTTCTCGTCCGACCGGCAAAAGGGTAACGAGTTGGTCATGGTCAAGAAGCTGGATTCGAAACCGGGCAAGGAAACCTCATGACTGTCAGGCAAGAGCGTCTTCCTCAAAGCGATGCCTGGGTGATTGCGATCACCGATCGGCTGGATCAAACCCAGATTCCAAAACTGGAGGAGACGCTCAAGGTGCTACTCGATGATGGCCATTACCATCTTGTCGTCGACCTTTCCCAAACCAGCTACATCAATAGCGGTGGGTTGCGTTGCCTGGTGAGCGCCTGGCGAAGGGCCAAGACCAATCAGGGTTCGTTAGTCCTTTGCGGCCTGAATAGCCGATTGCAAGAGATTTTCTCCATGGTCGGTTTTGATAAAGTGTTTGATATTCATGAAGATTGTGAGACAGCGCGTACCCAGGCCAAGTCGAAGGCCCGTACCTAGGGTCGGATCTCCGTTCGGGGATGTTGATCACCCTGAACTTTGTAACCACGCCGGCCATGTTCCCCATTTCCCCTGAAGATGACCGCGGCGCAATCCTCCTGCTGCTGATAACCGCCATGATGGCGGCGGCACTTGTTGCCAGCCTGTTGCTTATCTATCTTCGCCGTCGGCGCACCCGCAGGATGCTGGAAGAACGGGTTGCCGAGCAGGAAGCGCTTATCGCCGCCGGCCGCGCCCTTGTGGCTGCCGAGCTTAATCTTGATGCCCTTTGCAATCTGATCGCCGAGCAGGCGGGTCAGATCATCGACAACCGCACGTTTCAGGTGGGGTTATTTAATGAGGGTTATTATGATATTCGCTACTGGACTATTGACGGCATGCCGCAGCCGGTTCCGCAAGTGTTTGATCTTGAGGCGCAACATTCGGTTATGGGAGAAGCGCGTGGCCTGGTGGGCTGGGTGCGCGATTCCCAACAGCCGTTGCTGGTGGGCGATTTCGAGCGCGAGATGGGCCAGCTTCCGGCTCGACCAAATTATGAGAGTGAATCACCGCCCCGATCGGCCCTGTTCCTGCCCCTGATTAGCGGCGGCCGCACCCTTGGCATCGTTTCCGCCCAGAGTCGGCGTCCCTATCACTATGGCGAACAGGATCTGCGGCAATTAACCATCCTGGCCAACCAGGCGGCCGCGGCTATCGCCAACGCCCAGCTCTTTGTTCAGGAGCGCACCCGGGCTGTTCATCTGGAGATGGTGACCCGGATCGCGGTGCAGGCGAACGCGGCCGAAGATGCGGAAGGGATCATGGAGCAGGTGGTCAGCCTGACCCACAGCACATTCGGCTTTCATCCGGTCAGCGTGTTTCGCGTGGAGCCGGACAGTCGAATGGTTGTTGTGCAGGCCAGCAGCATGCCTGAGCTTCGGCCGGAGCGCCCCGATGATTCGGTCGAAGCCACGCGACTGCTGGGCTTGCCCATCGGCTATGGCATCGTCGGCGCGGCAGCGGAGATGCGACATACGGTCGTCGTCAACAGCACGGCCGAAGACGATCGATATCTCCTCATGCTGGAAGGGATGGCTCCTGAGTCCGTTCCCGATACCCGGTCCGAGATCGCTATCCCGCTCGTGGTAAATAACGAATTCCTGGGTGTATTGGACGTACAAAGCCCCGAGGTCGGCGCGTTTGGCACAACGGAGCGGATGGTGTTGGAGGCGTTGGCGGCCGAGGTGGCCGGAGCCGTCTATAAGGCTCAGCAGTGGGCGCGCGAGCAGGAGCAGGCCTGGGTCACCACCGCTCAGCTGCAGGTGGCTGAGGCCATCGGTCGTCATGATGACCGGGACGAAATGCTGGAGGCGGTCGCCCGCCTGGCCCCCATTTTGGCCGGGGTTGAAATCTGCGGTTTTTTCGCGTGGAACGAAGACAAAGAGCGATATCTGGGCATGACTCTGGCAGACGCTGTTGGGAGTGCGGATGAGCATTTCACCCAGCTTGAGTTGGGCATTGGCGATTGGAGCACGCTGGACGCCGTCCATGTGGGTTGCGAGGCCCTCACTACCACGCAAATCCCTGCCTGGCTGGACAAATGGCAGCCCGCTTGCCTGCGTCTTTATCCGCTGATCAGCAGCCAGGGCAAAAACCTGGGGGTGATGGTCGTTGGCCTGAATGCCGCAGATGCTTGCGTTGAAAGTGGGGAGAAAGACCATCCTAATGCGTCGGCCGCCAACCCCCGGGAAGAATTGATTCTCAACATCGCTCGCCAAACCGGGCAGGCGCTGGAAAGGACTTATCTGCGACTGGCCCAGCAAGAGGAGGCCTGGGTCAATACAGCCCTGCTGCAAGTGGCTGAGGCGGTGAACAGCCTCACTGATCTCAACGAAATACTCGATACGATCGTCCGCCTCGTACCCCTGCTCGTTGGCATTGACTCGGTCTTTATTCTGATTTGGAACGACGAGCGCCAGGTATTCAATATCGGGCCGAGCTATGGGGTTAGTTCGATGGGACGCGGGCTTGTGGAGACGCTGGAAGTCGATCGCGACGAGTTTATGGCGATGTCGCCCCAATTGGCGCAGGAGTATGACTTGTCGCGCCAACCTAACACGGGATATTATCCCCTGCGCGTGCCGGTGTGGCTGGAAACGGTGTTGAACACCCCTGTGGTATATGGTTTCCCATTGGTCGCCCGTGGCCAATTGGTGGGAGCTCAAATCGTCGGCCTGCAGCAGGACCGCCACGGTCGGGCATCGGTCTCTCCTCGCCGGTTCAGCATCCTCAACGGCATTGCCCAGCAAGCGGCGACAGCGGTCGTCAATAACCAGCTCTATAAGGAGTCGGCCGAGCGAGTGCGGATGCAGCAGGAGCTTGACGTGGCCCACACCATCCAGGCCAGCTTCCTGCCTGACGGCAGCCCCGATATTCCGGGGTGCTCCGTGGCCACCCTTTGGCAGGCGGCACGCCAGGTCGGTGGCGACTTCTATGATTTTCTGCCGCTTGACGACGGCAAATGGGGCATCGTCATCGCCGATGTGGCCGACAAAGGCGTGCCGGCGGCGTTGTTTATGGCTTTGAGTCGTACTATTTTACGCACGGTGGCCTTTAATCGCGATGATCCGGCCCATGTGCTGATGAGGTCTAATGAGATCATCGGCCGTGAGGCGCGCGCCGATCTGTTCGTGACCATGTTTTATGGCATTTGGGACCCGGCCACCGACCAATTCACGTATTCTAATGCAGGACATAACCCGCCGTTGTTGCTCAAAACAAATGGCGAATTCCGGGTTCTGACGGGGAACGGCATCGCCCTGGGGGTCCTGCCGGAGGTCCATATGGAAAGTCAGTCGGTGCGCCTGAGGCCCGGTGAGACGATCATCCTCTATACCGACGGTGTCACCGAGGCCCTGAACGAGGATTTCGATGAGTTCGGTCTGGAACGGCTACAGGTGGCGGCTCGCGCGGCCGCCGGGCAACCCTCGTCTGAAATGGTGAAGCATATCGATGACAGCATCCGCGATCACACCGGGCAGACGCCGCAATTCGACGACATGACGCTGATCGTCATGAAACGCCGGAGAGGGAAATCAGAGAAACAAGGGTAACGACTATTTGACGCGGAAGACCTGGGCCTTCTCTCGCCTCATCACCATTCTTGTATTGGGGGTCGCGATAGCCGCATGCGCTGATTCGGGAAGCGTGCCCCCGGTAACCGTCGCTTCCTCGATCACGCCTTCGACCACACCTTACCCGATTGTTGCCACGCCCGGTGCATCAACAATTCCTTCGCCCGTGCCGGGCGCTGAGGCAATCGAGCTGCCGGCTGTCGTTGATGCCGAGCCTTCCGTTGGCGCGCCCACGCCGATCTATTCCGGCCCGCTTTCACCCCCCTGTGGCCTGTTGCTTAGGCCGTTGCCGATCAGGATGGCGGGTGAGCCGGTCGATTTTGAGGCGAGCGACGCCGCCATAAACGAATTGCGGCAACTGGTTCCGGCGGCCGCCCGGCCCGCGCTGCAACGAATGCTGGATGCGCCTGATACGGTCGGGCTGGTTGCCTTTCAGGCAGGCAGGGAGGCGGAGGGTGTTTATCTGAATGCGAGCGTGCCCATGCCTCTGGCGTCGGTCGCCAAGTTGATCATCCTGGTGGCCTATGCCGAGGCAGTCTCTGCCGGAGAACTTGACTCACAGGAGCATATCCCGTTAGCCGAGCTGGATCGCTATTATCTTCCCAATTTCGACCTGGGCGCGCATCGTCGGGCGGTGGCCGAACTGCGGGAACTGGATCGAGTGCACTCGCCCGACGATAAGCCCACCGTCTCGCTTGATGATGTCGCCTGGATGATGATCCGTCATAGCTCCAATGCCGCATCCGATTATCTTCATTTGCGATTGGGACAGCGCAGAATCGAGGAGACGGCTGTCGCTCTTGGCCTCAATGATTCGCCCCACAGCCACAGCGCGCCGTGCACCTTCCTCGGGCAATTCCTCATGATGGGCAATCATACCCGTGACGGGAACGGTGATCAGACAATCCTTTCAGGCTTTGTCAACGAGGATCAGTCTGGCGCGGAAGCTTACGGCCGCGGGGTTGCATTGCTGGCTGATGCCTACGTCAATCAGGAGGCGTTTCGTGAGGCGGAGCGTGACTGGCGTTCGACGACGCGACGGCCGACTATCGAGACGCAGCGCTATTTTGCGGGCACGATGGCGCCACAAGGAACTGCCGGGGCATACGCGGCACTCATGCTTCGATTGGCCCAGAACGGGCTTGGCAATCCGGACAGTAGCTACCAGGCTCGGCGTATTCTGGAATGGACCAACCTGTTTGCGGCCAATCAGGAGATTTTCAGCAATATAGGCTATAAAAACGGCTCGCTTCCCGGCGTGCTGACCACGGCTTATTACGCCTATCGTTGGGGGGAATCCGCTCCGGTGATCGTCATATTATTCTATCGCGACCTGCCGCAACAGACTTATCGCCAGTGGCGAAACGAGTTGCCTCACGACGAATTGGCTCGCTGGCTTCTGGCCAACCCGACGGCGATTCCGACGCTCTCGTCAATCATGGGTGAGATGTTTGCGCCGTGATCGCCTGAATCGAATCGCATTATTTGACTATAATGAGAGAGCGTATGTCGATTTGGCATCGTTAGAAGCATTGTAATCAAAAGCGGGTATAAGAATGACTATGCTGGAAGATCCACTTGATAGTCAACCGGATGATATTGAATTAGAGGGTATTGAATGGGATGTCGCCGATGAGTCGGTCGCGGAGTTCGACCTGTCGCCCGATGGGGAGCCGTCATCTGACTCTGGGCAGCCACCCGATGACAAGCCGCTTTCTCCTCCGGGCATCTCACGGCCGGGCATCGGCAGGGCGATCCTGGTCATCCTGTTCGTTTCCACGCCGTTGCTCGCTATCCTGTATTTGGGCCATACATGGTTGGGAATCCCCTTCCCGCCCTTTACGCTGGTCAACTGGCTCAACCGGACCGGGTATGCGCCCTGGGTGAGGATAACCGATGCCTTAATCGGTTCGACGGCCGTCAACGCCGACGACCTCTTGCGAAGAACGATGCAGGCGCAATGGATATTGGGCGTGGCGTTGTTCTTTTTACTCGCTCTAATCGTGGGTATTCTGTTTTATGCGGTGAAGGGACGTCGCGGCCGTTCAAACTCCCTTGTTGCCGTATTCTTTGGCTTGATGTTCGTCGCGCCGTTTTTCTTCGCCGGCCTGGCGCTGGGCGATTCACCTTTGTCCCACGGCATCATCATCGCCTGGCTTACGGGCTGGGGCATTATATGGGCGCTATTTATCGATGATAGCCTTGGTCGGTTAACGAGAATCCAGGCGCCGCAATCCTCCGGCGAGCTTTCCCCGACGGGAATTGATCGGCGCCAATTTCTTATTCAAATGGGGGCCGGCGCAGCGGCGTTGGCTACCATCGGCAGCGCAGCCGCCGCCTCCGCCGCGAAGGGCCAGGATGCTGCCCAGCTGCAGAGAACATTGCCGATGATCAGTCCTGAGCTGCTGGAAGCTCAGCAGGAGCTGTTCGGCCGTTTTCGTCGCTTCGCTATTGTCCGAAATGGCAAAGTTGCGGAGGACGAATCCAACGTGCTGGCCTTGGGCGCGGAATATCCCGATCGGAATTACGTTTCCATCTGGATTGGCGGCAGCAGCCCGATCATTGTCTACGAGAACCTGCGAAGCGCGCTGGCGGCCTATGGCACCGAGGACAACCCGGCCGGCGCTTATTTCCTTGATGAATAGGAGCGATCCGGTCAGGTTTCAATCGGGATAAACCCACGCGGCTGAATGAGGCCTGATTGACAGGCTGAACCTGAAAGGCGTATCATTGGTATAACGACTAACAAATATTCCGGGCGATCTCCTGGCCCGGTTGGACGCATAGGGAGTGATTCTAATGGCCAAGGATAAACATGTAAACCCGTCGCCCGTCAGCCCCGATCTGCTCGAAATCCTGCGCGACCCGCAAGCTATCCAGGAAGGCGCGGTTCACGGTACGGATCCCGGTCACCTGCAATTGGCGCATGGCGGCTACTGGCTGGTGTCCAGCGATACCGGTTATAAGTACCCGGTTCGGGATGGTATCCCGGTGATGCTCGTGGAGGAAGGCGCCAGATGGCAGGATACGCCGGTGGACGATCTGCCGGTGCCGCCACCTCCGGCGAGTGAGCCGGCCCCGGACACGTTGCGCACGGCGGGCGCCGGTCCAGCCGCTGTCAGCAATGATCCCGATTATCGCATCCTGATTGTCGCCGGAGCGATCCTCCTGGCTTTGCTGCTTATCATTGGTCTCGGCCGCAAGAGACCCACCGGCGGCCGGGAGCTTCCGCCAACCGAATGAGCCAACGCCTGACGGATAGCCGTCTGGCGAATATTGGCGCGAAGACCATCCAGACGGCTTACGTCACCTTTCATACCCAGTTCCAGGCGATCACCGGACGAGCCAAAGAGCGGTTTGGCACGCAGGATTGGGCCGGTTTGCAGGCCGACACGGCCGAACGTCTGGGCCTCTATCGGCGCATCGTCGATCTGGTGGAAAGCGCTATCCGCGATCTGCTCGCCGACAGGGTGGAGAACAAGCTGATCTGGGCCAGCATGAAGGCCGTCTACTCCAGCCTGATCGCTGAGCGAGACGATTGGGAGCTGGCGGAGACGTTCTTCAATTCGACGACCCGACGAATCTTTACTACCGTCGGTGTCGATCACCAGATCGAGTTCGTCGCCACCGATTACGAGATGCCTCCCACCCGGCCACGGTCTCCCGTCTACCGTCTCTATGATCGCGCCGGTTCGATTGACGGCATGCTCAAGGCTATCCTCAACGACTTCAGTTTCGATACCCCTTACCGGGATGCGGATCTGGATGTGAAGCTGGCGGCTGAACGCATCAGGGGCGAACTGGAGAACATTGGCGCGTTGCAAACAGTCGATCGGATCGAGATGATTCGCTCGCCGTTTTTCCGGGGGATGGGCGCTTACCTGATCGGTCGGATCTATAGCGGGTCCCATCGTATCCCGTTCGCCATGGCCCTCATTCACGCGCCGGGGGGCATCGTCGTTGATTCGGTCTTGCTGGACCAGAACAGCATCAGTATCCTCTTCAGCTTTGCCCACTCCTATTTCCATGTTGAGGTTGAGCGGCCGTACGATCTGGTTCACTTCCTGAAAAGCATGTTGCCGCGCAAGCGCACGGGCGAACTCTACATCTCGCTGGGCTATCACAAGCATGGCAAGACGGATCTTTATCGCGACCTGCTGGATCATCTGGCCCACACCACCGAGAAATTTGAGATCGCTCGCGGGCAGCGTGGTATGGTGATGCTGGTGTTCACCATGCCGGGCTACGATATGGTCTTCAAGCTCATCAAGGACTTTTTCAACTACCCCAAGGATTCGACGCGCAAGGAAGTGATGGGCAAGTATGACCTGGTCTATCGTCGGGATCGCGCCGGTCGCCTGGTCGATGCCCAGGCTTTTGAATATCTGGAGTTCGGCCGTGAGCAGTTTTCGGAGGAGGTGCTGGAGGCTCTGGCGACCGACTGCACCCAGACGGTGACGATCACCGAGACGTCGGTCATTATTTCCCATTCCTATGTCCAGCGGCGCGTGGTTCCGCTTGATATCTTTGTTCGCGATGCCCATGAGCCGGCGGCTTGCGCGGCTATATGTGACTACGGGCAGGCGATCAAGGATATGGCGTCGAGCAATATATTCCCCGGCGACATGCTGTTGAAGAATTTCGGAGTCACCCGCCACGGCCGTGTTGTCTTCTACGACTACGATGAGATTAGTCTGTTGGAAGAATGCAACTTCCGCCGGGTGCCGCCCTCAAGCCGTTATGAGGATGAGCTGGCCTCCGAGCCTTGGTTTCATATCAACGCCAACGATATCTTCCCCGAAGAGTTCCCTAACTTTTTAGGGGTTTCAGGACGCTTGCGCGACGAATTTGAACACCGCCATGCTGACCTCTATACGGTCGAGTATTGGCGGAACGAACAGGAGCTGATTCGGGAAGGTGTGCGCTCCCACATATTCCCCTACCAGCCCGAGCAACGACTTCACCAGGAGAATGGCAATCAATGAGTATGGAATACCGCCGATTGGGTCAATCGGGCCTGCCGGTCAGCGCCCTTTCCTATGGTTCGTGGGTCACCTTCAGCAATCAAATGGCCGTCGACGCGGCTCTGGAGACCATGACGGCCGCCTACGACGCCGGGATCAACTTCTTCGATAATGCCGAGGTTTATGCCCTGGGCAAGTCGGAGGAGATTATGGGCGAGGCCTTGAAGCGAGCCGGCTGGCGACGCGACTCGTACATCCTTTCCAGTAAGGTGTTTTGGGGATCAATGTCGGACCCCAAGCCGACCCAGCGCGGCTTGCACCGCAAACACGTGTTCGAGGCCTGCCACGATGCCTTGCGCCGGTTGCAGGTTGATTATCTTGACCTCTATTTCTGCCATCGCCATGATCCCAACGTACCAATGGAAGAACTGGTCCGCACGATGACTGATCTGATTCAGCAGGGCAAGATACTCTATTGGGGAACGTCGGAGTGGACGGCCGATCGGCTGACGGAGGCTTATGGCGTGGCGCGGCAGTATGGCCTCGTGCCCCCCACGATGGAGCAGCCGGAATATAACATGTTCCGTCGCGCTCGCGTGGAGAAGGAACTGGCCCATCTCATCGATAATTACGGGTTGGGGACGACCATCTGGTCGCCACTGGCTTCCGGCCTTCTGACCGGCAAGTACAACGAAGGCATCCCGGCCGATTCCCGCGCCACCCTGCCTGATTACAGCTGGCTCCGCGAGTTCGTCGAAGGCGAGGAAGGACAGCGGCGCATCGTCAAGGTTCGCCAACTGACCGGGATCGGCACGGAATTGAACACCAGCATCACCTGCCTGGCGTTGGCCTGGTGCCTCAAGAACCCGCAGGTCAGCACTGTCATCCTTGGCGCGTCGCGGGTCGAGCAGCTTCACGATAATCTCAAGGCGCTTGACCTCTTGCCGCAACTTACCGATGACGTGATGTCCGCCATTGATAAGGTGTTGGGCGACGAGGGCGAACCCGGGTAAAGTAATTGTCGAGATTTGTTGATGTGTATGTTATCGGGCGACGCATGGCCGTCACCCGTTGTGATTGGAACCTGTGACCTCAGACACCCTGCCTATTACCGGCCTGCCCGCCGGTGAAGTAAGCCCGTCCGTCATCGTCTGTGGCGATCCCGCGCGGGCCGAACGAATCGCCGAACGCCTGGAAGATAGCGCGATCCTCAGCCGCAAGCGCGAATATTGGGTCTATCGCGGCCGCTACGGTGGAAAGCTCGTCACAGTCTGCTCCCACGGTATTGGCGCACCGGGGGCGGCTATAGCCTTCGAGGAGCTGATCGCCGCCGGAGCCGAGCGCATTATTCGTGTCGGCACTTGCGGCGGCTTGCAACCGAATATCCAGCCCGGCCAACTGATCGTCGCCACGGCCGCGGTGCAAAACACCGGCTACGGCCGCGAAGTAGTGCCCGACGGCTACCCGGCCGTGGCCGACCTTGATTTGACCCGCCGCTTGTGGGGTGTTGTGGAAGAGATAGCCTCGGAAAGGGGCCTCGGCCGCAGACGGGGTTTTGTTCTCACGCGAGACGCCTTTTATGGCGGCGTGGCCGCGCCGGCCGTTCCCGATTATCGGGAGATGAGCCGGGCGAATGTGCAGGCGGTGGAGATGGAATGTGCTGCTCTGTTTCTGGTCGGCAGTATGCGCCGTGTGGCAACGGCGGCCGTGCTGGTGGTTGACGGCAATGTGCTGGAAACGAGCGAGAGCATGGACACCTATGCGCCCGGGAGAGAGGTCGTCCATCAAGCGGTCGATATCGCCGCGTTGTGCGCTTTGGAGACGCTGCAAGGGATCGAGTGAGCACCTTGAGGGCAAGGCGGCAGGCCATCCGGAATTTGTTGCGTGAGCGCGATCCGGTAGATGCCATGGAAGCCTATTACGCGTTCCATCATTCGGATGCCAAGACGACGCTGATCCTCTGGCCGGAAGGGGTGGAAAATCATGTGGGCGGCCGCGCGGACGGCTACGTCGCCCTGTCGCGAACGGGCATCGATCTGTTTCGACCGCTGGTCACCATGCGGCTGCCGATCGATCACGCACCGTCCGGTAACGACAGCGACACCACCCAGGCCGCGGCCGACTTGCTGCAATTGGCCATCACCCCCGATTGGCCGGTTATCCTGGATGTTCCGATTCGCTACCGCCCGATCGTTGACGCATTGTTCGAGATCCATTCGGAAGAAAAGCTTCGGCTGTACGTGCTTGATCTGGAGCAATTCGAGCCTGTCATCAACGTCCTGGTGACGCGCTCCGAAGATCCGTCGAGGTTGCCGCGATACACCATCCGCTCATCGCAAAGGGGAGAGGACGAGGTCGTGGCCGGCGCCTCGCTAAACTGGCAATCGCCTTATTTCGCTGAAATAGCAGTCAACACACTGTCGCAATATCGACGAAAGGGCTGGGGACGCAGCGTCGTCTCGGCCCTGTGCAACCATGTCATCGAGAGCGGCCGAACCCCGCTTTATGTCGTGGCTGAAGAAAATGGCCCGTCGATTCATCTGGCGGAAAGTCTTGGCTTTGTCGATACGGGCGCGCGCGATCTGCTCATTCAGGCCACTCGAAAATCCCGTGTATAGGGCGTGAAGAAGGCGTGAATTCTGGTTCACGCCCGTTGACCCTTCTCGGTCAGATATGATAATCTGGCCCTAACTTCACTTGTATTGGATCTTCGTTACACCACGTATTGGAAGTTGCTGTAGATAAAGCACCATTTCCGTCCCTCCGGAATGGTGCTTTATCTGGAGCGCCACCTCTAGAGTCTATCGACCCCAACTGAATTACTGTAAGCGCGCTTCGGAGGTAATGGAAATGTTTCGGGAGACAGGTATTGTCAAGTGGTTTAGCCGGGTGAAGGGTTATGGCTTCATCAATCCGGATCAGGGCGAGAAGGAAGTCTTTGTGCATTATTCTGCGATCCGGGGTGATGGGTATCGGAATTTATTTGAGGGTGACCAGGTCGAATATGAGTTAATCGACCAGGGCAAAGGTCCGCAGGCGCAAAACGTCGTTGCTCGCCATCTATAGCTTTCGTTCGGCCGGCCAAGTAGTGGAATCCATTCCGGTCAAGGTGTTGTATTGTTAGGCCCGCCATTCGGCGGGCTTTTCATTATCTGGTGAGTGGCGTACAATCGATTACGGGTTGCGATTAGCCCGATACCGGCATGATGAACGCGTCCTTGTTGATCGTTGATGATAATCAATCTCTGGCCAATCTGTATCAGATCGTCTTCGAGCGAAGCGGTTGGCAAACGCGCACGGCGAGAGAGGGGCAGGAGGCTATTGACAGCATCGCGGCCGATCGGCCCGACGTGGTTCTGCTGGATGTGATGATGCCCGGTATGGACGGGGTGGAGGTCTGTCGCCGGATTCGCGACTTAAGCCCGTCACCCCCGCCGCTGATCGTGATCTACACGGCCAACTCACGGCCGGAAACCCGCCAGGCTGGCCTCGATGCCGGGGCCGATCTGTTCTACAGCAAAAGTATCTCTATCTTTGATTTAGCCACGCTCCTGTCGGCTCATCTCTCACCGCCGGAAGCGAGTTAGATCGCCCGATAATTCTGCCTAACCTATAACTTGCTGATAAAAGTCTGGGCCACGCCGCCGTGCCGCCCCAGATATTTAATCAGGTTGTCAACCACGCCGGGGTAATTGAGCAGGATAAGCTGGTAGAAATAAGCCTTGCGCATTTCCGACCACATCTCCTTGTGGCAACGCTGCTCGTAAATTTTCAGCCCTTCGCGAGAGGTGTCACCGCTGCGCAGGGCTTCGGTGATGGTGTCGGCCGCCAGGATGCCGGAGATCAGCGCGTTGTGGATTCCGCCGCCGGTGAGGGGGTTGATGAATCCGGCGGCATCCCCGACGAGCAGGGCGCCATCGAAAGCATGTTGCAGGTTCTTTTGCGAGCCGAAACTGAGCTGCCAGCTGGCGATGTCCCGAATGTCGGTGCCGTTTTTCGCCCGCTCCCGGATGGCCGGCATCTCCAGAAATTGCTGGAGCATCTTCTTCAGGTTTTTCTTCAGGTTGCGAAACCGGTCGAGGCGCATGCCCAATCCGATGTTGGCCTCGTTGTCACTAATCGGGAATATCCAGGCATAGCCCGGCAGAATGTCATTATAGAGAAAGAACTCGACCCTGTTCGGGTAGAGATCCAATCCCTTGATGTAGGCGCGGAGGGCGACCGCGCGGTGCTTGTCCTCATGCTGTTTGGCTTCGGGGCGGAGGGTGCGCATAATCGTCGAAGTCACGCCGTCGGCGCCCACGACCACGCGGGATCGAAAGGCTTTGACTTCGCCATCAACCCGCGCCGTCACGCCGACGACGGCGCCGTTCTCGATGACAGGCTCCTTCATTTCGGCCTGCAGATATTGCGCGCCACTGTCTATGGCATGCTGTTGGATCACCGCGTCGTAGTAGATCCGTGGCGCGACATAGGATTCCTCTCCGTTCGGGCCACTCTTGAAGTCAGACTCGACCAGTTGGCCGCTGGGGCCGATCAGTCGCAAACCATCCAGCTGATGGAACTCGCCGCGGGCCACGGCATCGCGCACCTTGTCGGCCATCCCCAGATCATTCATGATCCGGATGCAGCCCTGAGAGATCGCGTCGCCGCAAATTTTATCGCGCGGGAACTCCTGCCGGTCGAGCAACAATACATCATGTCCCCGTTGGGCGAGTGCCGTTGCCGTGGTGGCCCCTCCCGGCCCTGCTCCCACCACAATGACATCATGTTCGCTAGCGGTCTGCATAGTTGTCGATACTCCTCATGGATCATCCACCCTTCGGGTCGATGCTGTTCGTGAAATTAAATACTATCTTATGTTGTTGTCGCCCAAAGTGGCAAGAAAGAGTGGAGCCTAGATAGCCTCGTTGGTTCGTATGGTCTGGAGCAAGCCCTGGCAACCGTCCTCTACGAGGCGATAAACGTAATCGAAGTTATCGCTGTAGTAGGGATCAGGTACGTCGTGAACGGATGTATGGTCGGCAAAATCGAGCAATCGATGAAGGGAAGGTAGCTCTCCGAATCGCCGGTTTAGCTCAGCCACGTTGTCGCTGTCCATAGCGATCAGGTAGGATTTGCCATTCTGTGTGTCTTCAATGTTGACTTGTCGGGCGCGGCCGTCGTAGGGGATATCATGATGGGCCAGCACCCGACGCGTCCCCGGATGGGCCGGTTCACCGACGTGGTAGGCGCTCGTGCCGGCTGAATCGACCGAGATTTTATCCGTCAGCCCGGCATCATCGACAAACTTTTGAAAGACGGCCTCGGCCATGGGCGACCGGCAAATATTCCCAAGGCATATAAACAACACACGAACCATCATCGATTCTCCACGCGATAATTAGTGAGAACAGGGCATGAACTGCACATGTTCTCGTGATGGGCAAGTCGACCTGTAAGCCGCATTCTGTGGACACCACACGGGACCGCGTGGCGCTGGCGATCATCTATCTGGGACTTTCATTGCTGAAAGCCTCGTGCAGCCTACCCGGACGTCAGACGGAGCGAGCAACTCCGTAGGCAGCCGAACGGCCGCCTTTCGCCCTGCTTGGCCTTGCTCCTGGTGGGGTTTGCCTGGCCGGCGACATCGCTGCCACCGCCGGTGGTCTCTTACACCACCGTTTCACCCTCGCCGGAAGAGTTGCCCCTTCCGGCAATATGCCTCTCTGTTGCACTTGCCGTCGAGTCATCCCGCCCGGCTGTTAGCCGGCACCTTGCTCTGTGGAGTGCGGACTTTCCTCAGCTTCGGCGAACCGAAACCGCGATCACCCGGTCAACTTGCCTCTCATATCCTACCTATAAATGGGCTTTGAGGCAAGATCGCTCACCTCCCCTGGCAGGTCCCGGAATTCTGCCACGCGCCGGTTTGGCCGTCTCGATTGCCGATAGAGGTTATCGAGATTATAAATGTGACCGGTGCATCCTGAACGAACACCACTGGCTGGTGAGACAGCCGGAGCATGTACCCGGCGGCCGCCCGATATGTCCGAAAGCCCCCCATCCAACCGACCGGAGCGTATCCGGCGCTTGCTGCGTCCGGCAGCTATCGCGCTGCTCGTGACGGCCGTCGCCCTCATCGTCCTCATTGCTTCGGGGCGTTTGATCCCAAACCCAAGGGGGCGTTCCTGCATACCGATTACCCCGGCACATTGGAGCAGGACAGGGTGGGAGAGCAAATCGTGGAACTGGAACCTCCCTGGCCGGCAGATTCGCCGCCGGAGCGATTCTCCGTGCGTCTCGCCGCCACTCAAGTGGCGGGCGATCTGGATAGCGGCTATGGGTTGGCGCTTGCCGGAAAGGGTGGGCGGCTGGTTGTGGCTGTCTCACCGCTCGGCTATGTGGCCGTGCGGGAGGAGAAGGCCGGCGGTCAAACCGTCGATCTCATCCCCTGGTCAACCTGGCCCCACGTGCGCATGGGCGAGGCTGCAAATGAGATATGGCTGGATGTCGATGGGGATGGCGGTCGGACTGTGATCACAGCCTCTGTCAACCGCGAGACGCTGTGGCGTGGTGAAAAGGCCTGGTCGCCGGAGCGGGTTGGTCTGTGGTTGGCGGGATTCGGCGGCCGGACCGAGGTCGATTTTCGCTCGTTGGAATGGTTCGCCGAACCGGCTGATCAGCGATAGCGCACCGACGGGAAGAACAGGAAATCCGTCGGCAGCCGGAACCAGTCGAACAAAGTGCCGTGCAGTTCCTGTGCTTTCTGGGGATAATCGCCCCTCATATTGACCCCCTCATAGATGGAGTCGGCCTGAACCTGGTAGAGCGCGTCGCCGGCGGGGTTGTTGATCTCCTTGACATATTTCCAGCCGTCCACTTTGATGGAACGCAAGCTGTAGGGCGGGGCGATCCAGTGGCCGGGAGAAGAGGGCGACGGCTCGGCCTCCATCTCGGCGAAGATCGGCCGGGTGAGCAGGGTGCCAGGTTGACCTTGCAGGAATGGCCGCAGGCTCTTGCCGTCCATTTTTGGCGGGATCGGTAGCCCGGCCAGATCGAGTATCGTCGGCATGATGTCGGCCGTGAAAACGGGCGTGTCGACCACCATCCCGGCCTGAGCCGTGCCCGGATAGTGAATGAACAGGGGGACCCGTAGCACTTCCTCATAGAGTGAGTTGCGATGGACCCATTTGCCATGCTCGCCGAACATCTGCCCGTGGTCGGAGGTGAGGACGATCAGGGCGTTATCGAGCAGGCCCTTGACCTTCAGCCGATCCAGGAACTGGCCGAGATGATGATCCCAGTAGGTGGTTTCGCCGTCATAGAGCGCCAG
>ERZ795041.389-NODE-389-length-16785-cov-4.870293_pt1 | contig 16785 bp, 17 predicted proteins | sample MGYA00375125_ERZ795041 | MGnify/ENA primary metagenome ERZ795041 (study PRJEB30170, sample SAMN03074214) | activated sludge metagenome | biome: Common Effluent Treatment Plant; feature: Wastewater; material: Activated sludge; isolation source: activated biomass in...
CCGAATAAATACCTAACCCGCCCTACTGTGCTAGAATTCACCTATGTCTGCTGCCGGTAAGGCCCCTACTATCCTCTATGCCGATCAGGAGCACAGCGGCCTTCGGTTGGCCATCTTTATCGCCCTGTTCATCGGTTATCTGGCCGGCTTCGTCATCGTTTCCCTGCTACTGGGAGCGTTCGCCTCACCGGATATTACCGATTACTCATTATTCCTTTCATGCGTCGGCGGCGTGCCCTTCGCTCTGGTTATCATTTGGGGATTGGAGAAAATCCTCAAGCGCGTGTGGCACAGCGGATTAAGCCTGACGCTGGATGATCGCGGCCTGTTTGTCAACGACCGGCGTGCCAATTCTAAAACCGACGAATCCGAGGCCCCAGCGATGGTCTGGTCGGCCCACCTGAACCAGATCAACTGGTATTTTCGCCTGAAAGGCTACCCGCGAGGCGGCCGGGAACGGCGAGTCCCATCGAAATGGTTGGGCGTAGCCACCGAAGTCCAGCAAGACGATGCCCGCCTCAATGTCTACGCCCTCATGCCGCCTGAGGCAGCGGCCGTCTGGACCGAGAACCATAAGCTAAAGTTCCACTATCTAAATGTGGCCGAACTCTATGACAGCACCATGCGGGCCAAAATCGGGCCGCCCAGCCGCCCGACAATCGACAACCACTTGCTGCAATCCAGAGACGGCCGCTATTGGCTGGCCGAGCGTCGCCGTTGGGAATATGGCATCGAGTTGACGCCCGATGATTTCGCCACCCTGATGCGCTATGTCACCGATGCCCAACAAGCCGAGGCAACCCTTAGCAATAACTAACAGGATATCAACCCAGGAGAATTATGATGTTCGATTTTATAACCGACGAGCATAAGATGATAGCGAACGCGGCCCGCGACTTCGCTCGCAACTCAATCGTGCCCATCGCGGCCGAGTTCGATGAGTCCGGTGAGTTTCCGCTTGAGACGGTCCGCGAGATGGGTCAATTGGGATTCATGGGCATTGAAGTGCCCGAGGAGTACGGCGGGGTTGGCATGGACACCATCGCCTACGTGCTGGCGATGGTGGAGATCTGCAAGGCCGACGCCAGCCACGGGACGATCATGTCGGTCAATAACTCGCTCTTCGCCCACGGCCTGCTCAAATTTGGCACCGAGGAGCAGAAGCAAAAATATCTGGTCCCTGTGGCGACTGGACAGAAGATCGGGGCCTACAGCCTGACCGAACCAATGAGCGGCAGTGACGCGGGAACGATGAAGAGCCGCGCGGTCCTCAACGAGGCCGGGACGCACTACATCATCAATGGCCAAAAATCATGGGTTACATCGGGACCTTATGCCGACTACGTCGTCCTGTTCACCATGACGCAGCCGGAGAAGGGGCACAAGGGCGTCACCGCTTTCCTCATCGACGCCGGCCGTCCCGGTTTCGTGCGCGGCAAAAAGGAGCCGAAGTTGGGCATCCGTGCCAGCGCGACCAGCGAACTGATCTTCGATAATTATGAGTGCCCGGTGGAAGACCGGCTGGGCGCGGAGGGCGAGGGGTTCAAGATCGCCATGACGGTGCTCGATGCCGGACGCATCGGCATCGCGTCACAGGCGCTGGGTATCGCCGAGGCGGCGCTGGAAGCCAGCGTCCAATATGCGCGCGAGCGCGAGGCCTTCGGCCAAAAGATCGGCGAGTTCCAGATGATCCAGCAGAAATTGGCCGACATGAAATGCCGGGTGGACGCCAGCCGCCTGCTGATCTACCAGGCAGCGTTGGCTAAAATGGCGGCGACCAAAGGCGGCGGCCGCTACTCGATGGAAGCCAGCATGGCCAAGCTGTTCGCCAGCGAGTCGGCCATGTGGGTGACGACCCAGGCCATCCAGATCCACGGCGGTATGGGCTATAGCAAGGAAATGCCGTTGGAACGGTACTTCCGCGACGCCAAGATCACGGAGATCTACGAGGGCACGAGCGAGATTCAGCGCATGGTGATCGCCCGCTCGCTGACCGGCCTGCGGTAATTTTAACCAACGACGAAACGGCAAAGAGCTCACGCAATGGACTCAGAGCGTCCATTGCGTGAGCTTTTATTTTTTCGCTAACCTGAAGGGAATCAGATCAGGAGGCTGATGACCGCCTGTTGCAATACCCGCGCCAGCAGCAGGACGACCATGGGGCTAAAGTCGAGACCTCCCATCGGCGGCATCAATCGGCGAACGGGAGCCAGAACCGGATCAATGACGGTGCTGGTGATGCGAATGATCGGCCCCCAGACGGGATGATACGGACTGGGGCGAACCCAGGACAGGATGATACTGGCAAACAATAGAATGTAGAATACTCCAAAGAGCACATTGACGATATTAATCAGGAGCATGTTTGTTTAAGTACCTCGTTTGACATCCGGCAGTTCATGAAATCATTTTATCATCTTTCGCGTTCACCAAAGAGCGCGCGGCCGACACGAACATGTGTGGCCCCTTCTTCAATCGCGATTTCGAAATCATCGGTCATGCCCATCGACAGATAAAACCCCGGTTCCACGATCCGCTCCAAACATAACCAATCGGCAAGCGCCCGCGTGCGGCGAAAAACGGCGCGTATCTGGTCCGGCTCGACATCCCAGGGAGCCATCGTCATCAGGCCAACGGGTGACAAACCGGGCATCTCGCCCGTCTCACTGATCATAGTACGCAGGCTCTCGCGCTGCGTTGCATCATTCTCCCAGTTGGAGAGGTCAAGGCCGTGCTTGGCTGCTTCCCCGGATATATTGATCTCAATGAACGACGGCAATACGCGGCCGAGTCGTACCAGGTCACGGGAAAGGCGATGCACGATTCCAGGGCGATCCAGAGCATGAAAGACATCGGCTTGGGCCGCCGCCAGCCCCGTCTTGCGGCCCTGCACCGGGCCAATGAGATGCCAGACGATGCCATTATCCATCCCGACGGCGGCCTCGACCACCGGCCGTTTAGCGGCCAGTTCCTCGGGCCGGTTCTCGCCGAAATGACGCAGGCCGGTTCCATGGGCCGCAATGACGAGTTCGGCCGGCCACGTCTTCGTGACGGCAATAAGTGTGACCTCGGCCACATCTCGGCCTGCTCGGGCGGCGGCGACGGCGATGCGTTCCAGTACCGCATCTCGTCGATCCCGCAGTTCAGTGGGTTCAAGCATAGGGGTATTATCCGCAGCTTTGGCTTTTTGGGCAGATCAAGCCCATGTGAAAATCGTGCGCAGATCCCGGAGCCTAGCTCTGAAGACGGTCGTGTCGCTGCTGGGCCCACTGCATCGTATACAGGTTAAAATAACGTCCCTTTCGGGCCAACAATTCCTCATGGGTACCCTGCTCAACGATGCGGCCGTGGTCCAGCACGATGATCTGGTCGGCATTGATGATCGTGCTGAGGCGATGGGCAATGACGAAGCTGGTGCGTCCGCGCATCAGAGTGTCCAGCGCCTGCTGGATTACCTTCTCAGTGGTCGTATCGACGCTGCTGGTGGCCTCGTCCAGGATCAGGATGCGCGGGTCGGCCAGCAAGGCACGGGCAAAAGAGACCAGCTGCCGCTGGCCTACGCTCAGATTGCTGCCGTTTTCACCAACCTCAGAGTCGTAACCATCGGGCATCCGCACGATAAACTCATGGGCGCCGACGGCTTTGGATGCGGCCAGAACTTCCTCGTCGGTCGCTTCCAGACGACCGTAACGAATATTATCGGCCACTGAACCGGTGAAGAGGAAGGTGTCCTGCAAAACGATGCCCAGCTGCTGCCGCAAGCTATCGCTGGTCACGTCGCGGACGTCATGACCGTCAATAGTCAAGGAGCCATCCGTGACGTCGTAGAACCGGGACAGCAACCGAATGACGGTGCTCTTGCCCGCGCCTGTCTCGCCCACCAGAGCGATGCGCTCCCCCGGTTCAGCTCGCAGATTGATGCTATCCAGCACTTTGCGTCCATCACGATTGTAGGCAAAGGATACATTGTCGAACACCACTTCGCCGCGAATATCGGGCAGCGGTTGCGCTTCGGGCGTGTCAATCAGGTCCGGTTGCAGGTCCAGCAATTCAAACAGTCGCTCCGAGGCAGCCATCGTAGCCTGGAAGGTGTTATAACGCTGCGCCAACTCGCGAATGGGGTCGAAGAAACGCTCAACATAGAGGACGACGGCCACCAGCGTGCCGGCGGTCAGCGCATCGCCCATCACGAGCCAGCCACCCACGCCGACGACGAGCGCCGTGGCCAACGAACCGATGAAGTCCACACCGGGGAAGAAGATCGAGGAGAGTTTGGTAGCGCGGACGTTAGCGTCGAAGAAGGAGTGGTTCAGGTCATCAAAGTGCTGAAAGTTACGCTCTTCGCGAGTGAAGCTCTTGGTGACCCGAATGCCGGTGATAGACTCGTTGAGGAAACCGTTGATCAGCGCCAATCGTTGGCGGGTGGCCCGATAGGCCTGTCGAACCCGACCGCGCCAATAGTTGGTGAGGATGATCATCAGCGGCATGACCGCGAACGCCACCAGCGCCAGTTGCCAGTTCAGGAGCAACATGGCGATGATAATGCCGCCCAGGTTGAACACCGAACGAAACAGTCCGGTGATCGACCAGGTTACAAAATCAAGCAGGACGCCGACATCGCCAATCAGGCGACTCATGAGGCGGCCGACGCTGTAATGACTATAGAAATTGAGCGTCAGCCGATGCAGATGGCGGAACAACTCGCTGCGCACATCGGCCACGATCTTGGTCCCCACCCGCGCCATGATGAGGACGCGGCCGCGGTTCGTAATCCATTCCCCGATAATGGCCGCCAGAAACACCCAAGTCCAGAATCGCAGGACTGGAAGGGAACCTGCTCGCACCCCCTTGTCGATGGCGAAGCCGATGATGGCGGGACCGGCGACGCTGAGCAGCGAGCTGACCGTCATGAGGATAACCGCCAGCACCAGCTTGGGCTTGTAGGGACTCATGTAGCCGCCTAATCGGCGAACCAGGCGGCCGTCATAAGCCTTGCCCAACAACTCGTCGTCGTCACGCAGGTATTTCCGTATGCGGGCCTCACGAGCTTCCTGCTCAAGTCGGGCCACTTCGATTGGTGATCGTTCTTCCGTCTTAATCATGTGATGTTCGTTCAAACCCATCAAACCGACCTATTAATCGCTATCGGCCACGGCCATTTGATCTTGCAAAGCCACAAATGCCTCTTGATCCCGCAATTGCAAGTCATAGATTTGCCGATAGGGACCGTCGTTAGTCAACAGTTCATCGTGAGTGCCCCGCTCCACAATTCGGCCGCGCTGGAGGACAAAGATGCAGTCGGCATGCTTGAGCGTCAGGAGACGCTGGGCAATGATAAACGTCGTCCGCCCCACCATGATTTCAGACAGGGCTTCCTGGATGAGGTGCTCGGTTTCAGTATCGACGCTGCTGGTCGAGTCGTCGAGAATCAGGATGCGCGGATCGGCCAGCACCGCTCGGGCGATGGCCAGGCGTTGCTTCTGCCCGCCGCTCAGGGTGACGCCGCGCTCGCCGACGCGCGTATCATAACCATTCTCCAGCTCCTGAATGAACTCATGGGCGCGAGCGACCTTGGCCGCGGCAATGATTTCATCCATCGAGGCGTCGGTGCGGCCGTAGGCGATGTTCTCGGCCACGGTTTGGCTGAAGAGGAAGGGTTCCTGGAGAACGATCCCGATAGCGCTGCGCAGGCTCTTCAATTGCAGGTCACGGACATCAAATCCATCCACCAGGACGCGGCCGCTGGTGGCGTCATAGAAACGAGGGATGAGGTTGGTCACCGTCGACTTGCCGCAGCCGGTCGGCCCGATGAGCGCGATTCGTTCACCGGCCCGCACTTGAAAATCAATATCGGTCAGAACAGGCCGCCCGTCCCGATAGCTGAAGGAGACGTGCTCAAATTGAATATCGCCCTTGGGGTTCGACAGGGTCAGGGCATCGGGTCGATCGACGGACTCGCGCGGCAGGTCTATGATCTCGAACACGCGCGACGCGCTGGCCCCGGCGGTGGCGGCCAGATTGACCAGAAAACCGAGGCGTTGAACGGGAGCGTTCAGCATCAGCACGTAGGAGATCAACGCGAACAGCGAGCCGACGGAGATATCGCCTCGCAGAGCCGAAGGGCCGGCGAAGAAGAGCAACAGGAAGATGCTCATCATGACCAGGAAGGTCATGAACGGCCAATTGTTGCCCCATGTCTTGATGACGCCCGCCCGCTGGGCATACCATTCATTGTTCTCCCGGTCGAATTTGTCCAGCTCATGCGGCTCACGGGCGAAGGCTTTGACGACGTGGATGCCGGTCAGACTCTCCTGCATGACGGTTGACAGGACGCCCATCTGGTACTGGATCCGTTTGAACATCGGCTCCACGGTCATCCCGAATCGAATGGTCGTGAAGAGGAGGATGGGAAACGGCAGCATCGCCAGCAGCGCCAACGGCACCGACTGCAACAACATTGCCACCACGACACCGACCAGCAGCAAAATGCTCGACAGCAGATCCATCAGGCCGATACCGGCGAAGCGCTCAGCCTCACTGATGTCGCCGGTGGCCCGACTCATGAGGTCACCGGTATGGCTCTGGTCATGAAATTCGAACGGCTGGTACTGGACGGCATTATAGAAGTCGCTACGCAAGTCATAGGCGACTCGATGGGTCAGCCATTCACCATAGTACCGTTGAGCGAAGCCGAGTGCGCCACGCACCAGGGCGATCCCCATGATGATCGCTCCAGCCTTGATGAGTGTCGACGCCTTGCCTTCCGCCAGGCCGAGATCGATTGCCCAGGCGATGACCTTGGGAACGATCAGGTTTAGCCCAGTTCCCAACAACATAGCCAAATAGGCGATAAAAACCGGGCGGCCGTATGGCCGCAAATAACCGAGGAGCCGCCGGTTGGCATCTACTTTGCGCCGGTTGCCCGCTTGTTGTTCCGTCACGCGAATACCCCCTGCAATGGGTTTACAAACGAAAGCCGGGAAATGTCTTCGAGAACAATTCGAACCGGATTGGTATATCGAGGTTCAAATCAGACCGCAGACTTTATTATAGCATAAAATCACGCAGTTGTTAGGTAATTATCTAATGGAACCACGTCATCCGCATCGTAAACCAAGCTTTGTCAGACGATCATATTCCTTGCGGTAATACGGCAATCTGATACAATTGCCGTGTCTGTGATGGAATACACAATCGGAGGCACACGCATATGTTGGTGAAACGACTCCTTCTGGCCGCAATCTCTCTTGCGGTAGGATTTGGCTTGACCGTACTGATCACTATGCTCATCGGCACGTCGCCGGCCGAGTATGGCACTATCTACATGACCTTTACAACCCTGTCACTGGCCATCGTCCTCGGCATCTGGCTCGATAAGTTTATGGGCACCAATATTCTGCCGAAATAAGGGCCTCCGCCTGCTTTCCGCATCTTTAGAATTCAAGCCTCTCATTTCAGGTAGAGGCTTTTTTGTTTTCGACAGGAAGGTTAAACAAATGACAGCATCCATTATCGACGGCAAGGCCATTGCCGAAAAAATGCGCGAACAGGTCCGTCAGGCCGTGGCGCGAATGAAAGAAGAATATGGGTACACGCCGGGCTTGGCCACGGTTTTGGTCGGCGACGATCCCGCATCAAATACTTACGTGCGCAGCAAACGCAAGACTTGCGAGGAACTGGGCATCCGCTCGATCGGCCATGAACTGCCGGCCGATTCCACCCAGGAGCAAGTAGAGAGCCTGGTCGCTTCGCTCAATGCCGATCCGACTGTGAACGGGATCCTCGTCCAGCTTCCGTTGCCGAAGCATCTGAACGAGGAAGCCGTCCTTAATTCGATCAGCCTGGAGAAGGATGTCGACGGGTTCCACCCGGTCAACATCGGCCGCTTGGCCATGAAGGGGCGCGATCCATTGTTCATTCCCTGCACGCCCTATGGCTGCATCGTCCTGCTTGAAGAGAGCGGCATACCGATCAAGGGCGCCGAGGCGGTCGTCGTCGGCCGCTCCAACATCGTCGGCCTGCCGGTTGCGATGCTGCTGCAGAAGCGCGACGCCACAGTCACCATCTGCCACAGCCGCACGCGCGACCTGGCCGATCATGTGCGAAAAGCCGACATCGTCATCGCCGCCATCGGCCGTACGGAGATGATCACCGGTGACATGATCAAGCCGGGCGCGGCCGTCATCGATGTCGGTATCAATCAGAAGGCAGATCCGACCGCCAAGCGCGGTTATAGGCTGGTGGGGGATGTGGATTACGAATCGGCCAAGGAAGTCGCGGGAGCCATCACCCCCGTACCCGGCGGCGTCGGTCCGATGACCATCGCCATGTTGATGAAGAACACACTGCGGGCGGCCGAAATCGCCCTCGCCCGGCAAGGCAAGTAACAACCCCACACTTCCCAAGGAGCTGATTGTTGATTCGGGCAGGCATCGGGGACAATTTCTGGCACGGACGGCGGGTTTTCATCACCGGCTGCACCGGCTTCCTGGGTTCCTGGCTGACGGCTGCGCTGCTGGATCGCGGCGCGGCCGTCACCGGCCTGATTCGATCACTCGAACCCAATTCCCAACTCGTTCGCACCGGTCTCATCGATCAGATTGACCAGGTTTCCGGCGACCTTCTCGACTATGATCTGTTGAAACGCACACTGGCCGAACGAAAGATCGACACGGTTTTTCATTTTGCCGGGCAGACCATCGTTGGCGTAGCCAATCGCGCCCCGGTTGAGACCTTTGAAACCAACATTCGCGGCACCTGGTTGTTGCTGGAGGCAGTGCGGCATACGTCCTCCATACGCGGGGTCGTAGTAGCCAGCAGTGAAAAGGCTTACGGCGAGCAACTCAACCTGCCTTATCGCGAGGACTATCCCCTGCAAGGCCGTCATCCCTATGAGGTGTCCAAGAGTTGTGCCGACCTGATCGCGCAATCGTTCGCCCACACCTACGGGACGGCCATCGCCGTCACTCGCTGCTCCAATCTGTTCGGCGGCGGCGATTTGAACTGGAATCGCCTCATCCCCGGGACGATCAGGAGCGTGCTCAATCAGGAGCGGCCGATCCTGCGCTCCGACGGTTCCTTTCAGCGCGATTATCTTTTCATAGCTGACGCCGTGCGGGGCAATTTGATGCTGGCCGAGAAGGTGACCGAGCCTGCTGTGCGGGGGCTACCCTTCAATCTGGGTTCAGGATACGGTGTCTCCGCTCTGGATGTCGTGCGAACTATCGTGTCGCTTTCGGCTCATCCGGAGCTGGAGCCGATCATCCTCGATGAAGTCCAAGGCGAGATACTGGATGAGTACCTCAGCCCGGTACAGGCGAAGCAGATAATCGGCTGGGAACCGCAATATACTCTGACCGATGGTCTGAGAGAAACCATGAGCTGGTATCGAGCCTATCTCAATCTATGAGCCGCCCACGTATCCTCGTCACCGGAGGCTCGGGGTTCATTGCTCGCGCTCTCGTCCCCAAACTATTGGAAAAGGCCGACGTCACCCTCCTGCTATTGGAGGAGTTCAATGGCGAGGTGCAACTTCCTGCTCCGCTTGACTCACTTCGGCCAAATTTTAATGTCGTCTATGCCGACCTGCGTAATGATCGGCTCACGGCCCAGGCAGTTCAGCAAGTCCAGCCGGATCGGGTGATTCATCTGGCGGCCGTCGGAGTCAGCGATCCCTTTCTCGATGTCGATACAGCTTTGACCCACAACGTGACAGGCACCTTGAATCTCCTGCGAGTCTGCTTCGAATCGGACGGGCTGGATGTGAAGCAAGTTATCGTGGCACGAACACCGGGCGAACGGACGGCCATGAACGTCTATGCGGCCAGTAAAGCGGCTGCATGGGCTTTTTGCCGCATGTATGCCCGTACTACCCGGTGGCCCATCCACGGAGCGATGGTCTTCCAGGCCTATGGGCCGAATCAACCTCCGCACCTGTTGATTCCGGCCGCCATACGGGCAGCTCTGGCCGGCGAGGACTTCCCCATGACGTCGGGCGAGCAGGAAAAGGATTGGATCTACATCGACGATGTTGTCGATGGCTTGATAGCCATGCTGGGCTCCGCCATGCCGCCGGGAGAAATTATTGAGTTAGGTTGCGGCCACCCTGTCAGTGTGCGCACCGTTGTCGAGACACTTTATCGCATCATTGGGCGCAGCGGCCGTCCGATATTCGGCGCGATGTCGGACCGGCCGGGGGAGGATCCGCGGCAGGTCGCCGATGTGGATCGCGCGGCCGCGCTAACCGGTTGGCGGGCGAAAATTTCATTAGCCGAAGGGCTGGAGCGATTGATAAGCCATGCGATGGCCACCCTTTGAACACGTTTTTTTTGATTGTGACTCCACCCTGACCACAGTGGAAGGCATCGACGTACTGGCTGAGACCCTGGGCAAGCGGCAACGCGTGGAACTGCTGACCCAGGCGGCCATGAACGGTCAGGTCGATCTGGACGAGGTGTACGAAAAGCGCCTGAGGACGCTACGGCCGACACGCCAACAGGTACGCGACCTGCGCCATGCCTACAAACGCAACATGGTGGAGGATGCCGCCCCCGTCATCGCCGCCCTGCAAGCTTTGGGTCACAAAGTCTATATTATCAGCGGTGGGCTGGAGGAGCCGGTGGTGGAGTTTGGTATTTCACTGGGTATTCCTCGCGAGAGAATCCGAGCCGTTCAAATCGCTTATAACGAGCTATCAGGTCAATGGTGGGAGAAGAACCCGGAGGACGACAAGCGCTATATGACCTACACCGAAGGAGCACTGACCGTCAGCGACGGCAAGGCGCAGATTGTGCGTGAGTTGATGGGCGATCAACGCGGCCGTTCGCTGTTGATCGGCGACGGCATGAGTGATGTCATGGCCGGCCAGGCGGTCGATTTGTTCATCGGCTACGGAGGTGTGGTTTCCAGGCAAAAGGTGCGCGAAGCCGCCCCCATCTTTCTGGATTGCCAATGCCTGGCCCCCTTGCTGTCATTAGCCGGCGGGCCGGGCGCGGTGCGCACCCTGAGTACGTGGTCGATGCAATATCAATCACTCAGTTCCAAGGCCCGGTACCTGCTCCATAAAGAGGTTGTAAGCTTCAATGATGAACAACTCGAATCCAAATTCCGGAAAGCATTTCTCGAACCGCAAACCGCGCCTATCACCGGTGGGTAGATTCAACGATGTACCGCATACTCGTCCCCGATAAGCTAGGACCGGCCGCTCTTGACCAGTTATCCGAATATTCGGACGTCACTGTGGACGTAAAAACTCACCTCAGCCACAACGAGTTGGTCGCGACGATCCCCCAATATGATGCTGTAATCGTTCGCGGCGAGACACAGGTGACGGCCGACGTGCTGGCTGCAGGCGATAAATTGCGAGTGGTGGGTCGCGCCGGCGTGGGAATCGACAATATCGACCTCAGAGCCGCCACGATTCAGGGCGTTCTTGTGATGAACACCCCCGGGGCAAACAGCATGGCCAGGGCCGAGTTGACTTTGGCGTTGATGCTGGCATCCGGCCGCAAAATCCCCCAGGCCCACGAATCGCTAAAGGCAGGCGAATGGCGACGCGATGAATTCACCGGCCGCCAACTCCATCATAAAGTCCTGGGTTGCATCGGCTTTGGCCGGGTGGGCAAGATGGTAGCTGAGCGGGCCAAGGCATTCGGCATGGACATTCTCGCCTATGATCCCTGGGTCATGGAGGAAACAGCCCGCGAACTGGGGATACTGCTGGTCGAACTGGACGATCTGCTGGAACAAGCGGACTATATCACACTCCAGGCCCCCTTGACGCCGGACACAACCCATATCATCAATGAGCGTTCCCTCGCCCATGTGAAGGATAGCGCTATCCTCATCAACACCGCCCGGGGAAAACTGGTGGATGAATGGGCGCTGGCCGAGGCATTGAAAAATGGCAAGTTGGCGGCCGCGGCCGTAGACGTTTACTCCAGCGAACCACCGCCGCCGAATCATCCGCTCATAGGGCTGCCCAACGTCATTCATCTCCCCCATCTTGGCGCGAGCACATACGAGGCGGAGTATGAGGTAGGCGTCATGATTGCCAGGCAGGTGGTGTCCGCGCTGCGGGGCACGGATTATCATTTTGCGGTCAACCTGCCGTTTGAACTCGAGGGAAATTTTGCCGCCGTCAAACCCTATCTGGAATTAGCGGAAACGATCGGGCGACTGCAAGCTGCGCTGGCTGAGAAACCTATCAAACGATTGGAAATACAGATTCACGGGGAAGTCATCGGCGGACTTGTTCGTGCCATCGGCGCAGGGCTGCTGAAAGGGGTATTGGAGCCCACCAGCGATGTACGGGTGAATTACATTAATGCCCCTTTCCTGGCCGATAAGGCCGGCTTGTCGACCACGCAAACAGTCGGGCTTGAAGGGCTGGATTACCCCAATCTGGTGGCCTGCCGGGCTATCTGGGAAGGCGGCCGTCGCTTGATCGGAGGCGTGCTGTTTGGCGGCCGCGAACCGCGCATCGTACAAGTTGACGAATACAGGCTTGAAGCACGTCCTGAGGGGATCATTCTCGTCGTGCAAAACAAGGACGTCCCGGGCGTTATTGGTCAGGTCGGCACATTGCTGGCCGATCATGGCGTCAACATCGGCGAATGGCGATTGGGTCGCGTTAAACCGGGCGGCGATGCCCTGTCCTTTATCACACTCGATAATGAGCCGGCCGAAAGCGCCATGAGGGAGCTGACCCGGATCGAGGCCGTGACGCAGGCCAGAGTCGTGAAGCTCTAGTCTCCCTCAACAAAAACGGCCGCACTCGTTATCATGAGCGCGGCCGTTCTATTATCATAGATGCGGTAGAGGCTACTTCTTGGGGAAGATGCGCACGCGACGCTGCTTGCCTTCGCCGGCGCTCTCGGTGTACACGTCGGGAACATCGCGCAGGGTCATGTGGATGATGCGTCGCTCGTAGGCCGACATCGGCTCCAGAGTGATTGGCTCGCCCCGCTGGCGGGTCTTCTCAGCCATGCGCTCGGCCAGGCGCGTCAGAGCCTGTTCACGCCGCTTCCGGAATCCTTCGACATCGACAACGAAGTTCGCCCGCCGGTGGAGCTTGTGAGCCACCATCAGACGGCCGAGAAACTGGAGTGAGTCGAGCGTCTCGCCTCGTGGGCCGATGAGAACCCCCAGGTCCTCGCCCTTGATATCAATGATATTCACACGCCGGCCGGTCAGGTTATCCGGCTCCGTGACGTACCCGGTGACTTCGGCATCAACGAGCATCTTCTCAAGAAGCGCGGTCATCACTTCCATGGCCGCGGGCTGTTCGGCTTCCAGATCTTCGGCCGTATCGATTGTGGCCGTCGACTCATCGTCATCGTCGTCATCGCGTCGGGTCGGGGTCGGCCGTTGTTTGGCGGCCGGTTTCGGCGCGGGCGGCGGTGTTTGCCAGGCGGGCGGCATTGGTGCCGGCGATGCCTGCGGTCGCGCGGGTTCTTTCGGCGACGCGGCGGGCACGGGTGGCGCAGCGGGAGCAGTGTCTGGCGGGTTGGCGATGAGACGAACGATCGCCTCGCGACTGCCGATGCCCAGAAGGCCGCGACTGCCCTCGTCGATCACGATTACGTTCACCTCATCGCGACTGAGGCCCAGGCGGAGCAGCCCTGCGGCGACGGCCGCGTCAACGGTCGGGCCGCGAGATTCAATTTCCTTGCTAGAGAATGATGCCATGAGAGATCACCGTTTTGCAGAGCGCTTTTTGCGCTTGGCGGCAGACTGGCTGTCGCTGGGTTTGCTTTTACTTCCCCCCGAACCGTTGGACGCCGTCTTGCTTTTGGTCGCTGCCGGTTTGCTGTCGTCGGCATCGATAACGTAAACGGGCTTGCCACTGGCGGCGCGTTCGGCCTTCTCCCTGTCGGTAATCCGGCGCATGTAAAGTCCCTGGAAAATGCCGATGATGTTGGCCAGGATGAAATAGATGGAAAGGCCCGACGGAAACTGCAGCGAGAAAAAGCCGAACATGAGCGGCATCGTATACTGCATGGACTGGGTCATGGACGCCGCCGGGTTGTCTTGCTGGTTGCCGCTTGGCGCCGGCGTCAGCAATTTCTGCTGGATGAACATGCTGGCGAACACAATGATCGGCAACACGAAAAACGGGTCGGGCTGGCTGAGGTTCATCCAGAGGAACTTGTTCTCGACGGGAATAAGCTGGGTCAAGGTGATCGCCGGATAAACACGAGGGACAAGTTCGAATAATGATTGCGGCGTCGTGCCCAATACCGTGATGATCGCCTGATAAAGGCCGATCAGAATTGGAAACTGGATGAGGGTCGGCAGACAACCGGTCAAGGTATCGGCCGGGTTGTAGCCGATTTTCTTGAATTCCTCCTGCATCTTCTGAGGGTTGTCCCGGTATTTCTTCTGGATCGCCTGAATTTGCGGCTGAATCTCCTGCGTCTTCATCATCGAACGCTGCTGACGCATGTTGAGCGGCAGCGTGATGACGCGAATCAGGATAGTGAAAACGGCGATCGCCAGAATGAAGTTATTGCCCAGCAAGTCGTAAAACAACAGCAGGGCGTTGATCATGGGGTTGACTATCAGGGTATCCCACATGGCGACGTTCTCTCCAGGCTAGTTAGCGGTCTCCGGCAATGCGTAGCGCCAGAGTTCCTGGCCTGTCGCCAGGTCGAATCCGATCAGCAGGGCGGCTGTGTCTTGCGTCCCCACGACAATGGCATCTTCAACAACAACCGGCGTAGTAGTTAGAGGAGTGGCCGTTCGTTGCGACCACAACTGTTTGCCATCGGCCACCGAATAGGCCGTTAGGGCGCCGGCCGTTGGGCTATCCGCCGCCTGCGAGGCGATGTAGATTGTCTCGCCCACAACAACCGGGGAAGACTGCGTCCGCGCCCCGGTGGCCTTGAACCACACGCCGGCCCCAGTATCGGCGTCGGCCGCGTGCATATTGCCCTGAATATCGCTGAAGAACACCAAACCATTGGCCAAAGCGGGAGCGCCCCAGACCCAGTCAGTCGTCGGAGCAGACCATACAACATCGCCGGTCTTGATATTCAGGGCATGGACGTTGCCGTCGAAGCTGGAGACATACAGTAAATCGTCTCCCAGTACCGGCCCGCTCGGCAACGCGCCTCCCAAACGGGTCGTCCAAATCTGTTCGCCGGTGGTGGCATTGAGCGCATAGACAGACCAGTCCATCGAGGTGACATAGAGGACATCGTCTCGGTAGGCGGGCTGTCCCCAGATGGCGTGGCTGGTCTCGAAGTTCCAGTTAAGGCTGCCGTCGGACACGTTGAGGGATACGATATGATTATCGGCCGTGCCGACAAACACCTGCTCGCCGACCTGCAAAGGTGGTGCAACGACCTTATCGGTGACGGCTTCGGAATTAATCCATAGCTCTCTGGGGATGCCGGAATCGACATTCTCCAATGCGTAGACCGATGTCGTCACTCGAGGGGAGAACAAGCCGCCTTGCCGGCCATAATCGCCGAAGATGACCCGATTCTCGGCGGTCGAGGGAGCGGAATAAAAATGGACCGCGCTGCTCTCGGCCGGGTAAATCCAACTATGGGATTGGGCCTCGGGATCGAAGGCCAGGACTTGCGGCCCAAAAGCCAGATAGACGCGCTCACCGTCCGTGGACAGGCCGGCCCAGTTTGTATTGGTGATGCGGCCGCCACAGGCAGACAGCAATAAAACGCCGGCGGCGAGCACCAGCCAGAGCGCAGACCGCCGGAGCGGCCGACTCAATTTAAGCAATGGACACCTCCGTCAAGGAACCGGATCATATCCCCCGGGGTTAAACGGGTGGCAGCGGCTGATGCGCTTGAGAGCCATCCAGCCGCCTTTGAAGAACCCGTATTTTTCAATTGCCTGATAGCCATAGACAGAACACGAAGGCGTAAACCGGCAACTTGGCGGAAGCACTCGTGAAATTGTATTCTGGTACAGTTTGATAAATAGTAAGGCCAACTGTTTCACGGTTGTGATCCTTCGGGCACGGATTTCGTGTCCTCGCGTTTCAACACGCCACCGCGACTCAGTAATTGAAGAACAGCTTGCTCCAACGCCTCGTGGTCGGCTTTCACGGCTCCAGGTCGAATGACAAACAAACAGTCGTATCCCGGCTCAAGCTGATCAATATTCAGGCGCACGATCTCTCTTAGCCTGCGCCGCACTCGATTACGCCGGACGGCCACACCGATATGGCGGCCAACAGCGAAAGCGAACCGACTGTCGGCTGCCTCGCCATCAACCTGCCGGGCGACGAACAGGACGGCCATCGGATGCGCACAGCGTCGCCCGTGTTGCCTGACGCGACCGATATCGGCCGAGCGCTGCAGACGGGAGCGAGGCGGCAGCATACGAGAGCACAGCGCTAATCAATCAGCCGCCGCCGTATCGCTTGACAGAGCGATAAGCCGTGGCCGACGTGCCGTTCCAGTTCACTCGCTTGACGTGGTTATTCATGGACACCGACAGGGATCGGCGGCCGCGGGCACGACGTCGTTTCAGCACTTCGCGGCCATCCTGAGTCGCCATCCGGGCGCGAAAGCCGTGAACGCGCATCCGACGACGAATCTTCGGTTGGTATGTACGTTTGGTCATCTCATTCTCTCCAAAAAAACAGGGCCTGATGCCCTGTTGACTCTTGCAATCCGATTGAAAATAAATCCGGGTGCTTCGCCGAGAAGCCAGGAAAGCAATGTCCCATTATAGCAAAAACTGCTCCAGGGTCAAATGCCGGGGAGTGACTAATTGGGTAGGCATACGAAGTCAATGACCGACTTCTTATCAAAG
>ERZ795041.390-NODE-390-length-16762-cov-5.593883_pt1 | contig 16762 bp, 18 predicted proteins | sample MGYA00375125_ERZ795041 | MGnify/ENA primary metagenome ERZ795041 (study PRJEB30170, sample SAMN03074214) | activated sludge metagenome | biome: Common Effluent Treatment Plant; feature: Wastewater; material: Activated sludge; isolation source: activated biomass in...
AGGCAGCAGGCAGCAGGCAGCAGGCAGCAGGCAGCAGGCAGCAGGCAGCAGGCAGTAGGCAGTAGGCAGTAGGCAGTAGGCAGTAGATACCGCGTTGCCTGCTGCCTTGCTGCCTGCTGGAGCTCTTCAGTGTCCCTCCACCTCGCGGCGGCTTGCTTCGAAGAGGAACCAGTGGCGACGCTCGCTTTCGTCGATCCAGTTCTCGATCAAGCTCGCGGTGGCGACGTCGTTGTGCTCGTCGGCGACGTCGTGAACCGAGCGCAGGCGCGCGACCAGGTCCCTGTTGTCGTCGCGCAGCTCCGCGATCATGTCGAGGGCGTCGACGTAGTCCGCGTCGTTGTCCTTGATGCGCTGCAGCTTGGCGATATGCCCGATGGAGCGCAGCGTGGTGCCGCCGATCTTGCGGACGCGCTCGGCGATGTCGTCGGTCATGGCGAAGATCTGCTCGCTCTGCTCGTCGAGCATCAGATGGTAGTCGCGGAAGTGGGGGCCGCTGACGTGCCAGTGGAAATTCTTGGTCTTGAGATAAAGCGCGAAGACGTCGGCGAGCAACTCGTTGAGTGCGCCGGAGATGTCGCGCACCGCGTTGTCGCCAAGGTCGCTCGGCGTTGCGAGCGGGGCTTTGCGACGCTCGGCGGCTTTCTTGAGATCGGTCTTCGGCTCGGCCATGGGGGAACTCCATCGGATGGGTGGGGGAACACGCCATCCCTTACGTAGGTTCCCGTTCCGGCGAAGGGAAGGGTCGTGCCGGCAGAAGCGTCGTTCGCCGTTAACGATACGTCGCGGCTGGGCCCTCGCGCCAATGATCGGAGGGTTCAGGGCTTTCCGGCCTTCCACGTTTCCCAGCCCCTGGCGCGGAGCCGGCAGGCGGGGCATTCGCCACAGCCCCAACCCCAATCGTGGCGGTGCGTCCGGTCGCCGAGATAGCAGGTGTGCGTGTCCTCGCGGATGAGATCCACCAGCGGCGCGCCGCCGAGAGCGTCGGCCATGGCCCATGCTCCGGCCTTGTCGACGTGCATGAGCGGCGTCTCGATCGCGAACTCCCGATCGAAGCCCAACGCGATGGCCTTCTGCTGAGCGTGGATGGCGTCCGCGCGGCAGTCGGGATAGCCGGAGTAGTCCGTCTCGCACATGCCGGCGACAAGGGTCCCGATGCCGCGGCGATAGGCAATGGCGGCAGCGTAGACGAGGAAAAGGAGATTGCGGCCGGGCACGAACGTCGAGGGCAGGCCGGCTTCCGTCATGGCGATCTCGGTCGAGCGCGTGAGCGCCGTCTCGCTGATGCGCCCGAGCTCTGTGAGCGCGATCTCATGATCGGAGCCGAGCCGGTCCGCCCAGTGGGGGAATATGTCGGGGATGCTGTCGCGTACGATTCTGCGCTGCGTCAGCTCGACGGAATGGCGCTGACCGTACGAGAAACCCACGGTCTCGACGCGCTGAAAGCGTTCGAGCGCCCATGCGAGGCAGACTGTCGAGTCCTGGCCGCCTGAAAAGAGGACGAGCGCGCCGTCGCCGGACATCAGAAACTCTTTCCGTCGACGCGGTTGATGGTGAGGGCGTCGGGATCGATCGCGTCGATGCAGCGCACATTGAGCGCGATCATTTGCGACCCGTCGGGTTTGGACCCGCGCGCGAAGCTCGTCACGCCGCAGGTGGCGCAGAAGAGATGATGGATGACGTGCTTGTTGAACTGGTAGTCGGTCAGGGCGTCCTCGCCGGCCGTGAGCGTGAAGTCGCTGGCGGGAATGAATGCGAGCAGCGTGCCTTTTCTACGGCAGATAGAGCAATTGCAACTCATCGCCTGGGTGATAGGGGTGCTCCTCGCCTCGTAGGCAACGGCGCCGCAGTGGCAGGAGCCGTGATAGGTTTGCTGGTCGGCCAATGGTGTGGTCCTCCTTGTCCCGTGTTTCCCAACCGCAGAGGGTCGTCGCGGGGTAGGGTAGGACGGCCTACCCGATGGGGTCTTTCCGGACCCTACAAACCCGTTTACAACCCGCTGCAGCTTGCCCTGCCGTTTCTTCCGAGGTCGACGTCCCCGGTCTCTGAAGCGACCCACGATCCTCGCACAAGAAACGTTTGTCCATCAGACTTCCAAGGAACGCCCCATGACCGCAATCGTCGACATCCTCGGCAGAGAAATTCTTGATAGCCGCGGCAACCCCACCGTCGAGGTCGACGTGATGCTCGAGGACGGGTCCATGGGGCGGGCGGCCGTGCCGTCGGGCGCCTCGACGGGTGCGCACGAGGCCATCGAGCTGCGCGACGGAGATGGGGCGCGCTATCTCGGCAAGGGCGTGCAGAAGGCCGTCGACGCCGTGAACGGAGAGATCTCGGACGCGCTGATCGGCCTCGACGCCGAGGACCAGCGCGGGCTCGATGCGGCGATGATCGCGCTCGACGGGACGAAGAACAAGAGCCGCCTCGGCGCGAACGCCATTCTCGGCGTGTCGCTGGCGGCCGCCAGGGCCGCCGCGGAGGCGTCAGGCCTTTCGCTCTACCGCTACGTCGGCGGCGCGTCCGCGCACGTGCTGCCGGTGCCGATGATGAACATCGTCAACGGCGGCGCGCATGCCGACAACCCGATCGACATCCAGGAGTTCATGATCATGCCGGTGTCGGCGGCCACGTGCGCCGACGCCGTCCGCATGGGCGCCGAGATCTTCCATACCCTCAAGAAAGCGCTCAAGGACGCCGGCCACAACACCGGCATCGGTGACGAGGGCGGTTTCGCGCCGAACCTCAAGAGCGCGGACGACGCGCTCGGCTTCATCATGAAATCCATCGAGAAGGCCGGCTACAAGCCCGGCGACGACGTGATGCTGGCGCTCGATTGCGCCTCGACCGAGTTCTACAAGGGCGGCAAGTACGAGCTTGCCGGCGAGGGCAAGAGCCTCGACAGCGCCGGCATGGCCCGCTACCTCGAAGACCTCGTGGCGCGCTTCCCCATCATCTCCATCGAGGACGGCATGGCCGAGGACGACTGGGCCGGCTGGAAGGCGCTGACCGATGCCATCGGCAAGAACGTGCAGCTGGTCGGCGACGACCTGTTCGTCACCAACACCGAGCGGCTCGCGCAGGGCATCAAGACGGCGACCGCCAACTCGATCCTGGTCAAGGTCAACCAGATCGGCACGCTCTCGGAGACGCTGGATGCCGTGAACATGGCCCAGCGGGCGGGCTATACGGCGGTGATGTCGCACCGCTCGGGCGAAACCGAGGATTCGACCATCGCCGACCTCGCGGTCGCGACCAACTGCGGGCAGATCAAGACCGGATCGCTCTGCCGCTCGGACCGGCTCGCAAAATACAACCAGCTCATCCGCATCGAGGGCGAGCTCGGCGATGTGGCGCGCTACGCGGGCAAGAGCATCCTCAGGGGTGCGCGGGCCGTGTCGTAACAACGACGGACGGGTTCGCCGGTCCGTAGTTTTCGGGCCGGGCGCGCGCCGGGCGGTCTCGTGACTTTACCTCGTTTTAAGGCTTCAGTCCTATAGTCCTCCTGTTCCCGGTTCTCATAGCGCGTAACGTCGAACATCCGTGTTGCGTCAATCCCTATACGATCGGCGAGCCAGGCTGCGGCAGGCGACGGTGTTGCTTCTCTGTCTTGGATTAACAGCCTATTTCGCCTTTCATATGCTCAAGGGCCGTCACGGCCTCGAGGCGCGGGATGCCTTGCTCGAGCGTCAAAGCGCGCTCGAGTTCGAGATCCAAAGCCTCGAGGCCGTGCGCGCCAAGCTCGAGCGCGATGTCGCGCTCCTTCGCCCCGACCTGCCGGACCCCGATTTCGTCGAGGAGATCGCGCGCGAGGTGCTGGGCTTCGCCAATCCGCACGATCGGATCCTCATGGACGCGACGCCTCCGGGCTGACCCTCGGGACCGGGATCCCTATCCCGTCGCGGGCGAGCCGCCGCCGCGAAGTGGTCACCGCGACCGGCTACAGCGGTGCGCGCATCGCCTCAGCTCTGATGCAGCGCAGCATTCGCGCCCCGGTTTTCCCTGTGTCCCGTCGTCCAGGTTTCGTAGTATGGCGTCAAAAAATACGGCTGCCGGGACGTCCCCCGTGTGTGGCCTTGGCGAGGCGCCCTTTCGGAACGAGGAGTGAAGATGGCCGGTAGCGTCCCTGGTCCGAGCGGCGCGGAATGCGAAGCGTTCTCTCAGGACGAGGACATCGCGGCCTATCGCGCCATGCTCCTCATCCGGCGGTTTGAGGAGAAGGCCGGGCAGCTCTATGCGCTGCAGGCGATCCAGGGCGCCTGCCCGCTCTGCATCGGGCAGGAGGCGTCCATCGTCGGCCTGATGATGGAGGCGCGCCCGACCGACCCGGTGATCACCGGGTATCGGACCCATGGCGCGCTGCTCGCGCGCGGCGTGGACCCGCGGCAGGTGATGGCCGAGCTGACGGGCCGCAAGAGCGGATTGGCGCACGGCAAGGGCGGGACGGCGCGCATGTTCGCGCCCGAGCACGCGTTTTACGGCGGCCATGGCAACGCCGGCCTCTGCGCGCCGCTGGGGACGGGCCTTGCGTTCGCTGCGCGCTATCGGGACGAGGACACCGTAACGCTTGCATTCTACGGCGACGGGGCTGCCGCGCGCGGGCGTGTTCTCGAAGCCTACAAGGCGGCGGCGCGCCGGGCGCTGCCGATCGTGTTCATCGTCGACAACAATACCGCGGCGCCGGGGGCGAGCGTCGTGCTCGGATCCGTGCCGTCGGCGATCTCGGAAAGCGGGCGCCCGTTCGCCATCCCCGGCGAGCAGGTCGACGGCATCGACGTCAGGAGCGTCCGGCTGGCGGGGCGGCGGGCGATCGAGCGGGCGCGGCGCGGTGACGGGCCGACGGTGCTCGAGATGCTGACCTATCGCTACCGTGGGCATGGCGGCATGCCGGCCAAGGCCGGTGGGCTGGGGGTTCGGCACATCGAAGATGCGGATCCCGTCGTGAGAACGCGGGCGCGCATCCTGGCGTCCGGCAGCCTCAGCGAGCGCGCGCTCAAGGCGCTCGAGAAGGAGATCCGTGACACCGTCGTCGCCGCGGCGGCGTTCGCGCGCGGGGAGCCCGCGCCCGAGCCGGGCGATCTTCTGGCTTCCGTCGAGGCGTAGGGGTCATGCGACGCGAACTCCTCATGCCGCCGGTGACGCCGTCGATGACGGTCGGGACGATCTCGCGCTGGCACGTGGCAGAAGGCCAGTCGGTTGCGGCGGGTGATCTGCTGGTCGAGGTGGTGACGCCGACGGCGACCTTCGACATCGAGGCGGAGGACGCGGGGCACGTGGAGCGCATTCTGGTGCCGGCCGGCACCGAGGGCGTGAAGGTCAATACGCCGATCGCGATCCTGCTCGGGGCGGCCGGTCAGGCGTGCGCGCAGCCGCTGGGGGTGTTCGCGGCGCTGGACCTCGAGCAGCGCGAAGCCCTGCGTTCGCCGGCCACCGGCGGAAAACCGCGCACGGGCGGCGGACAGGGCCAGAGCTACCGCGAGGCGCTGCGCGACGCGCTTCTCGCAGAGATGCAGGCCGACAGCTCGGTGTTTCTGATTGGCGTCGACGTGGCGCAGAACCGGGGCGCGCCGAAGGTGACGCAGGGGCTTTCCGACGCGTTCGGCCCGCGGCGCGTGGTGTCGGTGCCGGCCCTCGACGAGGCGCTGTTCGGGATGGCGGTCGGCGCGGCGTTCGCGGGCCTCAAGCCGGTGGTTGCGCTCGAGTCCTGGGGGCGTTCGATCGAGACGCTGGCGGCGAGCCTCACGAGCGCGGCGCAGACGTTCTATCTCTCCGGCGGGCGGCTTGCGGTGCCGATCGTCTTCCGCGGGCCCAACGGTTTCTCTCCCGGCCTTTCCGGCGAGGATGCGCGCTGCGTTGCCGCCGCGCTGGCGCAGATCCCGGGGCTCAAGGTCGCGCAGCCGGCGACGGCCTCTGCCGCGCGTGCGCTCCTGTCGGCGGCGATCCGCGATCCCGGGCCGGTGGCGGTGCTTGAGCACGACCTGCTTTATACGACGCGCGAGCCGGCAGCGGCTGCGGCCGGCGACGTCCGGCTCGGTGCGGCGCGCGTCGCGCGCCCCGGCGCGGACGTGACCATCGCGGCTGCCGGACACGCGGTGACGATCGCGCTCGACGCCGCGCTCCGCCTGACAGACGAGGGGATAGAGGCCGAGGTCCTCGATCTCATGTGCGTTGCGCCGCTGGATCGGAGTGCGATCGCCGCGTCCATCGCGCGGACGGGCCGGCTCGTGACGGTGGAGGAGGCCCCGGCCGACCTCGGCGTCGGGGCGGAGATCCTGGCGTTCGTCGCCGCGGATTGTTTCGGCGCGCTCAAATGCGCGCCCGTACGGATCGCGGGGGCGCGTGCGCCGATGCCCTATGCGGCGGCGCTGCAAGCAGTGGCGCGCCCCAGCGCGGACCATGTCGTGCGCGCGGTTTGCGCGATGATGCGCGGCGGGTAGCCGCCGCGGCCCCGAGCCCCCGCAGAGAGGGGGTGATTCGCTTTTCCATTTCGTCTGCGGACGTATCCGGCCCCTTGTGGGAGCCGGCGCCGCGGTTTCGATGTGGCGCCTCTGCAACGAGGCATTGCTTTCCACTGATTCGTCGCGCGTTACGCGCCCCCATGCACGGCATTCTGGAGGGGTGTTCTTGTGGCCCGATCGGACTCGACCGTAGACCGGACTGACACAGGAGCAACTCCATGCCGTGAGGTATGTCTCGGGGGACCCCATGCATCATTCGTCGAAATCTTTGATCCTCGCAGGTTGCGGCGCTTTACTGCTCGCCGGCTGCTCGTCGGACGGCGGGCTCTTCGGCTCGGATTCGCTCACGACGCAGTCCATCTCCACATCGCCGTCGCTCGCCGCCGCGCCGAAAGTCGATCCGGCGTGCTACACGATCGCCCAGCGCATCGAGACGTTGCGCCGCGAGGGCGTGACGGAGCGCCTCGAAAAGGCCTCCACGGGCAAATCCTCGACGGTCGCGGTGAAGCGGACCTCGCTTGCGCAGGCGGCGGAGCTCGACAGGGCGAACGCCGAGTTCCAGGCCAAGTGCTCGACGTTCGGTCCGCGCCCGGCGCAGGCTCAGGTGGCGCCGGCGGCGGGGGGCGCCAATTCAGCGCAGGTGGTGTCGGCGACGGCGCCCCGGACGGCAGCGGCCATCGCTCCGCCCGTGGTCGTCCAGCAGCCGTGACGCTGAACATCGCCGAGGCGGGGTGGGCGCGGCGGCGGGCGGCCGTTTCCGGCCGTTCTCCCGTGCGGGCGGCGGCCCGGACTTGCCCGCAGGCCGCGAACGCTTTACTCATTCGGAGGCTGCAGCATCATGGCCACACTTCCATGCGAATGGCCTGATATGAGCTGCTGGGGGTTCAATAAACCCTGCGGAATATCTAACGTATCTGCGTCGATTAGCTTCGAGGAGACATCCGGACGATGACTGCGAAGGTGCGCGGCAGCGCGTTTCGTCTTGCTCTGCTCGGCGCCGTCGGTACGGCTGTGCTCGCCGGCGGCTGCGCATCGGGAGGCGACGGTCCGACCGGCAGGGCGCTCGCCGGCGGCGAGAGCTGTGCCTCCGTGAAGCAGCAGCTCAACAGGCTCGACGCCCGGGGCGTTCCGTCATCCGTGCAGGCGCAGGCCGCAGGCAAGAAGCTCAGCCCGCAGCAGAAGGCGGACGCCGATCTCTACAACCGCCTCCTCAACGACTATCTCGGCGCGCGCTGCCACGTTTGACGGCGATCCGCGACGGATCGGACCTGGACCCTATTGCTGCGGTCTGCCGGTCCGGTGCCGGAGAGTGGGAAGGCCGGGCGACGTTCGCGCAACTGGCGTCGCCGGGCTGGAGCATCCGGCCCCGTCTCGCCGGGTCTGAGAGAAAGTTCGTCTCGCCTCCGCCGCGCTCCGGGACCGCCAACTGCAAGATCCTGATCCGGCGCGCCGTAGGGCCGGCACATTCAAGGGGAGCGACGCCATGGACTACGTGCAAGCCGCGATCGACCATCAGGCCTGGATCATCATGGTCATCAACGGCCTGATCGCGGGGTGGCTCGCGGGCCTGCTGCTCGGCGGCGGCGGATTGATCCGCAACCTGCTGGTCGGCTTGATCGGCGCTGTGGTCGGCGGTTACCTGGTGTCGGTGGGTCTGCTGAGGCTTCCCTACGATTTCGACGCGTTCGTGCCCTACGGAAACCAGATCGTCGTCTCGACGGTCGGCGCGATGCTGGTGGTCATCGTCGCCCGCTTCCTCGGCGGACGCTGAGGGGGGAGTAGGCGCGCGTCCGGGCTTGGTTTAGGTTGCGCCATGGTCACCGTCATCGATACGCGCTCGCGTCCCCGTCATCCGGAGAAAGCGCATCGTCCGGATCAGCCGATGCCGCGCAAGCCGGACTGGATCCGCGTGCGCGCGCCGGGGTCCGAGGGCTTTCTCGCCACGCGGACGATCCTGCGCGCCCGCGGGCTTTCGACGGTGTGCGAGGAGGCGAGCTGCCCCAACATCGGCGAGTGCTGGCAGAAGCGCCACGCCACGATGATGATCATGGGCGACATCTGCACCCGGGCGTGCGCGTTCTGCAACGTGGCGACGGGGCGGCCGCGCCCGCTCGATGCGGACGAGCCCAGGCGCGTTGCGGACGCCGTGGGGGCGCTCGGGCTCGAGCATGTGGTCATCACGTCGGTCGACCGCGACGATCTCGAGGACGGCGGCGCGGCGCATTTCGCGGCCGTCATCGGGGCGGTGCGCGGTGCGGCGCCGGAGACCAGCATCGAGGTTCTGATCCCGGACTTCCTGCGCAAGGACGGCAGCCTTGCGCGCGTGGTCGCGGCGCGGCCCGACGTGCTCAATCACAACCTCGAGACGGTGCCGGGACTCTACGTGCGCATCCGTCCCGGCGCGCGCTATTTCCATTCGCTGCGCCTGCTGCAGCAGGCCAAGGAGCTCGACGCGTCGCTGTTCACCAAGTCCGGGCTCATGGTCGGTCTCGGCGAGACGCGCGACGAGGTGCTGCAGGTCATGGACGACCTGCGCTCGGCAGACGTGGATTTCCTCACCATCGGGCAGTACCTGGCGCCCTCGCGCAAGCACGCCGAGGTGAAGCGCTACGTGCCGCCCGAGGAGTTCGAGGATCTGGCGCGTGTGGCGGTGTCCAAGGGGTTCCTCGTGGTCGCCGCGAGCCCGATGACGCGCTCGTCCTATCACGCGGGCGACGATTTCCGCCGCCTCAGGGCCGCGCGCGACGCTGCCCTCTCCGCACAATCGTAAGGTCCCTTCCTTGCCGAGCTTCAAGACCGTCCGCCGTGTGCCCTTCACTCCGCGCGAGATGTTCGATGTCGTGGCGGATGTCGAGAGCTATCCGGCGTTCCTGCCGCTCTGCGAGGGGCTCAGGGTTCACGAGCGCCGGGCGGGGGAGTGCGGTGTGGAGCTCGCCGCGACGATGACGGTCGGCTACAAGGCGATCACCGAGCGGTTCAAGACGCACGTGACGCTCGACGAGGCCGCCCGCATCATCCGGGTTCGCCATCTCGACGGGCCGTTCACGCATCTCGAGAGCGAGTGGCGGTTCGCGCCGGCCGGAGCGGGATGCGAGGTGCATTTCGCGATAGACTACGCGTTCCGCTCGACGATGCTGTCGCTGATCGTGGGCGCGGCGTTCGATAAGGCCGTGCGCAGCTACACAGAGGCGTTCGAGCAGCGGGCGCGGATGCTCTACGGCTCGCGCGCAGGGGCCTGAACGCTCCGACGAAGGACAGCGCGCGCTTCAGTTGACGGTCTTGTCGCGGTTGCGGGTGCTGTCCAGTCCGGTGGCGCTCTCGAGGCCCCTGGCACCGGCGAGCTTGGCGCCGTCCAGGTCGGCGAGGCTGAGGTCGGCGCCGCTCAAGTCGGCGTTCGTCAGGTCGGCATGCGAGAGATCGGCGTTCCTCAGCGACGCCCGCGTGAGATTGGCGCCCGTGAGGTTGGCGAAGCGCAGCGAGACGTATCTGAGGTTCGCGCCCGAGAGGTCGGCGGCGGAGAGGTCGGCGGAATCGAGCCGCGAGCGCCAGAGCATCTCGATGAAGCCCGTTTCGTTGAACGGCGCGAGGGTTGCTCCCGCCATCCGTGCCCCGGCGAAGCTTCCGCCGCTGAAGACACCGAAAAGATGCGCGCCGGTGAGGTCGGCGCCGGTGAAGCTCGGTGTCTCCCGCCCGTTGCCTTCGAACGACGTGGTCGTGGTCGGCCGCAGGAGGCTTGCGCCCGCGAGGTTTGCGCGATCGAAACGCGCGCCGATGGCGATGACGCGATCGAGGTTGGCCGCCCTGAGGTCGGCGCCGGTGAGATCCGCGCCGGTGAGATCGGCGCCGAACAGATTGGCCTTGGCGAGGCGCGCCTGCTTGAACGCGAGGCCGGCGAGGTCGAGGCCGGAAAGATTGCGCCCGCTGAAGTCGAGGGGGGCCGAGGGGCTGGCGGCGTACAGCTCCTCCGTCACCTGGCGTGCCGTCAGATCCGCAGCTTGGGCCGGCGCAAGAGGGGCCGCAACGGCGATAACGGCTGCGAGCAGAAGCGAGCGGAAGGGGCGCGTCACGGGAAGCCTCGCGGGTTGTCGGAGCGCGAGCGTAGCCGGTCCGGTCCGCAAGATCCACACGGGCATCCGCGGGTGCACTCCAAGCAATGGGCCTCAGGAGGCGAGGGCTTCGCCCAGCATCGCCAGCGCCTCGGCCACCGTGCGCCGGCGAACGGCGGAGCGGCCGATGTCGCCGAAGCGGAACGCGCGGGCTTCGGGCGGTGCTCCGGGCGCCGCGAGGCCGATGTAGACGAGCCCGACGGGCTTCTCCACCGACCCGCCGCCGGGCCCGGCAACGCCCGTCACGGCGACGGCGATGTCGGCCGCGGAGGCGCGGCGGGCGCCGGCCGCCATCTCGCGGGCAACCTCGGCGCTCACCGCGCCGTGGCGGATGAGCGTCTCGAGGTCGACGTTCAGCACGCCGACCTTGGCGGCGTTGGAATAGGTGACGAAACCCCGCTCGAACACGTCCGAGACACCCGCAATCTCGGTGAAGAGCGCGGCGATGAGGCCGCCGGTGCAGCTTTCCGCGGTGGCGAGCCTCCACTCCCGCGCGCGCATCGCGGAAACGAGGCGCTCGGCGGCGGAGAGATGCTCCGCTTCGAACATGCGTGACCTCCTGTGCCGACGCACGGCAAACGGTGTGCGTCCGCATCCTATGCCCCGAAACCTATCCCATGAAACGCTGCGAGGCGCACCTTTCGGAGCGCCTCGTCGGCAAGCGGGCATCGGGGACGGCCGGTGGCGTCAGTCGGCGATCATCTTCTCGGCGAGCCGCAGGAGATCGTCGAGCTTGGCGCGCGTCTCGATGCCCATGGTGGCGACCGAGCGAGCCTGGGCGGCCTGCCACACCGGGAACGCATCCTTGAGCACGATCTGGCCCTTGGCCGTCAGGTGCAGGCCACGCCCGCGGCGGCCGGCCGGCGGATCCATGATGATCATGCCGAGCGCGAGGAGACGCTTGAGGTTGCGGGAGAGCGTGGACTTCTCGATGTCGAGCTCGTGGCCGATCTCGACCGCGGTGATGCCGTCGCGCGAGGCGAGCTGGGCGAGCAGCGTGTACTGGCTCGCGGTGATGCCGAGTGGACGCATGGCGTCGTCGTAGAGACGCGTGATGATGCGCGACAGCTGGCGGACGCGGGTCGCGAGACAGGTCGCGGCCGTGGTCTCGGCGATGTCCGCGATGTTTGCGCCGCTGGTCTCGCCGGTCTGAGGACGCTCGATGGTGTGGGTCATCAGGTTCATGGGTTAGGCCCCCGGAGAATCGCTTTTTTGATCATACAACCGCTTGCTTTTGGTGATGCCGCGATTCTGGCGGGAGGGTCAACGCAAGCCCGGTCCGGAGGCGGGAAAAAGATGGCGCCCGTTACGACGGCAGCAGCACGGTCGCGGACGCGAGCGCCGCGATCCCTTCCTTTCGCCCGGTAAAGCCAAGGCGCTCCGTGGTCGTTGCTTTGACGGCGACGCGGGCAACGTCGATACCGAGCATGGCGGCGATAGCGCCACGCATCGCGCCCCGGTGCGGGCCGATGCGGGGCTCCTCGCAGAGGATCGTGAGGTCGACGTTGGTGATGCGGCCACCGCGGGCGGCGATGCGGCGGGCGGCGTCCTCGACGAATAGGTGCGAGGCGGCGCCTTTCCAGGCCGGATCCGACGGCGGGAAATGCTGGCCGATGTCGCCGTCGCCGATGGCGCCGAGGAGGGCGTCGGTCAGGGCATGCAGGGGCGCGTCGGCGTCGGAGTGGCCGAGCAGGCCGCGGTCGTGGGGAATGCGCACGCCGGCCAGCCACACGTGGTCGCCCGTGCAGAACGCATGCACGTCGAAGCCGCTGCCGGTGCGTGGCTCGAGCGCGGGGGCGGCCGGCCTCAGAAGATCCTCTGCCATGGCCATGTCCTCCGGCGTGGTGATCTTGAAGTTGCGCGCCGAACTCGCGACGAGCGCGACCGCGAGGCCGGCCCATTCGGCGATGGCGGCGTCGTCGGTGGCGTCGTGGAAGCCCGCTTCGGCGGCGCGGGCGTGCGCCGCCAGGATCGGGCCCAAGTGAAACCCTTGCGGCGTTTGCGCTTTCCAGAGGCCCGCGCGGGCGATGGTGGCGCCGATGAGGCCATCGCCAGCGTCGCGCTTCAAGGTGTCGGCAAGGGGCTCGGCGGCGATGGCGCCGGGATGGTGCTCGAGCGCGGCGAGCACGCGGGAGACGATATCGGGCGTGACGAGCGGTCGGGCGGCGTCGTGGATCAGGACCGTGTCGGGCGCCGCCGCCGCGAGGGATTCGAGGCCGAGCCGGACGGACTCCTGACGTGTCCGGCCGCCGAGGACCGGAGGCGTCAGGCGTGCCGAGGTCCCCCTCACGGCGGCGTCATAGCTCTCCCGGTCGTCGGGATGGATGACGACGGTGATGGTGCCGATGGCCGGGCAGGCATCGAAGGCGGCGATGGCGCGGGCGAGCACCGGCCGGCCGGCCAGCAGCGCGTACTGCTTCGGCGCATGCCGGCCGGGCGCGGTCTCCTCGCGGCAGGCGCGGGTGCCGCGGCCGGCGGCGACGATCAGGGCGGCGGCTGTCACGGCAGAATCCAGACCTTATTGCGCGTCGGGACGGACTTAGCCCGCGGCGCGGCATTTGGGCAAGCAGGTGGGGCCATCGGAAGGCTGTGCGGCGGTCTTGCGCGATGTCCCGATCCGGACTACGGTGCCCAAATAGAAGGCATATAAAGTATCTGCTCGATTTATAGGCAAACAGGTTTCAGAACAGAGAGGGAGCTCTCGCTCTTGGCCCGGATCAGGATCGGCTCTCAGACTCTCGAAAACGCGGTCTTCCTCGCGCCGATGACGGGGGTCAGCGATCTGCCGTTCCGCCGTCTCGTGCACGCCGGCGGGGCCGGGCTTGTCGTGTCCGAGATGGTGGCCAGTGCGGAGCTGGCCCGGAAGCGGGCGGATGTGCTGCGCCGTGCCGAAGGCGAGGGGCTGGCTCCGTTCGTGATGCAACTCGTGGGGTGCGAAACGCGCTGGATGGCGGAGGGCGCGCGTATCGCGGAAGCCATGGGTGCCGATGTCGTCGACATCAACATGGGCTGTCCCGCCCGCGAGGTGACAGGCAAGGCGTCGGGCTCGGCGCTCATGCGCGATCCTGATCACGCGCTGGCGCTGATCGAAGCCGTTTTCGGTGCCGTCTCTGTGCCGGTGACGCTCAAGTTGCGGCTCGGCTGGGACGAGCGCTCGCTGAACGCCCCCGAGCTTGCGCGTCGCGCCGAGGCCGCCGGTGTCAAACTCATCACCGTGCACGGGCGCACGCGCCAGCAGTTCTTCAAGGGCACGGCCGACTGGCCGGCGGTCCGGGCCGTCAAGGACGCGGTCGGCATTCCGGTGATCGTCAACGGCGACATCGCGACGGCCGCAGACGCGCGGGCCGCGCTCGCCGCGTCGGGCGCGGATGGCGTCATGATCGGGCGCGCCGCCTATGGTGCACCGTGGCTGCCCGGGCGCATCGCGGCGGCGCTCGCCGGGTCCGGTGCGGCGGAGGCGCCGACGCTCGCCGAGCAGGGGCGCATCGCGCGCGCGCACGTGGAGGCGATGCTGGCCCACTACGGCGAGGCGCTCGGGCTGCGCAACGCGCGCAAGCACATGGGTTGGTACATCGAGACGAGCGGGCATCGCGCGCAGGCCCGCAAGCTCTGGCGACGGCGGCTGTGCACGGAGGACGCCCCCGTGCGGGCGCTGGCGCTGCTGGATGCATTTTACGGAGACGCGCCCGAGCGCGATGCGATCGGGCCTGGCGTGCTGGAGGAGGCCGCGTGACGAGGAGAGCCGCCGAGCGTCCGATCCCGATCCGCAAGCCGGCGGTGGAGTACGACGCGCTCCTGGCGGCGCTTCCGCATCCGATCCTCGTGATCGGCGACGGCAACCGGATCGTCTACGGCAACGCGGCGGCGGAGGCGTTCCTCTCCACCAGCGCGCCGATGATGACGCGGATGCGGCTCGACGACGTGGTCGCGTTCGGCTGCCCGCTGCTGGCGCTCGTGGAGCAGGTCCGCGAGAGCGGTGCGACGGTCAACGAGTACGGCGTCGAGATGGCGAGCCCGAGGTTCGCCAACCCCAAGTTGGTCGATGTGTATGCGGGTCCTACGGGCGAAGGCGGGCCGCTGATCGTCGTCATGCTGCAGCAGCGCACCATGGCGCAGATGATCGAGCGCCAGCTCACGCATCGGGCGGCGGCGCGCTCGGTCTCGGGCATGGCGGACGTGCTCGCGCACGAGATCAAGAACCCGCTGTCGGGCATCAAGGGCGCCGCGCAGCTCCTCGAGCAGAACCTTTCCGACGAGGATCGCGTGCTGTCGCAGCTCATCTGTTCGGAGACCGAGCGGATCCGCAACCTCGTGAACCGCATGGAGGTGTTCGGTGACGAGCGGCCGCTCGCCAAGGAGCCGGTCAACATCCACGACGTGCTGAGCCACGTGCGCAGGCTCGCGGAAACCGGCTTCGCGCGCGGCATCCGCATCGTCGAGGATTACGATCCCTCGCTGCCGCCGGTGCCGGGCAACCGCGACAAGCTCGTGCAGGCGATGCTCAACCTCATCAAGAACGCGGCGGAGGCGATCGGCAAGAACAGGGACGGGCAGGGGCGCATCGTCCTGCAGACCTCGTTCCGGCCGGGCGTGCGGCTCTCGGTTCCGGGGGCGGACCAGCGCATCACGCTGCCGCTCATGATCCAGATCGAGGACAACGGGCCCGGCGTTCCGGATCATCTCAAGCCGCATCTCTTCGACCCCTTCGTCACCACCAAGCACAACGGCACCGGGCTCGGCCTCGCGCTCGTCGCCAAGATCATCGGCGATCACGGCGGCATCATCGAATGCGACAGCGAGGCCAGCCGGACGGTGTTCCGCGTTCTGCTGCCGCTGCAGGAGCGCGGCTCCAGAGCCGGTCCGGTGCAGCGACCGATCCCCGTCAACGACAGGAGCAGGTAGGACCATGGCCCGTGGCACCATCCTCATCGCGGACGACGACACCGCCATCCGCACCGTGTTGAACCAGGCGCTCGCCAGGGCAGGCTATGTGCCGCGCGCGACGGGAAACGCGGCGACGCTCTGGCGCTGGGTGAGCCAGGGCGAGGGCGACGTCGTGATCACCGATGTGGTGATGCCCGATGAGAACGCCTTCGACCTCATCCCGCGCATCAAGAAGGTGCGGCCGGAGCTGCCCGTCATTGTCATGAGTGCGCAGAACACGCTGATGACGGCGCTGACGGCGGCCGAGAAGGGCGCCTACGAGTACCTGCCGAAGCCGTTCGATCTCTCGGAGGTCGTGTCGGTGGTGGGCCGCGCGCTCGCCGGGTCGAACGGGCGGCCGCGGGCGGTCGCGGCCGACATGGACAGCGAGGAGCTGCCGCTGATCGGCCGCTCGCCGGCCATGCAGGAGATCTACCGCGCGCTCGCCAGGCTCACGCAGACGGATCTCACGGTGATGATCCAGGGCGAGAGCGGCACGGGCAAGGAGCTCGTCGCGCGCGTGCTGCACGACCACGGCAAGCGGCGGGCCGGCCCGTTCGTCGCCATCAACATGGCGGCCATCCCGCGCGAGCTGATCGAGAGCGAGCTGTTCGGCCACGAGAAGGGGGCGTTCACGGGCGCGCAGACGCGCACGCCGGGCCGCTTCGAGCAGGCCGAGGGCGGCACGCTGTTCCTCGACGAGATCGGCGACATGCCGCTCGAAGCCCAGACGCGCCTGCTCCGCGTGCTGCAGCAGGGTGAGTACACGACGGTGGGCGGGCGCACGCCGATCAAGACCAACGTGCGCATCGTCGCGGCCACGCACCGCGATCTCAGGAGCCAGATCCAGCAGGGGCTCTTCCGCGAGGACCTCTACTACCGCCTCAACGTCGTGCCGCTCCGGCTGCCGCCGCTGCGCGAGCGCGTCGAGGACATCGGCGATCTCGTGCGCCATTTCCTGCGTCAGGCGGCGCGCGAGGGCCTCGGGCAGAAATCCATCGAGACGGCAGCCATCGAGCGGCTCAAGACGCACCCGTGGCCCGGAAACGTGCGCGAGCTCGAGAACTTCGTGCGCCGCGTGGGAGCGCTCTACACGCAGGACACGCTGACGCAGCAGATCATCGAGCACGAGCTCGCTGAGGCGGAGCCTCCGAAGCGCAGCGCGGCCCCCGAGAGCGAGCCCAAGGATTTCGCGGAGATGGTGGAGCGCTATCTCGCGGACTATTTCGCCGGTTTCGGCAAGGAGCTGCCGCCGCCCGGGCTCTACGACCGGGTGATCCG
>ERZ795041.391-NODE-391-length-16753-cov-3.612469_pt1 | contig 16753 bp, 16 predicted proteins | sample MGYA00375125_ERZ795041 | MGnify/ENA primary metagenome ERZ795041 (study PRJEB30170, sample SAMN03074214) | activated sludge metagenome | biome: Common Effluent Treatment Plant; feature: Wastewater; material: Activated sludge; isolation source: activated biomass in...
GAGTTTGGGCGACCGTGGAGATCAGCAAACCGAGCGCCAGCGTCGCCGCGATGAAAATGAGCGAAGCGGCGTACAGGGCCGTGAGACTGCCCTGCACCGGGACATCGAACAGCATTGCACCGAAGCCCAGCACCAGCGTCGTTTGCACGAGCCCGATGAAGACGTAAGGCACGAGTTTGCCGATCATCAACTCGAATGAGCTCACCGGCGTCGTGATCAACAGCTCGAGATTGCCGCGCTCGCGCTCACGCACGATCGCCACCGCCGTGAACAGCGTCATCGTCATCGTCAGAATCACGCCAATCAGCGCCGGTACGATTTGCACCGCCGTGCGCCTCTCCGGATTGAATTCCGTGCGTATCTCGAACAGCGGCTGTCGTGCGGCGTAGAGCCCCGCGCGCGTCGGCGGCTGCATCGCCGTCAGCCCACTTGCAACACCCTCGAGACTGGGTTCGCTCGCATCCACGATGATTTGCGCAACTGGCCGATCCCTCTCGAAACGCCGACGCTCGAAATCGTGCGGAATGTGCACGCCGATCGCAATGCGTCCGGCGCGGATCTCCCGCGCCAGCTCGGTGGAGCTGCGAACGTGCCGTTCGACGCTCATCACGCCGGTGGCCTGCAGATCGCCCACCAGCGCGCGCGACGCCGACGTATTCGCCTCATCGAGCACGCCTGCCGGCAGGCCGCGCACGTCGAAATTGATGGCATAGCCGAACATCAGCATCTGCATGAGCGGAATACCGACGATCATGCCGAACGTCAGACGATCACGACGCAGCTGCCGGATCTCCTTGGATGCGATGGCGAAGATGCGCATGCATCCTCACGCAGCGGCGGCGACCGGCCGATCGATCTCGAAGCCGGTCGCGGCGACGAAGACATCCTCCAAGCTCGCACGCACACGCTCCGCACGCGCCTCCACGCCCTTCGCGCGCAACAGCTCCAGCACGTGCGCGACCGCATCAGGTACGTCCGGATCGAGCAGCGCATGCAGGCGCGTGCCGAGCTGGGCAACGCTTTTGACGATCGGTTGACCGTCGAGCGCATGCCGCGCGCGGCGCGGCTCGGGCGCATCGATCTCGACGACGATCGCACCGATCGAATCCATCAGCGCACGCGGCGAGCCTTCCGCGACGAGCCGGCCCCGATCGAGAATCGCCACGCCGTGACAGCGCTCGGCTTCATCCATGTAGTGCGTCGATACCAGGATCGTCGTGCCCGCAGCGGCCAGATCGAACAGACTCTCCCAGAAGTCGCGGCGGTTCTGTGGATCGACGGCGCTCGTCGGCTCATCGAGCAGCAACAGCTCGGGTTGGTGCAGTGTCGCGGCCGCCAGCGCCAGCCGTTGCTTCTGTCCGCCGCTCAAGGTGCCGGCACGCTGCTTCGTCATCTCCTGCAATCGATATCGATCGAGCAGATGCTCGATGCGCGCGCGACGCTGCACGGCATCCAAACCGAAGATGCGTCCCATGAACTCGAGATTCTCGTCAACCGTCAGGTCCTCCCAGAGCGAAAAGCGCTGCGTCATGTAGCCGATCTTGGTGCGCAGGCGTTCGGCGGCCTGCGGCACGGCATGTCCGAGCACCTGCGCCGTACCGCTCGTCGGCAGCAGCAGCCCGCACAGCATGCGCAGCGTCGTCGACTTACCCGAACCGTTCGGGCCCAGGAATCCATAAATGTGTCCTCCTGGAATATCGAGGTCGATGTTATCGACCGCACGCTTCTTGCCGAAAGACTTCGTAAGTCCACGGGCGGAGATCACCGGATCGCGTTCGGATACGTGTGCGCTCATGGCAGAGCCATCCTGACCTGCACCGGAATTCCGCTCGGCAGCGAGCGAGCCTCCGGCTCGGTCAAATCGATTTCGGCGAGATAGCTCAGCCTGGCACGATCGTCCCGGGTGAGCGCGAAATACGGCGTGAACTGCGCCTCCGCCGCGACGAAACGCGCGACGCCCGCATAGTCGCGCGCGAGGCCATCGACACTCACGCGCACTGGCGTTCCCGGAACGAACTGCGCGCGCTTCGGCTCGGGCACGTAGACACGCGCATACGGTGTGTCATCCGCGAGCATCACGACGAGAGGTGCGCCGACCGGTGGCCGCTCGCCGAGCTTGAACGGCAACGCCTCGATGAGACCGGCACGCGGTGCGATCACGGTGTACCGCGCAACGCTGGTCTCCACCTCGCGCAGCTCGGCCGTCGCGCGCTTCAGCTCGGCTTCGGCTTGCTGGATCGATTCACGCCTCGTGCCTTCCAGCAACAGATCGAGTCGGGCGCGCGCCTGCGCTGCCGCGGAGACTGCGGCAGCGCGCCGGGCCCGCACGACATCGAGCTCCGACTCGCTCAACAGACGGCGTTCGACGAGATCGGCGACGCGGTCATATTCGTTTCGCGCCGTCCGCTCCGCGCTGGTCGCCGATGCCAATTGCGCGCGAGCTTCGAGAATCTCCTGCGAGCGCGGACCCTTCACGAGCTCGTCGAGCCGCCGCTGCGCGAGCTCGACGGCGGCAGTCGCCCCAGCAAGACGTGCTTGCGCCACGGCCGGGTCGAGCTGCAGCAGCGCGGTGCCGGCCGCGACGGCATCGCCCTGCCTCACGTGAATCGCAACGATGGGTTCGTTCGCTTCCGCCGTCAGCTCCAATCGATCCCGCTCCAGCGTGCCCACGAGCACGTCCGCTTCCTCGTTGGCGCACGCGCCGAGCGACACGGCAATGAATATGAACCAGAGAATGCGTGTCATGACGAGCGCTCCGCAGGTTCCGCCGCGATGCCCCGCAGAACGAGGGTCGTCGTGTGAGCGATCAGGCGATCCAGATCGACGCCCTCGAATTTCAAACCGAGCACCGGCGCGGTGATCGGGCGTGAAATCAGCGGAAAAATGTTGAGGCTCACGATCGATAGCGCGGTGAGCTGTGGATCCAGATCGGCGCGGAACGCGCCGTCGCGACGCCCTTGCTCGATGAGCTTCACGAGCATCGGCAACAGTCGCGACACGATGTCGCGTACGAAGGTTTCGCGAAACTTGCCGCCCTGCGGCAACACCTCGTTCACGATCAACGAGGCGATCCAGGCATTCGCGTTCGCGGTGCGTATGTGACCATCGATAAGCGCCGCGAGATCGCGATCCGCTTGCGAGGGAGCGCCGGTCACGCCGCTCAGCATGCGCACGAACGGCTCGATCGCCTCCTGCACCATGGCCCGAAACAGGCCGATCTTGTTGTCGAAGTAGTAGTGAATCATCGCAGGCGTGGTGCCCGCGGCGGCGGCGATCTGGCGCGCCGTCACGTTCTCGAAGCCGAGCTGCAGGAACAGTTGCTTGGCCGCAGCGATGAGCGCGGCGCGCACGTCGACGTCCGCGGCGGCGCCGGGTCGGCCGACAGCCCTTCGACGAGGTTTGCGAATTCGCGCCCGTGCCATCCCAGGGATATTAAACACATGTTTAAATAATCGCCAAGTCGGGCTTTTGCGCCCCATGCGCTCTCGATGCTCGACTCAACTCCCTCACCGCTTCCTGGCGATAGCGTGACGAAGTTCGCGTCCTGGGGGTGCTCTCAGAGCAGTTCCTTGTCCATCGGAGCGGCATGCGACAAGATGGAAAAATTCGACGGGGAGAGAAGGGAGCGAGGATGCGAGGGTTCGGACCTCGATCTGACCGGAAATCGACCGCATGGGCGTGCGTTGCAATGGCTTCGCTCGTCACCGTCAATTCAGGTGCCGTCCAGGCCGCTCCCGAAGCGTGGGGCAATGCGCACATTCTCTATTTCGAGAAATTCGCGACCACGATCGATCCGCGACCCGCGCTGGCGGGAAAACGCACGCGTCAGCGACTGCTCAAATTCGATGCCTACGGCAGGCGACTGGAACTTGCACTGGAGCCTAACGCTGCGCTCGAGGCGGTGCGTGAGTCTCATCCAGGCTCATCGGTGCAGCTCTATCGCGGACAGCTCATCGGCATCGAGGGTTCCTGGGCCCGCATCGCGACGCATGGCTCGAACGTGCATGGACTCATCTGGGACGGCACCGACCTTTACGTGATCGAACCGGGCGAAGCGGTGCGCGATGCGCTCGTTCCGCCGCTGGACACCTCCAGCACTCCGACGGTGCTGTTCAAGCTATCCGATACGATCCTCGACGCAGGCGCTGCCCTGTGCGCTACGCCGACCACATCGCCGCCCACCGCGCTCGATTCCTACGGCGCGTTACGGCGTGAGCTTACGGCGCTGAAAGGCAGTCCCGAGCTGATGCAGGCGACAAGCGCCGCGCTGCGTCTTGAGCTCTCAGCGATCGGCGATGCGCAATTCCGCGCACGATTCAATAGTGATGTTGTAGCGATCGACCAGATCCTGCTGCGCCTGAACAACGTCGACGGTATTTTCGCCGCCGAGCTCGGTGTACACATCCAGGTTCCAACCACCTTCGTATACGGCGCGGACGATCCGTTGTCCGATACGACCTCCGCGACCGAGCTCCTGCGCCAGCTCGCCACGCTGCGCGCGGCGACGCCGCAGCTCAAGGCACGCGGCCTCACGCATCTGTTCACCGGGCGCGACCTGGACGGGGCGACGGTCGGCATCGGCTACAAGGGCTCGGTGTGCAACGCCGAGTTCGGCGCCGCGCTCACGGAGATTCGCGGCCGCGGCGCATGGCTCGAATCGCTCATCAGCGCACACGAGATCGGCCACAATTTCGGCGCAGTCCACGACGGCGAGGATCAGTGCAGCTTGGTGCCGCAAAACGAATACCTCATGTCGCCCACCGTGCACGCATCGAAGGCGACGTTCTCGAATTGCAGCCGCGACCTCATGATCCAACGCATTGCGACTGCCAGCTGCATCACGACGCTGCCGCCGGCCGACCTGTCGATTCCTGCGAATCTCGGCGCGATCCGCGAACATTCCGGACAAATGTTCGAGTGGGAACTGCCGGTGACGAACGTCGGCGGCCGCACGGCGCAGCATGCTCACCTGGAAGTGCTCGTGCCCGCGGCGCTGGAGATCGTCGACGCATGGATTCCTGGCGGCACCTGCACGAGCGGCGCAGGCGTCGTCGATTGCGCGCTCGGCGACATTGCGGGCAGTGTCACTCGGGTGCTGCATCTCACCTTCAATGCGCGCCAGCTCGGGTCGAGCACGATCTCCGCGCGCATCGTGTCGCCCATGGATGCAAACACGAACAACAACTCAGGCACGGCCACGGTCGAGATTGCAGCCGTGCCCGATGCGAACGGCGGCGGCGAGCCTCCAACGGCCGCGACGAACACCGCCAGCCGGGGAGGCGGAGGCGCTCTGGGCTTGCCGTTGGCAGCCGCCCTGTCGCTGCTGCTGTGGCGCCGCCGCCGGCACTGACGGCCGCACTGCGATTTCGCGGATCTGCTAGCCTCGCCGCACCGTGCCGGACTTGAATTCGGCGCGGGGCGCCTTACGTTCTTCGTGGTCGCAAGAACGAAGATCGACCGTCCCTACGCGAGCTATGGATTACAAGGATTACTACAAAATCCTTGGCGTCGCACGCGATGCGAGCCAAGAAGACGTGAAACGCGCCTACCGCAAGCTGGCGCGCAAATACCATCCTGACGTCAGCAAGGAAGCAAACGCAGAAGAGAAATTCAAAGAGGTTCAGGAGGCGTACGAGGTCCTCAAGGACCCCGAAAAGCGCGCCGCCTACGATCAGCTCGGCTCCAACTGGCGGCAAGGCCAGCAATTCACCCCGCCCCCGGATTGGGGCAACGGCTTCGAATTCTCCTTCGGGCGTGGCGGGCGCGGCGCCGACATGGGCGACGATGGCGGTTTCAGTGATTTTTTCTCATCGCTGTTCGGCGCACGCAGCCCCTTCGGTCAACGCAGTGCAGGCTCCCGCGGCGGATTCGCATCGGCCGGGCAGGATCACACCGCGAAAATTCAGATCGACTTGGAAGATGCATTCAATGGCGGCGCGCAAACGATCGAGCTCAAGGCGCCGCAGTTGGGCGACGACGGCCGCGTCGCGGTACGCCCGCGCACGCTCAAAGTGACGATTCCCAAGGGTGTGATCGAAGGGCAGCGCATCCGCCTCGCCGGACAGGGCAGCGCAGGTATCGGCGGCGGACCGGCCGGCGATCTTTATCTGGAGATCGGTTTCAAGCCGCACCGGCTCTATCAGATCGAAGGGCGCGACATCACGCTCAAGCTGCCGATCACGCCCTGGGAAGCCGCATTGGGCGCAACCGTACAGGTACCGACACTCGCAGGCCCTGTGGATCTGCGAATTCCTGCGGGCGCCAAGACGGATCAGCGGTTGCGACTCAAGGGCCGCGGTTTACCCGGCGCGACTGCGGGCGATCAGTACGTCGTCCTGAAGATTCAGACGCCGCCTGCGGCATCGACGCAAGCACGTGAGCTCTACGAGCGCATGCAGCGCGAGATGGCGTTCGATCCGCGGGTCGATTTGATTTGAATTGAGGTGATCAGGTGATCCAGTGATCAGGTGATCCTGGTCAGAGGGAAATCTTCTTCATCTGGCCAGGATCACCTGATCACTGGATCACTGGATCACCTGATCATCTAGTGCCTCACCCCACCTGCTTCATCCAACAAATAAGCCACACGCCGTGCGATCGCCGCATCGACGTGCGGCTTCTCGAAGAAATCGACAGCGCCTTCGCGCATGGCGGTGACTGCGGCGTGAACGTCGGACTCTTCACCGAGCAGGATGATTGGCAGCCCTTCGTGTTGCGCGCGGAGTCGACGCAACAGATCGAGCCCTGACATTCCCGGCAACGACACCTCGGTGATCAAGCATCCGTGGCTGCCGATGTGTGCAGCCAGGTAGCTCTCGGCACTGCCGTAATCCCGAACATCGATGTCGAGCGAACTGAGCAGAGAGCAAAGCGTGCGGCGTTCCGTTGCATCTGCTTCGATCACAGCCACGATTGGGCGGGAGCGGGCCACGAATTTAGCGAATTCACAAAAAAAGCGGCCACGGCCATTTGCCAAGAGACATCCAGTCCGCAGGGAGGATAGGGGGCGGGGGAAGCGCTTGTGGGCCGTGGTCGCATGGGCGGACATCTTTCGCCGCGGCCTTGTTCTTCTGATTTCGCACTTGTTCCTTTGATGCTCGCGCTTGCGCGCGAGCTTCGGCCAGCTGGGGAACTGGCTTGCTGGCTAGCTGGCCAAAGAAGAGAAAGACATCAAGCTTGATTCTGACTTCTGGCCAGCTCCCCAGCTGGCCCCTCTTCATCATCCGACTTCCAACACCATGCGCACCAGGTGCGCGAGCGACGATGCCTGCATCTTCTCCATCACGCGCGCTCGATGAATTTCGACGGTGCGTTGGCTGAGCTTCAAATCGCCTGCAATCACCTTGTTCGCCTTGCCGTGCACGACGAGATCCAGCACTTCGCGCTCGCGCGGCGTCAGGGTTTCGAGCCGCTTGCGAATGTCGTTGCGCTCGCCAAGCGCCGCGCGATTGTTGGCATCCTTCTCCAGCGCCTGATTGATGCGATCGATGAGGTCCTGGTCGCGAAACGGCTTCTGAATGAAATCGACGGCGCCCGCTTGCATCGCCTCGACCGCCATCGGCACATCGCCGTGCCCGGTGATGAAAATGATCGGCAGGATGGAGTGTTTCTCGTTGAGCTTCTGCTGCAACTCCAGCCCGGACATGCCCGGCATGCGGATATCCAGCACGAGGCATCCGGGCCTGTCCTCGCTGTAGGCGTCCAGGAACTCCTGCGCCGAGCCAAAGGTCTCCACTGCCTGTCCGACCGAGCGCAACAGCAGCTTCAGCGCATCGCGCACCGCCATGTCGTCATCGACGATGAAAATCGTGGCGCGCGCATTCGTACCATTTCCTCTCATAACTGACTCCCTGGAGTGGCCGGCACCGCCGGCAACGTGAAAAAGAATCGTGCTCCGCCGCCGGGATTCGAGTTGCACCACAGCTTGCCGCCATGCGCTCTGACGATGGAGCGGCTGATCGACAGGCCGAGGCCCGTACCGCCAGGTTTGGTTGTGAAGAACGGATCGAACAACTCCGCCATCGTCGCGACGTCCAGACCCGTACCGCGATCCGCCACCATGAACTCGACATCGCCTTCCGTATCGATGCGTGCGCGCAGCACGATCTCGCGGCTCGACTCCGGCACCTCCAACATCGCGTCGATGCTGTTGCGGATCAGATTCAAGATGACCTGCTGGATTTGCACGGTATCGGCCTGCACGAGCGGCACCTGCGGCAGCAGCTCGAGCATGATGCGGACACCGTTGTGCCGCGCATCGGTCCGCGCCAGCGTGAGCACGTCTTCGAGAATGCGGTTTGCCTCGATCTGCTCGCGGCGCACCTCGCGGTTCTTGACGAACGTACGCAGGCGGCGGATCACCTCGCCCGCGCGCAGCGCCTGCGTGCCGATCTGTTCGAGCGCAGAACCGATCTCCTCCGGCGTGCCTTCGCCTGCGGCAATCAAGCGCTGACACGCCTGGGCATAGGTCGCGATCGCAGTGAGCGGCTGATTCACTTCATGCGCAATGCCGGCCGCCATCTCGCCCATGGTCGAAATCCGGCCGAAGTGCGTGATGCGATCCTGCATCTGCCGCACTTCGTCTTCGGCGCGGCGACGATCGGTGATGTCGTGCAAGGTGCCGACTTGCCGCAGCACGCGATCGTCCGGGCTGCGGGTCGTCTGTGCAATATGGTGTACGTAGCGCAGCGAGCCGTCGGGATGGATGATGCGATACTCGATATCCATCGATTTCACGCCGGCCTGCAGCTCATCGCGCGCCTGTTGCCAACGCGCGCGGTCGGCAGGATGAACCATCGGCTCGAGATAGTCGTATACGCTGACGTAAGTATCGCCGTAGCGTCTGCCGAGAATCCGGTACAGATGCGGTGACCAGTAGTCCTCGAACTTGCCGTCGAAGTGCACGACGTAATTGCCGAGGTTCGCGATCTCCTGCGCGATCGTGAGCTGCGCCTCGCTGCGGCGCAGCGCCTCCTCCGCATTGCGCCGTACCGTGATGTCGCGAATGAAGCCGACGAAGCGCGGCGGCTCGGTCCCGTTCACCCGGCCCACCGCCAGCTCCGCGGAGAATTCGCTGCCGTCGCGCCGTTTGGCCGACAACTCCCGACCGATGCCGATGATGCGCGGCTCGCCAGCGTCGATGTAATGGCGCAGGTAGTCGTCGTGTTGGGAGCGATAGGGCTCGGGCAGCAGGATGTTGACCTTGAGCCCGATCACTTCCTCTTCGTTGTAGCCGAACATCCGCTCGCCGGCGTGATTGAGCAGCTCGATGCGGCCGTCATGATCGAACAGCACGACTGCGTCCACCGCCGCGTCGAGCACTGCCTGGAATTCGCGTTCCAGACGCTGTGCTCGCTCCTCTTGCGGCTCGGCGACGCGGAGTAAGGTCATACCGAATTCTACCCACGCGTAACCGACTATCGGCAAGGGGAGCGCGCGTAGGGCGGAGGGACTGCGTACAGCGCGTATTGCGCTTTTTGCAATGAGCTGACAGGAGGCGGACGTTGGCGAACTTTTTTAGTGTGAGCTCTTGGCTCTTTGGCAGCAGGACGGATCAGGGCTGCAAGCGGCGGCGCTCGCGAGCTTCCTTGATGAAACGACGCCACACTTGATACGAATCCCAGCCCGATGATGTGGACTCGGGTTCCGCGACGGTATCGTCATGGAGATCGCTGCCGATTTGATCCGCATTGGCAGCGTGCGTGTGTTCCAACACGTCCTGTACGGTCGAAATTTGCGTGGTGACGTTACTCATTCGGTTCGTTTCGTTAGCCTTCTCTTGATCCCCACAATCCCCACTCTGACGATGCTTATGTAATGTGCTATTGCTTTGCGCTCGTCCCGGCCCCGCAAAACTGTGACGGCATTCTGATTTCGCCAAGGGGAAGCCCGAGCGTGCACAGTTCTCACTTTTCAGCTTCCGCCGTGTCCTGAATCACGCTTGCAGCGATGTCGTGATCCCCAATGCGACGTAATGCAATGTGCACGCGGCACACTGCAAAATTATGTCTCACGCTATGCCTTGCGCAGATTGAGAATTGGACGTAATGCGGAAGGAGCGCGAAAGATACCGACGTTTGCAGGTATTGGCTAGATGGGATGTACCGCAATATCCACGCTGAAGCGTCGACATCAGCGTTGGAAATAGCGCGCGAGAAATTTATCGAAACTCATGTCGTCCGCACGCTCGATGGCTGCTTGGCGCTCCAGGGACTCTTCTGCTTGCGCGGCGAACTCCGCCAGACGCTGCTCGTTCGGCGGGTACAGCTCGAGAAAGTACGACTTGTGCGCCTTCGACATGCGCATGGCCAGCTCCGCGAACGATTCACCCGTCGAGCGCAACTCCGCGAGCGTACGCGCCGCAGGTGTGAGCGCTTCGTCACGAAGCTTCGCCTCTTGAAGCTCGAGCGCTGCGGCATAGGGTCGCTGCGCCTGGCCTTCGTCCAGCATCTCGCAGATGCCGCGCATCGAGTCGATGAGTTCGGCCGCCCACGACGTCATGCTGACCGCCCGGCCGCCGCGATCCAGCTGCAATCCAGGCTCGCGACCGCGGTGTGCCACGAGGATGTGATTCGCATCGAGCGCTTCCTGTTCGCTGCTCGCGATCGGCGGGCTGTCCTTGAGCACGCACAATGCAGCGAAGGCTTCGAGGAATCGCAGTTTCTGCTGATTCACGCCCACCGGATCGAATGCGCTCACGTCGAGCGCGCGAAATTCCACGTATTCGACGCCACCACGCTGCAATGCTTGCGAAGGGTGCTCGCCCGAGCGCGTGACTCGTTTCGGCCGAATGTAGCTGTAGTACTCGTTCTCGATCTGCAACAGGTTCGCGTTCAACTGCCGATATTCGCCGTCGACCTTCACGCCGATCTTCTGGTATTCGGGATGCGGCGTGCTGACGGCCGCCGTGAGGTCGCGCACGTACTCCTGGAGGCTGTTGACGGAAATGTGCACGCCCGCCTGGTTTTTATTGCGATAACCAAGATCGCTCATACGCAGCGACGTCGCGTACGGCTCATAGAGCGTTCCGGGCGTGAGCTCCCGCAAGGTGTGCTCGCGGCCTTTGACGAACGAGGCGCACAGTGCGGGCGAGTTGCCGAAGAGATAAAGAATCAACCATCCATAGCGCCGATAGTTGCGCAACAGCGCGAAGTACTGACTGGAGATGAAATCCTGATCGGCGCGTTTCGCCTGCAGGGCCTCGCCGAGCGCCTCCCAGAAGCGCGCCGGAAACGAGTAATTGAAATGCACGCCGGAGATCGCCTGCATCAATCTGCCGTACCGATGGCCGAGTCCGAGCCGATACACTTCCTTGAGCTTGCCGATGTTCGATCGGCCGTAACGTGCGATCGGGATTTCGTGATCGCCGCCGACGATGCAAGGCATGCTCGTCGCCCACAGCAGCTCATCGCCCAGATGCCGATAGACGAACTGATGCAAATCGCACAGGAACTGCAGGAGCTGCCACGACTCCGGAAAAGCAGGCGTCACCAGCTCGATGAGCGCCTCGGAATAATCGGTCGTGATGTAGTCATGCGTAAGGGTGGAACCCAATGCCGGCGGATGCGGGGTCTGCGCGACGTGACGATCGGGCGTGACTCGCAAGGATTCCTTTTCCACGCCCTTCAGGCCGCCCTGCATGACGCCGCGCTCACGCACATTGATGAGCGCGGCCAGACGCCGCTCGAAAGCGCGATCGATTGCGGACGCGCTCATGCGGATGGGAGCGGACAGGAATCCGCGAAGCTGTTGTAACGCTCGGGCAGCAATGAAGACTCGGAAGTGGTAGGCCGTTGAAGCCGCGGCAGTTTCCTTAGGGGCGTCGGGGGCGTCAAGCGTGGAGAAGCAGAGCTATTGGGCTCTGGCCGCCATGAACAAATTCTTCCGGGTCTTTTCTGGGCAAAGCCCAAAGCCTAAAGTCCAAAAGCCCTCAAGCCCTCTCGCCTCCTGGAGATCCCTATGCTCGTCGGCTCCGCGGTCAAGCGCGTCGCCATCATCGGCGGCGTACGCATTCCATTCGCACGCTCGATGGGCCCATATGCGGAAGCGAGCAATCAGGACATGCTCGGCTTCACTCTCAAGGCGCTCGTCGAGCGTTTCGACCTGCGCGGTCAGGTGCTCGGCGATGTCGCGGCCGGCGCCGTTCTCAAGCATTCGCAGGACTTCAATCTCGCCCGCGAATCCGTGCTCGACAGCGGGCTTGCGCCGGAAACGCCCGCCTTCGATGTGCAGCGTGCCTGCGGCACGAGCCTCGATGCGGCGATTCTCATCGGCCTGAAGATCGCGGCTGGACAAATCGAGTCGGGCATCGCGGCGGGCGTCGATACCGCAAGCGACGTGCCGATCGTCTATCCGCAGGCGTATCGGCGCTTGCTATTGCGAAGCGCGCGCGGCAAGACCCTCGGACAGAAAATTGCACCGTGGCTCGGTCTGCGGCCGACGCATTTCAAGCCGACCCTGCCGGCCGTCGTCGAGCCGCGCACGGGTCTTTCGAGGCCAAAGCTGCGAGCGCATGGCGCAGACCTGGCAGATCCCGCGCGAATCCCAGGATGCATTGGCGCTCGAAAGCCATCGCAACGCGGCGGCGGCTTACGAGGAGGGCTTCTTCGACGATCTGGTCGTCGAGTTCCGCGGCTTGCGGCGCGACCACAATCTGCGACCCGACACCTCGATGGAAAAGCTCGCGAAGCTGAAACCTGCCTTCGCACCGAACGGAACGTTGACGGCGGGCAACTCGACGCCGATGACGGACGGCGCTTCCGCGGTACTGCTCGCAAGCGAAGCGTGGGCGAAGTCGCGCGGCCTGCCCGTCCTTGCCTATCTCACCTACGGCAAGACAGCCGCGGTGGACTTCCAGGGCAAGGAGGGGCTGTTGATGGCACCGGCGTACGGCGTGCCGCGCATGCTGGCGGACGCAGGACTCGGATTGCAGGATTTTGATTTCTACGAGATTCACGAAGCCTTCGCGGCGCAAGTGCTGTGCACGCTCAAGGCATGGGAGTCCCCGGAGTTCTGCCGCAACCAGCTGGGCCTCGCCGAGCCGCTGGGCTCGATCGACCGCACGAAGCTCAACGTCAAGGGCAGCAGTCTGGCCCTCGGTCATCCATTCGCGGCGACAGGTGGGCGCATCGTCGCGACGCTCGCCAAACTGCTCGCGCAAAAGGGATCGGGGCGCGGCTTGATTTCGATATGCACCGCTGGCGGGATGGGAGTGATGGCGATCGTGGAGGGACGTTAAAAAAGCGGCGGCGGCTGATGGATGCCTGGCTGCACGGCAACGACACGGATGCAACCTCGATCCATCAACCGCCGTCCGAGGCAGCTGTCCGTAATGAGGGAACGTAGGACAGCCGGCCTACCAATCGGAGCGTCGCGATCCCTGGGAGGGGGTGGTAACGAATCGCGAGCTCCGATCAGTGGGCACAAAGGTCTCAAGGACTCGTTCCGTCGCTTCGAACCGCTTCATGCGATTCTTAATTCTTCTTGCGGAGCGCACCCTTTGATCTCACCCGGCTGCAATCGGTTGGCTTGGAGGGAGCGACTCGGTCCCCAGGGAAAGGCATCCATGCCCGTTTGCGTACCCCGGCTCTTCCGCGGGTCCTTGTGAAGGCATCCTGATCACTCGCACGCTGTCCTTACAAGACATAGCGACAAAACCGGGCGAATTCCCTCATGGAGCCTCAGGTTTCGTCTTAGGAGAGTTATCTTATGGGTGCCTTTCCGCCCTGAGAATACAGCAGATAAAATATAACTCATTGATATTAATATAATTTATGTCAATGCTGTGCCTCGCTGGCGTACGGACGCAGCTAGTGACGATTTCAACGGGCACGTCGACGCTCATGGCCGATTCCTCCAGACAACGCCACCGTTTTCGACCTAGCCCAGCGATGCCAGCCTACGTCGGCCCCACTGACCTCAACCACGGACAACCCGAGCGGCTCGGTGTGCTGCTCGTGAAACTCGGCCCCCCCGACTCCCCCGAACCCGCCGACGTTCGTCGTTTTCTCGCCGCGTTCCTGAGCGATCCGCGTGTCATCGAATTGCCGCGCTGGCTGTGGCTGCCCATCCTGCATGGAGTCATCCTGCGCATCCGCCCCAGCCGCAGCGCCCACGCCTATCGACAGATTTGGACCGAGCGCGGCTCGCCGCTTCTGGTCCACAGCCAGGAACTCGCGACTCGACTGCAGGCGTCGCTCTCACGCCATCTCGACTCGACCGCGGTGCTCGCGCTCGGAATGTCGTACGGCAACCCGTCGATTCCAGCGGCGCTCCATCAGCTGCGAACGGCCGGCGCCACGCGTCTCGTCGTGCTGCCCTTGTATCCGCAGTACTCAGGCACGACGACAGCATCGGTATTCGATCGTGTGACTCGAGCGCTGCAAGGTTGGCGTTGGGTGCCGGAATTGCGCTTCGTCATGCACTACCACGACGAGCCTGCGTACATCGAAGCCGTCGCCGCCGGCATCGAGCAGCATTGGCAAGCCTCCAGCGCTCGCAGTCATCTGTTGCTTTCGTTTCACGGCATTCCCAAGTCGTATGTGCTCGCAGGCGATCCGTACTACGCTCAATGCGCAAGATCCGCGAGACTCATTGCCGAGCGACTGGCGCTGCGCGATGACGATTGGAGCATGAGCTTTCAATCGCAAGTCGGACGCGCCGAATGGCTGCGCCCGTACACCGACGAGTTGCTGATTCGATACGCGAGTGAAGGCCGGCACCGCAACATCACGATCGCCTGCCCAGGATTCTCGATCGACTGCCTCGAAACCCTCGAAGAGATCGCGATTCGCAATCGCGAAACATTCATGGCGAACGGCGGCACCGGGTATTCCTATGTGCCCGCACTGAACGCGACCGACTCGCATGTCGCGCTGCTCACGGACCTGATCCTCCGGCACACGCAAGGCTGGCCGGCGGCCGAGGCAGGCGAGCCGTCCGAATCGGAAGCGAGTACACGACGCTTCGGCGCAAGCGGCTGACGACATCTCGCCATGCTCGGCCGCTTTCTCGAAATCAGCCTTCACACGCCGGACATCCGCGCCTCGCTCGAGTTCTACGAGTCGCTGGGCTTCGTGCAAGCGCCGGTCGGAGAAACCTGGCCGCATCCCTACGCCGTCGTTACCGACGGACGCTTGTTTCTGGGATTGCATGGCGCAGTGATCCGCTCCCCGGCGCTCACGTTCGTGCTGCCCGGGCTCGCGCGAGCTATCGAGCGGCTGCGCGAAATCGGGATCGCGCCCGCTCAGGAGCGCATCGGCAACGATGTCTTCAACCAGGTGGCGTTCACGGCGCCCGCCGATGTGTGCGTGAACCTGATCGAAGCGCGCACATTCTCTCCGCCGGCGCAGGGCACGAGCACGACGTGCGGCTATTTCGCGGAATTCGCCATGCCGGTGCGCGATCTCGAGATCGGCAAACGCTTCTGGGAACCGCTCGGATTCGTCGCGATGGAGGAAGAGCTGCTGCCGTTTGCCCGCATGCAGCTCACCAGCGATCGCTTGAATCTCGGTTTCTATCGCGCACGCGCCTTCAAACACCCGCTGCTCACATTCGAAGACGCACACATGCGCGAACGACTCGCCCGCTTGCGCGAACGCGGCTTCAGGTTGTCCGATGAAATGCCCGACAGTCTCGAGGATACGGCGAACGCCGTTCTCGAAGCGCCGGAGGGGACTAGGTTGTTGTTGATGCAGTCGGATATTTGATGGGAGAGAAGCGGATAGCGGATAGAGAAACTCTGATTTACCCCGTCATCCCGACGAAAGTCGGGATGACGGACAAGAACGAGATGACGGGCAAGAAGTAAATCAGAGTTTCCCTGGCGCATCCTGTGCGGAGATTCGTATGCAGTTTCGATTAGGTTCCTCGGCCTTGGTCTTGTTGCTTGCCGTGGCGATTCCGGCCGCGGCCGACGAAGGCATGTGGACTTTTCAGAACTTCCCTCGCGCCGCCGTGAAGCAGAAGTATGGCGTCGACATCACCGACGCCTGGCTCCAGCGCATACAGCGCTCGATCACACGCCACGAAACCGGCTGCACCGGCTCGTTCATCTCTCCGCAGGGCCTCATTCTGACGAACCATCACTGCGTCATGGACTGCCTTGCCGACCTGTCGAGCAGCCGCCAGGACTACCTCAGCAATGGCTTCATCTCGAACGCGCGCAGCGAAGAGCTCAAGTGCGCAGGTGAGATCATCTCCGTGCTGGTCGACATCGAGGACATCACCGGCAAGATCAACAAGGCGACCGCAGGGCTTCCCGATGCGCAAGCGATCGAGACTCGAAAGAGCGAGCTCAGCCGCCTCGAAGCCGACTGCGCGGCGGCGACAAAGAAGAATCGCAAGACTGGCCCGCTCGCATGCGAAGCCGTGAATCTGTATCAGGGCGGCCAGTATTTTCTTTACAAGTACAAGCGCTACGACGACGTGCGCATGGCGTTTGCGCCGCACGATGCGATCGCGGCATTCGGCGGCGACCCCGACAATTTCAATTTTCCTCGCTGGGCGCTCGATTTCAGCCTGTTACGCGTCTATGAGAACGGAATGCCCGCGGCGACGCCCGATCATTTGCGATGGCGCGTCTCAGGACCACGGGCGGGCGAGCCCGTGTTCGTGGCCGGCCACCCGGGCACGACGAATCGCTTATGGACGACAGCTCAACTCAAGATGTATCGCAACACCTTCATCCCCGCCTATATCCAGCGCAACACGGAACTGCGCGGCCGCCTGATTCAATGGAGCAAGACGGGTGCGG
>ERZ795041.393-NODE-393-length-16699-cov-4.081110_pt1 | contig 16699 bp, 17 predicted proteins | sample MGYA00375125_ERZ795041 | MGnify/ENA primary metagenome ERZ795041 (study PRJEB30170, sample SAMN03074214) | activated sludge metagenome | biome: Common Effluent Treatment Plant; feature: Wastewater; material: Activated sludge; isolation source: activated biomass in...
TCCTTTGGGCAAGCAAAGGAAAGTAGGGCGCTCGCCGCCGAGGCGAGCGGAACCCTTGGTTCAACACATCCAAGAGAGCGCGAAGAGCCAAGGCAAAGGAGCTGGATCCCGGCCTTCGCCGGGATGACGGCGAGAGTTGCCGAGGCGAGCGGAACCAAAGTTCAGCCCACCCAAGAGAGCGCGAAGTGCCAAGGCAAGGCGGGAGCGAGCTCCGCTCTACGAAGGCGGTGAAGCCGCAAGTGGGGCCGAGCATCTCGGCTCTGCAGGCGCGAGGCCGGCGCGGGGCGGCGCTTGGATATACTGGCCCGCCCTGCCGCGCCGCCATCCATGCCGAAACCGATCGTCAGCGAGCTGATCGACCTGCTCGGGCTCGAGCGTCTCGAGGACAACCTGTTCCGCGGCCAGAGCCGCGACATCGGCACCCGCTACGTGTTCGGTGGCCAGGTGCTCGGCCAGGCGCTTTCGGCTGCCCAGCAGACCGTCGACGAAGCGCGTCACGCGCATTCGCTGCATGCCTATTTCCTGCGTGCCGGCGACGTCGAGGCGCCGATCGTCTACAGCGTCGAGCGCACGCGCGACGGCGGCAGCTTTTCGGCACGCCGGGTGATCGCCGTCCAGCACGGCCAGACCATCCTCAACATGACCGCCTCGTTCCAGTTGCCCGAGCCCGGCGCCCAGCACCAGTTCCCGATGCCGCTGGTGCCGATGCCGGAGGACCTGCCGGACCACGTGGCGGTGCCGGCCGCGGACCTCGACAAGGTGCCGGCGATGCGCCGGCGCTGGCTCAGCAGCGAGGGACCGTTCGAGTTCCGCCACGTGCACCCGCGCAACGAGGTCAATCCGACCAAGCAGCCGCCTTACCAGAACGTCTGGTTCCGCCTTGCCGATCGTGCCCCCGACAGCGAGGTGCTGCATCGCTCGCTGCTCGCCTACGCTTCGGACTTCCACCTGATCGGCACGACCACCTTCGCCCACGCGATCTCCTACCTGCAGCCGAACGTGCAGATGGCCAGCCTCGACCACGCGCTGTGGTTCCACCGTCCGTTCCGCGCCGACGACTGGCTGCTGTACGCCTGCGACAGCCCGAGCGCGCAGGGTTCGCGCGGCCTCGCCCGCGGCATGGTATTCAGTCGCGACGGCAGGCTGGTCGCCTCGACCGCCCAGGAAGGGCTGATCCGCGTCGTCGAACCGAAATCCTAGGAACGCCATGCGCCAGATCTACACCTCGCCCCGCCAGGACAACGTGGAGCGCGTGGTCGCCCTGCTCGACGAAGCCGGCATCGCCACCACGATCCGCAACCGCCGCGACTGGCAGGGTGGCCAGTGGAAGCGCTTCAGCTACTCCGAGCGCGGCGAAAGCGAAAGCTGGCCGCAGGTCTGGGTGACCGATTCCAGCCACCTCACGCGTGCCCGCGAGCTGCTGCGCACTGCCGGCCTGGAGCCGTCCACGCGCTTCGCCGACGAACTCGCTGCCGCCCGCTCGCTCGGCGATCCGCGCCGGCATCGCCAGCAATCCATGCGACTGCGCATGGTCTTGCTCGGCCTGATCGGCGGGGTGGTCCTGCTGATTGCCTGGGCCTACGTCACACGCTGACCGCGTGCCGCTGCGGCAGAATCCGCCTCCATGCGCTCCGACGTCGTCCGCCTGTTCCAGACCCTGCCGCACGCCTGCGGCTATTTCCCCGAGCGCATCGCCCAGAACCTCGTCATCGATCCGGCCGAGACCCGCCTCGCCACGCTCTACGACAGCGCGCTTGCGCGCGGCTACCGCCGCGCCGGCGGCCATGTCTACCTGCCGCACTGCATGGCCTGCCGCGCCTGCGTCGCCTCGCGCATCCCGGTCGCCGACTTCCTCCCCGACCGCAGCCAGCGCCGCTGCGCGAAGCGCAATGCCGACCTCGCCATCGACGTCGTCCCCGCGGCCTTCAGCGAGGAGCGTCATGCCCTCTACGAACGCTACCTGCGTTCACGCCATGCCGGCGGCGGCATGGACGAGGCCACGCCCGACGATTTCGAGCGCTTCCTGTTCACGCCGTGGAGCCCGACCTCGTTCATCGAGTTCCGCGCCGACGGCCGCCTCGTCGCCGTGGCCGTCACCGACGTCTGCAGCGACGCCGTGTCGGCCGTCTACACCTTCTTCGATCCGGACGAGGCCGCACGCAGCCTCGGCACCTTCGCCATCCTCAGCCAGATCGAACTCGCGCGTGCGCGCGGGCTTGCCCATGTCTACCTCGGCTTCTGGATCCCCGGCCATCCGAAGATGGACTACAAGCAGCGCTTCCGCCCGCTCGAACTGCTCGACGGCGGGCGCTGGATCCCGCACGTGCCGGACGACGACCTCGGCCGGGCCTGACCCGGATCACGGCCAAGCAACCGCCTGCAACACGAAGGACACGAAGCACACGAAGGAAGAACGGAGATTGTCAAAGCGCTTTTCTCCGTGTGCTCCGTGTGCAACGAGTTTAAATAATACGCATTAGATGGAAGCCGGGGCAGAAGCCTGAAACACGGAGCACACGGAGCACACGGAGGAGAAGCCCATCGTTGAAGAGCGTTCCTTCGTGTGCGTCGTGCCCTTCGTGTTGCAGTCTTTCCGCGGCGGGCCGGCCCTCAGCTCACGTCGACGCGCAGGCAGGCTGCGGCGGCGCGGGCGTTCGCGCGGGCGGCGTCGATGTCGTCACCGCGGGCGAGGGTGACCGCCATGCGGCGGTGGCCGCGCACTTCGGGCTTGCCGAAGATGCGCAGGGCGGTGTCCGGCCGTGCCAGCGCCTCGGCGACGCCTTCGAAGAGGATGCGCCGCCCATGGCCCTCGACGAGCACGGCGCACGATGCCGACGGCCCGTGCTGGCGGATGACCGGCACCGGCAGGCCGAGGATCGCCCGCGCATGCAAGGCAAACTCCGACAGCTCCTGCGAGATCAGGGTGACCAGGCCGGTGTCGTGCGGACGCGGGCTGACCTCGGAGAAGATCACCGCGTCGCCACGCACGAAGAACTCGACGCCGAACACGCCACGCCCGCCGAGGGCCGCGGTCACCGCCTCGGCCTGACGGCGCGCTTCGGCAAGGGCCGCCGCCGACATCGGATGCGGCTGCCACGATTCGCGGTAGTCGCCGGCCTCCTGCAGATGGCCGATCGGATCGCAGAAGCTCGTGCCGCCGACGTGGCGCACGGTCAGCAGGGTGATCTCGTAGTCGAACTCGACGAAGCCCTCGACGATGCAGCGCCCCTGCCCGGCCCTGCCGCCGGCCTGCGCGCAATCCCAGGCCGCTTCCAGCGCGGCCGCATCGCGCACCAGGCTCTGGCCCTTGCCGGAGGAACTCATCACCGGCTTGATGACCACCGGGAAGCCGAGCGCCGCCGCTGCCTCGCGGCACTCGTCGAAGCGGTCGACGAAGCGGTACGTCGAAGTCGGCAGGCCGAGTTCCTCGGCGGCGAGGCGGCGGATGCCTTCGCGGTCCATGGTCAGCCAGGCCGCACGGGCGGTGGGAATGACCGTCACGCCTTCGCCTTCGAGTTCAACCAGGGTCGACGTGGCGATCGCCTCGATCTCCGGCACGATCAGGTCCGGCTTCTCGAGGTCGACCAGGCGGCGGATCTGCGCGCCATCGAGCATGTCGACCACATGGCTGCGATGGGCCACCTGCATCGCCGGCGCGCCGGCGTAGCGGTCGACCGCGATCACCTCGACGGCGTAGCGCTGCAACTCGATGGCGACTTCCTTGCCGAGCTCGCCCGAGCCGAGCAGCATGACGCGGATGGCGGTATCGGTACCGGGCGTTCCAAACGGCTTCATGCAGACGGCTCCCGTGGAGGCGCGCAATTGTAGCGGCTGCGGCACAATGGCCGCCCGTTTCGATGGCGCTCCTCATGCTGCGCGCGATCCTCGTCCTCCTCTTCCTCATGCCGGGCCTCGCCGGTGCGCGCGATCCGGCCGCAACGGACGTCCGCTGGTACACGGTGCTGCTCGACGGCCGCAAGATCGGCCAGTTCGAAAATCGTCGCGAGGTGCACGGCGAGCGCGTGCTTACCCGCCAGGCGATGCGCATCGAACTCGACCGTGCCGGCACGCGGGTGGCGATGTCGAGCGAGGAATCGAGCGAAGAAACGCTTGACGGCCGGCCGCTCGCGTTCGCCAACGAGACGCGCATGAGCGGCAGCGAGACGAGCATTGCCGGCAGCGTCGACGGTTCACGCATGCGCGTGCGGATCGGCACGGCCGGCGGATTCAGCGAACGCGAACTGGACTGGCCGCCGGGCGCCCTGCTCGCCGAAGGCCTGCGCCTGGCCCTGCTCGACGTCGCCCTCGACGAAGGCGCGGTGTTCCGCACCCTGGCCTTCCAGCCCTCGACCTTCGAGGCGATCGAAGTGACCAGCACGGTCGGTCGCAGCGAGATGACCGGCTTGCCGGATGGCCGCCTGCGCCTGACCCGCATCGAGCAGAGCTCCGCGTTTCCCGGTGCCACCTTGCGCAGCACGGCCTGGATCGACGACCGCCGCGAGGTGCGCAAACTCGCGGTGCCGGCGCTCGGCGTCGAGCTGACCATGCTCGCCTGTGACCAGGCCTGCGCGACCGCGCCGAACCAGCCGGCTGACGTCTTCACGCGCACGCTGCTGCGCTCGCCGCGACCGCTGCGTGAAGCCGAACTTGCCGGCGGCCTGCGCTACCGCTTCGCGCCGCTCGCGCGCGGCGAGCGCATCCATCTGCCCGCCAGCGGCGACCAGCAGGTGCGTGGCGACGGACGCAGGCTGGTGGTGGAAGTGAGACCGGGAGCCGGCAGCGATGCGACGCCCCCGGAAGCGGCCGACTTCGCCGCCAACGCCTGGCTGCAGAGCACGGCACCGGAAATCGTCGCCCTGGCGCAGCGTGGCGTCGACGCCGCACGCAATGACGGCGAGCGCATGCGCAACCTCGAGACCTTCGTGCGCGGCTTCATCAGCCGCAAGACGCTCGGCGTCGGCTATGCCTCGGCGCTCGAGGTCGCACGCCGCCCGGAAGGCGACTGCACCGAACATGCGGTGCTGCTCGCCGCGCTCGGCCGCGCCCTCGGCATTGCCACCCGCGTCGTCGACGGGCTGGCCTATGCACCCGGATTCGCCGGCGCCGAGCAGGTATTCGTGCCGCACGCCTGGGTGCAGGCCTGGGTGGACGGACGCTGGCAGGGCTTCGATGCCGCGCTGGCCGGTTTCGACGCCGGCCACATCACCTTCTCCACCGGCGATGGCGATCCCTGGCGTTTCTATCAGGCCCTCGACCTGCTCGGCCGCCTGAAGCTCGTGCGCATCGAGGCGCTCGACGCCGGCAGCGGGCGGTGAACGCGGCGGCCTGGCTGGGGCTGGTCGCGCTCGGCAGTGCCGCGGGCGCGGAGTTCCCCGCCGCGCCGTACCGGCCGGCGACCCTCGAGTCCCTGATCACCGATCCGGAACTCGATGAAATCAGCGGCCTGGCCGCCTCGCGGCGCACGCCCGGCGTGTACTGGGTGCACAACGATGCGCCCCGCCCGGCCCGGCTGGTCGCCCTCGATGGCGGCGGCAAGCGTCGCGGCAGTCTGCGCATCGACGGCGTGCGTGCGGTCGACTGGGAAGACATCAGCGCCTATGCGCTCGACGGCAAGGCCTGGCTGCTGGTTGCCGACAGCGGCGACAACGGCAAGGTGCGCAAGGACTGCGAACTGATCGCCATCGTCGAACCGGAACTGGCCGCCGACGGCCGCGAACAGACCGTGCAGCCGGCCTGGCGGCTGCGCTTCCGCTACGCCGACGGCGCCCATGACGTCGAAGCGATGGCCGTCGACGTCGATGCGGGCGAGGTGCTGTTGCTGGCCAAGCACGCGCCGGCGCCGGTCCTGTATGCCTTGCCGCTCGGGCCCGGCGATGGCGGGGTGGCGGTGGCCGAACGCCGCCTCGCGCTGACCTCTATCCCGGCGCCGACCGCGCCGGAGCGCAGCGCACGCTACCCGGCCGCGCGCCTCGGCGGATCGCCGACCGCCATGGACATCGATGCAAGCGGCCGCCGCGCCCTCGTCATGACCTATCGCGACCTCTGGCTCTTCCGGCGCAACCCGCGGGAAAACTGGATGCGGGCATTCACCCGCCAGCCCGTGCGCCTGCCACTGCCGCCGCTGGCGCAAGCCGAGGCCGCCGGCTTCGAGTTTCCCGGCACGGCCGTGCGCGTCAGCGGGGAGCGCCTGCCCGCACCATGGATCCGTTTCGAGAAAGATCCGGCAAGCGATTGATGTGAATGGCTATCCGTGTCCGAACCTGAGCAGCCGCAAGAGCTTCATGTGAGGCTTCCAAAGTTGATATCGTTTTGATATCTTTCGTTCATGCCGTGCTGATGGCATTCGCGCCAACCCTGTCGCGACCACGCTGATCCGGAGCTCCGCCATGAACGAACGCCAGGCCTTTTCACTGCCGGGGATCCCGGCCTTTCTCGTCCTGCTTGCCGCTTTCGGCGGCGCCCTTGCCTGGCTCATCGACATCCTCAGGGGAACCGCCCAGCCGACACCGTCGCAGGTGATCCCGGCTGCCCTGCTGATCGCCTTCATCGCCTTCCTGTTCAAGGGCCTGTTCGCGGTGCAGCCGAATGTCGGTCGGGTCATGCAGCTGTTCGGCCGCTACCAGGGCACGGTGCGCGACCAGGGTCTGCGCTGGGCCAACCCGCTCTACTCGCACCAGCCGGTGTCGCTGCGCGTGCGCAACTTCGAATCGGGCAAGCTCAAGGTCAACGACAGCGACGGCAACCCGATCGAGATCGGCGCGATCGTGGTCTGGCAGGTCATCGACACCGCCGAAGCGGTGTTCATGGTCGACGACTACGAGAACTTCGTGCACATCCAGGCCGAGGCCGCGCTGCGGCAGATGGCGACCAGCTATCCCTACGACGCCCACGACGGCAAGGATGTCGCCCTGCGCAGCCACGGCAAGGAAGTCAACGCGCACCTGCGCGACGAGATCCAGGAACGCCTGGCCAAGGCCGGCGTCGAGGTCATCGAGGCGCGCATCAGCCACCTCGCCTACGCGCAGGAAATCGCCCAGGCCATGCTGCAGCGCCAGCAGGCCGGCGCGATCGTCGCCGCCCGCGAGCGCATCGTCGAAGGTGCGGTCAGCATGGTCGAGATGGCGCTCGGCGAACTCGGCAAGCGCGGCGTGGTGGAACTCGACAACGAGCGCCGCGCGGCGATGGTCAGCAACCTGCTCGTCGTGCTCTGCGGCGACCGCTCGACGCAGCCGGTGGTCAACACCGGTTCGCTGTACTGAGGCACGGCCGTGGGCGCGCCCCTCGTCACCCGTGGCATGCGGCTGCCGTGAGCGGGAAGAAAGCCTATCCGCTGCGCATCAACGCAGCCGTCCTCGAGGCCATGCAGAAATGGTCCGACGACGAGCTGCGCTCGCTCAACGCGCAGATCGAATACGTGCTGCGCGACGCGCTGCGCAAATCGGGCCGGTTGCGCGCTTCCCCGCCGGCAACCACCCACGACGATCAGGAAACCGGAGAACCCTGAAATGAGCACGTCCACACGTTGGGAATACAAGACCCTGCAGATCAGCCCCAGGCTTCTCGGCGGCTTCAACGCCGAAGCGATCGACGAACAGATCGGCCGGCTCGGCGCGCAGGGCTGGGAACTCACCAGCTCGGTCTTCGCCGCGCTTTCGCTGCTGCTGTTCTTCAAGCGTCCGCGCTGAACGGTGCCCCCATGAGAAAGGTCTTCATCGTCATTGCCCTGATCACCCTCGCCATCGGCACGGGCGGCTGGTGGCTGTACACGAAAATCATGCCGCCGCCCGCCGAGGCGGCGGAAGCGGACCCGCGCCACGCGCAACTTGCCGGTCAATTCCTCGACCTCCTCGACGCCGGACGCTACGCCGACGCGCTGGCGATGGCCGACGACAAGATGCGCGAGGTGCTCGACGTGAAGACGCTCGGCGAAACCTGGGAGACGTTGCCGAAGCAGCTCGGCGCGCGCACTTCGCGCAGCGCGGTGCGCGGCGAACGCGTCGGCGGAATGCCGGCGCTGACCTCGACCCTGGTGTTTCCGATGATGCCGCTCGATGCGCGCGTCTTCTTCGACGAGGCCGACCGCATCAGCGGTTTCCGCCTGGTGCCGGCGCAGGCCGCAACCGCAGTCGCGCCCGCGAAACTCGAACAAGGCGCGAACTGGCGCGAGATCGAGCTCGCCGCGGGAGCGGGCCAGGATGCCCTGCCCGGCACGCTGACCCTGCCGCAGGGCAACGGGCCATTTCCCGCGGTCGTGCTCGTGCATGGTTCCGGCGCCCACGACCGCGACGAGACGATCGGCCCGAACAAGCCGTTCCGCGACCTCGCCCATGGCCTCGCCGGACACGGCATCGCCGTGCTGCGCTACGAGAAGCGCACGCGGGTGCATCCGGAGCGTTTCCGCGAACAGGCGTTCACCGTCGACGACGAAGTGACCTTCGATGCCATCGCCGCCGTGGCCGCGCTGCGCGCGCGCGCCGACATCGACGCCACGCGCGTGTTCGTCGCCGGCCACAGCCTCGGCGCGATGATGGCGCCACGCATCGCCGCACGCGATGCGCAACTGGCCGGAATCGTCCTGCTGGCCGCGCCGGCACGCGCGCTCGAGGACATGGTGCCGCAACAGCTGCGCCACATCGCCACGCTCGAAGGCAAGTCGGCTGCCGAGATCGAAGCCGCGCTCGCGCCGGTCGAGCAGCAGCGGGCGGTGGTGAAGGCGCTCGATGCCGGCGTCGCCGACGCCACTCCGCTGATGCTCGGCCTGCCGGCGTCGTACTGGCGCAGCCTCGCCGGCCACGATCCGGTCGCTGCGTCGCGCTCGCTCGCGCTACCGCTGCTGGTGCTGCAGGGCGGCCGTGACTACCAGGTCACGCCAGCCGACGACTTCGTCCGCTGGCGCGAGGCCTTCGCCGACGACCCGCGGGCGACGCTGCGCGAGTACCCGCTGCTCGGCCACCTGTTCATGCCGGGCGGCGACCCGCCGGGACCGCAGGACTATCTCGCCGAGGGCCACGTCGATGCCGGCGTGATCGACGACATCGCGGCGTGGATCAAGGCGCACTGATCGGTACCCCCGCGGTCCCGGCGCAGGCGATCGACTATGCTTGGGCGATGGATCCAGCCGCCGCCGAACCACCGCCGCGCTGCGACAGCGCGACGCGCCGTCGGATCATCGAGACCGCGTGCGCGCTCGGCGTGCCGCGCGACTACGGGCGCAGTCGCGGCCTGCAGCCGGTACGCGAACCGGCGCGGCTGACCGCGATCGGCGTCGACGTGCACGGCCGCATGCAATGGCTTGTCCCGCGTGCGGCGGCGGCATGGAAACGCATGCACGCCGCCGCGCTCGGCGAGGGCATCGAGCTCGAGGTCGTCTCGGCGTTCCGCTCGGCCGAGTACCAGCTCGGCATCCTGCAGCGCAAGCTCGAACGCGGCCTGACGATCGAGGGGATCCTGCGTGTCAGTGCCGCGCCCGGTTACAGCGAGCACCATTCCGGGCGCGTGCTCGACCTCACCACGCCCGGCAGCGAACCGCTCGAGGAATCCTTCGAACAGACCCCGGCGTTCGCCTGGCTGCAACGCAATGCCGGGCGATTCGGCTTCCACCTGTCATATCCGCGCGGCAATCCGCACGGCATCGCCTACGAGCCGTGGCACTGGTGCTGGCACCACCGCCCGCGCAATCAGTGACCGTAGAGTCCGGCCGCCTTCGCATGGTCGGCCACCTGTGCTTCGCTCAGCGCCTGGCCGTAGTAGAAAGCGACGTGACCGAGCGTGGCGGTGGGAAACGGGCGATCCTCGCCCGGAACCGAAGCCACGTGGACTTTCGGGTCGACCAGGGTGAACGGATAACCGAACATCGACTGCACCTGCAGCAGGCGGCCATTGACGTAGAAGCGGACCTGGCTGGCGACCGCGTCGACGACCGCGGCGATATGGTACGTCGCGCCGGCGGTCAGGCCTGCCAGGTCGACACGCTCGCCGGCACCGACCTGCAGGCGCGGCTGCAGGTTGATCACGCCGAACGACACGAACGGCAAGGCCGGCGGCTCGTCGCCGATGTGCAGGATCGGCTGGAAGCCGGAACCGTTGGTCTGCGGACTGTAGATCGCCTCGACGCTGAACGAGCCATTCGGCGTTGCCGTTCCGACCGGATTGCCGACCGCTGCGGCCTTGCCGTTGCCTTCCTGCGTGCGCAGGTAGGCGGCATCGCTGGTCGGGAACAGGCGGCTGTAGCCGGGACTGAAGGTCACCGTGCTGCCGCTCAGGCTCACGTCGAGGTCGGCTGAGCCGATGTCGTCGAAGCCGGTCGTGGCCGGACCTTCGTCGAGCTTGTAATAGAGCGTCGGCGCATCGGCAAGGATCGCCGCCTGCAGCGACGGCAGGCCGCTGCTCGGATCGATCTCGATCCAGCTGCCGTTGCGGCGCGCGTAGGTGCGCCCATCGTTCGGTGCATCGGCAAAGGCCGGACCGGCCGGGCCTTGCGGACCGATCGGACCCTGCGCACCGGTGGCGCCTGCCGGACCTGCCGGACCCTGCGCACCGACGGCGCCCGCCGGACCTGCCGGACCCTGCGCACCGGTGGCACCCGCCGGACCTGCCGGTCCCTGTGCACCGGTCGCACCTGGCTCACCTGCCGGACCTTGCGCGCCGGTGGCACCCGCCGGACCTGCCGGACCCTGCGCACCGGTCGCGCCGGTGGCACCCGCCGGCCCCGCCGGACCCTGCGCGCCGGCCGGGCCGGGATTGCCGTCGAGCGCGAACTGGGCGACCGGAGTCGTCGAGACCGCCTGTCGCGGCAGCAGCGGCTGGCCGTTGACGGTCACCTGCAACCAGCGCTGCTGGCCGTTGAAGGCACCGGGAAAGGCCAGCGAGACCGTGAACAGGCCATCGACGACCGGGAACTGCGGCTCGGAGATCGGCGTGCCGACGACATTGCCGGCGGTGGCCGCGTCGTGCAGCGTGAAGACGAGGTCGAAGGCGCCGGTGGCCGGCTGGCCGTTCTGCTGCAGGCGTCCCTGATAGGTGAAATCGGGAAGCTGTTGCGTCTGTGCATGGACGGCACCCGCCATCGGCAGGCAGCACGCGAGGAGCAGCGCGCGCGGGAATCGGATCATGGCTGACAGTCCTCGAAACTGGAGCGGAAGATGGAATCGCGCGCCGCGGCCTCGCCGAGGAATCCGGCGACGAGCACGAAGTCGCCACCGGCGGAGCGGCCGGCTACCGGTTCGGCAATCGTTGCGGCGAGATCGAAGCAGGCGCTGCGGGCGTGGCTCTCGCCACCACCGGCGATCACGCGCTGGCTGACCAGGAAGGGAGGCTTGCCCTCGACCGCGGCGTCGGAATCAGCGACCGCCGGAACCGCCAAGGTGGCAAACACGAACAGCAGACTGCACGGCCGCGCGAACGGCGGCCGGAAACCGGATGGCGACATGCTGGACTTCCCCCGGATGCATTCCCCGCATCGCCATGCAGCCTACCATTCTCCGCCGCGGAATGTGAAATGCATCACAGCCCGTGGCGGGCGCGATCAGCGCGCCGGCTTGCGCCAGGCCAGCGCGAGCGCGATCCAGCCGATGAGGAATGCCACGCCGCCGAACGGGGTGACCATGCCGAGCCCGCGCGGCGCACCGAGCGCGAGCGCGTAGAGGCTGCCGCAGAAGAGCACGCAGCCGGTCACGAAGGCGAGCGCGGCGACGCGGGCGGGCGTGCCGCCCTCGCCCATGCGCAAGGCGGCCACGGCGAGCGCGAGCACATGCCAGAACTGGTAATCCACCGCGGTGCGCCAGGTTGCCAGCGCATCGGCACCGAGCTGCGCACGCAGCGCGTGCGCGGCGAAGGCGCCGCAGGCCACGGCGAGCGCGCCGAGCACGGCCGCCGTGATCCCCGCGGCACGCGCCGCCCGCGTGGTCACGGCTTCGGCCGGCTCGTCGATTTCGCCTCGACCGGCGCCAACAGGTCGTCGAGCGACTTGTCGATGTTGGCGTACTTGTAGGCGGGAAGGACGAAGCTCCAGCCGGCGAACGCGCGATTCAGTTCCGCCACTTCGGCCTCGAGTGCCGCCAGCCGTCCGCTGCGGTCGGCCGCCGGATCGCGCACCGCTAGTGGAGCCTCGGGCGTCCCGGCATCGGCGGATGCGCCCGTTTCCGCGTCGGCCGGCTTCGCCGTGCTGGCGAGCGCCGCGGCGTGCTCCGTTGCGGCGTCCTCCTGCGCCTGGTCGATGTGGCGGGCGGCAGCCTCGGCATCCAGCCGGGCCGCGAACGTCGCATGCGCGCGCTCGCCGACCTTCCACGCCTGCACGTCGACGACGATGCCGTCGAACGTCGTGTAGCGTGCCTGCACGGCCGACTGCGGAGGCGGCACTTCGGCCGCCGGCGCGACGTCGTCGAGGCGCAGCTCGGCGAGCACCGAACCGAGGCCGTTGGCGACATACTCGGAACCCGGCTGGCGTCCCTTCGGGATGTCGGCGATGACCAGTTGCGTGTCGCCAGGCGCCTTGCGCTCGACGCGCACGCTGCGGCCGTCGGCGTGACGGATTTCGACGCGGGCGACGCGTTCGGCGGCGATCCCGGGAAGATCCTTCGCCAGCCAGGCCGCCGGATCCTTGTCGGGAGTCAGCGTGCCCTTGGCCAGCCAGCTTTGCGCCTCGTCGGCGCGACGCACGAAGGTGCCGTTGCCGCCCTGGCCGTCGAAGGTGCCGACGATCACCCGCAGTGGCGCCGGCAGGCCGTCGAGATCGACCAGCACGCCCTTGGCGTCCGCCGCGGTGATGTCCTCGACGCCGAGATCGGGGTAACGGTCCTTGTTGGCGGTCTTCTGCTCGAGCAGGCTGGCGTCGGCGAAGCGCAGCAGGTACTCGCGCAGCTTGCCGAGATCGGCCGGATAGCCGCCGCGCTGGCTGACCGTCCAGCCACGCTCGCCGCGCACGAGTGTGACCGCCGGCTGGTTGCCGGCCGAGGTGAAGGTGATCTTCGTCACCTCGTTGACGTGGTCACGCAGTCCCGGCGCGAGCATGCCGGCCTTCTCCGCGACGTTGCTTTGCGGCGTGCGCGAATGATCGACGAACAGCGCGGCGCCGACCGCGAGCGCGGTGGCGACGCCGAGCACGATGAGGGTCTTGCGGTTCATGCGGTCTGTCTCCCGGATCAGCGTGCGCGCCGGCGGCGTGACTGCCACACGGCGAAGCCGACCGCGACCAGGGTGACCAGCAGCGGCATCAGCACGATGTTGAGGAACTTGAGGCGGGTGCCGAGCGATTCGATGTCGGCATCGAGCGAACGGCGCACGTCGCGCAGTTCCTTGCGCACCTCGGTCTTGCGGGCGAGGAAGCTGTCGAGCTCGGCCTTCTGTTCCGGCGAGAGGATCATCGCCTGGTCCTGCGACTTCGCGCTCTGCAGTTCGACCAGCTTGCGTTCGGTATCGGCGAGCTCGCGCTGCAGTTCCTGCTCCTTGGCGCGGAAGCGGTCGTCGGCGTTGCGGCGGATCGCCTCCACGGTGGTGAACGGACGTTGCGAAGTCGCACGGCCACGGATCGAGATCAGCGACGAGGAACCGGTGAGGTTGTCGACCGCGTTGAGGGCGAGGTCACCGTTGTTGGCGAACGCGTTCATCAGGCGCTGGCCGAGGAAGTTCTGCACCTGCACCCACAGGCGGTCGGCGAGCAGGTCGGTATCGGCGATGACGACGATCTGCCCGGGCTGCTTCGCTTCGTCGAGATGCCCCTCGCCGCCGCGTCCGGGGAAGGCGGACTTGAACGTGCCCTCGATGCGTCCGCCGATCACGTGACGCTCGGCATCGGAGGTGAAGCCGACCAGCAGGCTGGACGGATCGGGAAGCATGCGCAGGCGCTCGACCGGCGCGATCATCGCGTCGCCCGAACTCTGCATCAGCGGCACCAGCGTATGGCCGGAATCCTTCGCCAGCGCGATCGAACCCGCGCTCGACACGTTGACCGTGGCGAGGTTGGCGGTGACCACGTCATCCGGATTCAGCTCGGCCGCGGTCAGGCCGATGATGCCGGCGTGGCGCACCGGCGCGCGTCCCTGACCGACGCTGACCGCGACCGCGCGCATGCGGTCGAGCACGACCGACCTGGCGTCGTACTCGATGCCCCAGGCATCGAACAGTCTCGGCAGGTCGGAGGAGCGGTCGGCCATCATCGCCGCCTGCGGATTTTCCGGATCCGCCGCCGAGGCATCGAGTTCGGCGTCGGGATCGACGAACACCAGCAGGCGACCGCCGCGCAGGACGAACTGGTCGATGGCGTACTCGGTGTCCTCGGACAGCTGCTTCGGATGCACGAGCACGAGCACGCCGATCTCGTCCGGGATCGCGGTGAGGCCGGCGGCGTTGAGATCGCGCACCTCGAACAGCTGCGACAGCTGCTCCTGCACCGCCCACGGCTGGCGCATCTGCCGCGTGGCCGGATCGAAGCCCGGCCCCATCGGCAGCGCCGACACGAGACCGACCACCGGCTTGTCCGGCGTGGCCAGCTCGTGGACCAGCTTGGCGATGTCGTACTCGAGGAAGTTCTCCTTGTCGGGCTGGAAGAACGGGATCGAGGCACGGCCATTGGTCGAATTGGAACCGGCGAGTCCGAAGAAGATCGTTTCGCCGCTGGCACCGACCGGAACCGCCTGCAGGCCGTAGCCGGAAGCGCGGTCCTCGTCCTCGGAGAACGGCAGCGGATCGACCACCTCGAGTTCGAGCTTGCCGCCGGCGCGGGCGGCCATTTCCTCGAGCATCTCGCGCACGCGCGTCGCGTAGGTGCGCAACTGCGGCAGGTTCTGGCTGCCCTTGTCGGAGTAGAACAGGGTCAGCCTGACCGGCTCGTCGAGCGAGGCGAGGATTTCCTTCGTTCCGGGCGAGAGCGTGTAGAGATCGTTCTCGGTGAGGTCGACGCGCGCACCGCGGAACAGCACGTTGATCACCAGCATGACCGCGACGAACAGCACGATCAGGATCACCAGCGCGCCGCCGGACAGGGTCTTGCGATTGAACGTCATGGCGTCGGCTCCCTCAATCGGCTTTCTTGAGATCGATCACGATCGCGCTGGCATACAGCCAGAAGGCGATCATCAGCACGAAGTACAGCAGGTCGCGCAGGTCGATCACGCCCTTGCTGATCGAGGCGAAGTGGGTCAGGAACGACAGGCTGGCGACCGCGTCGACGAGACCCTGCGGCGCCCACGCACCGAAGGCATCGAGCACGAGCGGGAAGCCGGCCATGACCAGCACGAAGCAGACGACGACGGTGAGGATGAAGGCAACCACCTGGTTGCGCGTCGCCGCCGAGATGCACGAGCCGATGGCGAGGAAGGCGCCGGCCATCAGCAGCGAACCGAGATAGCCGGCGAAGATCACGCCGTTGTCGGGGTCACCGAGGTAATTGACCGTGATCCACAACGGGAAGGTCAGCAGCAGGGCGATGGCGACGAAGGCCCAGGCGGCGAGGAACTTGCCGAACACGGCCTGCCACATCGTCACCGGCAGGGTCAGCAGCAGTTCGATGGTGCCGGTCTTGCGTTCCTCCGACCACAGGCGCATCGACACCGCCGGCACGAGGAACAGGTACAGCCACGGATGGAAGCTGAAGAACGGCATGAGGTCGGCCTGGCCACGCTCGTAGAGGTTGCCGAGGTAGAAGGTGAACGCACTCGAGAGGACGAGGAAGATCACGATGAACACGTAGGCGACCGGAGTGGCGAAATAGCTGCGCAACTCGCGCCGGAACACGGTGAAGGTCGGATTCATGCGTGCGCCTCCCGGTTGCCGCCCTCGGTGATGGTGCGGAACACCTCGTCGAGGCGGCCGCCTTCGAGGGCCAGTTCGCGCACGCTGATGTCCTTCGCCTTCAGCGCCTCGTTGACGGCGGCGAAGATCTGCTTGCCGGGCTTGGGGAAGGCGGTGATGCGATGGTCCTGGGCATCGACCTCGATGGAGGCGACGTCGGCGACGGTGGCCAGCGCCTGGCGTGCCGCCTCGACGTTGGCCGCGGTCAGCGAGACCGCCTGGTGGTAGCGCGAGCGCGCCTCCAGTTCCGCCGGAGTGGCGTCGGCGAGGATCTTTCCGCGGGCGATGATGATCGCGCGGTTGCACACCGCATGGACTTCCTCGAGGACATGGGTGGAGACGATGATCGTCTTGTCGCGCGACATCGCGTTGATCAGCGTGCGCACTTCGTGCTTCTGGTTGGGGTCGAGGCCGTCGGTGGGCTCGTCGAGGATCAGCACCTTCGGATCGTGGACGATCGCCTGGGCGAGACCGACGCGGCGGCGGAAGCCCTTCGACAGCGTCTCGATCGGCTGTTCGAGCACGCCCTCGAGATTGAGCCGGCCAATCGCGTCATCGAGGCGGCGGCTGCGCACACCGGCATCGACGCCACGCATGTCGGCGACGAAATCGAGGAACTGGCGCACGCTCATCTCGCCGTAGCTCGGCGCACCCTCGGGCAGGTAGCCGACCACGCGCTTGGCCTGGAGCGGCTGCTGCTCGACGTCGAAACCGCAGACCTTCGCGCTGCCGGAGGTCGGCGCGAGGAAGCCCGCGATCATCTTCATCGTGGTCGACTTGCCGGCGCCGTTGGGGCCGAGGAAGCCGAGCACCTGGCCCGGTTCGACCTTGAAGGTGATGCCGTCGACGGCGGTGAACTCGCCGTAGCGTTTCCCGAGTGCATGGGTTTCTATCATCGTCTGCTCACCCTGGT
>ERZ795041.399-NODE-399-length-16595-cov-7.737122_pt1 | contig 16595 bp, 17 predicted proteins | sample MGYA00375125_ERZ795041 | MGnify/ENA primary metagenome ERZ795041 (study PRJEB30170, sample SAMN03074214) | activated sludge metagenome | biome: Common Effluent Treatment Plant; feature: Wastewater; material: Activated sludge; isolation source: activated biomass in...
TTCAGCGCGGTTCGCCAATGTCAAAAAGTCCAGCAGGGGCGGGGTGTTGCGGACGAAATGGCTTGGAATTAGTCCCATCAAGGTCTTGCTGAGCGGACCTTGACGCCAGGAGATTTCTTGGCCGCCTTAACGGGCTGTCCGCTGTGGCTGCTTCGGCTCAGCGGCCGTTGTTGCCGCTGCGGTGGCTTCCTCCGGTCGCCTCCTCGTTGGCACAACGGCTACGCTTCGCCTTCAGCAGGCCGCCGCTCCCATCCCTGGCGGTGAGCGGTACACATGGTTGTACCGATAAACAAGGTCCCTTCGCTCGCGGCCTTGATTGCTGTGCCACAGGAAGCCCATCCCTCACAAGTACACCACCTTCACCCGCACCCGCATATCCCCTTCCACTACAAAGCTGGCTTTCTTGAAGTTGGGCCGGTTCATCGGCCCTACTGAGGTGTAGTTGGAGAAACCGATGCCTTCCTTGGGCAGGAAGAGGCCCTTGTCGATCTTGCCGTTCGCGTCCTCATCGTGCAAGATGTTCACGGCGTAGCGCCCCGGTGGCAAGTTGATGAAGCTGTAAGTGGCCTTGCCATCGGTGATCGGCGCGGTGCCCAGCTTGTACCAGTGCGCGTAGTGTTCATCGGGAATGGTGCCTTCGCGGTCGTACAGGGCGAACTGTACGCGGCCCTTGGCGTTGCGCAGGTGTTCCACTTCCACGGTGAGGTTTGTGGCGCGTTCCACCGGGATCGCCGGTGAGGCTGGATCAAGGAGGAGGGGGGTGGAAGTGTTCGTGGCGACCATGCAGAAGGCCAAGGCTGCCACCGTGTTTGCGATCATGTCCATCGTTGATCCGATGTTTCGGGGTTCACAGGTTGAAGGCCACGGTCACGCTGCCATATTCCAGTGCATTTCCACCCCGGAAAGGCGCTGTGCGCATCTTCTGGGCAAGCTTGATGGAAAGTTTCGGCCGTTCGTACACCACCCCTACTTCGGTGAAGGCACTGATCCGTTCTAGCTGGTCCTTGCCAAGGGTGTAGTCTTCCTCCGAGGCGGTGATGTGATGAATGACCCCGCCTTGCAACAGGGCGTTGTAGTAGATCACCCGGGCGGTGGGCCGCATCAACAGGTAGATCTGGTACTTTCTTCCCTCGTTGCTGGCTGCGGAAGGTGCAGCATACGGGCTGCGCACGCGGCCCATCCGCAGGCTGAATCCCGCGCCCATGGCATCGTACAGCGTGCCCACGAAGGCATCCATGATGCCCGACACGATGAGCTTGCCCGGCACGTTCACCACTTCGCGCTCCACCTCGAGGTTGTAGTTGAGAATGAGGTCGTTCGGCACCTGGTTGCCCCAGCCTTCGGGTATGGTGTAACCGATGGCGCCATGCACCCAGGTCTGGGCCTGGTCGGCCATGCTCAGCGGCCCCATCACGCCGATGTTCATCTCCGTGTTCACGGTCATCCGCTTCGCGCAGTCCATGGAACGGAGCGCGTGGATGGCGAAGAGCGCGCCGGCGTAGGGCCGGTCATCGGGCTGCACTTCGGCAATATCGATCCGCGAGGGGGTGAACATGTGCTTGGCGAGGCCCCAGCCGTACCGGTTATCGTCATCCGCCACCTGCAGCAGCAGGCGTTGCAGGAAGTTGCGCTTCTCCCGGCGGAAGAAATACTCCACGCGCACACCGTTGGTGTAGTAGCGGTCGGTGCCGTCGCCCTTGAAAACAAGGTAGTCGTTGTCCCATGCCACCTGCAGCGACGGGCCTGCCTGTGTTTGGGCACTTGTGGCGAGCGGCACCAGGGCTGCAAGCAATGCGGTGGCGATGATCCCGTTCATGGCCTGCTTGATCCGTTTTCAAGTCGTGCGTGCCCTTTTGGTGAAGCGCTCCTTCACCCTATCCACCACATAGTACACCATGGGCACCAAGAACACGGTAAGGGCCAGCGAGGAGAGCAGACCCCCGATGATCACCCAGGCCAGGCCGTTCTTCCATTCGGCGGCGGTGCCGGTGGCTAAGGCGATGGGCAGCATGCCGATGGCCATGGAGAGGGTGGTCATCAGGATGGGGCGCATGCGTTCCTTGCCGGCCGTGATCAGCGCTTGGGCGTAGGGCTTGCCCTCAGCCTTCAGTTGGTTGGTGAAATCCACGATGAGGATGGCGTTCTTGGTGACCAAGCCCATGAGCATGATGAGGCCCAGCAGGGCGAAGAGGCTGAGCTGGCTCATGGAGAGGTTGAGCGCGAGGAAGGCACCGATGGCCGCCACGGGTATGGCGAAGAGCGCCACGAAGGGGTAGATGTAACTGTCGTAGAGGGCCACAAGGATGAGGTAGATGAGGATGAAGGAGATGAGCAGCACTGAGCCGAGCGCGCCGAAGCTTTCGTCCTGCCGCTTGATGTCGCTGCCCCAGGCCATGCCCATGCCATCGGGCAGCGGGTGGTCCTTGATGTAGGCCACCACATCATCGGCCACGGAGCCCGAGGGCCTTCCTAATGCATCGGCGGTGAGTGTTACGGCGGGCTGGCGGTCCTTGCGTTCCAGCAGCGATGGCGCGTTGCCGCGCTGGATGTCGGCGAACTGGGACACTTGCAGGGGCATGCCCATGGGGTTCACCACGGTGAGCTGCTGCACGTCGGCGAAGTTGCGGCGGTCGAAGCGGTCCAGGCGGATGCGCACGGGGTATTCGGTGCCGGCCTCGGTGAGGGTGGCATCGTCGTTGCCGGTGAAGGCGGTGCGCAGGGCCATGCCGGTGTAAGCGGTGTTGAGGCCGAGGCGCTGCATCTTGTCCGCATCGGGCACCACTTTCCATTCGGGACTTCCTTCCTCCACGGAAAGCCGCACGTTGTCCGCGCCGGGGATCGCTTGCACCACGCCTTTGAGGTTGTTGGCGGTGGCCATTACCTCCTCCCGGCTGCGACCGCTGAGGGTGATCTCGATCGGTGCGGTACGCGGCACTAAGCCCAAGGCCATCATGGAGATGTTGATGCCGGTGTGTTCCCTGGCAAGTGCTTCGCGGAGCTTGCGCATGAACGCCTCTGTGGCCACGTTGCCGATCTCTTTCTTGGGCTTTAGCTGCACGGTGAACTCGCTCTTGTTGGCCGCGCCCACGCCCAAGCTGCCGATGCCGGTGCTGGGCCCGCCCACGTTGCTGAAGAGGGAGGCCACCTCGGGTTGTGCGAGGATGTAGGTGCCGATCACGCGGGAGACCGAGTCGTTGCGGGGCAATGCCGTGGCCTTGTCGAATTCCAGCGCGAGGCGGAACTTGCCCTGGTCGCCGGTGGTGATGAGTTCCTTGCCGATGATGTGCTGCTTCATCATGGCGGCGGTGCCCGTGAAAAGCAGCAGCACGAAGCCGGTGAAAAGCAGCTTGTGGCCCAGCACCCATTGCAGGGCGCGCCCGTACCATTGGATGAAGGCTTCCAGGCCGCCTTCGAACCACAGCAGGAAGCGGTTGAAGGCATTGGTAGGGCGCAGGTCTTCCTTGGTGCCGATGCGCGAGGCTAACCAGGGTGTGAGGGTGAAGCCCACGAGCAGGCTGGTGAGCGTGGAGGTGATCACCACCACGGAGAATTGCTTGAGCATGTCGGCCACGAAGACCTGCAGGAAGAGGATGGGCAGGAAGACCACCACGTCCACCAAGGTGATGGAGAGGGCGGCGAAGCCGATCTCCATGCGGCCATCGAAGGCGGCGCTGCGCTTGGGCTTGGCCATGTCCAGGTGGCGCTGGATGTTCTCCAGCACCACGGTGGCATCGTCCACCAGGATGCCAATGATGAGCGACATGGCCAGCAGGGTCATCAGGTTGAGGGTGTAGCCGAGCAGCCACATCATGGCGAAAGCGGTGATGAGCGAGGTGGGGATGGCCACGGCCACGATGAGGGCGTTGCGGAAGCTGCGCAGGAAGAGCAGCATCACCAGGGAGACGAGGATCACCGCGAGGATGAGGTCGAAGACCACGGAGTTCACTGCTGCAATGGTGTTGTCGGTGCTGTCGTCGGCGATCACGAACTGCACGCCGGCCGTGCGGTTTGCCCGCTCCATTTCCTGGAATTTGGCACGCACGGCCTTGGACACATCCACCGCGTTGGCATCGCCTTGCTTCTTGATCAGCAGGCCGATGCCTTGTTGGCCGTTGTAGTAGCTCACGGAGCTGGCTTCCTTGGTGCCGTCAACCACTTCGGCAAGGTCCTTCACATACACCGGACTGCCCTGCACGGGCATGGCCACCTGCACGTTGCGGATGGCTTGGAGCGATGTGAATTTGCCTAACAGGCGCACGGTGCTGCTCTGGTCGTCGGTCTCCACGCGCCCTGCGGGCAGGTCGATGCCGGCGCGCTTGATGGCCTCCACCACCTGCTGCAGCGGCACTCGGTACAGGCGCAACTTGTCGCGGTCCACCTTCACCTGCACTTCACGCTGCTCGCCGCCCAGCACGGTGATCTCGGCCACGCCTTTGATCTGCTGCACTTGCGGCAGGAAGTCGTCCTTCATGCGTTGGAAGAACACAGTGGGCGGCAAGGTGCTCATGGCGCTCACTGACATGATGGGCAGGTCGTTGGGCGATACCTTGCTCATCACCGGGTTGAGGATGTCCGCCGGCAGGTCTTTGCGGATGTTGTCGATGTAGCGCTGGGCATCCTGCATGGTGCGGTCCAGGTCGGTGCCGTACTTCAGGTTGGCGATGATCACCGAGGCATCGGGCAGTGATTTGGTGACCAGGTAATCCACGCCCTCGAGGTTGGAGAGGGCATCCTCGATCTTGCGCGATACGGAGGTCTCCACCTCGTTGGGCTCTGCGCCCGGGTAGCCGGTGCGGATCACCACCACGGGTTGGTTGAAGTCGGGCATGAGCTCATAGCCGAGGTTCATGTAGCCGATGATGCCCAAGAGCGCGAAGACGCTGAAGAGCACGATGATCAGCGAGGGCCGCCGGATCGAGATCTCTGTGATGTTCATGGCCGGATCGGTTTACTGCACTGCCACATTTGCACCGTCCTGCAGGTCGATGAAGCCGGCGGTGACCACCACGTCGCCGGGGGCAAGGCCGTGGGTGATTTCCAACCTGTCGCCCACATGCGTTCCCGTGGAGACCCCGTGGCGTACGGCCTTGCCATCCTTCACCAGGTACACCTCGGCACGGCCTTGCTCCATCATCACCGCGCTGGTGGCTACGAGCACGCCTTGTTGCCGTTCGCCTTCATGCAGGTACACGCGGCCGAACATGCCCGCACGGATGTGGCCCTCGGCGGCGTTCTTCACCCGCAACTGCACCGGGTAATTGTTGGCCGGGTCGGCCTTGGCGCCCACGAGCACCACGGTGCCCTCCAGCGGAATGCCGGGCAGTGCATCCGCAGTGACGCGCCATGCCTGGCCTTCCTTGAACCCGATGATATCCGCTTCGGGCACGCTGACAGTGAAACGCAGCGTGGCGATGTCGGTGAGTTGCACCAGGGGCACGCCCGGTGCTGCAAAGGCACCCGCCTCATTGAACTTGGCGGTAACGATGCCCGCGAAGGGCGCCCGGATGGTGGTCTTGGCGATCTGCTCCTGCAGGGTGGCGCGCTGCACCTGGGCCGTCCGCAGGCCCAATTCGGCTTTTTCCAATTGCACGCCTTGCACGGCATCGGCCTTGGCCAGCACGGTATATCGGTCCACATCGCTTTGCAGGCCGCTGATCTGTACTTCCACGCCTTGTAATTGCAGGCGCAGCAAGGAGTTGTCCAGTTGCACCAGCGGTTGGCCTCTGCTTACACGCCTGCCCACATCCACCAGCACCTCCGCGATCTTGCCCTGCACCTCGGCGCTCACCTTGCTCTCGCGGTCCGGCTCGAAGAGGCCCACGTACGAGCGCCCTTCGCCCAAGGGCTCCAGCCGCAAGGTGTCCACGGCCACCGATACGGGCTTCGCACTGTCGTAGCGGTAGACCAGCGCCTCCGCCGTGCGCTTGTTGTGCGCTAAGCGTACGAACACCAATACCACCAGCGCTACCGAGAACCCGATGATGATCCACCTGCGCTTGCTGTTCTTCTGTTCCGCGTCCATTGTCCGTCAGTTGTTCGTTTGCATGAGGTTGCCCGTTGCCGCCTTCAGTTCCAGGTCCGCCTTCAGGTAGTCCACCAACGCGGCGAGCTGGTCTTGCTGGGCGGTGCGCAGGGCATTGTCCGCCAGCAGCACGTCGGTGAGCGAGGCGGTGCCTTGGGCCTGCTGCAGAAGCGTTTGTTCGTAGATCCTTTGTGCCAGGTCCACCTGTTCCAAGGTGTTGGCCACGGTGGTGCGCGCCAGCTCCCGCTGCCGTTGGGCGGTGGCGGTGCGCAGGGCCTGCCGGTCATCCAGCAGCTTCAACTGCAGTTCGCTGTTGCGCAGCTCCAACCGCTTCCCGGCCATCTTCCGGTTGATCACCGTTCCGCTGAACAAGGGCCACGCCACTTGCAGGCCGGCCATGCTCACGGGGTGGAACTTCAGGAAGTCGTTCGGTTGCTTGTCGTAGCCGAAGCCCATGGTGCCGTAACTGCCGATCAACTGTACCGATGGCAGGTAGCGCGAGCGGCCGAGCGTGCCCAGTTCGCTGCGCACCAGTGCGGTTTGTGTTTCGGCCAACCGGTGTTCCACGGTGGTGGCGGGCAGGTAGTCGGCATTCCGGCCCATGGCGATGGCATGCTCAATGCGCAGCCCGCGTTCCAAGGGCAGGCCCATGGCCAGTTTCAGCGCATCGAGCACCTGCTGGTACCGGCTCGCCGCTTGCATGCGCTGGTTGGCCAACTGGGCGGCCTGCAGTTCCACCCGGCCCACATCGGTGCCCTTGGCCAGCAATTGTTCGCGCAGCAGGCGCATGTTCCCCAGCAGCTTTTCGGTGTTCACCGCATTGCTGTCCAAATAGGCCAACTGGTGGTGCAGGACCTGTGCGTTGTAGTAAAGCGTGGTCACCTCTTGCACCACTTCCTCCCCGGTTTTGCGCAGTTGCAGTGCTTGCAGTTCGGCGGCCACGCCGGCCGTGCGGATGCCCCCGAACAACTGCGGGTTGTACAGGGGCCAGGCCAGCTGCACGTTCGCGTTGATGTTGTGCGGAACGCCGAATTGCACCTCCTTGAACTGCCCTTCGCCCGCCATGGGATTGAAGGTGCTCAGGGGCATGAACTGGTAGGGCAGGTCAATGGACCAGCGGTAGTCACCGTTGGCGGTGAACTTGGGAAGCCGGTTGGCCTTGGCCTCCTTCAGGCGTTCCTCGCCCAGCTCCACCTGGTTGCGGCCGATCAACAGTTCGGCGTTGCGGGCCAAGGCGGTGTCCACGCATTGTTGCAGGGAGAAGGGGGCCTGGCCAAGAGCCGCGCCACCAACCGCGAGGAGGATGAGGGCCAAACCAAGTTTGCGAGTATTCACTAACATTTTTGGGCAAATTTTTTTGAAGCTATCGCCGTAGGGTTCCGAGCGTTCGTTCCCGTTGATCCCCCGCATACCGTTCCGATTCCATCGTTCCGCTGCCTTGTTCACTTGCCGGTTTCCGCCAATTTCAGGATGCCCTCCAGCACGGCCTTGCCGTCCTTCGCCAAATTGGCCTTGTGCCCGCCCAGTTTCCATTTCATCACGGCCAGCCGCATGCTGCCCAAGATGATCGTGGTGAGCGTGGAAGCGCCCACCAGCTTGCCGTAATGCCCTGCTGCCTGGCCCGCCTCCACGTTGCGCCTCACGTGGCCTTGCATCAGGTCCATGATCTCGGCCACCTTGGCGCTCAGGGCCTCGTCGAAGTGGAAGATGCTCTCGGCGAAGATCACGCTCACCACGGCGGGCTTCGCCGCAAAGGCCTTCAGCTGCGAATTGAAGATCGCGCGCAATTCGGCGCCTTGGTCCGCATACGGCTTTGCAAGCACATCATTCAAGCGTGTCCTCATCTCGCTCATGAAGTAATCCAGCAAGCCCAGCAGGATCTCGTTCTTCCCCTTGAAGTGCCGGTACAGCGCAGGCTCCGAAAGATCGAGGTCTCCTGCCAGGTTCTTGATCGTCAGGTGCTGGATGCCGTGCGCGTCGATCCGCGCGGTTGCGGCTTCCATGATCTCGATCTGGCGTTCGGTGAAGGGTTCCATGCGGGAGTTGCGGGCAAGGGGGTGGACTGTGGATCCGGGTACAAATATAGTTAGTGAATACTAACATCAAGAAAATGTTTTGAACGATGGCTTCAAGGCGTATTCCATGGAGGTTCCATGAACGGGCTGTCCGCTGTGGCTGCTTCGGCTCAACGGCCGTTGTTGCCGCTGCGGTGGTCCCGGTGCCCTGAGGGTCTCGAAGGGTACCTCCTCGCTGGCACAATGGCTACGCTTCGCCTTCAGCAGGCCGCCGCTCCCATCCCTGGCGGAGAGCAGCTACAGCGCGCTGCAAGTGCGGAACTGCATTTACCCGCGTTGCAAACGCGGACGAGATGTGTTTTTGTTGCGCACTTCAAGCGCGGAAGTACATGCCCTCCAATGTAAGCGCGGGCGAGAACAGCGCCTCGGTCAAAGCGCCTATCAAGTCTTGATCAGCGGCACAGCATACGAGCCGAACTGCGGGTCCGACGTAAGCAGGTGCATGCCCTCATGCTTCGCTTGGGCAATGAGGATGCGGTCGAAGGGATCGCGATGGTGCAGGGGAAGTGAGGCAAGATCCATGATATGTCCGGGCTTGATGTCGAGGAGTTCGAAATTGGCCTGCTCAATATCACGGAAGAAGCCCTTGATACCGTCGGTCAACTGGAGCTTTCCCAAGCCATGCTTGATGGCCACCTCCCAAACGGAAGCCAAGCTGAGGAACCGCTCATGGTCCGGGTCCACCAGCAAGGGGCGGGCGGTTGTCGCGATGCGCGGGTCGTCCAGAATGAACCAAAGGAACACATGCGTGTCCACCAATAACTTCATTCCATGTAGGGCTTGAAGTCGTCCAAGGGAGCATCGAAATCATCCGCAATAACGATGCGGCCCTTGGCCAAGCCCGGAACACCGCCACGCCGTGGCCCCTCCTTACGCGGTTTGTTCCGTTGAAGAAGAAACTCCAAAAAGTCGATCAATTCCTTGCGCAGCTCGGTCGGCAAGGATTCGATCTTCACGAAGAGGTCGGCGGTGGACATGGTCCGGGGTTCTTGTCCGCTAAGTTAAGGGTGCCGCACAAAGTCCCATCAAGGTCTCCAGGGCCATCGGGTCTAACACGCCCTGCGGGTGCGGCTTCCAATAGTATTCACACCACGGATGGCCACGGATGAACACGGATCACGGACCCACCTACCATGTAAAACCACTTTCCCAATCCGTGTTCATCCGTGTGGATCCGTGGTTAAAGTCAATGTGTGAATGTGCCGCCAAGCGCGTGGATAGGACCCGATAGCCCTCTCAAGGTCTCGCGCTTTGCAGGCCGAAGCAATTCGCGAAGGTTTGCAGCGGACCTTGACGCAGGAGAGTTCCACCTCATCACTCATCAAGCCTTGATCAAGGGCACATCATACGCGCTGAACTGCGGGTCCGACGTAAGCAGGTGCATGCCTTCGTGCTTCGCTTGGGCAATGAGGATGCGGTCAAAAGGGTCCCTGTGGTGATGTGGAAGGGTCCGGAGCAACAGGACATGTTCCGTACGAAGCGGCAACAAGTGCAAATGGAATTCCGGGAATGAACGGACAAGTTCCTCTAAAGGTAAGGATGTCCATCACATGTAATCCTTGAGGTCAACCAACGGCGCGTCGAAATCATCCGCAATGCGGATCTTTCCTTTGAACTTGCCGAAGGGGATCGGCTTGCGATCGGGCTTCTTTTTCGGACCACGTTTCAACAAGGCATCTATGAACGCTTCGGCCTCCTTGCGCAACTCGGCCGGCAAGGATTCAATCTTCACGAAGAGGTCGGCGGTGGACATGGGCCGGGGTTCTTGTCCGCTAAGGTAAGGGTACCGCACCGAGTCCCATCAAGGTTTCCCGCACCGGACCTGATGCCAGGGACCCAATCCTGTTCATCCTGTCCAAAAAACTTCCTGTCATCCCCCGCTACTTTCGCCGCCATGGATTTCGCGCCCATCGCCGCCGGTGACCGCACCGCCTTCGAGGCGCTTTTCCGCCTGCATTACCGGCCGCTGTGCGCCTTCGCCACGGGCTACCTCAAGGATGGCGACCAGGCCGAGGACCTGGTGCAGGACCTCTTCTTCCGTCTGTGGCTGGACCGCGAAAAGGTGAACATCACCACCAGCGCCAAGGCCTATCTCTACGCTTCGGTGCGCAACCGCTGCCTCAATGCCGTGAAGGCCGGGGCCCGCATGCGCGTGGTGAACGAGGAGAGGGACGACCTGGCCATGGCCGATGAACGTACCGAGGACGAACACACCGAACGCATCGCCCGCGTGCAGGCCGCGATCGAGTTGCTGCCCGAAGAGCGCCGAAAAGTGTTCAAGCTGAGCCGCTACGAAGGGCTGAAGTACCACGAGATCGCCGAGCGGCTGGGCATCTCCGTCAAAACCGTGGAGAACCAGATGGGCAAGGCCTTCAAGACGCTACGGGAGGAACTGGCCGACCTGGTGCCGCTGCTTCCGTGGCTTTTTTGGATCGGTGACAAGGGAGGATGGGGGAATTGAACGGGATGATTGTCACACTGAAAGGATGAGCTCCCAAAACCGAGGCATGGATCTCCTGAACCTCACCTGTACTGTCGACCCACCGGGTCGACACCTCCAATGACCCCCAACGACTTCCCCAGCGAGCTCCTTGCGAGCTACCTCTCCGGCGAAGCCGACGGGGCGCAGCGCCGTGCCGTGGAGGACTGGGCGGCGGAAGCTCCGGCGAATGCCGAAGAGCTGCGCCGCATGCGCGCACTGTGGGACCTCGGTGGCCATGCCGTGGACGTGCCCGAGGTGAACGTGGATGCCGCCTGGGCCCGCTTGGAAAACCGGATCGCCGATGCCGAAGGCACGGGGCGCGTACGCTCCATTGGTGCGCGTACCTGGACCCGCTGGCTTTCCGCGGCGGCCATGGTGGCCCTGCTGGTGCTCGCCGCCCGCTGGTTCTTCCAGCCTGCCAGCACCACCTACCTTGCCCGAGCGCAACCCGAGCAATTCCTCCTGGCCGACAGCAGCCGCACCGTGCTTTTCCCCGGTTCCAAACTGAAGGAAACTATGGGCAAGCAACGCGCCATCCGCTTGCAAGGCCGTGCCTACTTCGAGGTGCGCCGCGATGAACAGCGCCCCTTCACCGTGGATGCTGGTGATCTGCGAGTGACCGTATTAGGCACCGCCTTCGAAGTGGCCGACTACGACACGGCGGCCTACGCCACCGTGCGCGTACGCACCGGCCATGTGCGCGTGGTGGCTGGCGCCGACACCATGGACTTGCTGGCCGGCGACCACCTGCGCTACGACAAACAGCGCCATGTGCTGGAGCGCCGCCCGGCACCGCCCATGGAGGTCTATGGCCTGCGGGTGCTGAAGTTCGAAGGCGCACCCATGGCGCGCGTGGTGGAGCAGTTGGAGGCCATGTACCAGGTGCGCATCACCTTGGGCAATGAGAACATCGCCAACTGCCGCCTCACCGCCGAATTCAACGATGAACCGATCGGAAGCATCCTGGACGTCATCGCCCAAACCTTCGGCCTGCAGGTGACCAAGGAGACAAATACCTACAACCTGGAAGGCGATGGCTGCTGAGGGTCAGGATCATGGTGTCCTGGTCAGCCATGCGAAGCCGGCGGCCCGCAGTATTTGCCGAAGCTCCGGAGGGCCTGTTCAGACCAGTGCCCAGAACCGGTTGGCCTTGCAACGGAATTCGTTGTGCAAGGCCATGTGCGACGCCCTTCAGGGTCGCGTGAGGGCTTCATGGACCCCAACGTTGCGTGACCCCTCCGGGGTCAAGTTTCTTAACTGGAACGTACTGTATCAGAGGACTTCTCTCGTCGTTGAACGTTCTCATGAACACGTAGATGTCACAGTGCACAGTGCGCCATTGCGACCCCGGAGGGCGTCGCACAGCGTTGAACATTGCATTCCGGGTGATACGACCCCGAAGGGTGTCGCACATGGCCGTATTTCCATACAGCGCTTCTTCCTCTTCACCCTCATCACTTTCTTCACCTCTTCCGCCTTCGCCCAGCCCGCGCTGGACCGCCATGTCACCATCCACGCTGAACAGGTGCGGCTTTCCCAAGCACTGGAGCTGGTGGCCAAGGATGCCGCACTCAAGCTCAGTTACAACGCGGCCGTGGTGCCCATGGACAGCATCGTCACCCTGCACGTGGAGGAACAACCCGTGGACCGCGTGCTGCGCGGCCTCCTGCCCAAACGCGCCCAATGGAAGGTGAGCGGCCAGCACCTCATCATCACCGGGCAGGCCGGGGCGCGGCAACGCTTCAACAGCACCGGCCGTGTGGTGGAGGCCACCAGCGGAGCGCCTATTCCGCACGCCAGTATTCTTGACGTGCAACGTGGCAACGTGGTGGGCAGTGGGCCCAACGGCGAATTCAGCATGGAGCTTTCCGGGGAACTCGACCGCACGCCGCTGCGCATCGCACGCCAAGGCTACCGCGATACGGTGGTGTACGTGCCGCGCAACGGCGATGCCGGCCGCGTGGCCTTGAGCCCGTTGACGCGCCTGGAATACCTGGAGCCCATCTGCCTCAATGACCGCTGCGGCGTGGAGGACCTGGGCGTGGCCAAACTGCTGGTGCCGGAAGACCGCTTGCAGCAGAACGTCAACCTTGGTGGCGGTGAGCGGCGCAACGCGCAGCTTTCGCTCGTGCCGGGCGTCAGCACCAACGGCCCGTTGGCAGCCTCCATCGTCAACCGCGCCTCCTTCAACGTGTTGGGCGGATACGCGCGCGGCGTGGATGGCGCGGAGATCGGCGGCGGCTTCAACCTCCTCTCCGAGAATTTGAACGGGTTCCAAGCCAGTGGTGCGGCCAACCTGGTGGGCGGGCGAACGCGGGGTGTGCAGGTCTCAGGCGGCTTCAACCACACCATGGGCTCGCTGTACGGCCTGCAGTTGGCGGGCGCATCCAACACGGTGTGGGACACGCTCAGCGGCGTGCAGGTGGCCGGTGGCGTGAACGTGGTGAAGCGCGGCATGCACGGCACCCAAGTGGCCGGGGCCGTGAATGTCACCCTCGGCGATCAGGACGGCGTACAGATAGCGGGTGGCGTGAATGTGGCCCATGGCGTGGTGCGCAAGTCGCAGGTGGCCGGTGGGCTGAACTACGCGCGCAGCGTGCAGGGTGCGCAGGTGGCTGCCGGTGCCAACGTCTCCTTGGGGGAAGTGGGCGGCGGACAAGTGGGCTTCGGCGCGAACTATGCACGGTCCGTTAGTGGGGGACAGGTCAGCTTCGGAGCGAATGTGGTGCCCGGGGAGGTCAGCGGTGGCCAGGTGGGCTTCGGCCTCAACTATGCGCTTCGCGTTACCGGCGGGCAGTTCAGCTTTGGCGCCAATGTGGTGCCGGGGGAAGTGAGCGGCGGGCAGGTGGCCTTCGGCCTGAACTATGCACACCGCGTCACCAAGGGCCAGTTCAGCTTCGGGGCGAACATCGTTCCAGGCACGGTGGAAGCGGGCCAGGTGGGCTTCGGCCTCAACTACGCGCACCACGTCACGAAAGGCCAGTTCAGCTTCGGCGCCAACGTGGTGCCCGGCACGGCCGAAGGCGGGCAGGTGGGCTTCGGCCTCAACTACGCGAATGACGTGAAGGGCGGGCAGTTCACCTTCGGTGCCAACGTGGTGGCCGATACCGCGGATGGCGGCCAAGTGGGCGTGCTCAACTACGCTCGGCATGCCCTCGGCGTGCAAGTGGGCATCCTCAACCTCAGCGACACGCTCGCCGCCGGGGCCGTGGGCCTGCTCACCATCTCGCGCACGGGCTACCACCGCGCCGATGTGGTCGCCAATGGCGTGATGCCCATCGGCATCCAGGTGCGCACCGGCACCCGCGCCTTCCACAACATCCTCGGCTTCTCACCGCCCACTGCGCCCGATGGCCGCTGGGGCTTTCTCTACGGCTTCGGCACGGAACCGCGCCTGGGCAAACGTTGGGTGCTGAACATCGACCTCACCGGCGAGCAAGTGGTGGAGCAGGAGGAATGGGTGGATGCCGTGAACATCCTGGGCCGCTTCAGCATCAGTGCCGGTGTGTACTTCGGCGATCGCTTCATCCTCTCCGCCGGACCGGTGCTGAACACGCTCGTCAGCGATCTCCGCGATCGCGACACCGGCGTTTACACCAGTACACTTCCACCGCAACAACCGCTATTCACCGATGGCCTCGGAGGAATGCAGATCAACGGCTGGATCGGCTGGAAAGCGGGGGTGGGGGAGAGGTTCTCAAGGGGCAGTTGTCCGTTCACAGATGTAAGTTGCCAGGAACCGCACTGACTTGACCTGAAATACATTGCCCGCTGGGGAGTTGGATCCAACTCGTTCAAACCAAAGAGAACGATGGCCCAAAGAGCAGCGCAAAAGCCCATGAATGGGAAACGGATTCGCAGGTATTTCAGTGAGGATTTCCGCAAGCAATGCGTGCGTGAGATAGACCGGGGTATTTCCACGGTCAGTGAAGTGTGCAAGGCCCACGGGGTGAGCGCTGCCGCAGTGTACAAATGGCTGGGCAGATACTCGGTCATGCGCAAGAAAGGCCTGGTGCAGGTGGTTGAAGCCAAGAGCGCCACGCGCAAGGTGTTGGCGTTGCGGCAAGAGGTGCAGGAATTGCACGCCATTGTGGGGGAAAAGCAGCTGCGGATCGAGTTCCTCGAGAAGCTGATCGAGCTGGCCGGGGAACAGCACGGGATCGATCTAAAAAAAAGCACTGGCGTGAGGCTGTCCTCTGGTTCTGGGACCACCGTGAAGCATGGCAAAACGACCGGTCGATGAACAGCCTGTACCATAGCATTGGCACCAGCCGCCAGGCTTTTCACCAGTGGTTGGACAGGGAACTGCTCAAGGCAGAGGAGCAGGCCCTGCTGCGCCCGATCGTGGATGAGCTGCGCATGGACCACCCGCGCATGGGCGCCAAGCAGATGTACCGCATGCTGGCCCCTACGACCATGGGCAGGGACAGGTTCATGGACCTGTGCGGGGAGTGGGGGCTGCTGCTGGAGCGCAAGCGTTCCCCGGTGCGCACCACGGACAGCCTAGGTCACCCGTTTTGAGAACCTGCTTATGGGCCTGGAGTTGAACCGCCCCAACCAAGTTTGGAGCAGCGACATCACCTACTACCCGCTGGTGGACGGCTTCTGCTACCTCACTTTCATCATGGACGTGTACAGCAGGCGCATCCTGGGGCACAGCGTGAGCCGGAGCCTGAGGACGGAGGAGACCACCATCCCCGCGCTGCGCCAAGCACTGCGCTTACGCCGGGGCATGGACCTGGAGGGCCTGATCTTCCATTCCGACGGTGGCGGGCAGTTCTTCTGCAAGGAGTTTCTGGACATCACCCGGCAGGCCAAGCTGGTGAGCAGCATGTGTGAACATGCCTGGGAGAACCCCTTCAGCGAACGCCTCAACGGGATCATCAAGAACGACTACCTCCTACCTTGGGGCGTGGACACCTGGCCTGAGGTCAAACCGCGAACGGCCATGGCCGTCAAGCTCTACAACACCGAACGGTTGCACGGCTCCATAGGGAACATGACCCCGACAGCATTCGAGGAACGGTGGCTATCAACAGGAATCAACAAGTTATGAGTCTCCCCCAAACCCCCTCGTTGAAAACCACTACATCAACAAACACATCAAAAAAGTAAAACAAATCGAGTTGAATTCAACCACGAAAACCGGTCAACGCTATTCAGGACTTGACCCGAACAACTGACAACTGACAACCAACCACCATTTACTTCCGCAGCGGTCTCCCGAAGGGGACCCTGCGGTCGGAAAGTCCAATGGTCTATCTTTGAAGCACGGCCCCTATCGCTGAAGAACCATGAAACAGGTCACGCTGCAGATCAAAGAAGGCAAGTTCCGTTTCTTCATGGAATTGATCAAGTCACTTGACTTCGTTACCGTGGCCAAGACCGGGGATGATCGCGGCGAAGTGCTGGCCAATGTGCGCAAAGGCTTGAAGGAGGTGGACCGGATCGAGGCGGGCAAACTGAAAGGCCGCCCCGCCCAGCGCCTGCTCGATGAGCTTTGAGGTCGTCACCACGCCCAACTTCGACAAGGAAGCCAAGCGCTTGGCCAAGCGTTGGCCTTCTTTGAAGGACGACCTGGCCACCTTGTTCAATACCTTGGCAAAGGAGCCGCGCACCGGGATCCATCTTGGCCGGGACGTGTACAAGATCCGCCTACGGATCGCCTCCACCGGTAAGGGAAGTTCGGGCGGTGCCCGTGTGATCACCGTGGTGAAGTTTGTCGGGAATACGGTCTACCCGTGTTCCATCTATGCCAAGAATGAGAAGGACACGGTCACGGAAAAGGAGATCAAGGACCTGATCGGGCAGCTGCCGCCATCGGCTTGATGATTGATGCCCATGGGTTGAGTGTGTGGGTTGGTCACCTCGCTGGAGGCATCCTGCATGGGCTGCACTTTCCTGTTTGAATGGTTGGAAAGCGGGGGTGGGGGCGAGGTTTTGAGGGGGGGGAGTTGTCCGTGGGAGTATTCAGAAAAGTGTGTCAACTACCTTTTGTTGTTGATGATGTTGTTTG
>ERZ795041.404-NODE-404-length-16483-cov-41.173241_pt1 | contig 16483 bp, 17 predicted proteins | sample MGYA00375125_ERZ795041 | MGnify/ENA primary metagenome ERZ795041 (study PRJEB30170, sample SAMN03074214) | activated sludge metagenome | biome: Common Effluent Treatment Plant; feature: Wastewater; material: Activated sludge; isolation source: activated biomass in...
CGCGAAGCCGGTGAGGCTGGCGCCGATCTGCTGCTCGATGCGCACGGCGTAGGGCACCACGAACTCGCGCCAGTGGTCGGAGGGCAGGACGACGCGCGGCTCACTCATCGGCTCTCATCCTCTCCAGCCCGCAGATCGCCCGCGCCTCGTCGCGCATGCGGATCCAGTCTGGCAGGACCAGCTCGCGGAGATAGGCCCCGCTCGGCAGAGCCTCGGCCTCGTCGGCGATGCGAGCCTGGGTCTGCTGCGGCAGTTGCGCCACGACCGGGCAGACCGCGACGGGTGGTGGTGGGGTTGCGCAGCCGGCGAGCATCAGGCCGAGAACAACAGATACGATCACAATCGTGACGAACCTCGGCCAGAAGAATGAATCGCCTGGGTCCCCGTACCGCTCGATAGGCTTTGAAATCCGAGGCTTCACGCGTCACCTCTGCGGAGTCTCGAGATCGCCTCGTCACCTGTGCGTGGCGCCCTGGCGGTCGCATCGTCCCGCCGCCGCACCGCCTCGATGGTCTCGCGCTGCTGCCGGCTCTCCGCCTCCGCCTGCCCGGCCCTGCGGCCCGAGCGCCGTGCCGCCGCGATGGTGGCGAGGATCCCGAGCACGGCGCCAAGGCCGGCGATGGCCCAGCGGACCGGGGCGAGGGCGAGCAGGCGCTGGCCGAGGGTGAGGAGCCAGGTCATGCCTCGGACCTGCGGCGCTGGTAGACGCGCCAGCCGAGCACGCCGAAGGCCGCCAGCATTACGCAGGCGCCAATCAGCGGCGCATAGCCGCCCAGCAGCGGCGCCACCGAGTCGTTGAGGTCGGTCACGTTGTCGGCGATCACCTTCGCAGCCGCGAGCCCGCCGCCGATGCTGCCGGCCGTGGTGGCGATGACACCGCCGTCGCGCGAGGCTCGGGGCTGCGGCTTCTTCACGACCAGCGTCTTCCCGCCGGGCAGCACGCCGGCCAGGGCCAGCCCCTTGTCGATCACGGCCGCCGGGTAGCGGTAGCCGGCATTCTCATGCGCGATGATGGCCTCAGTCAGCGGCTTCATCACCTCGTACCGCTGCACGTCGATGACCTCGCCCAGGCCGACGCCGAGACGGCTTGCGATATGGTCGATATAGGCGCCGGTGTTGTTCTCCGACGGCGGCGCCCAGCGGCCGATCAGCTCGGCGACCGTGCGCAGCCGGTGCTTGTCCTGATAGGTAATGAGCGTGCGGGCCAGCGCCCGGATGCCCCACTCGGGCGCCTCGAAGACGAAGAACTCACGGTCGGTCTGCTCGGCGGCGAGCCCCTGCCAGGGGTCGCGGGAGCGGCGCAGGTTGCCTGGGTTTCGATTCCGCACTCCCCGAGGGAGGCGGTCGGCGTCGATGCGGCGGGTCATCAGTCCAGCAGCCCATCTTCGAGCCTGAGCCTGCCCTTGCTGGCCGTGCTCAGGTTGCCATCGCCGTCCGTCACATCGACCTGGATCAGGTAGATGCCGGCGCGGTCCTTGGTGGCGGCCCTGGGGAAGCGGTAGCGGACGGTGCCGAGCGCGGCGTTGAGCACGGTGACCCCGCTGCCGAGCGAGATGGCCGCCACCGCCACGCCGGCCTCGTCCTGGCGGAACAGCCCGGCCACGATCGAGGCTACGCCCGAGAGGTTGCGAGGCGCGGACTGCGCCTCGTCCTCCCAGATCGTGCCCTCGAAGATCAGGTCGTTGCCCGAGACGATCGGGAACGCCCGATCGAACCCCAGATCGACGCGCAGGGTCACGCGCCGGCCTTCGTGGCGGCGGCGAAGCCCTTGGCGACCAGGTCGTCGGCCTGGTCGGCCGGCAAGTCGTACTCCTGGTCCTTCAGGAGCCGCACGGTCTGGTAGGCCAGCCGCTTCTTGCCGCTCTCGTCCTTGACGAGATCGCTCGTGGTGTCCTCGATCGTGTCGAGCATCTTCACGCGCTTGGTGTCGCTCTTGGCCATGTTAAGCCGCCGCCGCGCTGAGGTTGATCTGGACGGCGAGCGTGTCGCCATCGTCGAGGGTCTTGTCGCCGCCGGTGAAGGCGGCGGCGCCATAGAGGATGCCGGTCGTGCCGCCCTTGGTGCTGTTGGTCGTCAGGAAGGCCCCGCCGATGGTGGTGCTATTGGTGTCGATGGTGAACGTCGCCTTGGAGGCACCGTTGTTCACCGCCTGCCCCGACACGCTGCCCAGGGTCAGGGCCTGGCGGTTGGCCTCGTCGTAGGCCGTGACCTCGGCCCAGCCGGCATGCAATGCCATGGTGTCGCCGGCGGCCACCGTGGGCGTGCCGTCGGTCAGGCCGACATAGAAGGCCGCCGTGTAGGTCGAGCCCTTGAAGTACTTGTCGAGCAGGTCGTTGAGGCCTGCGTTGACCACGAGGTTGTGGTTGTACTCGTACCACTTCAGGTTGCCGTCCGGGTCGAACGCCCAGAACTGGTAGAGCGAGCCGAACCACGGGCTGAACCCGCTCTGCGCCTGCCTGTCGATCTTGGCGCGCAGGGCAAGCCCCGCCCGCCCGGCCTGCGAGGCCGCACGCACGATAGTCATCGATCCTGTCTCCTAGATGACGCCGTCGAGGCGGATGGCGACGGCGACGACGCCGTCGAGGCGGATGGCGACGGCGACGACGCCGTCGAGAGCGATCGGGCCGAGATGCCCGTCGAGCGACTCGGTGCGGATGATGATGCCGTCGATGCTGGAGGTGGCATGGATGGTCGCGAGTGCCCGAGTTGCCAGGGCCACGGCATCCTCGGCATCGAGGCGGGTCGAGCACGTCACCGTGGCGGTCGCGGCGACGCTACAGGCGGCTTGCCCGCCGGCGGTGCCGCTACCTGCGAGCGCGGCCTCGAGCGACAGGACGAGCGGACCCTGGACGATGGAGACGCCATCGTCGGCGACGACTGCCGATGTCGCGAAGGCGGCCAGGCTGTCGGTCGAGAGGGTCGCAACCGCGGCGATGCCGAGGCCGGCGGAGAGCGCTGCGCTGTCCTCGACGGACTGCTCGGTGGTGGCGGCGAGTGCTGCCGCAATGGTGAGCGCGGTCGCCTGCGCGGTCGACCACGTTGCCAGCGGAACGATGCCGCCAGCGACCGCCAGCACCGCGGCGGCGGCGGCGGTGGCTTGCCCGAGCGTCGAGATGGCGGCCCCGGCGTCCAGCCCGGCCACACCCTGAGCAGCCTCCTGGGCATCATCCGCCAGTGCCGCCGCGGCCGCGAGCGCGGCAGCGGTCGGCAGGACGAGCAGGGACGCGGCCTCGATGGCGGTGCCAGCGCTGAGCACGGCCGTGCCATCCGTCTGCTGCGAGCCCGTCGCCGCCGCCGCGCTCGCGGTCGGCAGGCTGGCGCCGGTGAGCGCCGCCGCCGCGCCGAGCGCCTCGATGGACGCTCCGGCCCACAGTGGCACCGTTCCCTCGTTCGCCGCCTCGGTGTCGGCGGAGACGTCGGGCTCGGCCTGGAGAGATGCGGCAGCAGAGGCGGCGGCCTGGCTCGCCTGGGCAATCGCGGCTGCCATACCTGCTTCGATGGCGCTTCCGGCAGCCGCCACCGTAGCGGCGGAGACTCCAGGCTCCGCTCCGAGGGGCAGCACCGGATTGCCGGTCGCCAGTACCGTCGCGGCCTGCGCGCCGCTCACATCCAGCGGGAGGTCTGCCAGCAACAGCAGGATGCCGTCGCCCGCCAGATCGACGACCCCCGGCAAGGCCATGGCTTCGGCGGCCGTGCGCGTGGCCATCGGCGACAGGTCCGCCTCCGCATCGAGCGGAGTCTCGGCCGTGCCGGCCGCAACAGCCGACGCGCTCGCGGTAGCCTCGATGGACAGTGCGGCGGTCCGCACGCCGCTCGCCGCCCCCGATGCCGCCTGCTCGGCCCCGGCATCGAGCGGCAGGTCGGCCAGCAGGATGAGGATGCCGTCGCCGGCCGCCTCCGCCGCCAGGTCGAGCGCCGCGATGTCGGCGACGCCTCGGCCGGCAGACGCATCCAGGTCGACCTCCACGCCGACGGTGGCACCGGCGAGTGTCGCCGCCTGCGAGAGGGCGGCTACGCTCGGTGCAGCCCCGAGAGCCGACGCCTGGCTCGTGGCCGCTGTCCCGGTTGACGTCGCATCGGCCTCGACGCCGAGCGGAGCGGCGCCAGCGGTCAGGCGGGCGCCGAGCGCCGCGAGGTCCGGCTCAGCACCGAGGCCGGCCGCCGCCAGAGCAGAGGCCATGTCGGCCGTGACGAGCGCCACCGCGGCGCCGAGCACCGCCTCGGAGGCGGCCGCTGCCTGCGCCGACGAAGCGGCATCCAGCTCGGCCGCGAGCGCCGTGATCCGCTCGGCCGTGGCGGTTTCGACCGTGACGACGCCGCCCTCGACCGGCAGCGGCACGGCGGCGGCGCCAGCCTGGACGGAGGCTGGCGAAACCCCGGCCGCGAGCGCGATCGAGGCCGCGAGGGCGGCGGAGAGGATGCCGGACGGCGACAAGTCGACCTCGGCGCCGAGGCTCGTCTCGGCATCCTCGGCAATCGGATCGCGCGGCCCCCAATAGGACGCGCCGAAGAAGGTCTTGCCCCAGTAGCCGGACCCGAACACGGCTCAGCTCGCGTCCCGCGTGACCGCGCTGCGGTTGCCGGAGCTGACGGTGGCGCTGACGCGGTCCTTGCTGTCCGCCATGTCACGGTAGACCACCGTGCTGGTGCCGTGCCCGCTCGATTTCCCGGCCAGCACCGCCAGCACCACGCGCATCGCCTGCCGCAGCGTCCAGCTCGTCTCCACCCCGGCCGTCCGATCGAGCAGCGCGTCGGCGTTCTGGTTCGCCGTCGGTATATCGCCCACCGCCGCCGGGCTGGCCGGCAGGTTGTCGGTCTTGGCCTTGATCGCCGCCACCTCGGTGTCGATGTAGCCGGCGACTGTCGACAGCGCCGAGGCGGTGGCGAGGCCGGATTGGAGCTCGGTCGTCAGGTCCGACGCTGCAGCCGCGGCCGTCATCACGTTGGCCTGCATGGCCCCGACCGTCGCATCGACCCGGCCGCTGACCAGGCCATTCGGCTCGCTGTTGAGCCACGCCTGGATGGCGGCAGCGACGGGGATCAGGATCTCGAACGTGGTCGAGCTGCTCGGATTGGTGCCCCAGGCGGCGGCGACGGTCGCGACCTTGGTGCTGCCGACATAGCCGACGATCAGGCGCGCCTGCCCCTCGACGTTGCTCGGCGTGTTGTTGCTGCAGCGCAGGTAGCAGCCGACATAGGCCCCATCGACGGCCGATGCGCCGCTGTCGAGCGTCATCGTCGAGCCGCCGCCGGCCTGCGCCGTGCCGGAGCGGATGACCGGCATTCGGACCGGGAACAGCTTGTCCGGCGTGGTCTTGCCGTTGGCGCTCTTGACGACGAAGGGCGTGCAGGTCGCCGTCGTCTCCGTGGCGGTGAAATCGACCTGCTGCCAGCCGTTGCCTACGGACGAGGCCTCGTTCGAGGCGTCGCCCATCGTGGCGCCGTCGATCGACCGCTCGGTGTCGGGCGTCGTGAGCGTCGCCACCGGATCGCCCGAGCCGTCCCACACGAACACATAGGCCCGATACCTGCACGCATAGATCGGGAACGGATGGGCGTCGCCGGCGGCAGCGGTCATGCCGCTCTCCTGAGCATGCTGGGGGCGAGGACGGCGCCGCGGCCCGGCAACCAGAGACCAGGGTGGGCCCGGCCGTGACTCATGCCGCTGTGCCGCTTGGCTCCGGGCAGCCCCGACGGCGCCTCCACGACCTCGGCGATGAGCGCCCGGCCATGCGTCGACATGACGAACGGGATGCTGGTCTCCGGTGAGCCGGGCGCGTCGAACTCGGCGACGGCCGTGTCGACATCGCCGGCGCCCTCGCCCAGCTCGGTCCATCCCGAGATGGCCGCATAGCCGGTTGCGCTGTTCTGGACCGCCCACGCGACGGCCGCAGAGGATGCGGCCGGGGTGCCGCCCATGCTCGGGGTCAGCGTGCCGGCACCCGTGATGCCGGCCTCCCCGGCCAGTCCGAGACTGGCGGCACCGACCCATTGCAGCACCGCCAGCGCCAGCCACCAGCCGCCGCTGGCGGTCAGGGATGCGTTGAGCGGATCGCCGGTCGCGGTGCCGTAGTGGGCCATCGTCCGGTATCGGTGTGCCCCCGAGTCGTACACGGCGCCCACGCCGGAGGCCCCGGTCAGCGGGATGGTGCAGCTCGGGTTGAGCACTGCCGGGTTCGCGCTGAGCCGTCTGGCGCCCGTCAGCACGATGATCAGCGCGCCGGCTGTCGTGGGCAGGCTCGACAGTGACACCGTCGTGCTGACGGTCGTGACGACGACCCCGAGCAGCGTCGGGGCCGAAGCGAGCGCCACGGGCTCAGACCTTCGTCATCCGCCCCATCACACCGTCCCAGAAGCTGGGCGAGGTGATGAGCGTGCCGTTGCCCAGCAGGATCGCGTACTGCTCGCGGAAGGTCAGGATTTCCCAGATCGCCGATTTCGGCACCGGCCCGCCCTCATCGAGGTCGCCGGTCAGCTCCTCCGAGGTGATGGCGTTGCGCGCGACGATCCGCTCGATCGCGTCCATCTCCTCCTGCATCCGGAGGGCCAGCTCGGCGACGCCGAGCACCTTGGTCTTCAGCCCGACGGTGTCGGCATTCGTCCAAGCGGGGTTGATCGCCATGGGCGGCTCCTGGGGTGCGGGTGCGGGGGCCCGACGCGGGGCGTCAGGCGAAGATTTGGCGGAGGTCGTTGATGTTCGTGATGCGCCAGGCCGAGCCGGTGTTGACTGGGTCGACGACGATCGGCAGGTCTGCCTGATTGGCGACGATCTCGATCTGCCGGTCGCCTTCGACTGTCCAGCGCCCGGCGGCGAAGGTCGGAGCCCAGCGTACCCAGCGCTTGCCGCCCTCGGTCACGGTGGTGGGAGCCGGGTAGTTCGGCGTCGCGAAGGCGCCGTCCGGATTGGCGAATCTCGGATGGTTGGTCGGCAGCCAGAATTTCGCGTTCTTCGGTCGGAACTGCCGCCACAGGCCGTCCTGGAGATTCCACACCCCACCGTCGCGGCTCTGCGTGTGGTAGCGCCAGGCGCCGTTGTCGACGTTCAGCGGATCGGCCTGCGGGATCAGCGTGGTGTCTTCGAGCACGAAGACGGAGCCTGCCGGCGCCTTGGTCTTGTTGGGCTTGTTGTTGATGTTGCCGCTGTCGAGCGTGTAGAGGCAGAGACCGTTCCAGATCAGGCGCGACCGGCAGACGTAGATGTTGTTGGCGCCGCCGAGCGCCGACTGCAGCAGGTCGCTGTGTGGGTTTGTCTCCTGACCAGCGGTCGTGCTGTCGAACGTATTGTGACCCCTGACAAAATGCATGCTCTGCCAGAAGAAGTCGTGATAGTCGGCCTTGTTCGTTGCCTCGCCGACTATCGTCGTGCCGTGGCGAATATAATCGCCCCAGATACTCTTGTTGCCGTTGGTGTCGTAGAAGTGGTTGGACAGCCAGATGTAGGGCCGGCGCCCGGCCGGCATGAAATTGCTGGCGCCGCTCGCGAACTTCAGGCTGAAGATGTGCCCACCCTGGACCTGGGCGATGGGATTGTCGCTCGGCCCGGCGACGAAGCTCTGGCCTTCGCGCGCCCAATCGAAGCCGACAAGGATGATGCCGCCCCATCTGAGGGCATCCTCATTGGCAAACGATTTGATGGCCTTGCCGGCCGGCGCCACCACCACCAGGACCTTGTTCCAGCCGGCTGTCCCGTGGTCGGGGAAGGTCGCCTTGCCGGTGGCCGGGAAGTTGAAGAAAACGATGTTGTCGTCATTGGCCGGCAGCGGCCACGGCAGGCCGTACTCGTACTGATAGGCCGCCGGCAGCGGCGATCCGCCGGTGACGTCGACGCGGATGACGCCGTGGGCGGTCTTGGTCCCGTCGGTGATCGTGTAGCCGACGCGGTCCTGGCCGCCGTAGCCGACGTTCGGCGTGTAGCGGACCTTGCCGGCCACGATGGATGCCGAGCCGTGCGGCGTCGTGATGCCATCGAGGCCGACGATGCTGAGCGTGCCGTCCGGGTCGTAGGCCTTGGCCAGCACGTCGACGTCGACCTGACCGCCCGACGCCACTGTCGCGGTGAGCGGCGCCGCCACCGGTGCGGCCGTCGCGTCGCCGCTCGCGTCCCTTCCGCCAAGGCCGATGAATGCCTCGTTGTCGAGCAGCATCTCGGCCAGCGTCAGGGCGTAGTCGTTGCTCGGCGAGTGCGCGCGGAAACGCAGTTGCCCGATCAGGCCCGACCAGCCGCCCGCCACCGCGTCCCAGGCGCTGGCGAAGATCGTGGCGAGGCCGGTCGCGGCCAGCAGCGTGCCGGTGATCGTGCCGTTCTGGGTCGGTGTGCCCGAGACGATCCGGCCGACCCAGCTCGGCGTGTCGAGCACGCCGTTGAGCCAGAGCCGGGACAGCGCAGCACTCTCCCAGGCGGCGAGGAAGTGCCGCGCCGCCGTGGTCTGCGCGTTGGCGGAGCTTTCGAGACGGGCCGTGCCGCCGCTGGTGTTGACGCTCCAGATCAGCGGCTGGACGGCACCGCCGCGGAATCCGGTCTGAGCGTGCCGCAGCACGATGTTGTGGTTCTGATCCTGGCCATCGAGCGGCCCCTGACACATCAAGCCCTTGTTGGTGCCAACCATCGCGGCGTCGGCCTGGAACAGCCCCTCGACCGCGATGCTCGAAGGCCCGGTGAGCCAGGCGACGTTCTCCTGCCGCAGCGCGCCGCCGCCGGCGGCCTGACCAGCCGGCGCGTCGAGCAGAAAAGCCGGCGTGACGCCGACGCTGTCGAAGTGGTGGCCGTTCGGGCTGAGGTCGAAGCCGGTCGAGGCGTCGATGGCCGCGAGGTAGTCCTGGTAGGTCTGGTTGTCGTTCGAGCTGAACAACTGGTCGCGGCCGTAATAGAGATAGCCGCGATTGTCGGCCGAGCCCGACAGGCTGGCGATGCGCCATTCGATGACCAGGATGCCCTGCTGCGGATCGGCCCGCAGCACCCAGCACGGCAGTTGCGTGCCGCCCTCGGTCTCGATCCGCACATCGGCGAAGCCGGCCGAGTAGAGCAGCTCGCCGCCGTTGGCGACCGATCGCGCCCACGAGGCCTCGACTTCCAGCCGGGCGACGAAGCCCGTGAAGCTGCCGCTGCCGGAAACCCGGTCGGCCGGGATGATCCAGCGGCGACGGTAGCTGTAGCCGTTGGTGAAGGCCGCCTGCCCCACCGCGCAGGAAAAGCCGATCGAGGTCGACGCCCGCACGGCCGACGGCATCAGGTTGTCGACCCGGACCGTGACGTTGACCGTCTCGCCCTCGGCCACCGTCACCGAGCTGATGTCGACGCTCTGGCCGTCGCTGCCGATCGCCGCCGAGGCGCCCTCGGCCGAGACGGCGCCGACTTCCCAGCCGGCGCCGCTGCGGTCCGTCACCCAGGCCGACAGCGGCAGATTGGTGGTGCCGCTGGGACTGACGGCGAGCCCGGTCGGCTGCACGACCAGCGGCGCCAGGACCTGCGCCGCCGCCGCCCGGGCGGCCGTCAGGGCGCCGCCGGTCGGGATGGCGGGGTAGGACGCCACATAGGCGACCGGCACCGTCACGGCATCGTTCTGTGCAGCACCGTTGACGATGCGGGCACCAACGACCCGCGGCCCGGTCTGGGCGTTGTGCGTGCCGGTCGTCGAGGTGGTGGCCTCGGTGCCGCCGTCGACCCGAAGGCCGATGACGTTGCCGGCCTGGCTGCGGCGGACCTCGAAGACGTGCCGGCCCGGCGTGAGCGCGGCGCTCTCCACCGCGTAGTTGGTGTCGCCGACCGACACGACCGCCCGGCCGACCAGATCCATCGAGGCGACCACCGATTCCTTGACGACCCAGCCGATCATCAGGTTCGAGGTCGTGGCGCAGTTCTTCCAGTCGACGCCGGTGGTGGTGACGCCCGTGCGGTACTGAATCTGCAGCGTGGTGGCGGTGAGCGCCGTCGGGTTGCTGTCGTGCAGCTCCGTCATCGCCGCCGTGTCGCCGGGGTCGACGCCCGAGCTGTCGCCGACGCTGGCGATGACGCCCATCTTGTAGTCGGCGGTCGCCGGGGCTGCCGCCAGCGTGACCGACGGGGTGGCGCTCGTGCTCTCGCCGGTGACGGTGCCGTAGTAGGTGACGTCGGCCGCGTCCTCCTCCCACGCGGCGATCTCCCAGCGGTTGATCCCCTGGTCGGATGTGAAGGTCGCGGTGAGGCCGGTGCCGGGGCTGGCCGGAACGATGCCGCGGAACACCGCCAGGGTGTGGCGGTTGTTCTGGGTGTTCTGCGCCTGCTGGCGCTCGAAGCTCCAGGTGGCGCCGCCGCTGACGGCGACCGTGATGTTCGCGGCCGGCGCGCCGGTGGTTGAACGCCGGGCCGCGACCGCGAAGTTGAGGACACGCCCGGCCGTGGGGTTGCCGAGCGTGAAGTCCTTGGTGGTCGACGCCGCACCGTCGAAGGCGACGGGCGTGCCGATCGAGATCGGATTGCCGAAGGCCATCAGACGGTGTCCAGCGCGAAGCTGTAGGCGGGCTTGGTCGTGCCGGCGGTGGTGTCGCGCGTGACGATGACGCGCTGCCCGGCCAGCGAGGCCGGCACGTCAACCACGATGACCTCGAACAAGTCATCGGCGCCGGCGTCGACCGTCAGGTGCTCCTGGCCAGTGAACTCGACCATGACCAAGCCCGAGGCGATGCGGATTTCCGGCTGCAGCGCCGGGTCGAGCTGGCTGGCGTCGGCGGCGCCGGGGACGAGATTGTCCCAGCTCGGCACCGCCTCGCCGTCCGCCGGGTCGGACTCGCCGAACGGCGCGCCCTGCGCGGCGTCGAGGATCATCGCCGCCGTCGCCCCGGACGGCGGCGCCAGGATGGCGGCAACGGCGCAGAACATCAGGCGGCGGTGTCGCCCGCGAGCCAGAGATTGCTGCCCTCGACCTCGAGCGAGACCCTGGCCCACTGGCCGGCCGTCTTGGTGTGCGACTGCCGGTTTCGCAGCGTCAGGCCGCCGGTGGCGGCGAACGCCACCTGCCCGGCGCCCTTCTGGCTGACCAGCAGGCAGAAGCGATCGCCGACCCCGCCGTCGATGGTCAGCGTCTGCGCCGAGGCGCGGTTACAGATCAGGCTGCGGCCGTGGTAGCCGTCGACGATGGCGGCGTTGATCGTCAGGCTGGCGGCCGTCAGCTCGCTCGGACGGCCGACCCGGTAGCCGGCCAGCACACGGCCCCGCAGGTCGATGTCCGAGGCATAGTCGAGGCCATCCTCGCCGGACCTCACCGCCGGGACGCTGCCGGCGAGGCCGGTGAGGCTGGTGGCGAGGGTGTTGAAGCCACGGCCGATCGCGGCATTGGCCTGGTCGACGAAGTAACTCTTGGGGACATCGGCCCCGTCGACCAGCAGGTTCGGATGGACAGACCAGTCGGCCATCGCTCAGCCGGCGTGCAGCGTGGCGCGGACGAGCTGGGTCACGCCCTCGGGCACCGCCCCGCAGGCCTTGGCGACGACGTAGCGGGTGTCGGTGCCTTCCGGCGCCAGGATGCCGACGCCGAGATCGTCGGAGGTCATGATGTAGTCGCCGACCTCGACCGGCCCCCGAACGAGCACGCCGACCGGGGCAGAGCCGAGCGACCACACGCTCATGCGCCGAAACTTCACGCGCGAACTGGCTGGCCTGATGGGCTCGCCGGCCGCCTCCATCCGCTTGATGTCGCGGTCGCTGACGCGGATCGGCTCAACCTCATAGGTGTGCTGCCACCGCCGTCGATTCTTCTGAATTTCAGCGATGGACTCGTTCGGCAGATCGACCTCGCAGTCAACCCACCCGCCGAACACGCCGTAGACGGCCTTGTCCTTGGCCTTGCTCGATAGGCGCACACAGGGCAAATGCCCCAACATCCCGTCCGGGCCGGCATAGGCTTCATCAACCGCACACAGGAGCGCGCCAAGCGGCGGATCCTTGTCCGGCTCGTGACCCGTCCCCCAGGCGCTTCGATGGACCCCGGTGAATGGCCCCCAGGTGACAGTTCCAGATGCTGCCTCGACTGTGCCAACGGCGCTGCCGTTGACATAGACGTGCATGATATTGCCGTCATTATTGCGCCCAATGTGCAGGGCGGCCTGGCCGGTGGCGTGGAAGGCCGCCACACCGCTGGGATTGATTTCCGACCCAGATGTGGTGACGCTTTGCGCCGACTTGCCGACCAGCAGCGAGCGACCGGACGGGATCGTCACGTAGGAGCCGTCGAGCTTGACGATGTCGGTCATCGCGCCGGCGATCGGCACGCCGATGTAGGCTTCGCCGTCCTCGGAGCCGTTCGTCGGGTCGGCGATGACGCCCCGCAGGCGAACATAGTCCTGGAGGTTGCCGGCGCTGTCCCGACCGCCGAGCAGCAGCGGTGCGAGCTGGTCGCTGGCCGCCGGCGACGCCGAGTGCCGCAGCAGCCGCAGGCCCGGGCTGGCCGATGCGCCGTTGTCGCGGTGCTCGGCCGTGAACAGGCCGCCCTCGGTGACGGTGAGCTGCGCCCCGGCCGAGGTCTGCAGATCGGCCATCAGCCAAACGGTCGTGTTGTCGGCGCCGAGCTTGTAGTTGTTGTCCGGCGAGAGCTGGAGGTTGTTGCCGTTGAGGGAGAGCACCGCGCCCGACTCGAAGGTCGCGGAGCGATTCGTCAGCACCATCACGCTCTCGGGATGGCAGATGAACAGATCCTTGGTGCCGGCGCCCCAGCTCACCGGGTTGTTGCTGTTGCTGCTCTGGATGACCGACCGGCTCAGCGTGGTGCTCGGCCCGCTCACCGTGATGGTGCCGATGCCGACCTCGTAGGCGCCGCTGTTGTCGGTGCAGACGTAGGGCACGATCGCCCCGTTGCCGAGGCTCGTGAAGTCGCCGAAGCTGCCGTTGACCGCGCCGTCCACCGCATACGAGCCGGTGTTCTGCGTGGTCGTGGTGCAGCGCCGACGGTTCAGAGCGGTGCCGGTGATCAAGGTCATGCGAGCATTTCCTGGACCTCGAAGGCCCAGCCGTAGTGCTGGTGGAAGACGTTCGGGAAACCGAGCGGCGTGCGGACGCGGCCCCAGACGGCCTCGGGCCCGAGGCTGGCGGCAGCGGGATCGCGGACCATCAGGATCGGGCGGCGGGTGTTGATCAGCCGGGCCAGCGGCAGGAGTTGGCTGTCGTGCTCGGCCATCGTCGCGGCCGGCAGGCGGGCGCTCAGCACCCGGCGCATCGGCCCTTCGTCGATGTACTCGGTGCCGCCGCGCGTGGCGCTGCGCTGGTCCTCGGTCTCGACCGACCAGGTGACGCCGATCTCGACATTGTGCGCCGGGTACCAGACCGGCCCCATCGGCATGGAGGCGGCCTGCAGCCAGGCGGCACCGGTCTGCGTGACGTCGAGCCGGCGGTAGCGGCCCGACACCTCGGCCGGCAGCAGGTGGACCCAGTGCCGCCACAGCGGCTCGAAGCCCCCGACCGTGCCGCTGTCGTAGACCTCGCCGGCAGCGCCGGTGGCGTCGGAATCGCTGACCCGGAAGCGGAAGGTGGCGCTGGCCGTGCCGGCGAAGTCGAGCAGTGCTGCGAAGCCGATCGGCAGCGACAAGCCGACGTCGGCGACGATGGAGGCGCTGTCGACGCCGTCGAGCGTCTGCCAGACGTAGCCCAGGCTATCGAGCCCGAGGTTGCTCGCCGGCAGCGACGAGCGGGCCGAGCTGGCGCTCCACGCCGCCGTTCGGTGCTGGGTGTCCCAGCCGATCGCGATGTGGGTCATGCGAGGACCGTGATCCTGGCCTCGCGCAGCGCCGTCGAGATTTCGACGGCGATCACGTCGCAGTAGGCGCCGCCACGGAAGCCCGCGACCGGATAGGTGATGTGGATGGCCATGCCGCGGCGGATGCTGGCGCCGAGCAGCGGCGTGTGGATCTCGTAGAGCCGGCGGCCGAGTCCGTAGGTGGCCGCCAGGTGCTGGGCCAGCGCCACGGCGGCGTCGCGGTCGGCGAACAGGCTGTTGACCACCATCGGCCGAGCCGACGGGAAGGCGGCCGACACGTCGGGCAGGCTCTGCGACGCCTGGCGGTACTCCGTGACGGCCGCCTGCCTGGCATCGCCCGGAGCCTCCGACACCAGCTCGTCGGCGGTCTGCACCTGCCAGGTGCGGTCGTAGTTGACCTGCACCTGCGACGGCGGGATGCGGTACGGCAGGTCGACCCGGTAGATCGCCTTGATGTGCCGGTCGGTGAGGCGGCGCCCGGCGCCGGTGGGCGGCGGCCCGACGCGGCCGACCTGGTAGCGGTTGAAGCTGTCGTCGGCGATCCAGGCCCCGGCACCGGCCGCGATCTCGCCCACGGCCTGCAGCACCGTGGCCTCGCCCCCGGCCGGCTGGAACCAGCCGACGCGGCCCGGCACGTCGCGGTCGAGCACCTCGAAGCTGGTGGTCTCGACCGACGCCGATGGCTCGAATGCTTTCTCGCGGATGATGCGGGCGATCAGGCCGGCCGTCGTCTCGACGTACTGGTTGAGCACGATGTCACCGAAGCCCGAGCCGTCGGTGAAGCCCGAGCCGTCGGTGAAGAAGCTCACGCCCTCGGAGGCGTCGCCGGCCTCGACATCGGCGGTGAGGCGGCGGGCCGGCGGGATCCCGAGCTTGACGAAGCAGCCGCCGAGCCACAGCGCGTAGGCGCCGTCGTCGGGCTCGACCTCGGCCAGCGCCGAATAGGAATCGACGGTCTGCGCCAGCGTCAGCGGATAACCGCCGTCGCGCAGCGCCAGGAAGGCACGGGCCGCACCGTCGACGACGTGGTAGATGTTGAGGTTCGGGTCGACCAGCTCCAGCGGGATGTTGCGCAGGTAGCCGAGGCCGTAGGGCTTGGTCTTGCCGGCGATCTCGGCCGTGCCGTCGATGCCGCCCGAGCCGCCGTAGCGGTTGCCCTGCAGCGGCCGGTCGAGCCGGGACAGGGCGCCCAGCAGCGGCAGCCGCGGGTTGCCCTCGGCGGCGAGCCACGGGCCGGCCAGGGCCTCGACGACCGTGCCGAATTGGCTGAGCGGCGGCGGGGTCGAGCGGCCGTAGGCGTCGGTGACCTTGGGCGCCACCTTGAGCCTGACCTTGCGGCCGTCGGCGAAGGCGCTCTCCAGGACCGAATCCATGCCGCCATCGGTGTTGACCAGCGCGATCTGGCCCAGCTCGGTCGCCGAGGCGCCGAGCCACCAGCCGCCGTTGGTGCCGATCTCCGAGCGCAGCACGAATGGGCCGAGCCGCCCCTCGATGGTCGTGCTGGCCGGCGTGTCGTCCGGATCGGACGGCCAGGTGTGGTCGCCGTAGAGCAGCGTGCGGGCGATCAGCGCCTGGGCGGCGACCGCATCGACCTCGGCCAGCGCCAGCCCGCCGAGCGGGCCGAACCCCATCATGGCCTAGCCCTCGGCCGCGAGCTGGACGACCTCGATCTCGACGAGCCAGACCAACCCGACGACCTCGGCCTCGAGAGCGTCGAAGGTCGGCAGCACCACGGCCGAGGTCTCGTCCGGGATCAGCGATGCGAGCGGCGCCTCGCCCAGCGCCGCGAGGCCCATCATGCCGCTTTCCGCAGCATGATGATCTGCTCGCTGAGGCGGTTGTAGGCGGTGAGCAGCTCGCCGAGCGTCGCGTTGACGCGAGCGATGTTGACGTTCGCCGCCTCGGTGTTCCTCGCCACCGCCGGCAGGTCGTGCTCGAAGGCCCGCTCCTGGATGTTGAGCGACCGCTCGGCGATCTTGAGCTGGCGGTCCTCGCGGTTCAGCCCGCCGGTGAGGGCGGCGAGGTTGCCGAGGACGTCCTTCGTGAGGTCGCTGGTCGGTGCCGCCGAGCCGTAGGCGCCACGCTGCTGCTCGATGTACTGCTGGGCGAGCCGGGTGAGGTTCTGGGCCTCGTCGGCGGTCGTGCCGCCGGTCTGCGCGGCGCTCAGCGCCTCCTGGTAGAGACCAGCCACCGACGCGAGCCGCTCGCTCGATGCCCGCCCGCCCAGGTCGCCGGTCAGCAGCTGCTCGCGCAGCGCCCGCAGCGGGTCGAGCGCCGAGGCGATGTCGGAGCGGCGGTCGTCGATCAGGCCGCGGCGGCGGTCGAAATCGCCGCGGATGATGTTGGCCTGCTCGGTGATCTGGCCGAGGATGGTGTTCTGGCGCGATTCGAGGCGGGAGATGCGCTCGGCCTCGCGTGCCGCCTGGGCCTGCTCGCGTGCCTCGCGGATCAGCTTGTCCCGCTGCTGGGCCAGCTCGGCCTCGGACTTGCCGAGGAACTCGGCCGACTGCGCCGCCTCCTCGAACGCCTCCCTGATGGCCATGATCTGCTGCTGCAGCGGCGAGATGAAGCCCAACTGCGCCAGTGCTGCGTTGCGGGTGGCGGCCAGGGCGTCGGCGCGGGCCTCGCGGAGCTGCCGCTCCGACAGGCCCAGGGCCTCCATGTCGCGCCGCGCCTGGTCCCACTGGTCGTTGATGTTCGCCACCTGCTGCTGCAGCGGCGTGACCAGTCCCAGCTCGGCCCTGTAGGCGTCGACCAGCCGC
>ERZ795041.405-NODE-405-length-16466-cov-4.195905_pt1 | contig 16466 bp, 10 predicted proteins | sample MGYA00375125_ERZ795041 | MGnify/ENA primary metagenome ERZ795041 (study PRJEB30170, sample SAMN03074214) | activated sludge metagenome | biome: Common Effluent Treatment Plant; feature: Wastewater; material: Activated sludge; isolation source: activated biomass in...
GGCGTTCGAGTTCTCGTTCATGGGCGGCTCGATGGGCTCGGTGGTCGGCGAGAAGTTCACCCGCACCGCCGAACTCGCGCTCGCCGAGCGCATGCCGATGGTGTGCTTCTCGGCCACCGGCGGCGCGCGCATGCAGGAAGGCCTGTTCTCGCTGATGCAGATGGCCAAGACCTCGGCCGCGCTGGCACGCCTGCGTGCCGCCTCGCTGCCTTTCATTTCCGTGTTGACCCATCCGACCACCGGCGGCGTCTCGGCCAGTTTCGCCATGCTCGGCGACATCAACATCGGCGAGCCGAAGGCGCTGATCGGCTTCGCCGGCCCGCGCGTCATCGAACAGACCGTCCGCGAGACCCTGCCGGAAGGTTTCCAGCGTTCGGAGTTCCTCCTCGATCACGGCGCCCTCGACCTCATCGTCGACCGCCGCGAACTGCGCGAGCGGATTGCCGACCTGCTGGCCCTGCTGATGCGGCAGTCGCGCGCGGCCTGAGCCGCGCGCTGCGCACGCTCCATCGGCAGTCCGTTTGCGGGCAATCATCGCGGCCGTTTTCGAAGCAGGTGCGGCTCTGCCGGGCCCCGCCGGCGCACCGGCCCCAACGATGGGCACGGTCGGCAGCGGTCCTGCGCGTGCGAGCATGCAGCCTCGCTGCCTGCGGAGTGTCCATGAATCGCCTGTTCGCCATCCTGCTGATGGCCGCATCTGTCGCCGCTTCCGCCACGGACGTGGTTCCCGCGCCCTATCTGACCCAGCCGGCGCCGTCGCCCGACGGCAGCGAGATCGCCTTCGTCTCCGGCGGCGACATCTGGGTGGTGCCGGCACGCGGCGGTGACGCGCATCTGCTCGTGCCGGGTGCGGCGGTCGAGTCGCGGCCGCTGTATTCGCCGGATGGCCGGCGCCTGGCTTTCGTTTCCACGCGTACCGGCAACGGCGACATCCACGTCCTCGAGTTCGCCAGTGGACGCGTCGAGCGCATCACCTTCGACGACGGGTACGACAATCTCAGCGCCTGGTCGGCCGACGGTGAATGGCTGTATTTCAGTTCGGCGCGCGAAAACGTTGGCGGCATGGCCGGCGTGTTCCGCGTGCGCGCGCGAGGCGGCACGCCGATGCCGGTCTCGCGCGAGGACTATCGCAACCACGAAGGCGCGGCACCGTCGCCGGACGGGCGCGAACTCGTGCTGACCGGCAACGGCACCGGCGAGCGCCAGTGGTGGCGGCATGGTCACAGCCATCTCGAGGTCGGCGCGCTCTGGCTGCTCGCCGACGACGGGCACGGACGCTATCGCCGGATCACCCCGGACGATGCGCGCGCGCTGTGGCCGATGTGGAGCGCCGACGGCGCGGCGATCTGGTACATGAGCGACCGCGACGGTGCCGAGAACCTGTGGCGGACGACGCGCGACGGCGCCGCCACGCAGGTGACCCGCTTCCGCGACGGCCGCCTGCTGTGGCCGGCCATCTCGGCCGATGGCCGCACGATCGCGTTCGCGCGCGATTTCGGCCTGTGGCGATTCGATGTCGCCAGCGGCGAGGCGCGGCCCCTGCAGGTCCGGCTGCGTGGCGCGGCGAGCACGCCGGCCGTCGAGCGGCAGGTGCTGCAGGGCGATTTCAGCGAACTGGCGGTATCGCCGGACGGCAAGAAGCTGGCGTTCATCGCCCGTGGCGAAGTGTTCGCCGCCTCGAGCGAGAACGGCGGTCGCGGCGACCGCGTCACCCGCACGCGCGAAGCCGAGTTCCACCTGGCCTGGGCGCCTGACAGCCGCCGTCTCGTGTACGCCTCCGAGCGGGGCGGCGAGGGCGGGCTGTACCTGCATGATTTCGGCGACCGCAGCGAACGTGCGCTGACCCGCGGCAAGGGCATCGATGCACGCCCGCAGTTCTCCCCGGACGGCAAGCGCATCGCATTCGTGCGCGACGGCGTCGAACTGCGCGTGCTCGATCTCGCCAGCGGGCAGGAGCGACGGGTCGCCCGCGGCAACATCGACCTCATGCGCCCGCTCGGCTCCGATCGTCCGTTCGCCTGGTCGCCGGATGGCCGCTGGATCGCCTGGCAGGCCCACGGCGAACGCATGTTCCGCCACACCCATGTGTCGCCGAGCAGCGGCGGCGACGCCGTGCAGGCGAGTTTCCTCGCCAACGTCGGCGCGGACTCGATCGCCTGGTCGCCGGACGGCAAGGCCCTGTACTTCTCCACCGGGCAACGCACCGAAGCGGCGCAGGTCGCGCGTGGCGATCTCGTCGCCCGCGTGCCGCGCTTCCGCGAGGCCGAGTTCCGGTCGCTGTTCGACCAGGAAACGCCACCGGGGCTGCCGGATCGCGAGAAGCCGGCCAGCGCGGACACCAGGCACGCGCCGGTCGCAGCCGCGGAAGAATCCGCCGGCAGCGCGGTGCGCATCGAGGCCGACGGAATCCGCGAGCGCCTCGCGTTGTTGCCGATCGGTCTCGATGTGGATGCGCTGGAGGTCAGTCCCGACGGCAAGTCGCTGTTGCTGACCGCGGTCGCGGCCGGGCGCAGCAACCTCCACCTGTATCCGGTCGATGAACTCGCCGACGAAGCGCCGGTGCCGCGCCAGCTCACCGCCAGTGCGGCAGCGAAGTCGCATGCGCGCTTCAGCAGCGACGGCAAGTCGATCCATTACCTCGAAGGCGGCAAGCCGGCAACGCTCAAGCTCGACGACGGCAAGGCGCGCGCGATCGCGGTGAGCGCCGAGTTCGACGTCGATTTCCACGCCGACAAGCAGACCCTGTTCGAGCAGGGCTGGCGCTGGTTGCGCGACGCCTTCCACGATCCGGCGATGAACGGCGTCGACTGGAACGGTCTGCGTGCGATCTACGCGCCGCGGATCGCCGGCGCCACTTCGCCCGAGGTGCTGCGCGAGCTGCTCAACCTGATGATCGGCGAGTTGAACGCATCCCACCTCGGCGTGCGCGCGCCGGACCAGCCGAAACGGACGAGCGGCCGCACCGGCCTGCGCTTCGAGCGTGCCGCCCACGAGCGCGACGGCAGCCTGCGGGTCGCTTCGATCCTGCCGCGTTCACCGGCCGAGGTGGCGGGAACCATCGTGCCCGGCGACGTGCTGGTCGCCGTCGACGGCGAGACCATCGCCGCCGACGACAGCCTCGACCGCCTGCTCGACAACACGGTCGGCCGCGAGACGGTGCTGCGCTTCAGCCGTTCCGGCAAGCCGTTCGAGGCACGCCTGAAACCGGTCGACTCGCGCGCCGAAGGCGAACTCGCCTATCGTGCCTGGGTGGCCTCGAACCGTGCCTACGTCGAGCGTGCAAGCGCGGGCCGGCTCGGGTACGTGCACATGGCCGACATGTCGATGGATTCGCTGCAGCGCCTCCACCTCGACCTCGATGCCGGCAATGCGGCCCGCGACGGCGTCGTCGTCGATGTGCGCAACAATTTCGGCGGCTTCGTCAATGCCCATGCACTCGACGTGCTGTCCAGGCGGGGGTATTTCGACATGACCTTTCGCGGCCACGCACCGGCCCCGGCGAGGGCGGTGCTCGGTCAGCGGTCGCTGGAGCGACCGACCGTGCTCGTCACCAACCGCATGACCCTTTCCGATGGCGAGGACTTCAGCGAGGGCTATCGCCGCCTCGGCCTAGGTCGCATCGTCGGCGAGTCGACTGCCGGCTGGATCATCTACACCTCGAACGTGCGCATGCTCGACGGCAGCATCCTGCGCCTGCCGTTCATCACCATCACCACGGCCGATGGCGAACCGATGGAAATGGCGCCGCGCCCGGTCGACGTGGCGGTCGAGCGTCCGCTCGGCGAGGCGCAGCGCGGGATCGACAGCGAGCTCGACGCCGCCGTGCGGACCCTGCTGGAAGGATTGCCGGCGCGCGCCGGCTCCTGATCCGGGCCGGGGCCGGCTCCGCTGCTTCGCCGCTTTCGCGAAGCTCAGGCCGCGGCGGCCTGCTTCGGCGTGTCGCTCAGGCGCGGACCCTCGACCAGCGCGCGGCGCACGCCGTTGACGAGCAGGTCGACCTCGGCGCTGTCGACGGCGAAGTGCGGGGTGAAGCGCAACGAGTTGGCGCCGCCGTGGATGACGCCATAGCCGTGTTCGCGCAGCCATTCCTCGGTACTGCCGGCGCCGTAGCACTTGTATGCCGGCGACAGCTCGCAGGAGAACAGCAGGCCGGTGCCCTGCACCTTGGTGATCGCGCCGGGCAGCTCGGCGGCCAGCGCCTGCAGCTTCTGCACGAATTCGCGGCCGCGCATGCGGATGTTCTCGCGCAGCGCGGGCGTGAGTTGCTCGAGCACGGCGCAGGCGACATCGAGGGCGCGCGGGTTGGTGGTCATCGTGTTGCCGTAGATGCCCTTGCGGTACAGCGATGCCGCGCGCTCGTTCACCGCCAGCACCGAGAGCGGATACTGGCCGGCGTTGAGCGCCTTCGAGTAGGTCTCCATGTCCGGCGCTTCGACGTTCGCGAAGCCGGGGTAGTCGACGATCGACAGCACGCCGTGTGCGCGCAGGCCGGCCTGGATCGAATCGACCAGCAGCAGGCTGCCGTGCGCCCGGGTCAGTTCGCGCGCGGCGTTGTAGAACTCGACCGACACGGCACGGCCCGGATCGCCTTCGCCCATCACCGGCTCGAGGAACATCGCCTCGATGAACCAGCCGTTGCGGTCGGCGTCGGCGAACACCTGGCGCAGTTCGGCCACGTCGTAGGGCGTCACCGTGATCAGGCTGCGCTCGTCGCGGAAGCTCGCCAGGTGCTGCTGGTAGGCCTTGCGCGAGGAATCCGAATACAGCGCCGGCCGCTCGGTGCGGCCGTGGAACGCGCCCTTGACGGCGATGCGGCGGATCTCGCGGCCGGCGTGGCGGGCACCGGTGTCGGTCATCAGCTTGGCATTGACGTCGGCAATGCGCGCGGCCAGCGACACCGACTCCGAACCGGAATTGAGGCACAGCAGCCGGGCGTACGGCGAGCCTCCGCGCGTGTGGCCGAGTTCGCGCTGGATCGTGTCGACGAAGCGCTTCTGCGCGAGGTTCGGCGTCATCACGTTGGCCATCACCTGCGGGCGCGCCAGCGCCTCCAGCACCGCCTTCGGCGAATGGCCGAAGCCGAGCATGCCGTAACCGCCGGCATCGTGGATGACCGCGCCCTTGAGGGTGACGATCCACGGGCCGCGGGCGGCGAGGGCGACATACGGGTTCACGCCGTCGTCCGGATAGAAATTGACGTAGCCGGCCTGGACGGTGTCGATCTGGGCGGCTTCATCGAGGGCAAGGAAGCCGGGATCGCTCGAGCGCAGTTCGAGGAAGGCCGCGTGCGCGGCATCGATGGCTTCGGCGAGGTCGGCATGAGTGCCGGCCAGCGCCATGACGGCCTCGTCGGACAGACCCGGCGTGCGTCGCGTTCCGCCGCTCGCGCGCATCTCGTCAAGTTTCACCTGCAAGGCATTCATGGCGATCTCCCAGACACGCAGGCCCGCACCGTGTCGGCCGCGGGCCTGCATCGTTAGCTATTGATTGGATTGAAAAAACGTGCGCAAAGGGTAGCATGGCGAGGGCTCGGTTGAAAACCGCGACGGCGGTTCCGTGGCGTCGTTGCGCCCGCGCCGGGCACATGCGGCGATCCTGCCCGCCGCCTTCTGCCCCGCGATGCGCGCGCCGCGCGCGGCTACACTGCGCGCTTTGCGATGGACGGGGCGGCGGCATGGCGGCAGGGCAGGGGACGGTCGGCACGGAATCGCAGGCGGCGCAGCCACGGGTCGCGTTCGAACGCCTGCGCGAGCGCACCGACGAACTCGAGCTGATCATCTCCGGCATCAGCCTGGTCGCCCTGGTCAACCTGCCGGGCTGGCTGTTCGAACGCTGGGCCGGTGCCGCCGTCCATCTCGACGGCCCGTTCGGCGACCTGGTGTCGATCGGCTTTCCGCTCGCCATCGGTCTTTGCTACACCCTCGCCGGCGCCTTCCTCGTGCACCTCGTCGCGCGCGCCTACTGGGTCGGCCGGATCGGCCTGAAGTCGGTGTTCCCCGGCGGCATCCGCTGGGAGCACGTGGAAAGTTTCGGCCCGATCACCCGCGACCAGCAGCGCCTGCGCCTGCGCGATCCGGGCACGGCGATCGATGCCGCCGACCGCTTTGCCTCGGTGATCTTCGCCGTGGTCAGCCTGGTGGCCCTGTCGATCCTGATGATCGGCCTGGTCCTGCTCGGCATGTTCGTGATCGCCGACCTGGTCGTGCGGGTCTTCGGCCTGTCCGAACGGGGCGCCAAGCAGGTGCTCGGCGCGCTCGCCGGCGTGTACTTCCTGTTGGTCCTGTTGCCGGTCCTGCTCGACCGCGGAACGGCATTCCGGCGCAAGCCGGGAACGCCGCCGTCACCGCGCCTGGCGCGCTGCGTGCGCGCCTGCAACCGCGTGCAGGGATGGTTGTTTCCGCAGAGCTGGATCGCTCCTGTGCAGCTGGTGCTCGAGAGCAACCTGCCGCGACGGGTGTTCTCGGTGATGTTCGGCATGCTGGTGTCGTTCACGAGCGTCATCGGCGTGCTGCAGACCGGCATCGCACGCGAGTTCGCGCCGATCGGCAGCTACGATTTCGAATCTTCCGGCGATGTCGCCGAAGGCATCCGCAGCGCACACTACGAAAACCTGCGCGGCGAGGGCGACCGGCTGTTGCGCGTGCCGATGATTCCGGCGGACTTCATCGACGCGCCGTTCCTGCGCGTGTTCCTGCCCCACATTCCGGACCGTGACAACGCGCTGCTGCGCGAACGCTGCCCGCCGTCGGCCGATCCGGGGGTGCGCCGTGCCTGCGTCGCCGGCCTGTGGGCGATGTCGCTCGATGGCCGGGCGCTGGATGTCGCGGCCCTGGCCGAGTTCAGCGAGCGGCGCGACCTCGGCCTGCGCGGCCTGCTCGCCTACGTGCCGACCAGCGGCCTCGTGCCGGGTCGGCACGAACTGGTGGTCACCTGGAACGCGGGCTCAACCGCGACCGACCCTTCGCGACACGCGCGCCGCCACCGCATTCCGTTCTGGTTCGCGCCGCCCTACCAGCTCGACTATGTGCCCCCGGCAGCGGCGCCGGAGGCGCCGGCGAGCCCGCCGGCTTCGCTGCAAGCCGATCCCGATTGACTGCGCAGGCCGGCGGCCGGCGTATGGCGGGCATGCAGGCGCTGCGCTACTTTCCGCTCCCGCGTCCCGCCTCCGCACCGGTGAAGCTGCCGCATGAAGACCCGCACCGCATCCGGGCAACGCACGCTCGGCCGTGACCGCTTCACTTCGGCGAGCGTCTTCGCCGCCGAGCGCGAACGCCTGTTCCGTGCCAGCTGGCTGCTGGTCGGCCACGTCTCCGGCCTCGAGCAGGCAGGGCACTACTTCCTGTTCGAACTCGACGACGACAGCGTGATCGTGCTGCGCGACGCCGACGGCGCGGTGCGCGCCTTCCACAACCACTGTCGCCATCGCGGCAGCCGATTGTGCGAGGGCGCCGAAGGCACGCTCGGGTCGTCGATCCGCTGCCCCTACCACGCCTGGAACTACGGCCTCGACGGCCGCCTGCGCAGTGCGCCGGCGATGGCCGAGGTGGCCGGCTTCGATGCCGCCGACTGGCCGCTGCACGCGGTCGCGGTGCAGGTCTGGCAGGGCTTCATCTTCGTTCACCTCGGCCGCGAGCCGCGGCCGTTGCCGCGCGCGCTGGACACCCTGGCGCCTTGCTTCGCCCGCCACGAAACGGCGGCCCTGCGCGCGGTCCATCGCGAGGTCTACGCGATTGCCGCCAACTGGAAACTGGTCTTCCACAATTTCAGCGAGTGCTACCACTGCCCGGGCGTGCATCCGCAGTTGAACCGGCTGACTCCGTTCCGCAACGCCGAGAACGACCTCGAGGAGGGCCCCGTGCTGGGTGGGCCGATGCGGATGACGCATGCCGAGGGCAGCCTGTCGATCGGCGGCGAACGTTGCGCGCCGCCATTCGCCGGCCTCGGCGCCGACGAGCGGGCCCGCATCTGTTACTACACGCTGATGCCCTCGGCATTCGTCTCGCTGCACCCGGACTACGTCATGCTGCATCGTGCCGAGGCGGTGGCGGTCGACCGCACGCGGGTGACCTGCGAGTGGTATTTCCATCCCGATGCGATCGCCGCGCCGGGTTTCGACCCGCAGCCGGCGATCGCCTTCTGGGACCTGACCAACCGCCAGGACTGGACGCTGTGCGAGAGCACCCAGCGTGGCGTGTCCTCGCCGGCCTGGCAGCCCGGCCCGTATTCCGAACTCGAGAGCCAGCTGGCGGCATTCGACCGCGAGTACCTGCGCAGGATGGCCGAGGATCCTGCCGCGCTGCGCTCGTGCCGCTGACGCCGGCGTGACCGGCTTCGATGGCATCATCCGCCGGTATCGCCGCGACGATGCGGTCCGTCCAGGGAGGTGACATGCTGCGCCCGATCCCGTCCGTGCTGGTTTCCATCCTCGTGGCCTGGCCACTGGCCGGCATGGCCCAGTTGCGCATGCCCGAGCCGGTCGCCGAGGACATCGTCCAGGCCCTGCGGGCGCAACTCGTAGAGGCCGTCGAACACCTCGCCGACAACGACACCGCCGGGGCCGCGCGCCGCTTCGACACGCTGATCGACGCGCCGGGGTTCGCCGTGCTCGACGCCGACGAGCGCTATTCGGCCCTGTTGCGTGCCGGCATCGCCGCGCTCGAACTCGGCCAGGAGTCGAAGGCCCATCCGCTGCTGGTGCGGGCCTGCGGCTTCAACGAGGCGACCGGCTCCGCCTGGCACCTGCGCCTGCAGGCGGCCTACGCGATCGACGACTTCAGCGATTCCGCGCTGGCCATCGGCGTCATCGCGCGTCGCTGGCCGCAGACGCTCGGGCAGATCCGCGAGCAGGCGATCTTCAACGTGGTACGCCGCACGAAGGCCGACCCGGCCGCAGCGGATCGGCACGCCTCGCTGCTGTCGGACTTGTACGACGCCAACTGGACCGACGAGGGCAGGGAGCCCGACCCACTGTGGACCGACTACGCGCGCCTCCTGCTCGAACGGCGCGACCTTGCGCGCGCCACCGAGGTGGCGGCGCGCATCGAGTCGGCGGAATTCGTCCACGGGCTTCGCGTCGACCGCCGTTTCGATGCATTGGTCAAGGCGCGCCGCGGCGGTTTCGACGTGGCGCGTGCGATCGAGCGCGAGCGGGCGCGCAATCGGCACCTGCGCGAAGCCGCAGCGGACCGCCTCGAACCGCTGGTCCACGAGATCATGCTCGACCTGCGCGATGGCGATGCCGCACGTGGCCTCGCGCTCGCCGACGAGACCCTGGCGCGCATCGCCGCGGACGGCATGTCCGCCTATGCCGATGCCGACGAGGAGTACGTCTGGCTGCTCGATGTTCGCGCCCAGGCGCTGCAGCGACTCGGACGCTGGGACGAGGCGGTCGCGCAGCTGCGCCGGGCTGCCCGGCGTCCGGAAGGCGGCGCGATGAATGTCAGCCAGGTGCTCAATCTGGGCCGTCTCCTCGCGCGCCTGGAACGGGTCGACGAACTCGAGCCGGCGATGGAGGATGTCGGCAGCATGAGCGCCTACGGGCGCCTGCAGTTCGCCCTCAACCGGCTGATCGCGGCTCTGGTGCGGGGCGACGATGCCGCCGTCGAGGTGCAACTCGACGAACTGCGCCGCGGGCGCGCGGAGTCGATCGGCACCTGGCAGGCCGCGCTCGTCCAGGCCGGTCGCATCGACGCGGCCGCGGCGGTGCTGATCGAACGGCTGGCCCGCGAGGACTGGCGCCGGGATGCCTTGTCCGAGATGCAGGAATGCGTCCGCACCCTCGAGGCTCCGCGCGACACGCTGCACATGCGGAACTGGCAGGCGGTCCTCGAGCGCAGGGACGTGCGCAAGGCGCTCGATGCGGTCGGCCGCATCGAACGCGTGCCGTTCGCCTGCAGCCCGCTCTGAGCGGCGACGCTGCCGTCATGGGCGCCGCTGCGCGCATGGCATACTGCGCGGCCCGCGCGCGGGCGCCCGCAGCCGCTTCGCCGGCGCGCCCCGTCCGGAACGTTGCCGATGCCGACCTTGCGCCTTGCGCTCGCCCAGTTCGATTTCCCGGTCGGCGCGATCGCCGCCAATGCCGAACGCATCACCGCGTTCATTGCCGAGGCGCGTGACCGCCACCAGGCCGATCTCGTGGTCTTCCCCGAACTCGCGCTGAGCGGTTATCCGCCCGAGGACCTGCTGTTGCGTCCGGCCTTTCTCGCCGAATGCGCGGCGGCGATCGAACGCATCGCCGCGAGCACCCGCGGCATCGTCGCCGTGGTCGGCTGGCCGCAGAGCGCGGGCCCGGTCGTCTACAACGCCGCCAGCGTGCTGCGCGACGGCCGCATCGAAGACAGCTGGCGCAAGCGCGAGCTGCCGAACTACGCGGTGTTCGACGAGCGCCGCTACTTCGACGTCGATCCCGACGCCGGCACCTGCGTGTTCGATGTCCGCGGCGTGCCGGTCGGCGTGGTCATCTGCGAGGACCTGTGGTTCGCCGAACCGCTCGATGCGACCGCGCGCGCCGGCGCCCAGCTGGTGGTCGTGCCGAACGCCTCGCCGTTCGAACACGACAAGCACGCGCAACGCGACCGCCTGCTGGCGACGCGGGTGGCCGAAACCGGCGTGGCACTGGCCTATCTCAATGCGGTCGGCGGCCAGGATGCCGTGGTCTTCGACGGCGCTTCGACGCTGGCCGACGGCGACGGCCGGGTCCATCCACCCGCGTGCGCGTTCGCGGATCACTGGCTGCTCGCCGACTACGATGCCGCGGGCCGCCGCTTCACGCCGCTGCAATGGCCGCGCGAGGGCGACCCCGGCCGCGAGTCCCTGGCCTGGCGCGCGATCGTGCGCGGCACGCGCGACTACTGCCGCAAGAACGGCTTCGAGCGGGTCTGGATCGGCCTCTCCGGCGGCATCGACTCCGCCCTCGTGCTGGCCATCGCCGTCGACGCGCTCGGCGCCGACCGGGTCACCGCCGTGCGCCTGCCCTCGCGCTACACCTCCGGCGCCAGCAACGATCTTGCCGCGGAACAGGCGCTCGCCCAGGGCGTGCGCCTGGAGACGGTGCCGATCGCCGCGCCTTTCGAGGGCTTCCTGCAGGCGCTGGCGCCGCTGTTCGCCGGGCGTGATGCCGATACCGCCGAGGAGAACCTGCAGTCGCGCTGCCGCGGGGCCCTGATGATGGCGCTGTCGAACAAGTTCGGCGGCATGCTGCTGACCACCGGCAACAAGAGCGAGTACGCGGTCGGCTACGCGACCATCTACGGCGACATGTGCGGCGGCTATGCGCCGATCAAGGACCTCTACAAGACCGAGGTCTACGCGCTGGCGCGCTGGCGCAATGCGCAGGGCGACGCGCCGGTGATTCCGCAGCAGGTCATCGAACGCGCACCGTCGGCGGAACTGCGCGACAACCAGACCGACCAGGATTCGCTGCCGCCCTACGAGGTGCTCGACGCGATCCTGCTGCGCACGATCGACCAGGAGCAGTCACGCAGCGAGATCGTCGCGGCCGGCTTCGATGCCGCCACGGTCGACCGCGTCCTGCATCTCGTGCGCATCAACGAATGGAAGCGCCACCAGGCCGCACCGGGACCGAAGGTCTCGCGCCGCGCCTTCGGCCGCGAGCGCCGTTACCCGATCACCTCGGGGTGGCGCTGATTGGGGCGGGCTAGGAGCAGGGGCTAGGGACTAGGGCGCAAGTTCGAGCAGTCGTGCCAAGTTCGCTGCTGTTGAAAGCAGGTGAAATGTCCCGGGATTTCATGTTCCCCTGGCAACGCGCAGTCACCCGGATCCTGTACCGTACTTCGGCCCATGGCGACCGTTCGGACTTGCGCCCTAGCCCCTAGCCCCTAGCCCCTAGCCCCTATTTTTTCGCAACAGGCTTCGCCCCGCGGTTGCTCAGCGGGATCAGCTTCCACCAGTTCGAGCGCCAGACCGGCCAGCCCTGGCTCAACGAGGGGTGGTCCGGATAGTTGAGCGCGAGCACGCGCGCGGTGTCGTCGGACAGGTCGTCCTGGCCGAGTTCGTGGTAGCTCTTGACGAGGACGGCGAGGGCATCGCCGACCTGCGGGGCGCCGGCATAGGTCTCGATGACGGTGCGGGCGCGGTTGGCTGCGGCGACGTGGGCGTCCTGGCGCAGGTAGTAGAGGGCGATGTTGATTTCCGCCTGGGCCATGCCGTTGCGCAGGTGGACCATGCGCTGGGAGGCATCCGCGGCGTAGCGGCTGTCCGGGTAGCGGCGTACCAGCGAGGAGAAATCGTCGAACGACTGGCGCAGGAAGGACTGGTCGCGCTGGGTCATGTCGAGGCCGACGTAGCGTTCGAGCAGGCCTTCCTCGCGGTCGAAGTTGATCAGGCCGCGCAGGTAGTAGGCGTAGTCGATGTGCTTGTGGGTCGGGTAGGTCTTGATGACGCGGTTGATCGTCGAATAGGCATCATCCGGCTTGTTCATCTTGTACTGCGCGTAGGCCTGGTCGATCTGCGCCTGCTCGGTGTACGGACCGAACGGGAAGCGCGCGACGAGCCGGCTGAAGGTGCGTACGGCGACGTCGTGGTTGCCGCGCTCGTTGGCCCGCTTGCCTTGCTCGTACAGCGCCTCGACGCCGAGGGTCTCGAGCGGATCCTCCTTCTTTTTGCCGAACAGCGAGCAGCCGGCGAAAGCGACGAGGGTGACGAGCAGGAGCAGCCGCGTGGCGGCGCGGAACAGGGGCGAAACTCGCATGCGGAAGGGGGCTCTGCGATGATGTAAGGCCGCGATCATACCGCGAACCCGGCACCGGCCGGAAACCGTTCGCGCCGCACGATTTCTTCACATCCGCATGACCGACCCCGCCTCCACGCTGACCGCGACGATTCCGCCCGAGGCGGCCGGACGTCGCTTCGACCAGGCCCTCGCCGAACTGTTTCCCGATTTCTCGCGCTCGCGCCTGAGCGCCTGGATCAAGTCCGGAGCGGCCCGCCTCGACGGTGCCGTGGTGGCGCCGCGCCAGCTCGTCAGCGGTGGCGAGGCGGTCGAGGTCGAAGTGCGCCTGCAGCGCGAGGTCGGCGCCGAGCCCGAAGCGATCGAACTCGACATCCGCTACGAGGACGAGGATGTTCTCGTCGTCGACAAGCCGCCCGGCCTGATCGTGCATCCCGGCGCCGGCAATCCGGCCGGGACCCTGCAGAACGCACTGCTGCACCACGATCCCGGCCTCGCCTCGATCCCGCGCGCCGGCCTCGTCCACCGGCTCGACAAGGACACCTCCGGATTGCTCGTGGTCGCCCGCACGCTGCGCGCGCACACCTCCCTGGTCGGGCAACTGGCGGCGCGCACGATGCACCGCCAGTACGAGGCCATCGTCTACGGCAGCATGGTGGCCGGCGGCAAGGTCGACCTGCCGATCGGCCGTCATGCCGGCGACCGCCTGCGCCAGGCCGTGCGCGAGGACGGTCGCGAAGCGGTCACCCATTACCGCGTGCGCGAGCGCTTCCGCGCACTCACCCTGATCGAATGCCGGCTTGAAACCGGGCGCACGCACCAGATCCGCGTGCACATGGCGCATGTGCGCCATCCGATCGTCGGCGACGCGACCTACGCCAACCTGCGCCTGCCGAAAGGGGCGACGCCGGCCCTGATCGAGGCCCTGCGCGGCTTTCGTCGCCAGGCCCTGCATGCCGCCCGGCTTGCCTTCGCCCATCCGGCCGATGACCGCGAGATCGTCGTCGAGGCACCGCGTCCTGCCGACATGGAGCAGTTGCTGGCGGTGCTGCGCGACGACGCCCGCGTGGACTGAGCATGACGGACTGGCTGCTACCCGACTGGCCGGCACCGGCCAACGTGCAGGCGCGGGTCAGCCTGCGTGGTTCGCCCGGCGTTTCCGTTTCCGCCTACGCGCGCTGCAACCTCGGCACCCGTTGTGGCGACGCCCCGCATGCGGTGGCGACCAACCGACGCCTGATTGCCGAGGCGCTCGCATTGCCGTCGCCGCCGTGCTGGCTGCAGCAGGTGCACGGCATCGGGGTTGCGCGGGTCGATGAACTGGCGGCAGACGCCGGCGAGCCGCAGGCCGACGCGGCGATCAGCACGCGTGCGGGGCGGGTGCTGGTCGTGCTGAGCGCCGACTGCCTGCCGCTGCTGCTGTGCCGTGCCGACGGCTCGGCGGTCGCCGCCGTGCATGCCGGCTGGCGCGGTCTTGCCGCCGGCGTGGTCGAGGCGGCCTGCGCGGCGATCGGCTCGCGCGAGGGCGAGGTGCTGGCCTGGCTCGGTCCGGCAATCGGTCCGGCGTCCTACGAAGTCGGCGACGAGGTGCGCAACGCCTTTGTCGGCGCCGATGCCGCCGCTGCCAGCTCGTTCGCGGCGACCCGCCCGGGCCACTGGGCCTGCGACCTCTACGCGCTGGCGCGCCTGCGTCTGGCCGCTTGTGCGGTCACCGCCGTGTACGGTGGCGGCTTCGACACCTTCACGGACGCGCGCTTCTTTTCCCATCGCCGCGAAGCGCCGAGCGGGCGTTTCGCCAGTTTCCTCTGGCGCCACTGAGGCCGGTCCGGCGGGGTGCGCCGGTCCGCGTGCCTGCCGGCCGCAACCGCCCCGCGCTGTGACGCCTGCCGCGTCGCGACGCCGGTTTCCGGGTTACCGTCGGGCTTCGATCACGACCAGGGGACGTGCGATGCGTGCATGGATCGGGGCAATGGCATTCGGACTGGCCGCGGCGGCGCCGGCGGCCGAGGTGACGGTCAAGAACGACGGACTCACCGATTTTTCCACCGGCACGATCCAGGCCGGCTTCGTCGCCGGCGAGAAGGCGGCCGCGTGGCTGACGACGCCGTGCGGCGGCAACATCGTCGCCGTGCAGGTGTTCTGGCGCTCGCTGCTCGGTGGTTCCGCGTTCGTCATCGGCGATGCCATCGACGTGCACCGCGCCGGCAGCTTTCCGATACCCGGCGAACTGGCGCTGTCGGTGCTCGGGCCGGTACTGAACGACGGCGTGATCAACGAGTACCGCTATCTCGACGAGAACAACACGATCCCGATCTCGGTGCCGGTGAGCGAGGGCGAGACCTTCGTGGTCGCCTATACCTTCAGCGAGGCCCCGCCGGGGTCCGGCCCCAGCGTCGTCAACGATGCCGACGGCATCCAGCCGAACCGCAACGGGCTCTACGCCGAACTCGCGCCGGGCGTCTTCGCCTGGTTCAGCTCGTCGACGCTCGGCGTCACCGGCGACTGGGTCATCCGCGCCGTCGTCGACTGCCAGGCCACGGCCGTGCAGGCCGATGTTTCCGTCGGACTCGACGCGAGCCTCGCGGCCTATATCCCTGGCGCCGCGCTCGGCTACACGATCGTGCTCGGCAATGCCGGTCCTGCCGCGGCGACCGCCACCGTGGTCGATGCCTTCCCGGCCGCCTTGCAGACGCCGACCTGGACCTGCTTGACGACCGGCGGTGGAAGCTGCTCTTCCGCAGGCAGCGGCAACATCACCGATGTCGTCTCGCTGCCGGTCGGCGCGCAGGTCACCTACACGGTCAGCGGAACGGTGGCAGCGGGAACCACCGGCACGCTGTCGAACAGCGTGATTGCGGTCGTCAACGGCCCGGCCAGCGATCCGAACCAGACCAACAACACCGCCACTTCCAACCTCGAGGCCGACACCGACCGCATCTTTGCCGGCGATTTCGATCCTTGAGTCTGCCTTGGCGGCAGGTCGGGACCGGCCTGCCGCGGTGAAACCGGAGTGCTCCGCGCTGGCGCATGCCAAGGGAGCGTGCGTGCCGGCGCGGACGTGACCGGCCGGCTCCAGCTTGGAAGCCGATGCGTCGCCCCCCATATCGCGCGCATCCGCCGGCCTGCCGGCCCGTGCTTCCGAGGGTCCCACCATGCGAATGGACAAGCTCACTTCGCGCTTCCAGCAGGCCCTGGCCGATGCCCAGAGCCTCGCCGTCGGCCGCGACCACAACCTGCTCGAACCGGTCCATGTGATGACCGCGCTGCTCGACCAGCGCGGCGGTTCGACCGCGCCGATGCTGGCCCAGGCCGGCATCAACGTCGCCTCCCTGCGTACCCGCCTCGGCCAGGTGCTCGACGGCTTGCCGAAGGTGGCGGGCCAGGAAGGCAACATCGGCGTCGGCAACGACCTCAATCGCCTGCTCAACCTGACCGACAAGCTGGCCCAGCAGCGCGGCGACCAGTTCATCGCCAGCGAGTTGTTCGTGCTGGCCGCACTCGACGACCGCGCTGCGGTCGGCGCCGCGCTGAAGGCGAGCGGGGCGGACAAGGCCGCGCTCGAGCGGGCGATCGAGGCGATGCGCGGCGGCGAGAAGGTCGACGACGCCGATGCCGAGGAACACCGCCAGGCGCTGGAGAAATACTGCATCGACCTCACCGCGCGCGCCGAGTCGGGCAAGCTCGATCCGGTGGTCGGTCGCGATGAGGAGATCCGCCGCGTCGTGCAGGTGCTGCAGCGGCGCACCAAGAACAACCCGGTGCTGATCGGCGAGCCCGG
>ERZ795041.406-NODE-406-length-16459-cov-3.691722_pt1 | contig 16459 bp, 15 predicted proteins | sample MGYA00375125_ERZ795041 | MGnify/ENA primary metagenome ERZ795041 (study PRJEB30170, sample SAMN03074214) | activated sludge metagenome | biome: Common Effluent Treatment Plant; feature: Wastewater; material: Activated sludge; isolation source: activated biomass in...
GCGGCGTCGCGCGAGAGGCCCGCTGTCCTGGAACTCAGGTCGCAGTACGGCGTGTACAACAGGCTGCGGACGTTGTGCCTCAGGGCCGACGTGACCTTCAAAGGCGTTCACGCACTGCGCCACAGCGCTGGCACGCGTCTCTACCACCAGACCGGCGATCTCGGGCAGGTCCAGGATCACCTCCGGCACTCCACGCTCGACATGGCCCGGCGCTACGCCAGGTCCGACAGGCGCACGTTGAGAGCCAGCCTCGACGACTGGCGCTAGACCACTGGACCGGTGGGCGACCGCGGCGCACCCGCTACCGGGAGACCGGGCGGCGGGACGTCAGGCGGGCAGTGCGGCGAGCGCGCGTTCGAACACGCGACCGAGCCGGCTGACAGCGTCGAGGATCACCTCGGGCCGCGAGTGCGTGAAGTTCAACCGCAAGGTGTTCTGGCCACCACCGTTCGGGTGGAACGGCTCGCCAGGCACGAACGCGACCTTCTCCTCGTCGATGGCGATGGGCAGGAGTCGCGCGGCGTCGACGCCCTCGGGCAGCTCCACCCACACGAACATGCCGCCCGTCGGCCGCGTGAAGCGCGCCGAGTCGGGGAAGCACTCCTCGATAGCGGTCAGCATCGCCACGCACCGCTCGGCGTACACGGAGCGAAGCTTCGCGAGATGGGCGGGCATCGTGCCGGACCGCAGCACCTCGAGAGCCACGTGTTGCGACAGGGTCGACGTGTGGAGGTCGGCCGACTGCTTGAGCTGCGAGAGCCGCTCGATGACGGCTCGTGGGCCCACGACCCAGCCGAGCCGCAGACCAGGAGCGAGCGTCTTGGAGAAGGTGCCGAGCGAGATCGTCAGCTCGGGCTGCAGAGAGCGCAGGCTGGGTCCGGGGGCCTGTCCGTAGTAGAGGGCGCCGTACGGATCGTCCTCGACGACGGGCACGCCGGCCTCCCCGATGACCCGCGCGACCGCCAGCCTGCGGGCGCTGGACATGCTTCGCCCGGTCGGGTTCTGGAAGGTCGGCAGCAGGTACGCGAGCTTGGGGTTCCGAGCCAGTGCGTCCCGAAGCGACTCCACGGCGGCTCCGTCCTCGTCCATCTCCACGACCGCGAACCGCGCCTCGTGGAGTCGGAACGCCTGCAACGCGCCGAGGTAGCTCGGGTTCTCCGCGACCATGAGGTCACCCGGGTCGAGCAGCAGTTTCGAGACGAGGTCGAGAGCCTGCTGTGAGCCCGTCGTGATGAGGACCTGCTCCGGGGTGACCGGTGGAGGCACGGGCAGCCCCGCGACCTCGGCAGCCTCCCTGTCCGTCGCCGTCACCTGCTCGGCGATGGCGACGCGCAGACCGATGTAGCCGTCGGTCGGACCGTACTGGAGAGCCTGCGCCCCGCCTTGCGACAGGCACGCGTCGGCGGCGATGCGCATGGCTTCGACAGGGAACAGCTCCGGCGCCGGCAGGCCGCCGGCGAAGGAGACGATGTCTGGCCTCGCAGCGACCTTGAGGATCTCCCTGATGGCGGATGACTTCACGCCCTTGGAGCGGGCAGCGAGTCGGGCGTCGAACGCGTTTGGCATGGGCGATGGTACGAGAAGCGCGACCGGGATGCAATCACGCGAGCGGACACATCTGCCCTTGCGCTTATACCGACCGGTACGTACGATGTCCACATGAGCGAACCGTCGACCCCGAGCGCCGCCGAACGCCTCCTCGACACCGCATCGCGCCTCTTCTACACCCGCGGCGTCTCCAACGTGGGGATCAACGAGATCATCGCTCGTGCCGGGGTCGCACGGATGACGCTCTATCACCATTTCCCCTCGAAGGACGCGCTCATCAAGGCCGTCCTCGAGCGGCGGCTGGCGGAGCGCAACGAGTGGCTGGAGCGCTCGGAAGGTTCGAGCGCCGACCCGGAGGGCCAGATCCTGGCCGTGTTCGACCTGTTCATGGAGTGGGCGCAGACACCGGACTTCCGTGGCGATCCGCTCGTCACGGCGACGTACGAGCTCGGTGGGCAGCTGAACGTCGCGCGAGCCTACGCCCAGCAGCACACGGAGGCGTTCAGGCAGAAGCTGGAGGAGCTGGCGCGCCGTGCCGACCTCGCCGAACCGCGGTCGATCGCCCAGCAGTTGCACCTGCTCGTGCTCGGGGCGTCCGTCGCGGCGCTCATCGACGGGAACGCAGAGGCCGCAGCGCTCGCGAAGAGCGCTGCGGCCTCGTTGATCGTCGGCGCCAAGCTGACCTAGCCGGGGCGGCTCGCTGGTCGCGGCGCCGTGATTGAGCTCAGACGGCTGCGGCTTCCGGCTGGGCGGCCTGGGCGCTGGGCTGGCCGACCACCTGTGCGTTGATGCTGAACTTGACCTCCTCGGAGACCATGAGGCCACCGGCTTCGAGGATCTGGTTCCAGGTGAGCCCCCACTTGGTGCGGTTGATCTTGCCCTTCGCTTCGGTCGCGAGGCGCGGGTTGCCCCACGGGTCGCTGACGGGTCCGGTCACTTCTGCTTCGAACGTGACGGGGTGGGTGGTGCCGCGGATCGTGAGGTCCCCGACGATCTCGAGGTCGTCGCCGTCACGGTTGATGGCGGTCGACTCGAACGTGATGTGCGGGTAGTTGTCCACGTCGTAGAAGTCAGCAGAGCGCAGGTGGGCATCGCGGTCGGGCGAACCCGTCGTGATGCTGGAAGCGTCGATGGTGGACCTGATGGAGGTGGGGACGCCAGCTTCGTCGGTGGTGACGTCGAGGTCGAAGCTGCCGAAGCGACCACGTACCGTCGAGAAGCCGAGGTGGCGGACCGAGAAGTCGACACTGCTGTGGCTCGGGTCAAGGTTCCAGTTCATGAGATCACTCCTGTGTGATGGGGTGCAACGAGCGCTGGCCCGTTGGCTATGAACACCATACTCTGGGGTGCTTGATAAAGTCAAGTACTCATAGAACTAGACTACTGTGCTATACTGCCTGCATGGAAGACTCAGGCTTCTGCCCGGTCCACGAGTCGATCGAACTGCTCCAGGAGAAGTGGGTGTTGCACATCATCCGCTCCCTGTTGGAGGGACCGAGCGGCTTCAACGCCCTGAGCCGGTCGGTCGGAGGCGTGAACACCACGACGCTGGCTCAGAGACTCGAGCAACTCGAACGCTTGCGGATCATCGACAAGGTCATCGAATCGACGATGCCGCCCAAGACGCGCTACGAGCTCACTGACGCAGGGTACGAGCTGCAAGGAGTCATCGACTCCATCGATGCCTGGGCCCGCAAGCACATCGCGCAGCCACTGACGAACGGTGGCCGCATCGAGGTCGACGCAGCCACCGTCTGAGTTGGTTCGAACCATCCGGCCACGAGCCGGGTGAGGACTCTCCTTACTTCTCGACGCGCTCCTTGAGGCCCTTGCCCGTCTTGAACGCGGCGTACTTCTTCTCGGGGATGGTGATCGAGGCGCCGGTACCCGGGTTGACACCCTTGCGAGCGGAACGCTGACGCGTCTCGAAGGTGCCGAAGCCGGTGATCTGGACCTTGCGGCCAGCATCCAGCTCGATGGCGATGATGCCCTCACGGGGCTCCGTCGAGAAGATGGCGTTGACGACCTCTGCGGCCTTCGCCCTCGTGAGTCCGGTCTTCGTTGCGAGCTTGTCGGCGAGTTCGGTTTTGTTCATGTCATCGTTCTATCACGTACGAGGCTCAGAGATGAAGGGTTTTTCACGTTCCAGGCCGATACAGACGGCGTTACTACTCGCCTGACACGTTCCGTGTCCGGCTGAGGGTACGGCCGGCACCGCGACAGCGGAGCTCCTCGGAGTATCACAGGGGGAGAGGAGGATGTCGGCTCGGGACGATGGGAGTGTCCTCGGACGGGATCGGACCGAGTTGGATTCGGCACCTCCTCCTCCCTATCGTCATGCTAGCCACGACCGAGGCGGCTCCATGCGAACTTTCTCCCGACGCCGATAGCCACGGTCTGGACGGCGCTCTCGCCGACATGGCCCTCGTCTGAGCGGCACCGCTGGGGAGTGCCGTTGGCGACGTCAGATGACCTCGCACACGTACTTGTCGGCAGCATCCTGGAGCGCGCTCGGTACCAGGGCGTAGTCTCCCCTGCTCCCGTCGAGCACGCCCGCCTCCTTCAGGTCGCCGAGGATCCTCGTCGCGGTCACGCGGGCGCAGCCGGCCAGCAGCGCGACGTCGTCGTGCGTGAGGCTGAACGGCAGGTGGCGCCACTTCCCCACCGCGGCGTCGGCGAACCGCTGATCGTCGAGGATGTCGCCCGCCGAGTCGACCGACTCACCGAGGCGCTCGGCGAGCCTGGCGAGGATGCGGCAGATGCGCGCGCCCATCGGCAGACCGAGGTCGTCGGCCAGTTCGCGGCTCCTGACGAGTTGCCGCACGAGCCCCGAGGTCAGTTGAGAGCGGCCCTCTCGGCTCGCCAAGGTCGCGCCCAGGTCGATGATCAGCAACCGCGCACCCACCTCGGCCGCCGTGACGGTCTCAGCGTGGAACTCGTCCTCGAGTGCGGCGGTACCGACGATGTCGCCGGCCCCGACGAGATCGACGAGGCGGCTCCGCCCACCGAGAGCGTCCACGCTCACGCGCAGGACGCCCGAGGCAACCAGGTAGGGAGCCGAGGCCTTCTCGCCTTCGCGATAGAGGACACTGCCGCGAGCGACGGTGACCTCGCCCGTGACCTTGAGGGCGGACGCTGGCGCCGCGCGAGACGCGCGGCCGACGACCCTGCCGCGACCCCAGGGATCGCTGCGCATGCTCGTCATGGCTTCAACCTCCCCTGCAGACGCTCGGGCTCCACGCGCACGTCCGCCAGCACGAGCTCACGGGCGGCGTCGACGAGCCCCCAGGTGTTCCACAGCAGGACCCCGACGACCTTCTCACCGGAGAGGTAGTAGACGACCCCTGCCTTCAGACCGTCGTGCCAGTCCTGAACCATGTCGAGCCTGGAGTCGAGGACACCGACGGCCTCGTAGCCGTTGTCGAAGAGGTCGGAGTAGAAGAACGGCAGGTGCGTGTACGGTGTCAGCGCGGACGGTTCCCCGGAGCGCCCTGCGGCGCGGTGGGCGGCGGCGAGCTGACGCCCAGCGTGAGCGCCCATCATCACGGCGTTGTCCTCGTGCTCGATGCGACCAGGCTTCAACGGGCTGGTCCATGGGAACATCGCGACGTCTCCCGCCGCGAACACGTGGTCGACCGGGCGCCTCTCCCCGTCCGGCGCTTCGCGCTGGGTGTGGAGGCTGGTGTCCACGACGACGCCGTCGTCCGTCACCAGTCCCGCGGCTGCCGCGAGGCCGACGTTGGGTGCGGTGCCGATGCCCACCGCGACGAGGTCGACCGTGAGCTCGGTACCGTCGTTCAAGACCACCGTCGCTGTGTCGTCCGTGAGGTCGACGGACGCGACCCCGTTGTCGGGGTACACGAAGACGCCACGGGCACGGTAGTCGGAGGTGATGGCGTCCGCCAACGGCGCCGGGAAGCGCGGCGCGCCGATGGCAGCCTCTGGGAACACCATGTGCACCTCCGCCCCCGTTCGGCTCAGACCGGCCGCCAGCTCAGAACCGATGAAGCCGCCACCGACGACGAGGACCTTCGAACCCGGCGTTGCCAGCCTGGTGGCGACGCGGAAGTCGGCAAGGGTCCTGTAGGCGACCACGGGACCGCCGCTGGGCAGCGACGCGAGCGTGCGAGCGGACGCGCCCGGTACTCGAACGCGATGCTCCTGCCGTCGTCGAGACTGACGGTCCGCGCGTCGACGTCGAGCGCCGTGACCGTCCTGCCGAGGAGAAGCATCGCGTCGGTCTTGTGGGTCCCGAGGTCGGTGCGGTCGACCGTCGAGCCCGTCCACAGCCCCTTCGACAGCGGTGGTCGCTTGTACGGTGCGTCGAGCTCTGCGCTGATGACACCGATGCTCCCCGTCGCGTCGGCGGCGCGGATGGCTTTGGCTGCGGCGTCGGCCGTCATGCCGCCGCCGATGATCAGGTACCGAAAGGTCATGGCTCCCCTGCGACTCTCCAGACAAAGGTACCACCGTTCGGACAGATTTCCAAGTCGTTTATGTCAGAAGTCAGGCACGACCGCCAGGTCGGCGGCACACGCCGCGACCAGCACCTGCGACCCTGCCGGCGCCGACCAACCAAGTGACGTGCCCGAGCCTGCCCGTACCGGGTCTAGGAGCCGGGTCCGCCGATGTAGGACTGCAACTGGTCGATGAGGAACTCCTGCTCGGACATGACGGCCTTGACGACGTCCCCGATCGACACCACCCCGATCTGGTCGCCGTCCTCGAGCACGGGGAGGTGCCGCACCCTGTGCTCCGTCATGAGGTGCATGCAGTCCGTCAGGGTCTGGTCCGGTCCGACGGTGACGAGCTTCTCGGTCATGATCGCCCGTACCTTGAGGTCCTTGGATGCGTGCCCGTGAAGGATGACCTTGCGTGCGTAGTCGCGCTCCGAGAAGATGCCGACGACCGTGCCCGCGTCGACGACGACCAGCGACCCCACGTCCTTGTCGGCCATCTCCTGAAGGGCCTCGAACACCGTCGCGTCAGGGTGTACGGACCAGATCGCGTACCCCTTGTCGTGGAGCAGTTGTCTGACTGTCCGGCGGACGTGCATCGGGCACCGCCCTTCTGTGGTACCGCCATTGTAGGTGAAGGGAGGTCGGTTTCGAGCGTACGTTGAGATGAGAATCACATGAAGGAACGTACGCGAGACCGTTCACTCTGTCGTCACGGCTCTGTAAGAACTGCAGGGCTAGTGTGGGACCACGATGGTCCACCAGCGACCCACCCTACCCTCGGCCCACGAGCCGCCACGCGCGCTGCTCCGGCTGCTCGTCGCGCCCGTGCTGACGCTCACGCTCGTCGCCTGCGCTTCGACGGAGGCGCCACAGGACGCCTCGATCGACGAGGCTCCGCGCATGACCGTGCTCGTCGACGCTCGGTCCGTGCTCGAGGCGATGCTGTCACCGAGCGGCGAGGACTCTGCCACGCTCGCCATCGCTGCACTGCCGACCCCGCTCACCACCACGACCCGCGAGGTCGCCAGCCTCCACGCTCCCGGGGCAACGGACACCATCTCCGCCCTCGCGTTCGGGGACGTGACCATCGAGGTGTACCGACCCGGGATGGGCGCACGGCCGCTCCTGAGCGCGGTTCAACTGGACACGGACGCGCTCGAACTGGCTGGCCTCAGGGTCGGGATGAGCTTCGCTGAGCTCTCTTCGCGCCTCGGTCGACCCGTGAGCGTCTCGGAGGGCACAGCGGCCTTCCGCCTGACGCCACCCGCGACGACCCCGTACGAGTTGAGCGCGACGCTGGACGGTGACGTCGTCACGTCGCTACGGTGGTCGGCCTGACGCTACACTGGTCGTGCGTGAACGCGACCGATCACCGGCGCGGCCAGGTGGTCGCGGATCCCGAAGCCCACCCAGAACTGCCCGTGTACCGACGGGGCCAGACCGTCCCACGAGACTTGCGCACGGCCGAGGAGCTCGAGGCGAACGGCTATCCGGTGCCAGCCGCTGTCGCCGCCTGGTTGATCGTCGGTGACGATGGGACCGGAGCCGGACCCAGCGACGGCATGTCCGCCGACGCCGTCGCCTGTGGCTCACCGACACGGACGCCGCTGTACAGCACAGCCGCGGCACGTCGCGGTCGAGGCGACCATTGGCTCCGGCCGGGCCGCCTCGGTCCCACCGAGCCAGGTCGATCGTCACGACCCGGAGACGCACGCCCAGGCGAGCGCGCGTCTCCCTTCACAGGCCCCGTGCGCGGCGGTCGGGCGCGCAGGGCGTCCGCGTCTGGCGATCCACGCCGGTGGCTGGGCGAGCTGTTCCGTGACGGCTTCGTCATCATCGACACGGAAACCACCGGTTTGAGCGCGAGGGACGAGATCATCGAGCTGGCGGCGGTGTCCTCGAACGGCACCGTCTTGTTCGAGAGCAGGATCTGGCCGCGGAGCGGTGCGGTGCCGCCTGGATCGACGCGCATCCACGGCCTGACCATCGAGGACCTCGACGGCGCGCCGCGGTGGCCGGACGTGCTCGACGACCTCCACCGGGCCGTGGCCGGGCACCGGATCCTCGCCTGGAACGCCCCGTTCGACGAGCGCCTCAGCGTGCAGTCGAGCCGTGCGTGGGGAGTGGCGCACCCTCTCCCCGGCTTCGAATGCGCCATGCGGGCGTACGCGTTCGGACGGGGCGTCGGCTCCGGCTCCTTCAAGCTCGAGCGCGCAGCGTCCGTCGAGGGTGTCCTCGTCGCTGGTCAGGCGCATCGGAGCGCTGACGACGCGAAGCTGACGCTCGCCGTGCTCACCAGCCTCCACAGGCGATCGGGCAGTCCTGCGTGACATGACGCGGAAGATCGTCCACGTCGACATGGACGCGTTCTTCGCGAGCGTCGAGCAACGTGACGATCCCTCCATCGCAGGTCGCCCCGTCGCCGTCGGGGGCACGGGGCCACGGTCCGTCGTAGCGGCGGCCAGTTACGAGGCGCGGGCGTTCGGCGTCCGCTCCGCGCTGCCGATGGCTCGTGCCATGCGCTTGTGCCCGGAACTGATCGTCGTGCCTCCTCGCTTCTCCGTGTACCGCGAGGTCTCGCAGCAGGTGCGCGCCATCTTCCTGCGCTACACCGACCTCGTCGAGCCGCTCTCCCTCGACGAGGCGTTCCTCGACGTGACGGAGCCCAAGATCGGTCCGCCCTCCGCCACCCTTGTCGCGCAGGCCATCCGCGCTGCGATCAAGGAGGAGACGGGTCTGACGGCCTCGGCCGGCGTCGCGGGTGGCAAGTTCCTCGCCAAGGTCGCGTCGGGCATGAACAAGCCAGATGGCATGACGGTCATCACGCCGGACATGGTGTCGGCGTTCCTCGAGGCGCTGCCCATCGAGCGGTTCTTCGGGGTCGGGCCGCGCACGGCCGAGAAGATGCGGGCGTTGGGCATCAGGAACGGCGCTGAGCTCAAGGCTGCCGGGCCCGAGAGGCTGGTGCGCGAGTTCGGCAAGATGGGACGGTTCTTCCACGACATGGCGAACGGCCGCGACGACAGGCCGGTGGTGCCCGACAGGGAGCGCAAGTCGATCAGCTCCGAGACGACCTTCGACGAGGACCTGACCGACGACGGACGGATCGACGAGGTCCTGCGTGCGCTCTGCCAGGACGTCGGCTCACACCTCGCGAGGCACGGGCTGGCGGCGCGCACGGCGACGGTCAAGCTCCGCTACGCCGACTTCCGGACGGTGACGCGCAGCCGCACGGTCGGGTGGGGCGAGGTGCGCGACCGCGACACGTTGCTGGGGCTGGCGCGCTCGCTCACGTTCGAGAGCGACAGGCCGAGGCTGCCCATCAGGCTGCTCGGGGTGACCGCCAGCCATCTCGCCGAAGACGGGGCAGGACGACGGCAGGCTCAGGCGCGTCTCGACTTCGGCTGACGAGCCCCAGCCCCTCGAGGGTCAGCCGGCGGCCGCGCGACCAGGGCCCCGCGCGACACTGGTCGCGCGCGACACCTCTCTCGCGCGAGCACGTCATCGAGCGGGTCAGCGAGCGGCCAGCGCCTTCGCATGAGCGAGCAACCGCTCGTCCGTCAGGTCGAGCCTGAGAGGCGTGACGGACACGTAGCCGTTCTCGACGGCCCAGCGGTCGGTCCCCTCCTCGATCTTCTCGCGCGGCTCCTCCGCGAACCAGTAGTGCTTCCTGCCCATGGGGTCTTCGCCGGGGATGACGAACCCCTCGTACTGGCGCACCGACTGACGCGTCCACATCACGCCGGTCGGCTCGTCCGGGAAGTTGACGTTGAGGAGCAGCGACTCCGGCGTCGCGAGCATGTTCGCGATGACGTCGCGGATGAACGGCGCCAGGCTGGCGTAGTCCGTCATGGAGTCCGAGTACCGCGCACTGAACGCGATGGCCGGTATGCGCAGGAAGGCCGCCTGCTTCGCGGCGGCGACGGTGCCGGAGTGCCAGATGTTGTGGCCCAGGTTGTGGCCGAGGTTGATCCCGGTCAAGACGAGGTCGACCTGGTCCCAGTGATGCGTGCCGAGCGCGACGCAGTCCGCCGGCGTGCCGTCGACCCTGAACGCCTCGATGCCGTCCGAGAGCGCGGTCTTCGTGTAGTGGAGGGGCCGCCGCACCGTGATCGCATGGCTCATGGCCGACTGTTCGACGTCCGGGGCGACCACCCTGATCTGACCGAACTCCTGCGCGACCTTCGCGAGCGCGAGGATCCCGGGGCTGAAGACGCCATCATCGTTGCTTACGAGGATTCTCAAGGCTGTTCTCCCGACCACTGACCATCGGGAACCGCCTGTCTCGCTTCCCAAGGGAGAGTCACGTCATCATATGCCGCGCCTTCAGCGTTCATCACGGTGAACTCATGACCAGCATGCGAAGATGGGTCAGATGTCGGCTCCATCGTCGCCGGCGCCCGGCGGCACCTCTCCTACTCGTTCTCGCCAGCAAGGGTTGCGTTCTGATCTCGCCTCGATGCGAGCGTTCAGAGCCAACCCGATGCGGCGCTACCTGCTGACCATCGCACTGGGTCTGCTCCTGCCCGCGCTCGCGGTCGCCTGGCTGCTCGGCAACTTCGTCACCGTCAGGATCACCGGCCACATCGCGCAGGCGGGCAGCTCCGAGGTCGCGGCCAACATCGCGGCCGTGCTGCGCCAGAGCGGCCTCGGCATGGCCTCTGCCGGCGACGGCGTCGTCGTGCGCGACGGGACCGTCGGCTCGCTCGCTGCCTGGGAGTACTTCACCACCATCGTCGAGCGCAACCCCAACACGGTCGCTGTGAGGATCTACGACGAGGAAGGCATCATCACCTTCGCGGACAACCGCGGGCTCATCGGCATGGAGCCGAGCCGGGACGACGCCCTCACCACGGCGCTGCTCGGCGGCAGGGCGACGCGCGTCGCGACGCCCCAGTTCACGGGCCCCGGGCGCACGTACGCCGTCCTCGTTCCCCTCATCTCCAGCAGCGGCGAGAGCGCGGGCGTCGTCGAGGTCGTGCACGACATCGGCTCGTTGCGCGAGGACATGGCCCTGGCTCGCTGGATGATCACGTTGGGAGTCCTTGGCATCTCGCTCGCCTTCGTCGGGGTGATGCTGGTGTTGACGACGCGCCTGGCGCGCAGTTCGTTCATCGACCCCGTCACCAAGCTGCCGAACAGCAGCTACCTCGAGTCGGCCGCCAGGATCGTCCTCGAACGGAACGCCAGGCTCGGTCGGGGAGCGGCCATCGTGCTGCTCGACATCGACCGGTTCAAGATCGTCAACGACACCCTGGGGCGGACGCAAGGCGACAGGCTCCTCCACGACGTCGCACGGCGCCTGCAGGGCCTCGTGCGCGGCGGCGACTACGTCGCGCGCCTCGGAGGCGACGAGTTCGCACTGCTCTTCTCCGGGGCGGACGAGGCCGCGACGCACGCCGCCGTCGACAGGGTCATCGACGCTGTCTCCCGCCCCTTCAGGGCGGGCGGACACGACCTGAGGCTCGACGCGAGCGTCGGCGTGTCGCTGTTCCCGCGCGACGGCGTCGACCTCCACTCGCTCCTGCAGCGCGCCGAGATCGCCATGTACCGGGCCAAGGAGCTGCGACTCCCCATCAGCTTCTACCGCCACGGCAAGCTGGGGGCGCGGCGCCACAGCCTCTACCTCGAGTCCGACCTGCGCGAAGCGTTGGAGAAGGACCAGCTGGAGCTCGTGTACCAGCCGATCTGCCGGCTCGACACGGGCGAGACCATCGGACTCGAGGCGCTCATGCGCTGGAACCACCCGATCAGGGGCAGGCTCTCCCCCGGTCTGTTCGTTCCCATCGCGGAAGAGATCGGGCTGATCAGGCAGATCGACGCGAAGGCGTTACAGGTGGCGACGGCCGAGCTCGCCCGCTGGGCGGCGGCAGGCTCCAGCGTTCGAGTCAGCGTCAACGTCTCCGCCCAGACCGTCTCCGACCTGCAGCTGCCGGACACGCTCATGGAGATCCTGCGGGAAGCCGGCGCGCCCGCCAACCAACTGGTGCTCGAGGTGACCGAACGCACCGCCCTCGAGGACATCGAGTCGTCGGCGGGCATCTTGCAGCGCATCAGGGACACGGGGGTCCACATCGCGCTCGACGACTTCGGGAAGGGCTACTCGTCGCTGGGGACGCTCGACCGGCTGCCCATCTCGTTCCTCAAGATCGATGCCGGGTTCACGCGCGGCATCGGGTCGATCGCGAAGGACGAGCACCTCATCAAGGCCATCACGCTCTTCACGAAGGGGATCGGCATGCCGTTCGTCGCCGAAGGCATCGAGAACGAGACTCAGCGGGCCTGGCTCATGAAAGAGGGGGTCCGTCTCGGGCAGGGGTACCTGCTCGCACGCCCGACCTCCGCCGACGAGGTCTTCCTGCCCAACGCGTCCTCGACGGCGGAGACGCTGCTGCGCTACGGGCCGAGCGATCAGCCGACCCTGCACTCCCGCAAACCAAACTAACAGGAACTCGCTCATATACTGAGAGGCGTTCGAGGTCGCGGCTAACCGCGAGACGGCCCCGGTCAACCCAAGACATCCGATCGCTGGCCGAGTCACCGGGAGGTGCGTATGTTCTCATCAAGACCCACACCACGTGGAACGACACGGATCAGGTCGCAGGCACGAGTCCTTCTCTCTCTGATGCTCGCGTTCGTGCTCATGGCGGGCGCAGCGGTCGCGCAGTCGCTGCCAGACAACGCCCAGGAGGCGCTCGACCGCGGGGAAGCCCTCATGGCGGAGGCGCTCGACACCTACGACGCCCAGTACCCCGACAGGCCGCTCTGGCGCCAGGCGTTCAACGAGGGTAGGACAGCCATCGAGCTGGCGCCTGGCCACCCGGAGCCACTGCGGTTCCTCGCCGTCGCGTACAGCCGCTCCAACTGGCCGGGTCCGGCCGTCGACGCCTGGCAGGCGTTCGCGAGCACCGGCGGCGTGATGACACAAGAAGACACCGAGCTCTTCACAGCGGCCGGGAACGAGTACGCCTACTTCGCGTACCAGGCTGGCAACAGGCAGCTCGCCGCAGAACGGTACGCGCTGGTCACCCGCCTCGCACCGAACGACGTCGAGGCGTACCGCTGGATCGGCCGGATCATGCTCGAGCTGGAGATGCCGGAGCAAGCGGTCGCGGCCTGGCGCACGGTGCTGGAGCTCGACCCTGGGGCAGAGGGCGCCGACTACTTCCTCGAGCTGGCTCAGGCGCAGTCGCGCTGGGGCGTTCAGCCCGCCAACGACTTCTACGCAGGCATCGCGGCCTACGAAGCGGGCAACATGCAGCAGGCCCGCAACAGCTTCGCCGCGGCCAGCGCCCGCAACGACAGCTACGCGGCAGCGTGGGCATGGCTCGGCCGCGTCAACTTCGAGCAGAGCCTCTACGAGGACGCGCACGCCGCCTACAGCCGAGCGCTCGCCCTCGAACCGGACAACTCGAACTACCAGTGGTTCACGGCCGAGTCACTCCGTTTGAGCACCCCGGCCCCCACCTCCGAGGACGAGGGCGCAGAGGGCTGAACCTACCGAACAAGAGAGAGCGAGTGCGGCCGCCTCGAGAGGGCGGCCGCACTCGCTCTGCCGGCAGCGGCCCCCGAACGGCCCTGCCGTCGCGCCTCCGGGGCGCTTCTCAGCCCTTGCCTTCCAACCAGTTCGGACCGAGCGCGGCGTCGACCTTCAACGGTACGCGCAGCTCGAGCGCGTTGGTCATGACGTCGACCGTCGTTCGCATGGTCTCCTCCGCCCGCGACTTCGGCGTCTCCAGCACCAGTTCGTCGTGCACCTGGATCAGCAGCCGTGCGCCATCCGGGTCGTCCTTGAGCCTGTCGTGAAGCTCGATCATCGCCACCTTGATGAGGTCGGCCGCGCTCCCCTGGATGACGGTGTTGATGGCGAGCCTCTCGCCCAGCTGTCTGAGGCTGCGGTTGCGGGAGCGGATCTCCTCGATCACGCGCCTCCTGCCCAGGATGGTCGTGACGAAGCCAGCGTCCTCCGCCTCGGCGACGCAGGCCCTCAGGAACCTGTCGAGGCCCGTGTAGCGCTCCTTGTACGCGGCGATGAACTTCGCAGCGTCACCTTGTGGGATCCGCAAGGTCCGCGCGAGGCCGAACGCGGTCTGACCGTAGATGATCCCGAAGTTCACCGTCTTCGCGACGCGCCGCTGGTCCGACGTGACGTCCTCGATGGGGACACCGAACACCTGCGCGGCGACGTACGCGTGGATGTCGAGGCCCTCCTTGAACGCCTTCGTGAGCTCCGTGTCGTCCGAGAAGTGCGCCAGCATCCGCAGCTCGACCTGGGAGTAGTCGGCCGTGAGCAGGAGGGTCTGGTCGTCGCGAGCCCTGAAGGCCCGCCTGACCTCGCGACCAGCCTCTGTCCTGATGGGGATGTTCTGGATGTTCGGGTCGCTCGACGACAGCCTGCCCGTTGCTGCGCCCGTCTGGTGGAACGACGCGTGAAGCCGGCCCGTCGTCTCGCTCAGGTACGAGGGCAGCGGTTCGAGGTAGGTGCCGAGCAGCTTGTTGAGCTCCCGGTACTCGAGCAGGATGCGGAGCAGCGGGTGGTCCGTCTCGGCCGCCAGCGTCTCGAGCACCTCTGCGTCGGTCGACCGGCCCGTCTTGGTCGTCTTGACGACACGCATCCCGAGCTTGTCGAAGAGGATCTCGCCGAGCTGCTTCGGCGAGTCGGGGTTGAACGCAGCCCCCGCGGCCTCCATGGCCTCGGTCTTGAGCCGATCGAGGCGCTGCCTCAGGGTGCCCGCGTACGTCTTGAGCATGTCGGCGTCGATGCTGACGCCCTCGCGCTCCATGGCCGCGAGCACGCGCACGAGAGGCATCTCGACGTCCCGGAACAGCTCGCCGAGGCTGCTGCGGCGATCGCGGATGGCGACGACCGACCCGGCGGCGACAGCGTCGCCGGCGCCGACGGCAGCGTCGGAGCGTGGGGGAGCGCCGCCTTCGTCCGGCCCTGCGTGGTCCGCAGCGGAGCCTACTGGTTCTGCATCCATCCCCTTGGCCAGCCGCTCGTACAGCCTCCAGGTGATGTCGGCGTCCTCGGCCGCGTACCCGGCTATCTGCGCGAGGGGCACCTGAAGCATGCTCAACTGGTCCTTGCCCTTGCCGATCAGGTCGCTGATCGGTGTCGTGGTGTAGCCGAGCAGGTCGCGGGCGAGGTCGTCCATGTTGTACGTGCGCCTGCCGGGATTGAGGAGCGACGCCGCGACCATGGTGTCGAAGAGCGGGCCCCTCAGGTCGATGCCGGCTCGTCGGAGCGTGATGATGTCGTACTTGAGGTTCTGGCCGACCTTCATGGTCTTCTCGTTCTCGAGGATCGGCTTCAGCTTGGCGGCGACCATGTCGGGGTCGAGGACCTCGCCGTGCTCGCCCCTCACGGGGATGTACCAGCCCATGCCTGCCTGCCAGCTGAAGACGTACCCGACGATGTCGGCGTCGACGGCACGCAGCGCCGTCGTCTCCGTGTCGATGGCGAACACGTCCTGCGCCGCGAGCTGGGCGACGAAGGCATCGAGGGACGACTCCGTGTTGACGACGCGGTAGTCGGTGACGACGTCGACGCTCGGCACGGCCGGGTCGTGACCGGATCCGAGTTGCTCCGCCGCCTGTCCGGCCGCCGGCTTTGCCGCCGGCTCGGCGAGTGTCACTGCCGGCGCAGCGACCGTGTCGCCCTCTCGCTTGCCGCCGCCCGGCAACTGCTCGAGGAACGTACGGAACCCGAGTTCCTCGAACAGGGGCTTGAGCCGCTCGTGTTGCGGCCTCGGCGTCACGCACAGCTCCAGGTCGAACTCGATGGGCGTCGCCCTGTCGAGGGTCACGAGGCTCCGCGTCAGGGCCATGTTCTGAGCGTGGGCCGCTAAGTTCTCACGCAGCTTGGGCGTCAGGTCGTCGAGGTTCTGCATGACGGCCTCAGCCGAACCGTACTGGGCGATGAGCTTCGCAGCCGTCTTCGTGCCGACGCCCTTCGCGCCCGGGATGTTGTCGATCGTGTCGCCGGTCAGTGTCTGGATCTCGACGGCCTGCGCAGGGGTGTAGCCCTTGCTCTCCAGCAGCCCGGCGACGTCGAGCAGCTCGTTGCTGGACGGGTCCCAGAGCTTGACCTTGTCGCTGAGGATCTGGTGGAGGTCCTTGTCCTTGCTGCCGACACGGACCTCGACGTCCTGTCCCTTGAGGCGCTCCGAGATCGTGGCGATGACGTCGTCCGCCTCGTACCCCTCGAGCTCGAAGACGGGCAGCTCGAGGGCCTCGATGACCTGCCTGATGCGCTCGTACTGGACGTGGAGGTCCTCCGGCGACCTGTCGCGGTTGGCCTTGTACTCGGGGAACCACCCCTTGCGCAGCGTCGTCGAGTCAGAGACGTCGAAGGCGACGGCCAGGTAGTCCGGCTTGATGTTCTTGAGCAGGTTGAGCAGCAGCTGCGTGAAGACGTAGACCGCCTTGACCGGCTCGCCGGTCGGCGACGT
>ERZ795041.407-NODE-407-length-16432-cov-5.592233_pt1 | contig 16432 bp, 16 predicted proteins | sample MGYA00375125_ERZ795041 | MGnify/ENA primary metagenome ERZ795041 (study PRJEB30170, sample SAMN03074214) | activated sludge metagenome | biome: Common Effluent Treatment Plant; feature: Wastewater; material: Activated sludge; isolation source: activated biomass in...
CGGGGCTCGGACGGAAACAGCCGCGGTCCGCGGAAGGCTTCGTCGACGTACTCGGCGATCGCGGACGACTCGGACAGCGCGAATCCCGCGTGGACCAGGGTCGGCACCCTGCCGGTCAGCGACAGCGTGGCATAGGCCGGCGCGCGCTGCTCGCCGGCGGCGAGATCGACGGTCTCGATGCCGAACGGCAGCGACTTCTCCGCCAGCGCGACGAAGGCCGACATCGCGTAGGGGCTGAGGAAACGGGCATCCACGTAGAGCAGCAGATCGGCATCGGGCACGGCAATCTCCTCGCAATTCGGACATGGCGGACGGCGCGGGCATGGCGACGAACACGCGCCCGGCGGCCCAGCAGGCGCCGTCGCTTCTTCAGCCTACTCGATGAAGACGCTCCGCGCCCGGCGTCGGAATGAGCCTTGGACACTCTCGCCTCGCGTCCCGTTCAGGAACGTCGAGCGCGTCCGATCGCGCACCGGTGCGGCCTCCGAAGGGTCCGATCCTAGCGCCCCGCCGGCCGGTCAACACGTCATATGCATTTGGACACAGATCATAAAAACGAAAGATGGGATAATTAAGATCATTACTGCTGCGCGACCGAGCACGAACCGCCCCACCGGGCGGCCCCGACCGTGAGAGTCGGGCCGGCGCGTCGTCGCACCCCGTGATCGAGGAGGGTCACCCCATGCAACTGAAAGCCCACACGCGCCGATTCGTCGGCTGGTTCGCCAACATCCGCCGCCCGGCCAGCGGCGCCGGCAAGAGCGACAGCCAGACCTGTTCCCGCTGCGCCGAGTACGACTGGCTCACCCGGCGCTGCCGCACCTTCGGCACCACGCGCCCGGGTGCGAGCTGCAAGTTCTGGGAGTACGCTTCCTGATCGCCTGCCGACCGGGCTGGCCGGCGGACAAGCGCCGGCGCGCCGGCGAGGACCGGATCGCCCAACGGCGCCGGCGGGCCGCAAAACGAAAAATGCCGTCCGGCGCGAACCGGACGGCATTCACTTTATTGCCGGGCGCGACCCTGGGGCCGCGCCGAGTGCCGATCAGGCGACCTTCTTGGTGCTGCGAACGGCCTTCTCGGTCGCCTCGGTGGCGGCCTCGATATTGGTCTGGGCGATCTCGGACGCCTGCTTGGCGACCTTGCTGACATTCTCGTAGGCGCTGTTGGCGGCGGCCAGCGCCGACTTCATCGCGGCGACGGCGAAGTCCGACCCGGCCGGGGCCGACTGGGCGGCCTTGTCGAGCATCTCGTGGAGCTGCTTGTTGAACTCGGCGATCTGGGCTTCGAACACCTTGGCGACTTCTTCCTGGCCCTGCGCGGCAATCTCGAACGCGCTGCGGGTGTATTCGGTGGCCTTGCCGACCAGGGGCTGCGTGAGGCCGGCTTGCAGCTTGATCATTTCCTGCACGTCCTTGGCTTCGAGCAGGGTCCTGGCATTGGCCACGGTCTCGTCGAGCAGGGCACGCGAGGTGCTCAGATTCAGCGCGGCCAGACGCTCGCTGCTGCCGAAGGCGGCGTTGGCAAGGGAGAGCACGAAGTCTGCACCGGCCTTGCTGGCGGCGGCGAAGGTTTGGTTTGCGTCGGTCATGAAAAACCCCTGAGACAAGTCGGTTGGCGTGCGTCGGTGGAACTATGCATTTCGGTTGCTGCCTTGCAACAACTAAAAGTATAGACGGCGATTTCGAATTTGCAAAAATCAGATGATGAATAACGATGAACGCCCGTTTCCTGATGTTTCAGGAATGTTGCAGCGCGCCAGAAAACGCCCCAAACGACCTGCGGCGGAGCGCCCCGCGAGGGCGTTCCCGACACGCACCCCGACAACGATCGCTGGCCGATTCCGCCAGATTGGTGTTTCATTGCGAGCGATCGACATGGTCGATGGCGGGGCGTCGAACGCGAGCCCGAGCGGCCCGATCGCCTGCTCCGCGCGCGAGCATCGCACGCTCATTACCGGGGACATCCCTTGCCCAAGCACCCGCTCCACCGGCTCGCCGCCGCCCTGTTCGCCGCCATCCTGTGCGCCGCCCCCGCGGCGGCCGCTCCCCCCTCACAATGGCAAGGGGCGGCTTTCGCCGGCGATCGCACCACGCTCGAGGCGCTCGCCGCCGCCGGCGGCCGGGTGGTGCGCGTCTATCACCACGACACCGACGCCTGGGTGCTCGACGAGGCCGCCCGCCTCGGCCTGAAGGTGGTGATGGGACTGTGGGTCGCGCATCCACGCCACGGCTTCCGGCTCAACGATGCCGCGGCGGTGGCGGCGCAGGAGCGTGAGATCCGCGCTTTCGTCGAGCGCTACCGCGCTCACCCCGCCCTGCTCGCCTGGGGCGTGGGCAACGAGGTCGAGATCGGCGAGCGCGATCCGCTGCCGATGTGGCGCGAGATCGACCGCCTCGCCGCCATCGTCAAGCGACTCGACCCCGCGCATCCGACCCTGATGTCGGTGGCCGACACCGGCGACGCGCAGTTGCGTGCGCTCGCGGACTGCTGCGCCAGCGTGGACCTGCTCGGCATCAATCTCTACGGCGGCGCGGTGTTCGCCCTGCCCGGGCGTCTGCGCGCCGCCGGGATCACCAAGCCGGTGGTGGTCACCGAGTTCGGGCCGCTCGGACAATGGCAGGCCGGACGCAAGCCCTGGGGCGCGCCGGTCGAGCCCACCAGCACCGAGAAGGCCGCCTTCTACCGCGAGGCGCTCGCCTTCCTCGCCCGCCAGCCGCAGGTGGCAGGCAGCTTCCCCTTCCTGTGGGGCGCCAAGCAGGAACAGACCGAGACCTGGCACGGCCTGCTGCTGGCCGATGGCAGCCTCACCGCGATGGCCGACGCCCTGAGCGAAGCCTGGGGCCGCGAGGTGCGCGAGCCCGCCCCGCGCATCCGCGGCATCGGCATCGCCGCCGACGCCTTCGCGCCCGGGCAGGAGATCTCGGCCGGGGTCGATGCGCTCTCCTTCGACGGTTCGCCGCTGCGCACCGAATGGAAGGTGGTGGCCGAGTCGGCCGGCCGCGCCCCGCACGAAGACTTCGAGCCGCCGCCGGCGCGCATCCCGGTGCGCATGCTGCACGCCGACGCCGCCACCGTTCGCTTCCTCGCGCCGGAACGGCCGGGCGCCTACCGGCTGTTCATGACGCTGCGCGACCGCAAGGGCAAGGCGGCGACCGCCAACCTGCCCTTCCTGGTGCGCTGAGCGAATGCCGCCCGCGGCGAGACCCGCCCGCTACAATGGGGCCCGACCGTCGCCACCGGAGTCGACCATGCCCATTCCCGCCATTGCGCTCGCCCGTTCCGTGTCGCGCCTCCTGCTCCTGGCGCTCGCGCTGCTGTCGATCGCGGCGCTCGGCGGCTGCGCCTCGCTGCCCGATCGCGACCCGCCGCGAATCGACGTCGTCGGCATCGAACCGCTGCGGGGCGAAGGCCTGGAACTGCGCTTCGCGGTGAAGCTGAGGGTGCAGAATCCGAACGACAGCGCGATCGCGTATGACGGCGTCGCCGTCGAGCTGGATGTGAACGAGCGCCGCTTCGCGAGCGGCGTCAGCGACCAGCGCGGCAGCGTGCCGCGCTTCGGCGAGACCGTGCTCACCGTGCCGGTCAGCGTGTCGGCGCTGACCGCGGTGCGCCAGGCGCTCGGGCTCGCCGAGAACGCCGACCTGGAAGACCTCCCCTACGTGCTGCGCGGCAAGCTCGCCGGCGGCCTGTTCGGCACCGTGCGCTTCAGCGACGCGGGCCGGCTGAACCTCGCGGCCCCGCGCAGCGGCAAGCGCTGAACCGGCTTCAGTCGTTGCCCTGCGCCGCCTCGCGCTGCGCCTTCTCCGCCCACAGCGCGCGCGCGAAGACCTTCCACACGATGCCCCCATGGCTCTCGTAGCCCAGGTCGGCAGCGGTCTCCTCCATCGTCCGCAGCATCAACGCGACGAGGCCGAAGAGCTCAAGCTTCGCCCGCGCGCGGTAGTCGGCGGGGTCGGCGGCGAGCGCCGCATGCGCCTCGCCGCCGGCGAGCGCCTCGCGCGCCAGGGCGCGCACCTGGGCGTCGTTCCCCCAGTCGATGCCGAGCACCACCCCCCTGCGCTCGATCTCCAGCTCGATCTCGCCGAGTGTGCGTTGGTGATCCTCGAATCCGCTCATGGTCTGCCCGCCGCTCCCCGCGGACCGCAAGCGGCGCCGCACAGCAAAACGCCAACCCTGCTGGGTTGGCGAGTGTGCTTGAATCCAGTGGTGCCGGTGATAGGAGTCGAACCTACGACCTTCGCATTACGAATGCGCTGCTCTACCAACTGAGCTACACCGGCGAAGAGCGCGGAATATACCGCAGGGCGCGGATGGCATCAAGCCGTTTGCAGCCGACCCAGGGCGGCGCATCGTGCCGGCGCCGGGCAGGCCCGAATCGCTCGGGGCGACGTCCGGTCGTCGCGGCCAGGAACCGTTGACAAGCGCGAAATACCCGTTTCAGGCGCACCCCTCTTCTGTTTCATATAAGTCTTGATTAGAATCGCGCCGTTTCGGGGGCAGGAGACATTCCGAACGACAAGACGCGGCGCCGCGGGGACGTCCTCCCCGCGGCCGATCGCGCAGCCTGGCGACAGGCCGCACCCGCCCACCTCCTCTGCGCCCAGCCCACATGTCACTTGCCGAGATCGCGCTCATCGCCATTGCCGCCTTCGCTGCCGGAGCGGCGAATTCGGTAGCCGGCGGCGGCACCTTCTTCTCCTTTCCCGCCCTGCTCGCGATCGGCGTGCCGCCAGTGGTGGCCAACGCCAGCAACTCGGTCTCGCTGTGGCCGGGCAGCCTGGCCGGCGCCTGGGCCTTCCGCCGCGAACTGAGGCGCTTCGCCAGGAGCCTGCCGATGCTCTCGGTGGTGGCCTTCATCGGCGGCATCGCGGGCGGCCTGCTGCTGCTGGCGACCTCGAACGAAGCCTTCGCCCGCCTGATCCCCTGGCTGCTGCTGGTGGCGACCGTGCTGTTCGCCTTCAGCAGCCAGATCTCGGCCCTCGTCAAGCGCTGGAAGCCGGCGCCCGCCGGCGCCGACGAGCGCCACATCGGTCCGGGCGGCTACGTGTGCCAGCTCGTGGTGTCGATCTATGGCGGCTTCTTCGGCGCCGGCATGGGCATCCTGATGATCGCCGCGCTGGCGATCCAGGGCTTCAAGGACGTGCATGAGATCAACGCGCTCAAGAACTGGCTGTCGGCGGTGATCTACAGCGTGGCGGTGGCGACCTTCGCCATCGCCGGCGCGGTGTCCTGGCCGCACACCCTGGTGATGCTGGCGACCGCCACCTTCGGCGGCTACTGGGGGGCAACGATGGCGCGGCGGCTGCCGGCGGTGTGGCTGCGCCGCATCATCATCGCGGTGGGCGGCCTGCTGACGCTGTACTACTTCGGCAAGACCGCCTGAGGGGCCGGCCGCGGTGCTCGCCGGCCTTTCCGCCGCGTTCGGCGCCGGCCTGCTGTGGGGGCTGGTGTTCGTCACCCCGCTCATCCTGGGCGACTACCCCGGCTTCGCGCTCGCGATCGGCCGCTATCTCGCCTTCGGCCTGCTCGCGCTCGGCCTCGCCTGGTTCGACCGCCGCACGCTGGCGCAGCTCTCCCGCGCCGACTGGCTCGAGGCGCTCAAGCTGGCGCTGGTGGGCAACCTCCTCTACTACGCCAGCCTGGCGAGCGCGATCCAGCTCGCCGGCGGGCCGATGCCGACCCTGATCATCGGCACCCTGCCGGTGGTGATCGCGGTGTGCGCCAACCTGATCGAGCGCCGCCGCGCCGCCAGCACCGACGCCGTGCCCTGGCGCCGGCTCGCGCTGCCGCTGGCGGTGATCCTCGCCGGGCTGCTCACCGTGCACGGCGACGCCCGCGCCACCGGCGACCGCGCCGACTACCTGCTCGGCATCGGCCTCGCGCTGTGCGCGCTCGCCTGCTGGACCTGGTATCCGATCCGCAACAGCCGCTGGCTGCGCGCACGCGGTGCCGGGCTGTCGCGCGCATGGGCGACCGCGCAGGGGCTGGCGACGCTGCCGGTGGCGATCGTCGCCGGCATCGGCTACTGGCTGTGGGACACCCGGCTCGCGCCCGGCGGAGCGGGCTTCGCCTGGCCGCTCGGGCCGCGCCCCGAGGCCTTCGTCGGCATGTGCATCCTGCTCGGGCTGGCGGCCTCCTGGCTCGGCACCCTGCTGTGGAACCGCGCCAGCCACCTGCTGCCGGCGGCGCTGGTGGGCCAGCTGATCGTGTTCGAGACCCTCTCCGCCCTGCTCTACGCCTTCCTGTGGTACCGGCGCTGGCCGACGCCGGCGGAGGCGGTCGGCATCGCGCTGCTCACCGGCGGCGTGCTGCTCGGGGTGCGGGTGTTCCGGCGGTAGACAGGACAGCGCCCGCGGCCTATTATTGCGCACTGCAGCAAATCCCTTTCGCCCATGGAAACCTTCACCCAGCTGATCCTGCTCGCCGGCCGATCGGCGATCGAGCTCTGCCTGTTCATCCTGCTGCCGGTCATGGTGGTGATGCTGTCCCTGATGCGCATTCTCGAGGCGCGCGGCGTGCTGGACTGGGTCGTCGAGCGCATCGCGCCGCTGCTGCGCCCGGTCGGCCTCACCGGGCTGGGCGTGTTCGCCGCGCTGCAGATCAACTTCGTGAGCTTCGCCGCACCGGTGGCGACGCTGACGATGATGGAGCGGCGCGGCGCCTCGGACCGCCATCTCGCCGCGACGCTGGCGATGGTGATGGCGATGGCGCAGGCCAACGCGACCTTTCCGATGACCGCGCTGGGTCTGCAGTTCGGCTTCACCCTCGCGCTGTCGCTGATCGGCGGCCTGATTGCCGCGGCGGTCACCTACCACGGCTTCGGCCGCACGCTGTCGAGCGCCGAGGGCGCGCTCGACGAGCACCTGCCGCACGCGGTCGCCGACAGCGCCAAGAGCACCCTGGCGGTGATCAACCGCGCCGGCACCGAGGCCTTCAACATCTCGGTCGGCGCGATCCCGATGATCGTGCTCGCGCTGACCGGGGTGATGGCGCTGCGCGAGCTGGGCGCGATCGACGTGCTCTCCACCCTGCTCTCGCCGCTGCTGTCGCTGCTCGGGATCGACCCGGCGCTGATCCCGCTCACCCTCACCAAGTACATCGCCGGCGGCACCGCGATGGTCGGCGTGATGGACGAGATGCTCAAGAGCGGCCTGACCTCGGTGGCCACGCTCAACGCCTCGGCCGGCTTCCTCACCCACCCGCTCGACGTCGGCGGCCTGGCGATCCTGATCTCGGCCGGACCGCGCGTGGCCCAGGTCTGGAAGCCCGCCACCCTCGGCGCGCTGGTCGGCATCGCCGCCCGCACCCTCGGCCACGCCATCGGCGCCTGAACATCCGGCCCGGCCGCGGCGGCACCAGTCCCGCCGCGGCTTTGATCCGCCGCGCGCGGCCGTATAAGCTCTCGCAGCCGGCCGCACCCCGCACCGCCCCACTTCCCGCCCCACGTCCCGCCCGACTCGAGAGGCCCGTCATGATCCTCGCACTGACCGTGTTGCTGCTGTTCCAACTTGCCGGCGAAGTCCTCGTCCGCGCCATCGGCCTGCCGGTGCCCGGCCCGGTGATCGGCATGGGCCTGTTCTTCCTCTTCCTGCTGCTGCGCGGCGGACCGAGCGAAGCGATGCGCAAGACCGCCGGCGGCCTGCTGCAGCACCTGTCGCTGCTGTTCATCCCCGCCGGCACCGGCATCGTGCTGTACGGCGAGCTGCTCGCGCGCGAGTGGCTGCCGCTGACCGCGGCACTGGTCGGCAGCACCTTCCTCGCCATCGCGGTCACCGCGCTGGTGCTGAACGCGCTGCTGCGCCGGCGCGCGGCGCACGGGGACACGCCGCAATGACCCCGCGCCTGACCGAGATCTGGGTCTATCTCGCCGCCTCGCCACTGCTCGGCCTGAGCCTGACCCTGCTCGCCTACCAGGCGGCGCAGTGGCTCTACGAGCGCGCCGGCTTCCACCCGCTGGCGAACCCGGTGATGTTGTCGGTGGCCATGCTGGTGACCGTGCTGCTCGTGAGCGACATGCCTTACGAGCACTATTTCGACGGCGCCCAGTTCGTCCACTTCCTGCTCGGCCCGGCCACCGTGGCGCTCGCCGTGCCCTTGTACGCACAATGGCCGCGCCTGAAGGCGATGGCAGGCCCGCTGACGATCGCGCTCCTGATCGGCTCGCTCACCGCCGCGCTGTCGGCCTACGGCATCGGCGCGGTGCTCGGCGCCAGCAACGCCTCGCTGATGTCGCTCGCGCCCAAGAGCGTGACGATGCCGATCGCGATGGCGGTGGCCGAGCCGCTGGGCGGCATTCCGGCCCTGGCCGCCGCGCTGGTGATGGTGACCGGCGTGCTCGGCGCGGTGGGCACCCGCTACCTCTGCCGCTGGCTGCGCATCCGCGACCACGCGGTGCGCGGCTTCGCGATCGGGCTGGCCTCGCACGGCATCGGCACCGCACGCGCCTTCCAGGTCAGCGAGCAGGCGGGCGCCTTCGCCGCGCTCGCGATGGGCCTGAACGGACTGCTCACCGCGCTGTCATTGCCCTGGATCCTGCCCTGGGCGGAGCGCCTGTTCGGTCGCTGAGCCCGCCCGGCCCCTCCCCTTTTCCAGGAACAGCCCGTGCCCACCGCCTTCACCCTGAGCGCCCTCCACCGCTGGATCGACCGCAACTTCCTCGAGCTCGGCCGCGAGATGCGGCTGTCCTACCTGCCGCCGCTCATGGTGTATTGCGCGGCGGGGGTGTCGGGCCTCACCGGCATCGTCGGCACCTTCTTCGTCAAGGACTACCTCGGGCTGTCGGCGGCCTTCCTCGCCGCGCTCGGCTTCTGGGCCGGCATCCCGTGGGCGCTGAAGATGCCGATCGGCCACCTGGTGGACCTCTTGTGGCGGCACAAGGCGGGCCTGGTCTACCTCGGCGCCGGCCTGATCGCCGCCAGCCTGATGATCATGATCTTCCTCATCGGCGAACCCGAGACGATGCGGGCGATGATGCCGGTCGAGGCCTGGTTCGTGCTCGCCACCCTGCTCGCGCCGGTGGGCTACGTGATGCAGGACGCGGTGGCCGACGCGATGACGGTGGAGGCGGTGCCACGCGTCGACGAGGCGGGCGCGGCCTACCCGGCCGAGACCGTGCGCCTGATGCACACCACCATGCAGATGCTGGGCCGGGTGGCGATCATCGGCGGCACGGTGCTGGTGTCGCTCGCCAACGTCGCAATGTTCAGCGGCGCGGAAAGCCTGTCGGAGCCGGAGAAGGTCGCGATCTACGTCCGCATCTACGAGCTCGCCCTGCTCATCCCGCTGCTGTCGGTGAGCGGGGTGCTGCTCGCCGGCTGGCTCAAGCGGCGCGAGGCGCGGCGGCTGCGCGCCCTTGGCCGCAGTCGCGCGGAGATCGACCGGCTGGTGCACGCGCCGGCCGAAACCACCGCGCCCAACTGGTGGATCCTCGGCGGCAGCGCGGCGTTCGTCGCGATCACGCTGACCGTCGGCCTGTCGGGCCTGGAATTCGGCCAGGAGCTGATCTTCGTCAGCTCCTTCACGATCATCGCCTTCATGATCCGCAAGCTGCTGCGCGAGCTCTCGCCCGAGGCCGCGCGCACCCTGCTCGGCACCGTGGTCGTGATCTTCGTGTTCCGCGCGATGCCGGGCGCGGGCGCCGGGGCGAGCTGGTGGATGATCGACGAACTCGGCTTCGACCAGAGCTTCCTGTCCCGCCTCGACCTGATCACCAGCACCCTGACCCTGGCCGGCCTGTTCCTGTTCCGCCGCTTCATGGCGGAGAAGTCGATCGCCCACATCGTGATCTTCCTCACCCTCGCCAGCGCCCTGCTGTCGGCGCCAATCATCGGCATGTTCCACGGCCTGCACGAATGGACCGCGGCGCACACCGGCGGCGTGGTGGACGCGCGCTTCATCGCCATCGCCAACACTGCGCTCGAGTCCCCGCTCGGCCAGGTGTCGATGGTGCCGATGCTGGCGTGGATCGCGAACTCGGCGCCGCCCCACCTGAAGGCGACCTTCTTCGCGGTGATGGCCTCGTTCACCAACCTCGCGCTGTCGGCCTCCCAGCTCGGCACCAAGTACCTCAACCAGGTATTCACCGTCACCCGCGAGGTGAGGGACGCCACCACCGGTGCGGTCAGCGTGCCCGCCGACTACGGCGAGCTCGGCCTGCTGCTGCTGAGCGTGACCCTGCTCGGCCTGCTGCTGCCGCTGGCGGCGGTCGGACTCACCCGCCTCGCCGGCCTGCGCAGCGCCTGAGACGCCCGGTGATCGCCCCGGGGCAACGGCCGCCGCCGGCGCTGTAGGAGCGCACCCCTGTGCGCGATGACGGCGGTGGTGCGGGCAATGACGGCCGTTATCGCCCTGGGGGCAGGGCTCCTACACGGGAGGCGCCCGCCGCAGGCGCTGTAGGAGCGCACCCCTGTGCGCGATGACGGCGGTGGTGCGGGGGATGACGGCTGTTATCGCCCTGGGGGCAGGGCTCCTACACGGCCTCTCGTACAGGGCCTCTGACGCATCCGGCATGGCGGGTTGACCTGGCGCATTGCCTTCGTACGACGGGAGGCGGAAACTTGCCGCATCCGCCTTCCAAAGGGAGATGCACGATGACCCCCAGCTCGGTACACGACATCCGTAACCTAGTCCTCCTCGGCCACGCGAACGCGGGCAAGACCAGCCTGCTCGAAGCCCTGCTCGCGGCGGCCGGGGAGATTCCCGTCGCAGGCAGCATCGAGCGCGGCGACACGGTGGCCGACAGCGACCCGCAGGAGAAGGCGCTCGGCTACACGCTGCGCACCGCGCTCGTGCATCTCGAATGGGCCGGCCACTGGATCAACCTGCTCGACACCCCGGGGCTGCCGGACCTCGCCGGGCGCGCCCTGCTCGCCCTCCCCGCGGCGGACACCGCGGCGATCGTGGTCAACGCCGCCACCGGCATCGAGAGCGGCACGCGCCGCATGATGGCCGCCGCCCAGGACAAGTGCCGGATGATCATCGTCAACCGGATCGACGCGAGCGGCGTCGACTTCGCCGGCCTGATGGCCTCGATCACCGCCGAGTTCGGTCGCGAATGCCTGCCGATCAACCTGCCGAGCCCCGACGGCGGCAAGGTGGTGGATTGCTTCTTCGCCCCCGACGAAAGCGCGGCCACCGCCTTCTCCAGCGTGCACGAGGCGCACGATGCGATCGTCGACCAGATCGTCGAGCTCGACGAGGCGCTGATGTCGAAGTACCTCGAGCAGGGCGAGTCGCTCGACCCCGACCAATTGCACGCGCCCTTCGAGCAGGCCTTGCGCGAAGGCCATCTGGTGCCGGTCTGCTTCGTCTCCGCGCGCACCAGCGCCGGCACCCGCGAGCTGCTCGACATTCTCGGCAAGCTCGCCCCCGACCCCACCGAGAGCAACCCGCCGCAGTTCCTCAAGGGCGAAGGCGCCGCCGCCGAAGCGGTCAATGTCGAGCCCGACGCCGCGCGCCATGTGGTCGCCCACGTCTTCCAGGTGATCGGCGACCCCTACCGCGGCAAGATCGGCATGTTCCGGGTTCATCAGGGCACGGTCACGCCCAACTCGCAGCTCTACGTCGGCGACGGCCGCAAGCCCTTCAAGGTCGCCCACCTGCTGCGCATGCAGGGCCGCAACGCGGTGGAGGCGAGCTCGGCGGTGCCGGGCGACATCTGCGCGGTGGCGCGCGTCGAGGAGATCCATCGCGACGCGGTGCTGCACGACTCCCACGACGAGGACCACTTCCACCTCAAGTCGCCGAGCTACCCGCAGCCGGTCTTCGGTCTGGCGCTGATCACCCGGAAGCCCGCCGACGAATCCAAGCTGTCCGAAGCGCTCGCCCGCCTGACCGAGGAGGATCCCTGCCTCGAGGTGAGCTTCGACCCGGGCAAGCGCCGCACCGTGGTGCGCGGGCTCGGCGAGCAGCACCTCAAGATCGTGCTCGACGAGCTCGAGACGCGCTGGAACCTGCAGGTGGACACCGCCACCCCGACCATCCCCTATCGCGAGACGATTTCGATCGTCGCCGAGGCGCGCTACCGGCACAAGAAGCAGAGCGGCGGCGCCGGCCAGTTCGGCGAAGTGGCGCTGCGCGTCGAGCCGCTCGAACGCGGCGCCGGCGTCGAGCTGGGCGACGAGGTCAAGGGCGGGGTGATCCCGACCAACTTCATGCCGGCGGTGGAAAAGGGCGTGCGCCAGGCGCTCGCCGAGGGCGCGCTCGCCGGCTTCCCGATCCACGACCTGCGGGTGGTGATCACCGACGGCAAGCATCACGCGGTGGATTCCAACGAGATCTCCTTCGTCACCGCCGCGCGCCATGCGCTGCTCGAAGCGGTGCGCGCGGCACGGCCGCTGGTGCTCGAGCCGATGGTGGATCTGCAGGTGAAGGTCGCCGAGCAGCTGTTCGGCGAGGTCAGCGGCGAGATCGCCGGCCGCCGTGGCCGGCTCACCGGCACCGACAGTCCGGCGCCGGGCTGGATGCTGATCTCGGCGCGCGTGCCGCTGTCGGCGCTGGAAGGCTTCGAGAGCCGGCTGAAGGCGATCTGCGCCGGCGAGAGCGAGTTCGTGCTCGAGGCCGCAGGCCACGAGCCGGCGCCGCATGAGGTACAGAGCCAGCTGGCGCGCGTCTTCGCCGAGCAGGGCAACGCGCATGGCGGGCAGTAGGACGCAGGGGCGCCGCCGGCACGTGCCGGCGGCGCCGGCTTCCGCGCAGCGGAGCGGCCCGCGATGACGCTGAGCCGGCGCCAGCGCGCCTACTGGCGCGCGAACCTGATCCTCACCGCCAGCCTGCTGGCGGTGTGGTTCGTGGTGCCCTTCGTCGCGGGCTTGTACGCGGCCGAACTCAACCGCCTGAGCTTCCTCGGGTTTCCGCTCGGTTTCTACGTCTTCGCGCAGGGCGCGATCCTGGTGTTTCTCGCGATCGTCGCCATCTACGTCTTCGTCATGAACCGTCTCGACCGCCGCTACGGTTCGCGCGAACGCGGCTGAGCGCCGCGCGCACGCCGGTACGGTCTCACTTCCCGGCGGCGCCGGCGGACTCCTCCGTCTTGCGCTTGCGGCCCCACCCCGTCGGGTGGGCGTGACGCGAGACGATGAAGTCGGCGATGAACTTGCACCAGATCGTGCTGCCGGCGATCGCGCTCCAGCTCTCGTAGCCGAGCGCACCGGCGAGCACGCCGAGGATCACGAACAGGATCACCCCGCCGCCGATGAGGTTGACCGCGGCGGTGAAGGGCGCGAATTTCGCGGGATTGGCCGGCGGCACGCCGCGCTTGAGCCCCACCTCGGAGAAGTCGTGCCGCACGACGATGCGCCACGCGCGGCGCAACCAGAAGAAGGAAATCGGGAACAGGGCCAGGAACAGGATCCAGGTCAGGGCAACGCCCACATCGAAGGTCATACGCTACTCCGCTTCGGAGGCGACGGCCGGGTGGCCGTCGATCCCAGGGTGCCACAAGGTGAAAAAACCCGCCATTGCCGCCGGCGGGGTTCTCGTTGCGCCCCCGCCCCCGGACCCGGCGACCGGCACCGGGGGCCTGTTGCTGCGGTGGGTCTCAGTGAGCCCCGTCGACCGCTTTCGCACCGCGCGGGATGCGCACGCTCTCGACCAGGTGCTGGATGTGCTCGGGCGGCTCCTTCGTCACCTTGTCGACCACGTAGGCGACGGCGAAGTTGACCAGGGCGCCGATCGCGCCGAAGGCTTCCGGCGTGATGCCGAAGAAGCTGTTCGGACCGCCGATCAGATCGACGAACTCGGTGCCCTTGATGAAGAAGATGCCCTTGTGCGCGAACACGTAGAACAGGGTCACGAACAGGCCGGAGAGCATGCCCGCCATCGCGCCTTCCTTGTTCATCTTCTTGGAGAAGATGCCCATCATGATCGCCGGGAACAGCGAGCTCGCGGCGATGCCGAAGGCGAGCGCGACGGTACCGGCGGCGAAGCCCGGCGGATTGAGGCCGAGATAGCCGGCGAGGATGATCGCTCCCACCATCGAAAGCTTGCCCGCCATCAGCTCGCCCTTCTCCGAGATGTCCGGCTTGATCACGTTCTTGATCAGGTCGTGCGACACCGCGGCGGAGATCGCCAGCAGCAGGCCGGCCGCGGTCGACAGCGCAGCAGCCACGCCACCCGCGGCGACCAGCGCGATCACCCAGTTGGGCAGCAACGCGATCTCGGGGTTGGCCATCACCATGATGTCGGCGTTGACCGTCAGCTCGTTGCCCTTCCAGCCGGCCTGCTCGGCCTTGGCCGCGGCGTCGGCGTTCTTGGTGGCGTCGTTGTAGTACTGGATGCGGCCGTCGCCGTTCTTGTCCTCCCACTTCAGCAGGCCGGTCTTCTCCCAGCGCGCCATCCAGGCCGGGCGCTCTTCGTACACCAGGCTGCTCTCGGGGGCGTGCAGGTCGCCGCCGGTGGCCACCGCGGTGTTGACCGTCTGGTGCAGGTTGTACTTGGCCATCGCCGCAACCGCCGGCGCGGTGGTGTACAGGATGGCGATGAACATCAGCGCCCAGCCCGCCGAGTACCGCGCGTCCGACACCTTCGGCACGGTGAAGAAGCGGATGATGACGTGCGGCAGGCCCGCGGTACCGATCATCAGCGACACGGTATACACGAACATGTTCAGCCGGCTGCCCGGCAGCGAGGTGGTGTATTCGGCGAAGCCGAGATCGACCACGATCTGGTTCAGGCGCTCGAGCAGGGTGGTGTCGGTGCCGACCAGGGTGCCGCCGAGGCCGAGCTGCGGGAACACGTTGCCGGTCAGGTTCAGCGAGATGAAGATGGCGGGGATGGTGTAGGCCGCGATCAGCACGATGTACTGGGCGACCTGGGTGTAGGTGATGCCCTTCATGCCGCCGAACACCGCGTAGGCGAACACGATCGCCATGCCGAGGTAGATGCCGGTCTCGTTGCTGACGCCGAGGAAGCGCGAGAAGGCCACGCCCACGCCGGTCATCTGGCCGATCACGTAGGTGATCGAAGCCATCAGCAGGCAGACCACCGCCACCGTGCTCGCCGACTTGGAGTAGTAGCGGTCGCCGATGAACTGGGGCACGGTGAATTTGCCGAACTTGCGCAGGTAGGGCGCGAGCCACATCGCCAGGATGACGTAGCCGCCGGTCCAGCCCATCAGGAACAGCGAGCCGCCATAGCCCATGTTGGCGATCAGGCCGGCCATCGAGATGAAGGACGCCGCGGACATCCAGTCGGCCGCGGTGGCCATGCCGTTGGTGATGGGGTGAACGCCGCCGCCGGCGACGTAGAACTCACTGGTGGAGCCGGCGCGCGCCCAGATGGCGATGCCGATGTAAAGGGCGAACGAGGCGCCGACGACCAGGTAGGTCAGGGTCTGTAGATCCATTTTGCTTGGGCTCCCGTCAGTCTTCGTGTACGTCGAACTTGCGGTCGATCTCGCCCATCTTCTTCGCGTAATAGAAGATCAGCGCAATGAAGATGTAGATCGAACCCTGTTGCGCGAACCAGAAGCCGAGCGGATAGCCGCCGATCTTGATGGTATCGAGCACGGGCTGGAAAAGGATGCCGGCGCCATAAGAGACCAGGAACCATATGATCATGATCTTGGTCAGCAGGCCCAGCGTGGCTTTCCAGTAGCCGGCGCTGTTTGCTTCCATAAGTCACCTCCATTTTAGTTATCGAAGCCGGATCGCCTCATCGTTGGAGGCTGCATGAGCATGAACTCATGCAGCCACGATCGGATTATGGCCTCATCGAACTTACTTATTCCTTACAGTTTCTGACGGGCGATGGTTTCCGTCCCCATGTTGGGCGGACGCAAAAAACCCCGCGGTCTCGCGAGGAGACGGCGGGGTCGGGGTGGCGGCGGGCGCCTGCTGCGCCGCTGCCGGCGCTTACATGCGCTCGATCATCGCGTCGCCGAAGGCCGAGCAGCTGACCTCGGTCGCGCCCTCCATCAGGCGGGCGAAGTCGTAGGTGACGATCTTGTCGCCGATCGCCGCCTCCATCGACTTGATCACCAGGTCGGCCGCCTCGCGCCAGCCGAGATGACGCAGCATCATCTCGGCCGAGAGGATCAGCGAGCCCGGGTTGACCTTGTCGAGGCCGGCGTACTTGGGCGCCGTGCCATGGGTCGCCTCGAAGCAGGCGTACTGGTCGGAGATGTTGGCCCCCGGCGCGATGCCGATGCCACCCACCTGGGCGGCGAGCGCATCGGAGATGTAGTCGCCGTTGAGGTTGCAGCAGGCGATCACGTCGTACTCGCCCGGGCGCAGCAGGATCTGCTGCAGGAAGGCGTCGGCGATCGCGTCCTTGACGACGATCTCGCGGCCGGTCTGCGGGTTCTTGAACGAGCACCACGGGCCGCCGTCGATCGGCTGCGCACCGAACTCCTTCTGCGCCAGCTGGTAACCGACGTCACGGAACAGGCCCTCGGTGAACTTCATGATGTTGCCCTTGTGCACCAGGGTCACGC
>ERZ795041.408-NODE-408-length-16393-cov-5.737116_pt1 | contig 16393 bp, 7 predicted proteins | sample MGYA00375125_ERZ795041 | MGnify/ENA primary metagenome ERZ795041 (study PRJEB30170, sample SAMN03074214) | activated sludge metagenome | biome: Common Effluent Treatment Plant; feature: Wastewater; material: Activated sludge; isolation source: activated biomass in a...
CCGGAAGGCCCGGAGCGTAGCCCTGCGTGCTGCGGGAGGCGTCCTCCACCCGGCCCTTTTCGTCGATGTAGCCGATGGTGCTCCGGCTGCTGTTCTCCACCCGCCAGCCGTCACCGTTCTTCTCCACATAGCCCACCGTGCTGCGGGAGCCGTTCTCGACGGTGTAACCGTTATTGCCGCGCACGCTGATGTACCCGATGGTGCTGCGCGAGGCGTTTTCGATCCGCCAGTCCGGCCCGTTGCCGGTGATGTAGCCCACGGTGGAACGCGAACTGTTCTCGATGCGCCCGTCCGCGTTCAGGTAGCCGATGGTGCTGCGTGATGCATTCTCGATGCGCTGGGCATGTGCCGTGCCCACCATGGCGGCGGCAAGCAACGCAACAAGACCGATGCGCCAGCACATCAACTGAAGGTTATTTGGGTGCGGCGGTGCTGTCCACCTTGCCACCTTCCATGCCGTGGTGGTCCATGGCGGGATCGCCTTTCATGCTGCAGCACTTGCCCTTGTTGCCGTGCATGCAAGCCTCGCCGCCCATGTCGCCGTGCATGGCGCAACCACCGCCGCGCATCTCGCCGGGGCCGCATTTGCCGCCGCCGCAGTTGCCGCAGACACGACCGAGGATGAAGCCCAGCACCAGGAAGAGGATGCTGAAGAGGAGGATCTTGGCCCAGTTGCCGTTCATCTGCTGAAGTTTGAAGGGACGAAGGTAGTGCCGGGGAGCGCTGACGCTGGTCTGCTGTCCGATGCCGGCTGTCCCATGCTGGCTGTCCGATGTCCTATGCACGGTCACCGCATAAGACTTCGGACAGCAGACATAGGGCATAGGACAGCCAGCATAGTACAAAGGACAGCAGACATCGGACACTCCCCCTACTCCAGCGGCACGGAAACCCGCGTAAGATCCCAGGTCAGCTCCAGCGTCGGCACCTTGGAATCCACTAGTTGAATGGTAAACTGCTCCACGGGATGCTTCACGGTTTCCACCGGTACGGTTACTTCCAACGCATCATCGGCGGGGTCGCGGCTGGCATCGCCTTCCATATTGATGCCCCAGTTGTACATCTGTTTGTTGAAGATCACCTGCCACTTGTCCGCGTGAGGGATGGTCCACAGCGTGTATTTGCCCGCGGGAAGGGTCTTTCCGGCAATGTTCAATGCTTGGTTTGTGCTGAAGGTGGTGGCTTCGTTCGCCCCGGTACGCCACACACGGCCATACGGCACCAGCTTGCCGAAGATCTCGCGGCCCTTTTTGTACGGCCTGCTGTAATTCACTTCGATCTTCAGGCTGCCCTTGTTGTAGGTGGCGGTGGCGGGGGGGACTGGCGCGGGGGCGTTGCACGGGGCCATTGGCAGTAAGCGCCAGCAGGATGGGCGCCGCGAACAGCGCCAGGGCGGGAAGCAGGTTTCTCATGGCGTTGGGCGGCCGGATGGACCAATTACACAACACCCGGTCCTTGTGGTCGGTTCGCGGCCACCCCAGATCCCTGCTACATCCGCAGTTCCTCCTTTTCGCCGCTACTTCCGAAAAATTGTCGTGCTGTTGGCCTGCGCGGTGGGCGTCACCACAATGTCGTTGAGGCACACGTGCGGGGGTTGGGTGGCGGCGAAGAACACCACGACCGCCACATCCTTGCCCGTGAGCGGCGTGAAGCCCGCGTAGGCCTGTTCGGCGCGTTCCCGGTCCCCGTGGAAGCGTACCCGGCTGAACTCCGTTTCCACTGCGCCGGGCGCCACATGGGTCACCTTGATGCCGGGGGGCAACAGGTCGATGCGCATGGCCTTGGAGAGGCCGTCCACGGCATGCTTGGTGGCGCAGTACACGTTGCCCTTGGCATAGGCATCCTTGCCGGCGATGCTGCCGATGTTGATGAGGTGGCCGCTTCCCCGCGCCACCATGCCCGGCACCACGGCCTTGCTCACGTACAGCAGCCCCTTTACGTTGGTGTCGATCATGGTGTCCCAGTCGTCCGGGTCGCCCTCGGGGAAGGCCGCCAGGCCCAAGGCCAGCCCGGCGTTGTTCACCAGCACATCAATGGCGCTCCACTCGGCGGGCAGCGCCGCAATGGCACGCGCTACCTCTTGCCGGTTGCGCACGTCGAAGCGCAGGGCATGCACCACCGTACCGCCCTCGATGGTCCCGTGCAGGCCTTCCAGTTCGCGCTTCAGCACTTCCAAACGATCGCGTCGGCGACCGGTGATGATGACTCGCCAGCCTTCGGCAGCAAATCGTCGTGCGGTAGCTTCGCCGAAGCCGGCAGTTGCTCCGGTGATGAGGATGATGGAGGCGTGGCCTGCTTCTGCAGGGGGGATCGATGCGTTCATGCCACAAAGGAACGCTTGAACGGAACGATACGCTGCTTTACCGATGGTGCTGGCAAGCCATGTTAATTGGCCCTGCGACCTTCCATACCTCCTCTGTCCCAGCAAGGAGATATCCGCAGAACACACCCCCTTGTACAACCTTTCCCGTGGCCCTCTCGCTGGTGGCGCAGTTTGCAAGTTCGGCGGTGGATGCTTCGGCACCGTCCTCATTTTCCTTCTGCTGTATCGGCTGCTGGGTAGCTGACCCGGCAAAGGCGGTGGAGTTTCCACAGGTTGAGTAAGCCCGAGGTAGTGCCTATCCCCCCAAGCGCTCCACCACCTCCTCCTTCCGGTTCCGTGACACCTTCACCTCCATGCCGTTGTCCATCACCAGAGTGCCGCCATCGCCACGCAGGTACTTCTGCACGTGGTCCATGTGCGCCACGTAGCTGTGGTGAACGCGCAGGAAGCGGTCGGCGGGCAGTTGCTCCTCCACTTCGCGCAGCGTCTTGCTCACCAGGATCCGCCGTTCGCCGGTAAGGTGTATGCGGGTGTAGTTGCTCTCGCTCTGGCAGCAGATGATGTCGTCCGCCTCCACCAGGTCCAGCCCATGCACGGTGCTGAAGGCGATGCGCTGGCCTTTGCGCACCGGTGCTTGCAGGTCCTGCATCAGCTGGCGCATGCGTTCTTCCAGGGCGGGCAGGGCATGGTCACCGTTGCCGCGTTGGGCCTCCACCTTCTCCAGTGCGGCCAGTAGCTCGTCCTCCTGGATGGGTTTCAGCAGGTAGTCGATGGCGTTCACCTTGAAGGCCTTCACAGCGAAACGATCGTAGGCGGTGGTGAAGATCACCTGGCCATGTGCGCCGTCGAGTTGTTCCAGCAGCTGGAAGCCGTTCATGCCGGGCATTTCGATGTCCAGGAAGAGCACATCCGGACGATGTTCACGAAGGTGTGCCAGTGCCTTCTTCGGATCCTGGAACACGGCTTCCACCCGAACACGCTGCGGATGTTTTTCCAGCAGGTAGCGCAGGGTCTCGCAGCAGTGGCGCTCGTCGTCGATGAGGATGGCGCTGAGCATGTCAGGTAAGGGGTATCAGGAGTGTGATGCGTGTGCCGCCGGGTCCGCCATCGGGCAGCACCAGGTCCTCTACCTGCAGGTCGCAATGGATGCCTTGCTGTTTCTCGATCATGGCGAGGCGTTGCTGGGTGATGGACATGCCCATGCTGCGTTTCTTCAGTGCGCTGCGGCTCTTGATCTCGGCGGCCTTTGCACGACCGATGCCGTCGTCCTCCACCTCGATGCGCAGGCGGTGCCCATCGCGCCCGATGCGCAGGACCAGTTCGCCGCCCTCGCTCTTCTGCATCAGGCCGTGCCAGATGGCGTTCTCCAGATAGGGCTGGATGAGCAAGGGCGGGATCATCGTGGTGCTGGCATCGATGGACGGATCCACCTGGATGTGGAAGCTGAATTTGTCGTCGAAGCGGGAGGCTTCCAATTCGAGGTAGAGGCGCAGGGCTTGCAGTTCATCCGCGAGTGGCACCGTGCGCTGGTCGCTGTGGTCCAGGATCAGGCGGATGAGCCGCGCGAATTTGCTCAGGTAACGATCGGCCTCTTCCGGCCGACTGTTCAGCACATGGTGGCGGATGCTGTTCAAAGCGTTGAAGAGGAAATGCGGGTTCATCTGCGCGCGCAGGGCGGTGAGCTCCACATCGGCCAGGCGTTTGTTGAAGACGGTGGTGAGGCGTGCTTCCTTGCGGATGGCGTTGATGCGGATGCGGTAGAAGGCGTAGATCAATGCGAGGGCGGCCAACACCACGGCGCTGCGGAACCACCAGGTCTCCCAGTAGGGCGGCACCATCACCAGCGGCATTTCAAGCTGGCCCAACACCGAACCGTCAGCGGCCACGGCGCGTGCGCGGAAGGTGTAGTCGCCGCTGGGTACGTTGGTGAACACGGCTACGCGGTCCGATCCGGCATCGATCCAGCCTCCGCTGAAGAGATGGAGTTCGTACTCGAAGCGGTGGGCATGGATGCCGCGCGGATCGATGGCTGAAAGCAGGATGCTGAAGAAGTTCTGGTCGTGCCGGAAACGCAGCTCGCTCCAGCTTCGGTAGGTGGCGAGCGGATCCAACTCGCGTTCGAAGACCTTCACGGAAGCGATGTGAACAGGTAATGGTGTTCCAAGTCCAGCAACGCCTTCGACCTGCTCCCAGAACACCTTGGGACCCGAAGCGCCGATGAGCCTTCCGCCCGGTAACAAGGCCAAAGCACCCGGCGTGGCCGTACTCGGCAGCCCTTGCGCGGTGCGGTATCCTACGGAGCTGTCGTCGGCCATCAGGTGCTCCACACCAGAGGCCCCCATGATCCACATGCCGCCATCGTCGTCCGGCACAAGTCCGTGTACCTGTGCGTTCAGCAGGCCTTCGCCGTGTTGCAGGGTGCGCATGGCGAATGGTCTTGCGGTAGGGTCGTCCATCACCACAAGACCATGCTGTGCATCGGCGAGCCAGATCCTGCCGCGTGCATCCCGCGCCACGTTCACCACGCTCCTCAAGGTGGCCAGGGAGTCGGTTCGGCCGGTGGGATCGAAATTCTCGAAGCGCTCAGTGAGCGGGTCGAACACCGAGAAGCCTTTTTCATGGCCCACCCACAGGCGTCCTGTTCCGTCCTCGGCCGCGGCATAGAGGTAGTTCCCATGGCCGATGGAACCACTGTCCCCGGGAATGGGCAGGTACTGGCGCATCTGGCGCAGGTCGGCGCTCAAGCGGATCAAGCCATCGTGCCGGCCCAGGATGAAGATGTCGCCGGATGAGTGGCGTTCGATACCGAGGAAGAAGGTGTTCCATGCGCGTGCGTTGAAGGGGCTTTCGGCCAACTCCATGGTGCCGGTGCGCAGGTCCGCGACGTACAGCTTGTTCCAACTCACCGCCAATGCCTTCTCCGGGCCGAACGGGAGCAAGCCGTACACCGAGAAGTGCTCCCGTTCCGCTTCGTTCCAAACGTCCGCAGGGGGCGGCAGGTAGCGCACTTTGCGGGTCGACGGGTCGATCCGGTAAAGCCCGTCGAGGCCCGTGCCACCGAGGAGCGCGGTGCCGTCCGGCAGGGGAAGCACGGCGGTGATGCCCTTGCGGCCCACGTAGTGCTTGAAAGCGGCCTCGAAGGTCCAGGTGGCGAAGTGCTGGCGCAGGGGGCTGAAGAGCCGGACGTCCTGCCGGGTGATGACCAGCAGGTCGCCGCCGCTGGTGGAATGCATGTGCCAGACGCCCTGTGCGCGCATGCCTTCCATGCCGGGCACCGTGTCGGCATGCAGGTGCCGGATGGTGGCGGTGTTGGTGTCGAGCAGCGCAAGGCCGGCGGTGTTGTTGCCCGCCCACAAGGTGCCGTCAGGCCCCCGCATCACGGCGTTGTAGGTGTTGGTGAACTGGCGGATGGCACCGTCCTCCAGGATCGAATAGCGCGTGAAGCGATCCCGCTGTGGCTCGTAGCGCACCACGCCGGCCCCCCAGGTGCCCAGGAACAGGTGGCCATTGGGGCATTGCACCACACTGCGGAAATTGTTGGTGCGCTTGTCCAGGTTGTGCGCCGTTACAGGCTCGTGCATCAGCAGGAATTGCATCTCCCAATTCCCGGCACTGAGCTTCAGAAGGCCATTTGAGGTGCTTATCCAGTAGGTGTCATCGGTCTGCACATCCTGCACCATGGCATGGGTGCGGGTGCGGGTGCGATCCACATAGAGGTCCGGGTGCTGGGGGAAGGCGATGCGATCGAAGTCGCCGCTGGTCTGCCGGAACAGGCAGATGGCTCCGAAGTTGGTGCCCACGAAGAGCTGGCCCTTGCGGTCCACCATCAACCAGTTCACCCGATCGCCATCCAAGGCACGCAGGTCCGTTGGCTGGTGCTTGTATTGCGTGTGGAGGTGCGTGCGCCGGTCGAAGCGCAACAGTCCTGCATCGGCAGTGCCCACCCAGAGCACGCCATCCTGCAGCGCCAGTGCGGTGATGTCCGCCGAAGGCAGCGTGGTGCTGTCCTGCGGATCGGGCAGGAAGACCTGCATGTGGTGTCCGTCGAAGCGGTGAAGTCCACCTGCCGTGGCGATCCAGAGGAAGCCTTCCTCGTCCTGCACCACCTGCCGGATGGTCGTGGAGCGCAGGCCCTGTTCCGCACCGATGATGAGCGGATTGCTGAAGGACCAGCCCGGCGGCAACTGCGCACGCACCAGACCGCCAACGAGCAGGCAGCTCAGCAACAGGGCTATCCGGACAAGTCCTCGCATGGTCTTCGTTACCGCTCGTTCGGCAAGGTATCCCGAGCCGCCCTTACTCTAAGGTATCCGTACTTGTACCGCTTCGCTGAAGGGGCTTTTTGCACCGCGTTCGCTAACGGCTTGCACACGGTAGATGTCGCCATCCTTCGCGGGCATCGGCGAAGTGGTCCAGGCCAGGGCCTTCGCGCGGTCCACCAGAACGGGTCTGCTCTCGTTCGTTTGTTGGCGGTACACCAATAAATGGCTGACCTCTGTGGCGGGGTCCAAGGTCCAGCTCAGGATCACACTGCCGTCCTCCACGGTCGCACGCAATTCCTTGGGTGCCGACGGACGAGCCGTTCGGTCGCGCCGTACCGCCCGCCGCAGGTTGCTCTCCGAAACGTTGCCCGCGCTGTCCACGGCCAGCACGCGGTACTCCCGCCAGTGCGGCACCTGCGCAAAGCCGGCATCCTGGATCTCGTGTTGCGCGGGTGTGGCCATGCGCAGGCTTTGGAAGAGCGTGTCGCTGGCATCCCGGTACTGCAATTTGTAGTAGGCCACATCGGGTGAACTGCTCGGCCGCCAGGCCAGCGTGACGCGGTGCTCCCGGTCCACTTCGGCCTTCGTGAGCAGGGGTGCGGACGGCGGCAGTACATCGGGCATGCGTCCTACTGCGGTGGCGGAGGGCGCGCTCTGGTTGTAGCTGCCGTCCAGCGCCACCACCTGATAGTACACCTGCTTGTCTAGGCGTTGCAGGGAGAGCGTGTCGGTGAAGAGCGTGTCGGCGATGGGCACGCGGGTCAGTTGCACGAAACCGCGATCGGCCTGGAAGCTCTTGAACACGCGGTAGCCCTTCAGGTCCCTGTCCTGCACAGGCCGCCAGTGGATCGTCACCTGGCCCGTGCTGTCCACCTCCACCTGCACACCTTCGGGCACATTCGGCGGGATCTCATCGGCCACTGCGCGGTAGATCAGGTCCGATGCCTTCGCCTGGCCCTCGTTATCGATCGCCACCAAGCGGTAGTGTACATCGTCCTGCACATCCCACTGGTGGGTGAAGCTGCGTGCCGACGCTGGCAGCGGTTCCGCGTGTGAGATTGCGTAAGGCCCCAGTGGTCCCTGTGTGCTGTGGATCACTTGGAAGCCTTTCAAGCCAGCAGGCATCGGGTAGCTCCAACTCAAGGTGGAGCTGCCGTCCGATGCGGTCTCGATGCGCACGGCCGAGAAAGGCGGCAGTGCAGGGTCCTCGCGCGGCGTCACGTGCAGCACGGTGTTGTCCACCGAGCGCATGCCGAAAGCGTCCAAGGCCACCAGGCGGTAGTGCCAGGTCTCATCGTTCGCGGGCAGGGGATCCACCCATTCCATGCCGAGGGGATCATCGCCCACACCCTTGCTCTTGCGGTCGTACACCACCGGTGCGCCGATGGGATCGAATCGCTTTCCATCGGTGCTGCGTTCGATGAGGTAGGCCACTGCATGCCCACGCAGCGGGGCGTGCGACCAACGCAGTGTGGCGGCCTTGTCGCCGGGCAAGAGCTCGAAGGGAATACTTTCCAGATCGCTGCGCAGTGTGGCATGATCGAACCTGAACGACTGCTCCGGAAGCCCTTCCACGCGTACGTTTCCGCTGATGTCGCGGCCATCGTCCGGCAGCTCGAACTGGAAACCGGAGAGGCGTGAAAGAGCGGGTTCGTAAGAAGTGAGCAGGATCCACGCGAGGTAGTGCCGATCGAAGTCCTTGCCCGCTTTCACCACGGCATCGAGGTCCTTCTCGTTCACCGCAGGGGCGGGTATCTCGTTCGCGAGCAGCGCGAGTGTTTCCTTCCAGCCTGCATCGACGTTGGTGGCCGCGAAGGCTTCCGGAGTACCGTGCCGCAGGGTGATCGGCTCCCGGCCTTCCACCACCACCGTTGCACCGTTCTGCATCATGCTGTACCAGGTGCTCGCGTTCGTGGGCATGCACTTCACCAGCACGTTGCCGTCGGCCTTGCGTGCCGTGATGTGCAGGTCTTCCACCTGGGCATGTGCTGCTGTGATCGCAGCAAGCGCGAGGAGAAGCAGTGCCGTTCGCATCGTTCGTTGCGCCATGGTCACAGGTCGATGTTGAGTTGCAGCGTGCGGCTTCCCGAGGTGCTTTCCACCATGCTGTTCGAGATGTTGTTCAAACGGATGTGCAGCGTGTAGTTGCCGTCGGTCATGCGCGGGAACTGGTACGCGGGTGGCGGTTTGGGCAGTCCGAGGCTGTTGTTCTGGATCAAGGACAGGGCCTCGTAGGCGGCACGCTCGGGGCGCCACACCAGCTCCAGGCGCGTGGTGGCCGGTGCGGGTTGGATGGGCATGGTGGGCGCAAATGGGTCGTAGGGCGGTTGGAAGATGGGGAAGGAAGTGGGCGTGGTGCTGGCGGTGGTCGTGGATCCGCTCAGCCCCACTTCCGCATCGCTGAGCAGGGGCTGCAGGTGCTTGATGCCGGCTGGGGCCGTGGCATCCGTGCGCAGGTCCACCTTGCCCAACTTCGGTAGGGAACCGACGAAGCCGGCCGCGGCCGCTTGCGCGGGGTTGAAGGGCGATCCACCGCCCGTACTTCCCATGCCGTTGCCCTGCTGCACCAGGCCGTAGATCTCGTTGCACACGCGGCCCGTCCACGCATTGCCATACCTGCCATCGAAGGTGCAGTGGTCGCTGCCGAACTCGTAGACGGGGGAGGTGAAGCTGCCACTGGCCACGAAGGGATGGCCCAGCACATCATAGCGGTCAAAGCCTTCACCGGCGGTGAGCGCGATGCTCAGGTCCTTCACCGTGGCCCAACCCAGGTAGGTGTTGTTGCTGTTCATGTAGTGCGGCAGATAAGCCGTGGAAGCGGTGACCCCCACCGGCTGTATGCTGTTCAGCTTGGCCGCGCCCGTGGCGTATTTGCTGGTGCGGAAGTGGATGGTGTGCAACACTTTCTCCTGCGTCACCTTGCCTTCGATGCCCGCTGCCGCCATGGCGGCCGTGGGATCGATCGCGGTGTACTGTTGCATGCCTGCATAGCCGGCAAGGCTTACCGTGGCCTGGTGGTCCGCCGTGTTCACGTTCGCCACGTTGGGCATCAGCAGTTGCAGGTTGCCGGGCGATAACTGGCAGGCGGGGCGTGTCTCGTTCTGCAGCTGCGTGGGTGTTGCTTCGCGCCGCGCCACGATGCTGATGTCGTAGATCTTCTCGGCCTGCAATGCGGGCATGTCGAAGAGCACCTTCAGCTCGTAGTCCCGGTTCACCGGCACTTCCACCGGCGTGCCCTGGCCATCGATGCGCGTGAGGCGCATGAGCAGGTCGAAGCCGCAATCGCTGAAGTCCTGGAAGCGCGGCTGCTGGTCGATGTTGAACTTGATGATGCCCTGCGGCAGGTCGTTGTAGGGCAGGAAACGCTGGCGCGGGTAGGGCTTGGTGTAGTCGATGGTGAGCCGGTCGAGCTCGGTGAGGCTGGTGGTGGTGGTGAAGAAGTGCTCGCGCTGCTGGCGGATCGGCTCCCCGGCCTGCGACCCTTGTTGGTACACTGCGGGCTGCCACCCCGTGCCCACCCATTCTTCGATGGCGGCCGTGGCGCGCACCTTGTACCCGCGCGAGCCGTTCATCTGTGATGGTGCTCCTGATGACGTCACCAGGCGTAGTGTCCAGGTGTCGTTCTCGGTGTCCTGGTCGATCTGGAAATTGCTCTGTTCCACGAAGCTCCCTTGGTCGTTCTGGCGCAGCCATTTGGCCCCCAGGTTGAAGCGGTATTTCTTCTGGATGAGCCCGCCCATGCCATTGGGGTAGACATACTCGCGTTGCTCGCCCTGCTTCACGTGCCAGTTGATCACCGGGCGTGCGGTAAGCGGCACGAAGGAGGACATGTGGCTGGGCGTTACACCAGCGATCATGTCCAGTGATTCCAACTCCAGTTCCAAGCGTTGGATCAGTACGTTGGCGTTGGGCAGCGGCTGCATGTCGCACGGTGTGCCCACGGTGAAGTCCTCCTCGATGTCTTCATCCCACCACAGCACTTCGGCCTCGGCGCGGATGATGCCATGCACGTAGTTGGGGCGCGGGAACGCAGCTTCCACGATGATGCCCACCTGGATGCTCGCGATGTCCGCCGTGAAGGCCGTGAGGCGAGCACCACCGATGAGGTAGGCCATGCCTTGAGCGTACCACTTGTTGATCCCGAAGTCCGTGCTGCCGTTGCAGGTGCACAGCTCGTAGCTCATCATGGCGAGGTCGGCGCCACAAAGCACGTCCACCACCAGGCCGGTGCCCACGGCGGTGAAGTCGCCCTTGGCCGCGATGTGTGCACCCGCCATGAACCCGATTCCGAGCCCTTGGGCGAGGTTGCCCATCATGTTGGGCGTGAAGTTGAAGAAGTCCTGAACGGCCGCAGGCAGCACCGGGGGTGGCAGTTGCTGCCCGGTCATGAAGTAGGCTCCTGCCGTTGCGCTCAAAGGATACACATCGATGCCCAGACCGATGGGGTTTTGTGGAGTGCCGGCCTTGAAGTACCATAGCGTGGGCGAGCGGTAGAAGCTCAGCTGGCCGTTCACATCGAAGAGCGGCGTGGCCTTGGGCACCTTGCCGTTCAGCATCAGGTCGGCACTGAAGGTGCGCGTGCTGAAGTTGTACATCACCTCCAGTGTGGTGTACACCATGGCGGTCGCTTCGCTGGCGGTCTCGATGGCTTCCATCACATAGCCGTTGCCGTTCAGTGCGATCAGGCCAAGTCCACCGGTACCCATGTCGAACTGCACGGTGAGCGTGGCGTCGGCGTTGAAGGTGGTGCTCTCCGGAGTGAGGCCCAGGATCACGGCCGCCTGTATGCCGGCGGTGTTCTTCTTCACGTTGAAGAGGTTGCGCGGGTTCACGTTCTGCTGCGACATGGTGCGCGGACCGGGCGGCGATCCGTTCAGTTCCATGTTCCAATAAGCGCCGCCACCGAAGGCGTAGAGGTCCAGTGGTGTGGCCAGCGGGAAGGGCGTGGAAAGACCGACCATGCCGAAGGCGTACCAGTAGTCGGTGGTGGCATTGTTCTCCGGCACATTGCCGAAGAGCACGCTGCCCTGCACGGTGGTGGCATCCAGGAAGGTGAGGTCCAGGCTGCCATCGAAGCCACTGCCGAATTTTGGGTCGTCATTGAAGAAGCCCACACTGCCCTTCATCTTCACGCCCGTTACATCGGCTTCCACGTAGATGGATCCGATCTCGGTGCCTTCGCGTGTCACCACCAGGCTGTCCAGCGCTTCGATGCGGTTCTTGATGAACATGCTTACGCCACCGGAGATCGGCATCACGCCCTTGCTGAGGTCCATGCCCAGGCCGATCAGCAGCTTGGCGTTGTTCATGTCGCTGCCGTCGAAGTCCAATTGGTCCACCAGTACACCGAAGCCAGCAACGGCAAGTGTGGTGGGACTGAGACCTGTGCCGAAGTTGCCGATGGAGATGTAGCTCGGCCGGTTGCGCACCACCAGTTGCTCGATGGTGATGTCCGTGAGCTCGTTCTTGGGGATGTCACCGATCAGCGATGCGAAGGAGATGCGTCCATTGAGGGTGGCCTCGATCAAAGGCGCACCACTTCCCAGCGTGATGGCAAGGCCACTGTTGCCTTCCAGGATGAAGCGCGCGTGCCACACATCGAAGCTCAGCGAGTCGTTCTCGGCGGCCAGCGCGAAGCTGTGCAGGGTGTTGTTTCCCGCATAGTCCACCGATGCCACGTAGATGAGGTCCTCGTCGGCGATAGGCAGGCGCAGGTTGCCCACGAGCGCACCGCCCACCAGACTGCTCGCCACGATCTCGAAGTGCAGCGTGTCGATGCTGAAGTTCCAGTTGTCCAGCAGGCCACTGTTGCGCGGCAGCACACCGTTCGCTGCGAATTGTCCGCTGAAACCGGTGTCATCGATCACGAGGTCGCGCCCGGCGAAGGTGGCACGATGACCGGCCGTGTCGGTGCGGTTGGCCCAGCGCGGCATCACCACCTGCACACGCTCGATGTAGAGGCCTTCCCACTCGGGCGTTCCCACACCGGGGTGCCCTTCTGGGAACTGCATGCCCTGCAGGTTGCTGCTGATGCTGTGGTCGATGTAGGCCTGCTGCACCTGCATGGTGTAGCCCTCCAGCTCCCGGTACTGGAAGCCCACCACATTGGCGGCGCCCTGCCCCATCGCATTGAAGTCGAGCATGGCCTGCCAATCACCCCACTCCACGTACTGCACGGCGAAGGCCGCGAAGAGCGTGTCGTTGGTGGTCTGCCCGGCCGCGTTCACGGGCTTGAAGAGCACGGGGTCGAAGAGGGCGCGACCCTGCACCTCCACGCGCACCAATCCGTTGCAATCGAAGGTGGCGCGTGTTCCCGCTCCCTGTGTATTGGCGGGATCGAAGGCGAGCCGAACTTCCGCGGTCATTTGGAAGCGCACCTCCTCCACCAGTTCGAGCACGGCCTGGTCCTCGCCCACGGCAGGGCCACCGGGTGTGAGGCAGAAGTTCTTGCCAAGGAAGCTCAGGTAGCGGGGCTCCTCCAGATCATCAGCGAGGCGCTGGATGTGCGCGACGTTGTAGGCTGCACGATCGGGGAAGAAGTGCATGCCCACCACCTGCAGGCGGCCGCTTTCCGGGCCGATGCTGAAGGGCAGCGTGGTACCGGTGTTCTGCATCACCGTGGCCGCCTGGTCGATGTACCACTGCGGATCGGTGGCCTGCTGCCACGCCACATCGCGGTTGCGGCTGAAGCGTACGTTGCGGATGTTGGTGCTCAGGTCGGCCCACGTCGCGTCGATCCACGAGCCAGAGCGCAGCATCGCCTCCGCCTGGCCGGCCACCGCCACATCGCTGGTGTTCACCTGCAGGCCGCTGAACTGCACCTTGATGCCGATGGGCAGGTAGCCCGTGGGCTGGATCACGCCTTCACCGCTGAAGGTGCCGCTGCCGCTCACCTGCGTGATGGCCAGAATGAAGTGGCCCATGGTCACCAGGTCGCCCATGCGCAGATCCTGCTTCAGGTCGGTGGCGGGCGGTACGGCCACATTGCAGGGTGATGCACAATCGTAGGTGCCGGGGAAGGCGCCATCGGTCAGCACCACGCTGCCTTGGTCGACCGGTGGAGGTGGTGGCAGTACGTCGTCATCATTGCCGAAGGGGTCGGCAGCACCGGGTGTTCCGTAGGTGAAGACCACCACATCGCTCCAGCCGTTGTTCAGGATGTTGAGCGTGCCGAACTGGCGGTAGGCCCGCACGCGCACGGCATACTCGTGGCCGTCCAGCAGCTGCGGATATTCCATGCCGTAGAGGAAGAAGTTGGTGGGGATGTCGAGCTCGCTCAACTGCAGCATGTTGCCGGTGAGGAAGGCATCGTAGGGGTTGATGGGCAGCCCGGTGATGTCCATCATTTCCAGCCGGTACACCAGGTCGGGTGCGCTCACCGATGGGGGTATCCAGGTGATGGTGAAGAAGGCGGGATCCGTGTAGGGCAGCTCTTGGCCGTTGGTGGGGGAGGTGATGATGGGCGGGTCGGCCGTGACCACCACGAAGGGTGCCGAGCAACCCAGGGGCGAAGGACCGCTCAGGGGTAGGCCGGTGAGGAAGTCGTAGGCGCGAACGCACAGCGTGTAAAGGCCTTCGGGCAGCGCGTTGTCGTTGATCAGGTCCTCCAGTGTGATGCCGCTGTAGAGCAGATCGCTTTCGTTGTAGTTGTTGTAGAAGGCCTGCAGCTCGGTGCCACTGAGCAGGAGCGAGGCACCGGGAGCAAGTTCGATCGGCGTTTGCGGCCGCGCCTCGGGGCGGGTCCGGATGTTCACGCCGTTGCTGCCATCGAGTTCACTGCCCAAGTACAGCGTGTAGCTCTCGAAGGGGTTGTTGTTCTGCAGGCTGATCAGCGTGTTGTCGCCCATGTCCAGCACTTCGTCGGCATGCAGGGGGTAGGGCGGTGCCAGCACCAACGACACGCTGATGGGCAACGGTTGGGCGTGGGCCGAAGCAGCAGCGAACAGGGTCATCAGCAGCCCCGCCAAGCGGCCTTTCAGGAGGTGTTGCAGGATGCTTCGCATGCCAACGAAGATGACCGGATCCGCCTGCACGGGCAAGCTGTACGCGCGTGCCATTGAGCCGTTGGCGCGATCCATTGAGCCGTTCCCGATCACCACTTAGCCCGTGGTGCGAAATGGTCCCCAAGTCCTGTCCTTTCTACCTTTCCGGGCATTTTGGCGCTGCTACTTTCCCGCTGTGAAAAGTGCGCGTCACAGCCTTTGGGCCTTCGTCCTGGCACTGCTGCCGGTGCTTTCAGCCGCGCAGGTGGTGGACCCGAACGCCGATCCCGTGCGCATCTCCGGCGCCCTGGGCGGCACGCTGAGCGGCTACCAGATGAACGGCATCAACGCGCGCCAGCAACCGCTCGGCTATTCGCTCAGCGGCACGCTCAACATCTCGGTCTACGGCTGGACCCTGCCCTTCTCCGTGGCCATCAGCCGCCAGGGCAGCACCTTCTCACAGCCCTTCACCCGCTTCGGCGTAAGCCCCGAGTACAAGTGGGTGAAGCTGCACGCCGGGCATCGCAACCTGCGCTTTTCAGAGTTCACGCTCAACAACGTCACTTTCCTTGGTGGTGGGGTGGAACTACGGCCCAAGGCCTTCCGCTTCAGCGCCATGTACGGCATGCTGCAACAAGCCCAGCGCGCCGATGAGAACCGCTACGGCGTGGCCCAGTACAAGCGCATGGGCTACGGCGCCCTCCTGGGGCTGGGCAGGAAGAACACCTTCGACCTGACCTTCTTCCGCGCCGCGGACGATGTGAGCTCGCTGCCCCTGCTGGACACGCTGCAACGCATCACGCCACAGGCCAGCACCACCCTTGGGCTACGCTCACGCGTGCAGTTCGCCAAGGACCGCCTGGTGCTGGATGCCGACCTGGCCGTGGGTGCCTACACGCACGACCTCAACGCGCCCCGGCTGGATGAGGACATCTATGCCGACCGGCCCATCGTGGGCGAACTGGGCTTCAACTACGCGAGCAACCTGGCCGGTGCGGGTGCCGTGGGCCTGGACTACGTGAAGGACAAGTTCACCTCCGGTGTACAGTACCGCATGGTGCAGCCCGGCTTCCGTACGCTGGGTGCCAACTACCTGCTCAGTGATGTGGAGCAGATCACCTTGCGTACCGCCTTTCCTCTGGCGAAGGACAAGCTGCAACTGAGCGGGCAGTTCGGCGTGCAGCGCAACAACCTCAGCGATCGCCGCTTCGCCGGAACCGCACGCAACATCGGCTCTGCCAACGTGGCGTATCGACCATCCACACGCGTGTCGGTCAACCTCAACTACGCCAACTTCAGCATCTACCAGACGCTGCTGCTGGATACGCTCTTCGCCGATTCGGTGCTCATCGATCAGGTGAACCATCAGGTGAACGTGGCCACGCTGTACCAGTACGGCGATGCCAAGCGGCAGCACAGTTGGAGCCTGATGACCGGCTACCAGCAGCTGAGCGATCGCAGCGATGGGCCCACCGACCTGGGCAACCGCCTCATCAACCTGAATCTGCAGTACCAGCTGCGCTGGCTGGCCAGCCGCTGGGGCCTGGTGCTGGGCGCCAACTACAACGACTACAGCGCGCTGCTCACCACCAACGAGCGCTATGGCGCCACGGTGGGTGCTACCCGCATGCTGAAGAAGGACAAACTGCTGCTGCGCCTCACCCACACCTGGAACCGCAGCCAACTGCCAGACCGCATGGACGACATCCACAGCACCCACTTCAGCATGAACTACCGCCTCAGCGACCGGCACGCGCTGATGCTCAGCGCCGGCAACATCCGCCGGGAAGGCCTGCAGGCATTCACCGAAACACGCGGTACCGTAG
>ERZ795041.409-NODE-409-length-16373-cov-4.394901_pt1 | contig 16373 bp, 13 predicted proteins | sample MGYA00375125_ERZ795041 | MGnify/ENA primary metagenome ERZ795041 (study PRJEB30170, sample SAMN03074214) | activated sludge metagenome | biome: Common Effluent Treatment Plant; feature: Wastewater; material: Activated sludge; isolation source: activated biomass in...
AGGTAGGGATGGCCGTCGGGCTTTTCGATCGTGCCGCCGCGGTCGCTGGCGGCGAAGCCGGCGACGTCGTGCACCTGCAGGCCGATGCCGTGGCCGAGGCCGTGCGGGAAGAACACCGACGACACGCCGGTTTCCAGCGCCGCTTCCGGCGACAGGCGGATGAAGCCGTGCTCGCGCAGGATGCCGGCGAGCACGAGATGGGCATGCACGTGCAGGTCGCGGTAGTCCTGGCCGGCCCGCACCCGCGCGCAGAGTCCCTGCTGGGCCGCGTCGACGGCGTCGATCAGGTCCTGGAAGCCGTCGTCGCGCGCATGGGCGTGGGTGCGGGTGATGTCGGATGCATGGCCGTGGAACGAGGCGCCGGCGTCGATCAGGAACGACAGCGGACGCGCCGGCGGTGCATGGTCGCGGTGCATGTAGTGCAGTACCGCGGCGTGTTCGTTGAGGCCGATGATGTTCGTGTACGGCAGTTCTTGCTCGGTCTGGCGGGTTGCGGCGAGGTAGGCGACGTGGATGCCGAACTCCGACTCGCCGGCGCGGAATGCGGCCTCGGCGGCGCGGTGGCCGCGCACGCCGATGCGGCTGGCCACGCGCATCATCGCCAGTTCGTACGGCGTCTTGCAGGCGCGGTGGTAGTGCAGGTAGTCGATGACGGCCTGCGGATTGTCGGGCGCGAAATCACCGACCGCGGCATTCGCCTCGCCGATGATCGCGCAACGCGCCGCGTCCTTCGGCAGGTGCGCGCGCGCCTCGTCGGCGTTGCGGATCACGACGATGTCGAAGTGTTCGACCCAGTAGCCGGCCGGCGCGTCGGGGACGACATGCCAGTAGTCGTGCGGCTGCAGGTAGACGAGCTTCGGCCGCCGGCCCGGCGTGTACACCAGCCACGATCCCGGCGCCTTGGTCACCGGCAGCCAGTGCTTGAAATGCGGATTGACGGCGTAGGGATAGTCGCGGTCGTCGAGGAACTGGTAGTGCAACTGGCCGCTGGCGACGACGAGATGGTCGTAGCCGCCGCGCTCGAGCGCGGCGTCGCTGCGCCGCTTCAGGGTGGTGACATGGTCGGCGTAGAGCGGATGCAGGTCGGGATGCTGGGTGTCCATCGGGATTCCTCGCGGCAGGCCCGTATTGTGCCGCGTCGACACCGGGACGGCGATCCGCGGCCTCAGTCGTCGAAGCCGTCGGCGAAGATCGTGTCGTCGAAGACGCCGGTCCACGGCAGGTCCTGCGCGTGGATGTCGTAGCTCGAGGAGTCGTTGCCGATGCCGTCGGACCAGGCGAAGGCGGCATAGCCCAGCGTGCTGTTGGCGCCGGCGAGGCGCGAGGTCGATGTCGGCGAGGTCTTCAGCAGCACCGGCGCGGGCCAGGCGAAGGCGCCGCTGGAGTCGAGACGGATCGTCGAGATGCGCTGGTTCGACACCGCGGTGTTGCCGGTCACCCAGCCGGCGATGAAGCCGTCCGGCACCGGCAGCGCAACGAGCTGCGAGAGGGCGTGGGTGCCGTCGGTCGATTGCGTCATCGGCACGATCACGCTGCCTTCTTCACCGTAGCCGCGCGCGCCGTTCGAATCGATGCGCTGCGCATAGAGGCCGTCGTAGGCCTGCTGGTTGATCGTCTGGCCGTCGACCCAGACGATGTGGGTGTCACCGCTGGCCGGATCGAAACCCGTGGCCGGCGAGTAGTGGCCGCGCGTGGTGTCGGTCGAGGCGAGCACGCCGTCGTTGCCGAACAGGCGCGTGCCGGCCGCGTCGAGCCGTTGCACGCGCACGTTCCAGGACACGCCGCTGGCATCGTAGTAGCCGAACACGACGCCGCCGGCGCCGTCGGCGATCATCTTCGGAAAATAGCCGGCCTGCAGGTTGCCGACATCGGACACGCGCACGCCGTCGCTGCCCCACAGGGCCGCGCCGTCGTTCGCGGCGAGTTTCTGCGCACGCAGGATGCGCGTCGAACCCTGCTGGTTGCTCCAGGCGACGATCGCGTCGCCGTTCGTCGACGGCTTCACATCGGCGATGAACTTGAGGCCGGCCGCCGGTCCCGGCAGGCTCACGCCGCTCGCGCCCCAGCGTGGCGCGCCGGCGGGATCGAGCTTCTGCGCGCGCCCGGCGCCGGTGTTGCTCATCCAGAGGACGACGGCATCGCCGTCGCTCATCGCGGCGATGTAGGAGACCACGGCGCCCTCGCCGGGCGTCGATACCGGAATGCCGACACCCGGCCACACCGCCGAGCCATCCGCCGCGATCCGTGCGGCATGGATGCGTTCGTCGTCGGCGCCCTGCACGCAGCACTGGAACGAAAGCAGTGCGTTGCCCGCGGTGTCGACGGCGAAGCCGTAGTCGGTGGTCGAGCTGTAGTCGCGCGCGGCAACGACGATGCCGTTGTGCGCCCATTGTTCGACCCCGTTCGCATCGAGGCGCTGCAGGCGCAGGTCGTAGCCGCCATCGGTGTTGTCGAACCAGCTGACATAGAAGCCGCCGTCGGCACGCGGCAGGATTTTCACCTGCACCTCCTCGCCGGCACGGTCGGCGATGACGAGGTTGTTCGCAGGATCGTGCGACCAACCGGAGCTGCCACGCGTGTCGCTCGCGACGGCGCCGGTCGAAGCTGTGGCGCCCAGCAGGGCGAACCCGACACGCGACCAGGAACAATGCATGGCGACGGATCCTCCGGGCAGAAGCCGGCACCTTACCCCGATCGAGCGCACCTGTCCCGCCCGCGGCGTGCCCTGCGCATCGCCCGCCGGACCGTGAACGGCCGTGCTCAGTCCGCCGCCGGGACCCGGTTGAGGGCGTACTCGGCCATGCGGCTTGCCGCCGGCGGGTCGAGGTTGGCCAGGGCGACGATCACGGTGCGGCTGGCCGGCACGACGGTCAGTTCGCCGTTCATGCCTGGCGCGCCGCCGCCGTGACCGAAGCGGCGGAACGAGTCGTTGCCGGCAACACCGAAGCCGAAGCCGTAGCCGCCATCCGGTGCCTGTGTCGTGGTGGCCTGCCCGAGCAGCCGTTTCGACAGCAGGGTACCGTCCATCAGCGCATCGGCGAAGCGCGCGAGGTCGGCGCTGGTCGACAGGCCGCCGCCGGCGGCGGTGCCGCGCCAGGGCAGGGTGTCGACGTTGGAAACCCACTGGTCTCCTTCACGCAGGTAGCCCTTCGCACGACGCGGCAGGTCATCGGTTTCCGGCGGCGAGGCGGTGTCGCGCATGCCGGCCGGGGTGAACACCTTCGCCTGCACATGCTCGTAGTACGAGGCACCGGAAAGTTTCTCGATGATCGCGCCGAGCAGGACGAAGCCGTAGTTCGAATAGCGCTGCTGCGAGCCCGGCTCGAAGTCGAGTCCGCGCTTCCCGTACAGGCGCAGGTAGTCGGCATGCGTCTTCAGTTCGAGCCGCTTTCGCTCGAACTCGGGTCCGAAGATGTCGCCGGTGCCGCCGCTGTGCGTGAGCAGATGGCGGATGCGCACCTTGGCGGCGACGTCGCGGTTCGGGTAGTCGACGAGGATCTCGCCGACGGGCGTGTCGAGGCCGAGCTTGCCGGCATCGACGAACTGCAGGATCGCCACCGCGGTGAACATTTTGTTCATCGAGCCGAGGCGGAACTGCGTGTCGGCGGTGACCGGCGTGCGTGCCTCGCGGTCGGCGAGGCCGGCACTGCGCTCGTACAGGGTCTTGCCGTCCTGCATGCCCAGCACGCGGCCGCTGAACGTGTCGGCGGCGACGGCGGCGTCGATGCGCTGGTCGAGCGCTCTGGCGAGGCCCCTGGCATCGAGCCGCGTGATGGCGAGGTCGGCCGGACGCTCGATGAGTTCGACGCCGAGTTTCAGCGATTCCGGCTTGCCGGGTTCGATCGTCGCTTCGAGGCGGGCGAGGCCGTCGCCTCCGCGCTCGCTGATCAGCAGGCGGATCGTCGTCGGCCTGCTGTGCTCGACGCGCACGATGTCGAATCCGCCGGTGTTCGCACGCAGTTCAAGCAGGCCCTCGACCGGCGCCTTGCGCCGGTAGCGTTCCTTGAATGCCTCGAGGCGCGTGCGATCGCCGGAGTTCACCGCGTCGATCCACTCTCCGGCGACGGCAGCGGCCGGGGTGTCGGGCAGGGGCGGCGCCGCGGCAAGGGCGGGGCCGGCGAGGGCGACGCCGACGAAAATCGGCAGGACGATGAGGAGCGCGCGCAACATGGGATTTCCCGAGGCAAGGGTGGTCGCCGCAGGGGATGCGCCGGCGCCGCGTTTGGTTGCAGCCGGCGAACGTGGTTGAATGCGCCCACGCAAGCGGGGGTGCCGGCGCGTCCGGCTGAGAGAGTCCCTTCGAACCTGATCCGGCTAGCACCGGTGTAGGGAGCTTCGCCACCGGTGCGCATGCGCCGGCAGCGCCCGCTTCGTTCCGTCCGCCCACGAGGATCGAAGCCGATGAACGCCGTACCGAACACGCCCCTGCTGCGCGAGGCGGAAACGCTGTCCGCGACCGTCACCGCGCCGATCCCCGGCTCGCGCAAGATCCACGTCGAAGGTTCGCGCGCCGACCTGCGCGTGCCGATGCGCGAGATCGCCCTGGAGGACACGCCGAGCCTGTTCGGCGCCGAGAAGAACGCGCCGTTCACCGTCTACGACACTTCGGGCCCGTACACCGATCCCGCGCATCGCGTCGACCTCGCCGCCGGCCTGCCGGCATTGCGCGCGCGCTGGATCGACGAGCGCGGCGACAGCGAGCGCCTCGCCGATTTCACCTCGCCGTACACGCGCCGCCATGCCGGCGCGCACCAGCTCGACCACGTGCGCTTCCCCAACGTGCCGAAGCCGCGCGTGGCGAAGTCGGGCATGAACGTCTCGCAGATGCACTACGCGCGGCGCGGCATCGTCACGCCGGAGATGGAATATGTCGCCATCCGCGAGAACCAGAAGCTCGAAGCGATCCGCGAGATGCACCTGCTCCGGCAGCACGCCGGGCAGGCGTTCGGTGCGGCGATCCCGAAGATCATCACGCCCGGGTTCGTGCGCGACGAAATCGCCCGCGGCCGCGCGATCCTCCCGAACAACATCAACCATCCGGAAAGCGAGCCGATGATCATCGGCCGCAACTTCCTCGTGAAGATCAACGCCAACATCGGCAACTCGGCGGTGACCAGCTCGATCGCCGAGGAAGTCGAGAAGATGGTGTGGGCGATCCGCTGGGGTGCCGACACGGTCATGGACCTCAGCACCGGCAAGCACATCCACGAGACGCGCGAGTGGATCATCCGCAATTCGCCGGTGCCGATCGGCACGGTGCCGATCTACCAGGCGCTCGAGAAGGTCGGCGGCGTCGCCGAGGACCTCACCTGGGAACTGTTCCGCGACACTCTGATCGAGCAGGCCGAGCAGGGCGTGGACTACTTCACCATCCATGCCGGCGTGCGCCTGCCGTTCATCCCGCTGACCGCGAAGCGCGTCACCGGCATCGTCAGCCGCGGCGGCTCGATCATGGCCAAGTGGTGCCTCGCCCATCACCGCGAATCGTTCCTCTATGAACGCTTCGAGGAAATCTGCGAGATCATGAAGGCTTACGACGTCGCCTTCTCGCTCGGCGACGGCCTGCGCCCCGGCTCGATCGCCGACGCCAACGACGAGGCGCAATTCGCCGAACTCGACACCCTCGGCGAGCTGACGACGACCGCGTGGAAGCATGACGTGCAGGTCATGATCGAGGGCCCCGGCCACGTGCCGATGCACCTCATCAGGGAAAACATGGAGCGCCAGCTCGAGAAGTGCCACGAGGCGCCGTTCTACACGCTCGGGCCGTTGACCACCGACATCGCGCCCGGCTACGACCACATCACCAGCGCGATCGGCGCGGCGATGATCGGCTGGTACGGCACGGCGATGCTCTGCTACGTGACGCCGAAGGAGCACCTCGGCCTGCCCGACAAGCAGGACGTGCGTGACGGCATCATCACCTACAAGCTCGCCGCCCACGCCGCCGACCTCGGCAAGGGACACCCCGGCGCGCAGGCCCGCGACAACGCGCTCAGCAAGGCGCGCTTCGAGTTCCGCTGGCAGGACCAGTTCAACCTCGGCCTGGATCCGGAGAAGGCCAAGGAGTTCCACGACGAGACCCTGCCCAAGGACGCCCACAAGACCGCGCATTTCTGCTCGATGTGCGGGCCGAAGTTCTGCTCGATGAAGATCACCCAGGACGTGCGCGACTACGCGAGGGAACACGGCGTCGGTGAAGCGCAGGTGCTCGATGTCGGCATGGCCGACAAGGCGAAGGAGTTCCGCGAGCAGGGTGGGAACTTGTATGCGCCGGAATGAGGTCTACGGTTGCGCTCGATCCGCCGCGGTCGCTTGCGCCCGGCGCAATGGCCAGCCGCCTTCCGCGCGGACTGCCGCGTCCACGTGCTGTTGGATGGCGAGCGTTCTTGCCAGCGCGGCAATGACGGATTGGTAATGCTCCAGATCGTCGTAACTCAGGGCGCGGCCCCTGCGGTCCTTTAGCCACTTCTCGGCCACGCGGTAGCCGCCGATGTGTGTCTCCCAGACGGCTGGCGGCACGTTGCCGAAGTACTGCTGGGCATTGATGTAGACGCGCCCGCCGCTCTCATTCCCTCCCCCGCTTGCGGGGGAGGGGTGGGGTGGGGGTTCCGCCCAGCGCACCTTGTCCACCACGTTGCTGCCGGCCACTTCGAAGGTGGTGATGCGCGGCAGGGTAGTGTCCATCACGTGCAGCGTGATCAGCTCGCGGCCGGCCGCGACCAGCGCATCGAACAATCCTCGGTTCGGCGGCAGCGGCACGCGCGGGAAATCGCGCTTGAGGAAATCGGCATAGCGCGCACGGTACGAAGGCGCATACAGCACCGCATAGATCCAGGCCAGCGTGTCCTCGGGGGTGGGCGTTTCGTCGACGGCCTGCGCCAGCGCGGCGACGAATTCCTGCGACAGGTTGGCGCGCTTCTCGCGCGGCGCTGTGTCGAGCAGATCGGTGGAGGCGTCGTCGGTCGGAGACAGCCATAGGGGGCTTGCAGCCATGACACCACGACTGCTGAACTGAAAGCGGTTATCTGCGACGCAATTGATAGCCAGCAAATGCGAGTAGCTTTGATCCGCCGAAACTTGGCGCATCATCGCAATTCCAACATTGCCCAAACCAAGAAAATGATCGAATGCTCGCTCGCGCCGATGGACCGCGACATTCCGGTCATACACCGTCCAGCGCACATCGAAGGGGCGGTACAGGATCGGCACGATCTTGTCTCGCCAGGCTCCATCCGCGAGTTCCTTCTTGGCGCGCGCGTATTGCCACTGGTCTTGCGAACACAACTTGAACAGGCCCCGCGCCTCGGCCTCGCTTGAGGTGGCCAGTAGTCGCTCGACCTTTTCCGCCGCTTCCTCGGCCGTCCACGAAATGGCGAATTCGTCGTGCGTGGTGACAATGCCGGGGGCCGGGTCGCCGTTGGGCGCGAAGATGTCGCGCAAGGACCAGCCGCCTTCGTACTCGGCCAGCCGCTCCGCATCCTGCGGCACGAACAGCCATGCGGGCGCGGCCGGCTGGACTTCGCACCATGCGGTGGATTGGATGTCGCCGGCATCGAGCGCGGCGTACTTGTCCTTGCGCAGGCCGTACAGGTCGGCATGGAACACGCGGGCATGGCGACCCCCGCCCTGGCACTCCCCCGCTGGCGGGGAAGAGGGTCCGGGTGAGGGGACGTGGCGCACGAACAGGCCGATGGCCACGCCTTGCTGGATGTCGAACACGTTCTCGTCTTTGCCGCCGTCGGGCGCCTTTTCCTTCTTCTTGCTGTTGCCGTGCAGGTCCAGCAGATAGATTTCATCGAAGCTGCGCAGCAGGCTGCGCCTCATGTCCATGAAGGTCGGATTGTCCAGATAGCCGTGGTTGGTGACGAAGCCGAGCACGCCGTGACCGGTCTGCTCGATGCGCCACTGCGCGAAACGGATGAACTTCACGTAGTCGTCCGACAACCATTTGGCTTGCGCCGGCTTCTTGAGCTCCGCGCTTTGCTTGTACTCGGCCATCAGCTCTTCGATCCAGTCGCCCTTGTTGACCGAATGCCCCGAATACGGCGGATTGCCCAGCACCACCATCACCGGCGCATCGCGCTTGACGCTGGCGGCGGCACGCGATTCCTCGGCCAGCCACTGGGTGAACAGCGGCAGGCCAGCCATTTCGTGCGCTTCTTCCAGCGTGTTGGTCAGGAACACGCCCAGGCGCTCGTCGCTGGCGAAGTCGTAGCCGCTCTGCTCCAGTTCCAGCCCGAGCTTCATGTGCGCCACGGCGTAGGGCGCCATCAGCAGTTCGAAGCCGATCAGGCGCGGCAGCAGGTGTTCGGCCACGTAGCCGGGCCAAGCGCCGGCGTTGCCGGTGAAGCGTTCGCGGATTTTCCGGATCACCGCATACAGGAAGGTGCCGGTGCCGGTGGCCGGGTCGAGAATCTGCAGGCGGTGGGTTTCGAAGGTTTCCTCGCCTTTTCCCTGCGCTCTGCGGCGCTTGAGCTTGATCTTCTTTGCATGGGCCAGCCCGTCCTTCATGCCGAAGTCGCGGCGCAGGATGGCATCGATGCTGCGCACCATGTAGCCGACCACCGGCTCGGGCGTGTAATAGACGCCGCGGGCCTCGCGCATCTTCGGGTCGTAGGCGGCCAGGAACGTCTCGTAGAAATGCACCACCGGGTCTTCCTGCCGGGTGCGCTTGCCGAAGTCGTCGAGGATGGCGGCCATGTCGGCGCGGGCCAGCAGTTCGGCCAGCTGATCCACGGCCCAGGCGATGCGCTCGTCCAGGTCCGGGCCGGCGATGGTGTGGAACAGCTTGCGCAGGAAGGGATTGGTCCTGGGCAGCGCGCTGGCGGCCTTCTGCCGGGTGAAGCCTCGCGCGGGCGCGTTGCAGCGCGCGGCGAACAGGCCGTAACACAGGGTCTGCGCGTACATGTCGGCGAACTGTTCGGGCGTGAGCGATTCGATCAGCACCTTGCGGAACGCCTCGAACTGGCCGTGCAATTCGCCCATGTCGCCTTCGGCCTTGAACGTCTGGGCAATCAGGCTGCAGATCAGTTGCGCGAGCCGGGCCATGCGCGTGGCCAGATCCTGCGGCGTGCCCTTCAACGGCAAGTCGGCAGCGATGAACTGCCCCAACAGTTGCGCCACTTCGGAGGCGGCATCGGCATTCCAGCGGATGCGGCCATTCCGGTCGGGGCGCGGCAGGCTGGCGGTGAGGCGCAGTTCGCCATCCAGATACCAGCGGAATTCGACGTAGTCGGTCAGGACCAGATTGCCGAGCGATGTGCGATAACGCTGCAGTTGCTCACTGTGTTCGGTTTTGTCGAGGTCGATGCCGACATCCTTGGCTTCCACGTAGCCAAGTGGCACAACGCCGCGACTGACGATGAAATCCGGCGCGCCGCACGCGATCTGCTTGGGCTCGTTGGTGGCGCGCACCTCGGGACCGCCGATGGCTTCGAGCAAGGCCTTCAAGGCCGGACGATGCGTATGTTCGGTGGCGTTGCCGGCCTTGAGTGCCTGCTCGATGGCGGTCACGTACGTCTTCAGCGCGTCATTCATTCCAGTGCTCGGCCTGCGGTTGCGTCGTCGCTTCAATCCCAAGGCAGGGATGTTGGCGCTTGGTTGGAGACGCCGCACACCTGCGCTCGCAACACATCGATTCTAGCCCTCGCCAGTCCCTTTCAGGGTCGATCTTCGGGGCATTCGCCGGCACAGGGCCGAACATCGTTCAAACGGCAGCGGGAATTGGCGACATTCATGCCGTCCAGTTTTCCAGTCGCAGCCCCCGGATGCGCCCGAACACGCGATCACTGCTGACCAGAGTCAGATCCAGCGCCATCGCGTGCGCGGCGATCATCTGATCGAGCAGGCCGACGCCGATTCCGCGCCGTTCCAGATCGGCGCGCAGTGCGCCGTGGCGGTCGGCGACCTCGGCGGTCCAGTCGAGGGTGTCGACCCAGCGCAGGAACTCCTGTACCACGGGGTTGATGCGCGTGGCCTGCGGATGTCTGGCCACGCCGTAGAGCAGTTCCGTGCGCGTGACGGCGGAAATGCACAACGCGGCTTGCGGTCGGCGCGCGACTTGTCTGCGAACGTTCGGGTAGGTGTCGCGGATCAGGTAGCTGACGGTATTGGTATCGAGCATCCAGCGCGATGCGGTACTCATGCTTTCTTTTCATCCGTGAACAGGGCATCGAGCGCGCCGCGTGCCTCGGGCAGGGCATCGTTGCGCTCGGCCATGAAGTCGCCGGGAATGCCGGCCGCATCGGCAAGGGCGAAGAACTCCTGCCAGTCGCCGGGGCGGCGCGACAGCACGACGTCGCCGGTCTCGGGATCGCGGCGGACGTACACCTCGTCGGTGTCGAAGCGGAACTCGGCCGGCAGCCGCACGGCCTGGCTGCGGCCGGTCATGAAGATCTTGGCGATACGCATGAGGGGCTCCTGCGTGGGCGTGATACCCAAGATAGTATCTATCGCGGTAGGTATCAATGCTCGTGCATTGCGTAAAACCAACGATGGAAGGTATTCCCCCTGAAATTGGCATCGCTTCGGCTGGATTCCTGCCATTTGCGGCAACAAACTGGCGGCAATTGGCTATTCCACGTGGTTCCCATGATTTCGTTGACTTCCGTGGAAGCCCAGAACCGGTTTGGCGACCTGCTGGATCGCGCACAGCGTGAACCGGTGCAGGTCACCCGACGTGGTCGCCTCGTGGCCTGGGTGGTGTCGGAGCGTGACATGGAAGAGATTCGCGGATTGCGCGAGCGCCGCGCCGCCGCGTCGCAGTGGTACGCGCGCTATCGCCAACAGTTGCAGGGATTGCCTGCCATATCGAAGTCGTCCGAACTGAGCGACGACGACGTGAACCGTCTGGTCGACGAGTTGCGCGAGTGAGTCTTGCGCGACGCATCGTCATCGACACCGGCATTCTCGTCAGCGCTGCCTTGCGGCCGGAGTCGATTCCGGCATTGGTGCTGGAGAAGGCGCTGCTGCACCATGCATCCAGCGGCAGGACGGCCTCGGGTGGTGGATCGTCGGGCAGCGTGAAGTCATCGAATCGGCCCTTGGCGACGGCGCGGGCACGCGCGAACAAACCGGCCGCGTTGCGCGGCCTCGGGCGCAACACCAGTGCGCCATCACTTTCGGTGATTTCCACTTCATCGGCGTCCAGGCGATAGCGCGCCGGGATGCGCACGGCTTGCGCCTTGCCCAAGGTGAACAATTTCGCAGTGGCGGTCATGGCGATGCTGTTCCTGCGGCCCGGGTCGGTGCACATTCGCACCCCTGTTGCCATTCTGTCGCGCAGGCTCCTAGAGTAGGCACATGGTCGAGCCCGCCCACCAACTCGCCACCTACGACGACCTGGTCGCCCTGCCGCCGAACCTCGTCGGCGAGATCGTGCATGGTGTCTTGCATGCGCATCCGCGGCCCTCGCCACCCCATGCGCGGGCAGGTTCCTCGCTGGGGGTCAGTCTGGGCGGTCCCTTCGATCACGGACGCGACGGCCCCGGCGGCTGGTGGATCATCGACGAGCCGGAATGTCATCTCGGCGCGCACGTGCTCGTGCCCGATCTCGCCGGCTGGCGGCGCGAGCGCATGCCGGCCTTGCCGGACGCGGCCTGGTTCGGCCTCGCGCCGGACTGGGTGTGCGAGATCCTCTCGCCGGGTACGGCGCGTTTCGACCGCGTGCAGAAGATGCCGATCTACGCCGAAGCCGGCGTCGAATACCTGTGGCTGGTCGACCCCGACCTGCGCACGCTCGAGGCGTATCGCTGTGAAGGGACGAACTGGTTGCTGCTTGGCAGCTTCGCCGATCAGGACATGGCGCGCATCGCGCCGTTCGATGCGATCGAGCTCGAACTCGGACTGTTCTGGGCCTGACGCGCGGCGTCGGGCCCGGTCATGAACCGTCTCCCATGTCCACCGACCGCAGCTTCATCGAGTATGTCGTCGATCAGGCCGACCTCGCCGGACGCCTGACAACGCGGCGCATGTTCGGCGAGTACGGCCTCTATGTGGACGGCAGGATCGTCGCCTTCTGCTTCGACAACCGCTTGTTCCTAAAGCTCGTGCCGGAGACGGCGGCGCTGCTGGCCGAATTGCCGCGACAGGAACTGTTTCCGGGCAGCAAGCCGTATGCGCTGGCGGATGAACTCCTCGATGAACCGGAGCGGCTGCGCGAACGGCTGCTCGCGCTCGCGCGACTGTTGCCGGAGCCGAAGCCGAAGCGTCCGCGGGCGAAGGGACAGCGCGCATAAGCACGCCGCCGGCAAGGCCTCCGCCTTGGCTTGGCGCGGTGAATCGAGGAAGCTAGGACGTGCGGCCAGACGGCCGCTCCCGGGATGCCTGCCATGAATGCCGTCGTCGCCCGTTCCAGCAGACCGCGTCCGGGCCTGTACCTGATCCTCGGCCTGCTGGCGGCCTATGCCGTCGCCGTGCTCGCGCTGATGTGGTGGTGGGACAGCGAGCCCGCTCATTTCGACGTCGCGGCTGCGGCGAAGCAGCGCGCCGATGCGCGCAGCCAGCCGGTGGTGGTCGGTTCGGCGACGACGGCCGCCCTCGTCGGCGCGGCCGGGCACATGCTCGACAAGCGCGGCGGCTACCTCAGCAACGACCGTTTTCCGCCCGGCGTCATGATGGACAACCTGCCGAACTGGGAATTCGGCGTGCTGACCGCGACGCGCGACCTCACGCGTGCGCTGCGCAACGAATTCAGCCGTTCGCAGACGCAGTCGGTCGAGGACAAGGACCTCATGGAGGCCGATCCGCTGTTCAGTTCGCCGAACGACCGCTGGCTGCTGCCGAGCTCCGAGAGCCAGTACCGCAAGGCGATCGCGCGCGTCGACGGCTATGCGCAGCGCCTCGCCGACGACGATCCGGTCGATGCGCAGTTCCATGCGCGTGCCGACAACCTTGCCGATTACCTGCAGGTGGTGTCGACGCGGCTCGGCTCGCTGTCGCAACGCCTGTCGGCCAGCGTCGGCCAGGTGCGCATCGACACCGATCTCGCGAACGATCCGACCGCGCAGCAGTCCCGCCCCGGCGAAAGCCCGCGCATGGTGAAGACGCCGTGGCTGAAGATCGACGACAACTTCTACGAGGCGCGCGGCTACACCTGGGCGCTGCGCCAGCATCTCGAGGCGATCCGCATCGACTTCGCGCCGATCCTCGGCAACAAGAACGCCCTCGTCAGCCTCGACCAGGTCATCCGCGAACTCGAGGAAGCGCAGACCGGCCTCGGCAGCCCGATCGTGCTGAACGGCACGCCGTTCGGCTTCTTCGCCAACCACTCGCTGGTGCTGGCCAACTACGTGTCGCGTGCCAACGCGGCGGTGATCGAACTGCGTGAACTGCTGCGCCGCGGCTGAGGAGCAAGACCATGTCCATCGATGTCCGCCACGACAGCGCCGCGCACGTCTTTGTCGCCCTCGTCGACGGCGAACGCTGCTTTCTCGACTACGGACTGTCCGGCACGGAGATGACGATCCACCACACCGAGGTGCCTTCCGCGGTCGGCGGGCGCGGCATCGCCGGTGAACTCATGCGCGCGGCGCTTGCGACCGCCCGCGCCGAAGGTTGGAAGGTGGTGCCGGCGTGCTCGTATGCGCGCGTGTTCATCGACCGTCACGCCGAATACGCCGACCTGCTTGCCTGAAGGTCGTCCGCGTCAGGCCGTGCGTTCGTTTCGGGGCGGTGACCCGCGCGGCGAATCCCGCGCCGGCTGCCGATGCCCTGCCTGCGGGGCGACCTTGCCGATAGCGGTCAGAAGCTGGAACGGGTCAGGCCGACATCGGCGTGACGCCAGGCTTCGGCGAACGCGTCGCGGGCCTGCTGCGCGTCGGTGCTGCGCCGTTGCGCGTCGAGGCTCTGCGCGAGTCCGTGCAGCGACCAGCCATTGGCCGGGTTGCGGCGCAGCTCGTCGCGATAGGCGGTTTCGGCCGCGGCCGCGTCTCCGCTGGCGAGCAGGGCGGCACCGAGCGCGTGGCGGGTCGGCGCATGCCAGCCCGGCGGTTCGTCGTAGGGGATGCGGTCCTCGATCGCGACCGCCTCGCGCAGGGCGCTGATCGCGGTGGGGAAATCGTTCTGCGCAAGGGCGATCTCCGCGCTCAGGCTGCGTTCGGCGATGCGCGCGGCATGGGCGAGCGGATAGCGGTCCCACATCTGCTTGCGTTCCATCTCCGGGTCGGCGGCGAGCGGTGCGAGCGCCTGCAGGTGTTCCCGTGCGGCGTCGAGTCGTTGCTGGCGCAGCGCGGCCATGCCCTGGGCGTAATGCCAGATGGCACTGACGTAGGCGAGATCCGGCGCCGGGTTCGGCAGCGCGACGATCTCGTCCCAGCGACCGAAGCGCACGTGGTCGAACCACGGCGTCATCCAGTAATGCTGCAGGCCCTCGAATCCCGGTTGGCGCATGAGCTCGGGCAGATGGGTGCGTTCGGCGGTCTGCGCGGCGGCCGCGCGGGCCACGGCGCTGGCGCCTTCCATGCTCGCGGCGAACCAGAGGAAATGGTGGTTGTGCGGCACGTAGCCGAGCGGGTAGACGCCGGAGACATTGCTGCGGCAGACCGCCAGATAGGCATCGTCGGCCTCGATCGCGCGCTGGTTGGCGATCACCGCGTCGTGCCAGCGGCCGACCCGCGCATAGATGTGCGCGGGCATGTGCACGAGGTGGCCCGAGCCGGGAATCAGCGTGCGCAGGCGGTCGGCGGCGTCGACGCCGCGTTGCGGATCGGCCGAGGCCTCGACCGCATGCACGTACAGGTGCAGCGCGCCGGCATGATCGGGATTGCGCGCGATCACCGATTCCAGCGTGGCGACAACGGTGGCGGTATGGCCCTTGGGCCGGTAGTCCGCGTCGTAGTAGTCCCACGGCTGCAGGTTCATCAGCGATTCGGCGTACAGGGTCGCCACATCGGCATCGTCGGGCGATTGCGCGACCAGCGCGCCCATCGCCGCCGCATAGGCTTCATCGAGCGGGCGCCGGTCCGCGGGCGGGTTCTCGGCGTAGCGTGCCTCGAGCGCGCGGATGAAACCGCGTTCGCGCCCGCTCGCCTGCGGCGCCAGCGCGCGGGCTTTCTGCAGGCGTTGCCAGGCCTTGCCGTTGCTGGCGGGGTCCATGCCGGCATTCACGTGCGGACCAAGCACGAGGGCGGCCCCCCACCAGCACATCGCGCAGGCCGGATCGAGATCGGCGGCCTTGAGGAACGAGCGTTCCGCGGCGTCGTGGTTGAAGCCGAAGGTCAGCATGAGCCCCTGGTCGAACCAGCGCTGCACGTCGGCATGGGCGCTGGTCACCTCGAAACGGTGGTTGCCGAGGCCTTCGAGCAGGGTCGCGCCGACCAGTTCCGGCACGACGGCCTGCGTCGTCGATGCCGGTGCCGGACCGTCGACCCGGCGCGAATACAGGATGCCGGCGAGCACGCCGGCGAGCAGCAGGACGATCACCAGCACCGACTTCATGACGTGCCTCCCGGGCAAACACGAGGAAGTGTCATACCGCCATGCGGTCGGGTCCACAAGTGGCAAACCGGCAATTTCGCAAAGGCCGGAAAATCCGCCCGTGAGCGCTCAGGTCATTGCAGTTCGGCGGTGCGGTAGCGCTCGACGCCGGCGAGGATCTCCTGCTTCGCCTCGGCCGCGCTCGCCCAGCCGTCGATCTTCACCCACTTGCCCTTCTCGAGGTCCTTGTAGTGCTCGAAGAAATGGCCGATGCGGTCGAGCCAGTGACGCGACACCTGGCTGATGTCGGTGATGTGGCTGTAGCCCTCGAACACCTTCGGCACCGGCACGGCGACCAGTTTCTCGTCGCTGCCGGCCTCGTCGGTCATGCGCAGCACGCCGACCGGCACGCAGCGGATCACCGATCCCGGCACCAGCGGCAGCGGCAGGATCACCAGCACGTCGAGCGGATCGCCGTCGCCGCCGAGGGTCTGCGGCACGTAGCCGTAGTTGCACGGGTAGCGCATCGGCGTCGACAGCACGCGATCGACGAAGATCGCGCCGCTGGCCTTGTCGACCTCGTACTTGACCGGCTCGGCATCCTTCGGGATCTCGATGATGACGTTGATCTCGTTGGGGACGTCCTTGCCGGTGGAAACGGAATCGAGGGCCATGGCTGCTCCGGGGTGCCCGCCGCGGGCATGAAGAATGAGGGGCGCATGATACGGCAGGAATTGCTGCGCCGCAGCAGCCAGCGGATGCCGCCGGTCAGAGGCGTGGCGGGGAAGATCGAGAGCGAGAGCCTGAAACACGGAGCACACGGAGCACACGGAGGAAACGCATGCCTGGAGTTTTCCTGCCTTGGCTTTCCCGGAGTGCTCCGTGTTTCAAGCTTTTGCTTCGGCTTCTGCTCCGGCTTATGAGGGAGATCGCTGGAAACCACGCTCAGCGCTGCT
>ERZ795041.410-NODE-410-length-16371-cov-4.042290_pt1 | contig 16371 bp, 38 predicted proteins | sample MGYA00375125_ERZ795041 | MGnify/ENA primary metagenome ERZ795041 (study PRJEB30170, sample SAMN03074214) | activated sludge metagenome | biome: Common Effluent Treatment Plant; feature: Wastewater; material: Activated sludge; isolation source: activated biomass in...
GCTGAAAGAAGGTATCAATGACGGTTTCTTAACACCTTTCAAAGTCAAACAAATAATATTTTATTACGAATTTATCATTTCTAAACTTGTTAAAAGAGAATTTGTTTTTAAATACTTTTTAACATCGACTTTCATTGTAATTGTACCTAAACGAATTACAATAGTTTCAATCAATGTTCTTTCCGTTGTTGGTAAACTAGCCCAAACCACATTAAAAACTCCCTCTCCCGTTGTAATATCTGCCTGTCCTACTTTTATAGATATTTCGCTATCGACAAGAATACCGTTCGCGTATGTTGCTGCCAAATCTGATGCTGTCCTAACTCTAATATTGTTAACATTTAGTATTTCTATTCCTACTACTCCCGAAACACTACTATTAGAAATGCTAACCGTTGTTTTATTTGCTGTCAACATTCCTGCAAGGTTTACTAAATAATCTCCTACACCGTTATAGGTTGAACTCGCATTTACTGAAAAATCATTTTTAATAGCTGTTAAAACTGGTGCGTCTGTACCGCTTTGTACTATCCTTGCTATGTACTCTTTAACTAAATTATTTAGTTGTACTTGTCTGCTAACTGTTTGTAAACCGCTAACACTATTTTTATTTATTTCAACTTGTGAAAATGTTGTTGCTGCCATATTATTATATTATTATTGTTTATTTGTTTATACTAATTAAAATATTTTCTTCTTCTTACTACTTCAAATTGTGTTAAATTTACAATTTTTCCAATAGTTCCCGATATTGTATGTACTATGTAATTTTTTACACTTCTGTCTAAATCTATAGATACTTCATCACTTGCTATACTACCGTATGTGCCGACACTATTTAAGACTGGACTTTTCCAGCCTTTTAATGTTGTATCGTAAACAGCAAAATCAAAAAATAACTTAATATTTCTACTACTATTTTGATTATAAATAAGTAACTGTTTTGGACTTCCTAAAATATCAGGGGTATTGTTTAAATAAAACTTAGTTGTTATATTGTCATTATTAACTCTAAACATACTCAAAACGTTTAACAAGTCTGAAACATCTAAAATTCCTGCTGGTATTTCTATAAATTTAAAAACTTGTTCTGTACCGTCTAAGACTAGCTGTGTACTATCTTGTAAACTATCAATAGTAATATTTCCTATTGGTTGCGGTGTAATACTTGTTAATAAATTACCTAATTGAGTTTCAAACATATTACTTAAAATTTACTAAACCGAATAATTTATCAACTATACTTTGAGTTGAATTAGTTGAATTATCAGAACAACCGCAATCATTTACTTGTATAATAATACCAAAATCTTCCTGTGTTACTTTCATTATACTAATTTTTTATCGTAAATACTTTTCTTTATACTTGGGTGTACCGATATGGTTTCAATTAATACTTTTGCTTTTGGGTTTTTATGTAGTAGAAAAATATCAAAACCCAAAACCGTTCCGCTTTCTTGTTTAATAGTATTATTTTTTCTAATACCTAAAGCAAACTCGTTGTTTTCTTCCAATATTTTATCTCCTATAATATCATCATACTCTAATAATAATAAGTCCTTAACCCAAAAAGGTGTTTTTAACTTAATTGTATTATTATCATAATTAACCGCCTCAATTTCTAATCTACTTCTTTTTTTATATCTGTTAACTAAATATATAGTTAATATAATACCTAAAATTAAAGATACTATAATTATAATACCAATAGGACTTTTAATAAAACTAAATATCTTTGTCATTCTTTCTGTATTTTAATTTATTTTTAACTTCAATAGTTTTTGATATTACAGTTAAAAAACCAACTATTATACCAATACAGCCACCTACTATTTTAATTACATTACTTACTGCTTCTAATTCTTGAATATAAACCGCTGCAAAACTTGTAAATAAACCTAATAATGGGTGTTTGGATAAAAACAATAAAAAATTTACCATATTATTTTACTTCTTCTTTATCTGTTTTACTAACTCCAGCACCAACCAAAAATGTACCGATTGTCATACTTGCGTATTTAATAACTAATAACCAAAAAGCATACTTTTCAGTTTTTATCAATGCTTCTAAAGGTAAAAAATCAAACTCTAAACCTAAACCGATAGAACCAATCCCTATACCTATTTTAGTTAGTGTTTTACCATGTTTAGGAGTTTTTGAAAATATATCTTTTAATAATCCCATTTTAATAATTTTATTTTCTACCAAAAGCACTTTTTCTCTTGTTAGCAATTAATTTTTTTTCTTTTTTAGCTTTACCACTAGCCACACCGCCATAATGACCTAAACTTCTTGCTGCACTTTCTCTTTCTGAAACCGATAGTTTTTTAATTTTCGGTTTTGTTGTTTTAACTTTTTTCTTTGCTGCCATATTAACTAAAATTTTTCCAAACTGCTATTTGTTTCCAATAAGTCAAATCGTTTTTATTATCTATATCATCTACTATTTTTGCCCAATTAACTGTATTACTATAACTATTCATAAAAGTATAACAACTATTTACTTTACTACTATTTAAACCGTTACAATATACCCGACCCTCATCACGCCACTTTAAAGAATAATAATCTATTCTACTCTGTAAATTAGTGTTTTCTATTTTAGTTTGAGTTGCACCCGAACCGATATTTTTATCGTAATATTTATATAATATATATATAATCACTAATACTACTAATACTTTGATAAAATTCATTTTAATACTTTTTAATACCAACCGCCTATTAATGGTAAATCATCTAATATATTGCCTAACCAACCTTTAGGAGTTCCACCACTTTGTTGACTGCTTAGAGCGTCTAACTCCATTTGTTGTGCCTGTAATTGTAATTTAGCTTTTGCCAAACTATTTTCTTGATAATCTTTATACATTTTTGTTAAAATAATCAAAACAAATATTACGGCTAGGACAACTAAAATTCTTTTAAAATCCATTACCAAATATTTTTAATTATTAATAACATTATTACCAAAACTATTACCGATATTAATAAGAATGAATAATCACTCCCAAAAAACGGTGTGCTTCCTTTTACCGCATTAGTATAATTTTGAGTTTCAAAATTTTGTTGGGCTTGTTGGTTTTGGTCTTGGCTATTTAAAAACCCTAAACCCATAAGAATACCTTGTAGCCACATATTTTTTACTTTTAATTAATACTATTAAAATTCACTTAAATCGTCAATTACTAAATTACTAATTGGTAAACCGTTCATAAATTCGTTTGTATTTTCTTTTCTTACTAATGGGTTACTCTCTCCGATTAAATCACTATTATATAATTTTGCACCGCCTCCCCCTGTTGGTGGTGGTGTTGTTGTTGTTGTTGTTGTTGTTGTTCCACTATTACCACCAAACCAACTGCCAATAGTTCCAGCTAATTGAGATAAACCGCCTAAACTAGACCAAAAATTAGCTTCGGGTGTTGTTGTTTGGTAAACAACTGTTGGTTGTTGTTGTTGTTGTTTGTTACTCATATACATAAAAACAAAAATTAATAATACCGCTATAACGGCTACTATAATAATTGTATTGTTGTTTCCTGCTGCTGCTGCCATAATTATAAATTTACGTTTTCTTTTATTTCGATTTTTTTACCTAATATATTAAAATTTATTCTAACTTCAAAATTTCTATTATTTGTTGCTATTTGTGTCAATGCGTTAACTAAAGGGAATTGTTTAAATTCAACTGAATAAGTGTTTTTTCCTTTTAATACCATAAAATCCTCAATACTTTTTGAACTACCTAACAATTTACCGTTTAAATCATATATTGATACTTGAACATTATTAAATGAAAACTCAAATTTTGAGTTATTAGTTATATCGTATATACAACGCAAATTTACTTTCGGATTAGCAAAATTAGTTAATTTACTAACTTTAACCTCTATAAATTCAGCGGTAATATTATTTTTAATATTATTATATGAATAATAAGCTAAAGCAAAAACAATTATTAATAATATTGATATAATTATAAATATTTTCATTTTATTTTACTTTTTGCTATAATACCATGTTTTATTTTGTGGTAGACTTTTATCATTATCTACATGAATAAAACCGTTTGCAATTCCAACTCTATTAAAACCAACTTTTCTTAACGCTTCTTCTATTACCTTTTTTTGTTTACTATTGTAATTTCCCCATGCAATATCAAAAGCATAACCTTTAGTATGTGCCGAATTTTTAACTCCCCCTACATCTTCATTTCTGCTTGGTGTTCTATAACCGCTAGTAATTACAAATTTTATATTATCGTTGTTTAACTTATTATAATCTTCAACAATACTTCTTGCATCATCTAACATTTTAACAGATGATAAACTAATGTTATTTTTACCGCTATCAGTTAAATAAGTTTTACCATTTTTTCTGTACGTTTGTGTACTTATATCTTTACTTCCTTTAACACTATCGAATTCATCTAAGGTAAAGTATTTAAACTCTTTGTCCATACCTAAAAAAACTTTTTTAAAAAATGTTGTATCTTTAACAAAATAGTAAACTAACAATAAAATTAAAGCTACTACCGATATTATTATCAATACTTTCATTTTATACTATTTAACCCCTAATCCTGACAACCTTTTTATAATTGTGTTTGTAATTGTAGATAAACTAAAACTACCCCAAGAAAAATTCTCGTTTTTTAACCAATCTAAGAATGTTTCTCCGCTTTCTTTTTGATACTTGTCATTAAATAAATTTGATAAACTTACTAATTCCGAATCGCTTAATAAACTTACTTCTTCATATAAATCATATTCCCAATTCATGTTAACTCCTTCCATATCTTTATAAAGTTGTACCGCTAAAGAGTCTAATTTATTGACCATTTCAACTGGCAAATCTTGTCCTACTAAATCTGTTGGTGGTGGTGTATAACTTTTGTCTGAATTTGATTTTCCAACATAATAAAATACAATCATTAGTATTATCACGACTAGCGTAATAATACCGATGATTATAAATGTTTTTTTATTTAATGCTATATTTTTCATTAAGCTAATTTATTAAATTGTAATACCGCTTCTTTAGAAATATCAGTACCAATATTTAATGTTTGTGGATATTTATTAACATCAATACCCAATAATATTAACTCTTGTTTTATAAAGTTTTCATTTACTGTAAAACCTGTTTTGTTAATCTCATTTTTATACCAATTCAAAGTACCTGTCGGACTAGATAGGTAGTTGGGGTCTGCTGTTTTAATACTGTTAAATTTATCATCTACAAGTTTTTTAGCCAATTTTTCAACTACCGCTTTTTTACCTATACCGTTCCAGACGTATTTTTTCTGATACCAATTATAAGTCAACATACTTACTATAATCAATGCAATTACAACTATTAAAGTTATACCCATTGGAGTTTTCAAGAATTTCAAAAATTTTCCCATTTTATATATATTTATTTTTTTTTTTTTACTTTATTATTTACTTTTTACTAAATTCTCCTACCTATTCTAGCGGTTTCATTTGTTACTTCGTCGGGTATTGAATCTTCATCAGCAACTAAACCACCTCCACCTGTTGTTCCTGTTCCTGTTCCTGTTCCTGTTCCTGTTCCTGTTTTTTCGGTTTTTTTACTTTTAAAAACCAACATTACGATAAGTAATACTATTACTACTACCGAAATAATCAAAGCTATTTTCATTTTTAAAATTTATATGTTTCTATATATAAGCAAAGGCGTTAACCACGAATGATTAACGCCTTATTTTAACCGTTATAACTTTCACTTAAATTTAATTTTACTTTTGCTTTTCCTTGTTAGTCAGCTAATTTTAGAACCTACAAATTTAACCTCTTAATTGCGTTAAGAGTTTAAATCTAAATAGTTTTAAGCATTTTAAAGTAATTAATGAATTAATTAACCTTAAAATATAAAATATCGCTTTACTTTCGTATCTAGTTATTCAAAACTTCATTACTTCCGTACCTAGACCGTAAATTAATACCTACCAATAATAATAATAATAATAATTTAAACTAGACTTTCCGAAATTGGCTTTGTCCATACCTTAACGGACTACTTTCGTAATACCGTTAAGGTCTTGGAATCTGAACAAAGACAATTAACCAATCAAAACTACTTTTTACTACTAATTAAAGATAAATAAAATACCGCTTTAATTTATCTACTAATTACAACGTCTTGCAAAGACTATTTACATACGAAAACAGGACTATCTACAGCCGCTATATGAATATTCATTTTAATTGTTCCACTTGCTGCAACAATATTATAGATAATACCTGTGAAATCACTCAAAACATAACCTTTAGTTAAGATTGAAACACCTGTATATTCTGTAAATGCTGCATTATATAGACCGCTTTCCACTGAACTATCTGATGCAGAATTGTAAGGAATTGAAATTAATTGTGGTGATTGAGATTTTTGTGAGTTTCCTGTTGCATTGTTTGGAACAATAACCTCAATATAACTAACTAACACCGCATTTCTTACAAATCTTTTATTTAATTGTTGTAAAAATAATAATCCTGCACCTTGATTATCTGACATTGTAGCCAAATTATCAAACATAATATTGGGAATGCTTGTATAATTAGGGATAGATTCAAACTCGTCTGCAATACCTAGAGGAGTACCTAAAACTATCTGACAATCTGTTTCCCCAGCGTTGGCTATTGATAAATTAATGTTTGTACTTTGTACTTTACCGACTAATTTCATCGCTTCCAAAGTTAAAACACTTCTACCCGAATTTTTTGAAGCTATTACTTCTTTTTTTATGTTTTCTACTGTTTCTGTCAATGCTTCTTGACCGTTAAATGTTTGTGCTATTCTCATGTATCTTGAGTTTTTAAAATTAATAATAAGCAAAGTAACGAACAAAAAATACAAGAAACGATAAAAATATTTTAAAAGATTTATTATTTTTTTTGTAAAATTATTTTTTTATTTGTTGTTTGTTAGTTGTTGGTTGTTTGTTGTTTGTTGTTAGTGGCAACCTTACGAAAGCACTTCGACAGTTTCAATACACCAATCTTCGTGTTCGCCAAATTTGATACCATATTCATTATCGTTTGCATACATTTCATTAAATTCATCTAATGCTTTTTGTTTGTGATCTTGCATTGCTTTTTCTGCACCTTCTTTGGAATAATGCAAACTAATAGTTGCCCAACTGCTTTCGTGAATACAACTATTGTATAAGAAAGCATAAATGCAGCCACTAACAGCATCTATACCCAATTGGGTAGTTTCGTTGTTTTTTAAAGTTTCTTCCATTTTATTAACTACATATATCTGATATTATGCTTCATTACGGGCAAAACCGTCCTCAAAAATATTGTAACCTTTTCCTATGAAATCAAACATACCTTTCAAATCGGATGGTGAATAATGAATAAAAATCATTTTGCTTCCCCATCTATCACGATATTTCAATTCTAATTTACCTCCATCTTTTTCTTCATCCCAATCTATTTTAAATGCTGATGAAATGAATTTTGTGTTTCCGCTTTTCTTTTCTGTAAATTTTATAGATTGACCATAATAATCAGGGTCAACCGATTTGAAAATTTCCACTTCATAGTTCCCGCAATCAATAGTCATTCCTTTGCTTCCGTTTGATGTCGTAAATTCTTTTTTCATTCCTTCTAAATTTTGCCCGCAAAGAGAACATAACAAGGGTTTTAAGAAACCCGCTTGCTATTTTCAAGTTGGTGGCGGTTAATAATTATTTGTAGTTGTTTCATCCTTTCTGCTTTCAATATTGGTTGGCTTCTCATAGCCCCGTCCTTTACCTGCATGTGCTACGATACTACTACTATTAAACATTTGTGGGAGAAAATTTAAAAAGTTTTTCCACACTCACCTTATTACCACCGATTTTGCCGTTTGCCGATAAAGAAGATTTTGCCTCTTTTTTCCACACACACTCGAAGTCAGCAGGTGCATTATATTCACTTACAAATACTGTATGCCCTTGTTTACTAATGTTCCTTACCCAATTCCAAAAAAGATTATGGTCAAATTCGTTAGCATATTTTGTTGTTCCCTCGTATGGTGGGTCGCAATAAACAATACTGTTCGGTGGCAATTCTAATTCATAGTAAGGTTTGTTTTGAAATACTACACCTTTTATTTTTTCAACTTGCTTTGCCACATTTTTAATTGCTTCATTTTGGTAATCTCTTACCGTTCCTATTTTGGTCTTTGTTTCTCCTGCAAAGCCTCCAAACCATTTACCAGAATAAGAGCAATTAAATCCAACCCAACCAACAAAATATGCAGGGTATTTGCTTCGATTTGTTCTTACTTCTGAATATTCCTCTTTGGTAATCTTTTTTGGAATCCATCCACTAACAAGTTCGTGCCACATTTGAATTAGATGATAATGAATATCATTAGCAATTCTATTTCCTTGCACCTCACAAATAGCATTCATTCCACCTGCAAATGGTTCAACATACCATTGTTCAGGTTTTCTATCTTTTAAAATAATCGGCAAAATCTCTTTTGTAAACCTCGCCTTACTTCCCATATATTTCATACTAAAACTTTTTAAATTCTCTTTTCGTTTTTTAATAAATTTTCTGCTTCTTGTTCCATAATCTAAATAAAAATAGAAAATAATAAAAATATAATAGATTGTAAAAATTTACCCATAGTTTTAACATATTTATTTTTTTTACTTATTACTTACTAATTAATAGTAAATAAACTATTATTAATGTATTAATAATCGTTAAAGTTGTCAAGCTAATTGCAAACCAATATATTTTTTTATAATGTTTTGTTATACCGCTTTGTAAACTCATTGGATTTGCCAACTGGTTAAAATTGTATTTTTTCTTACCGCCTTTTTTTGCTGCTGTTGTTTTTTTATTTTCAAACATATTTTTAAATTATGAATTATTAATTTTTAATTAAGATTATTATAACACTAAGCTAAACCGAAATTGAAACTTCGTTTAGATTAGTGTTATAAGAAAGCAGCCGAACAGAATCGCACCTCTGTTTAAGTTCGGTTACGCTAACAGTTGTACACCTGCCGAACATTCTATTTAGGGCTGCTACTACTCCTTGAAATTTACTTTTATTGCTTTATCTCTTACCGTATCATAATATATATAAGGGAAATTCGGGTACAACTTACTATAATCTTCGGGGCTATACTTCTTATATTCTTTGTTAACCATATCGCGTAACATTACTAACACTTCGGGGTTAGTTGTTTTTCCCTCGAATGCTTTCTCGTCGCCTAAACTATAAAATAGAATATACTTATCTATATAAGTTACTAAACGATTTAATATCTGTAAAGGGCTATGCGTTATAATAATAATATCTAAACCATGCTCTGCCCTATCAAATAAGATATCTAAAAAACCGCTATCCATTCTATCATTAGGTATTAGACCTCTATAATCATCTAACACCATTAGACTATCTTTACATTCTCTTACTTCTTCGTACCAATTTTCTCTACTTGGTCTTAATACTATATCTCCATCTACTAAAAAATCTTCGTATCTTCTGTGGGGGTCATAAACAATTAATTTACCGAAATTTTTAGGGCGGTTGCTTTTACCCTTTCTTTTATTATTAAAATTTTCAATTAAAAATCTAGTTTCAACCGATTTACCCGTATTGTTATAACCTATTATAACTATTAATTCTCCACCTCTTCTTTTTTCCATATTAATATTTTTTTTTACTAATTACTAATCACTAATCACTAATCACTATTTTTTAACCAATGATAAACCGCTTTTTTCAACTTTAATTGGTTTACTATCGCTTTCAACTTGTTTAATATTTTTTACGTCTAAAATTATTTCATCTTCTTGTTTAATATTGTCAACATCAAAAACTACACTATCCTTTTTACCGCTTGGAATATCAGAAAAATTTACAACTTCACTAGATTTCACAAATTCTTTTTTACCGTTATTTATACTTTTAATTCTTTCCTTTAAAATTGCATTTTCTTTTTCTAATTTCTCAATTTTCTTTTTGTCAACTTCTACACTTATTTTTGTACCATAAACCGCTGATAAAGTCATTAACAACCTAATTTCAACCGATATTTTAGCTTGATATTTATGTAATAATTCAGCCCATGCTTTTACTAATGCTTTTTCACTTGTTGCTGATTTTTCAAAGTCTTTTTTAGTTAACTTTTCTAAACCTTGATTTTTTAGATATAAATTAGTACCGAACAATATGAACCAGTCAGTAACTAAAATGCAAAACTTTGCACTCTCATAAAATTCTTCAACATCTAAAACTTTTCTTTCTCCTTGTTCTTCTTCTTCTTCACTATTTAAACTTTCTACTTTTGCATTTCCTAAACGAAAAACTTTTTTTTCTCCTATTTCTTCTGTTTTAAATTCTTCTTCTTTATTACCGAATGAAAAACTATTATGTTTATTCAATTCTTCATCTATTGTTTTACTTGTTTTTTCGTAGTCGAACAATGAAAAAATGTCATTTCTTGTACCTGTTTGTATGTTTACATTTTCCATATATATATAATAAGGTATAAATATCTTTAATTTTATGCTACAAAGATACTTATTTTATTTTATTTTTTATTTTTTTATTTAAAATTGTTTTGTTCAAATGTATTTTCTTAATTTTATAGTATTAAAAATCAATAATTTAAGTTTAAATTAAAAAAAATATTAAAAAAAAACTTAAAAAATTTTGGTAATTAAGAAAATTATCATACTTTTGTCTTGTTCAAGTAAATTAAACGAATTTAAAATGGAAATAGCACAATTAATTTCAGTAGGAATAGCCGAGAAAATAGGGAGTGATAAAGCAAAAGAACTTTTAACAGGATTAGACGAAATTTTCAGCATGGTAAAAGAGGGTAATGTTTACATGATTGCAAAGGTAAAAGGCAAAGTTTCTTTGTGTATTATGGAAGAAGATAAAATAGGTTTTGACGAAGAGCCAAAATTTATTGATTTAGAAAGTTTGAAAGACGAAATAAAAAATAGTCTTTAATTAATTAGTAAAAATGGATAAAGTTAAAAAAGAGTTTGAAACTATTATAGAAGAAAGGTTAACAGTTGGGGAAAGTTACCAGTTTAACAATTTCGTAAAAGAATATCCAAAAGTATATAATTTTATTATTTACGGTATAAGAGAATTACTAAATAGAAATATAAAAAATGAAAATGTATTTTTATTAAAAAACATTCAAAATATTGATAAATTAAGGTTAACAGTTGGGAAAAGAAAATTATTAGTATTTTGCGGTGTTTTTGAACACAAAGGCGAAAATGTTATAATAGTTAATAACGCTTTAGGCGTTGGAACATATTTTTTAGATGATAGTAAAATAGTTAAACAATTAATTAGATATCCTATTGGTTTAAAAATAAGTTTGGAAAAAAATAATCTTGGCGGTATTGATATGGTTTTACCTTATGACGATGTAAGAATAGGTTTGTTTGAAGATTAAGAAGTTTTAAATTTTAAGTTTTAAAAGAAAAAAAAAATAATAAAATGGCAAAAAAAGTATTGAAAAAAATATCTTTAAAAGATATTAAAAACGATAAAAACCAGATAGTTGAATTACAACAGTTGAGAAAAGGAGTTTTATTTAGATTTGTTGACAAGAAAAAAGTTTATGAATTTATAGGTGGTGGATTTTCTAAAGGTTTTGAGTATCGAAGTACAGATGATATAAGCGACTTTTTTACAACAAAAAACGGTAATAAGAAAGTTGAAATAGGTTTTTAAATTAATAAAATGGCAAAAAAAGTATTGAAAATATCAGAATCAGAAATTGATTTTAAATATACAAAAGTAGAAAAAAGTTTAAAAAATCTACAAAAACACTTTGAAAATCAGGGTTTAGACTTTTGTATTAAATGCGATATTGTTATAAAAGAGGGTAGTTTATCATTCAAGTACACAAATTTTAGCGGTGGTAATAATTTTTTATTACAACATTTTAAGTAACCAATTAAATTTAATATAATGAGCAAAGACAAAAAAAACACAGAGCAAACAGAGGTAAACAATTTGCCTCAAACAATTAACCTAGAAAATGTTGCCGAAATTGCAAAGAATGGCAACATGGGTAAAATGTTGGGAAATCTTAAAAAAGGATTAAACCTAAATGGGGATTATTTGAAAATGGAAAAAGGCGAAACAAGACGTTTTTTTGCTGCACAAATGACAACATTAAAAACAACAACAAACGAAGCGGTTTTAATGATTGATGAAGATAACAATACAATCATAGCAGCTCAAACAGTAATTGTTGGAAGTTTAAAATCTTTCTTACCATGTGCGGTTGAGATAGAATTTGTAAATAGTGTTAAATTACAGGGCGGAAAGTCTTACGATAAATTTAATATTTCAAGATTAGAAATGTAATTTATTAAGTAAAAAAAATATTAGGGTGTAACGGTTAATGTTACACCCTTTTACGGTTAAAAAAAAATAGTAACATGGGAAGTAATAAAAGTTCAATAAACCATTATATAAATGGTGTAAATTGGTCGGTATTAAAAAGATTTGCTAAATTTTATTTTGGTACTGATAATATTTTAAGTTTTAGAAATACAGAAAATAGACAGTATTTTATTTATATGGAAAAAAACTTTTACAATAAAAATTTAGAAGCAGTAGCAGAGTTCGAAAAAGTTTGGTTAGTTAACATAAAACCACAGGAGGCTTGAAATGGCTAAAAAGAAAATAAATAAAAGTATTATTGATGAAGAAAAACAAGATGTAAATAATAGTATTAATTTATTTTTAAGGGATTATAAAGGTATTAAAGGAAAGGAAAAACAAGACTTAATAAAAAAGTTAAAGAAAGAAATCAATTCTTTAGAAAGTCAAGAAAAAAAAGAACAAGTTTTTGAAAAGTGGCGTATATCTTTTGAGTTAAACCGAAAAAAAAACACTTTACAAACTCTTTTAAATAAAGATGATGAAAAAATTAAGATTGAATACGGTAACTTGAATTTATATGTTAAAGAAAGTTATTTAAAAAGGTTAAAAGACAAAGCTAACTATTTAGAAAATTTGTATGCAAGAAAAATGAGTACAATTATAAATAATTATCAAGTCAATAATTATAAAGAAGCTAAAAAATTAGATATATTTTTACAAGTTTATTACAAAAAATTGAATACTACTAACAAATTAAAAGATTTAGTAATATTTAATGCTTTAGATAAATTAGATAAATTCCAACTGAATAATATATCTAGTTATAAATTTTCTGAAACTGTTAAAAATATTTATAATAAATATTATAACGGTAAAGAAATAAAAGAAGAAGAATTGACTTACGCTTTAGTTGTTAGCGATAAAAAACTAAATAATAAGTTAGAAAGTATAAGAGTAGTATTTTTTTAAACGCCTTTGGTCGGGCTTAACAAGTACAAATATGGTAGTTTATGACAATATAAACAATTATGATAATTATAGAAATATTTATCACAGGTTTAATGAAGTAGTAGAAAGTAGAACAAAGTACACCATACAAATAAATTTTGGAAAGAAAAAAGTAATATTAAACAACAGTAATAACGACGAAATAGAAACAAACATATTAAATTTAATATCTAAAGTAAAAAAAGATACAGAAAACTTTTTAAGCGGTGTTGAAGTAAATACCGAAATAATAAGTAATGATATTTATTGGTATGTTTTTAACCATGAAATAGAAGATAGTATAGAAAATTTTGAAGTGGCTAAGATAGATTTGACTTCTGCATATTGGACTAAAGCATTAAATTTAGGTATAATAACAAAGCAAACAAATGAGTATTTTAATAGTATTAATTTTAAAAATGTTTCCGAAAAGAAAAAGGCAAGGTTAAAAGCCTTTGGAAGTTTAGCAACTATAAAAAGTGTTAATTTTTTTGAGAAAGGTGTAAAAAATTGGGATAGAGAAACATTAAAAGTTAACGATAAATTTAGGGCGGTTTATCTATATGTTTGTGATTGCGTTGCTAAAGATATGTTAGCCGTTTTAGGTAGTGTAGGCGGTTATTATTATTATTGGGATTGCTTATTTGTAGATTTAGACAAAATAACAACAGTAGCAAAAATATTTAAAAATTTAGGCTATAATTTTACAGTCGAAAAAGAGATTGCAAATATATTTTTAGATGAAGAAATAAGCTATTTTGAATGTACTAAAACCGATAAAAACGGAAAAATTAAAATAATTAAATATCCAATAAATTAAAATTATGTTATCAAAATTAGAAAGAGTTAAAGAGGTAGTTTTAAGAAGTAAACCGTTTTTAGTTAGAAAAATGGAAATGCAATTAGATTTTCAAAAAACAATGATAGACGGTATTATAAGCAACATTAATCAAAATTTAAACATTAAAGATGAAAATATAGATTTTGAATTTTATAAAACGATTGAAAATATTGAGGGTTTAATGGATAAAGACACTAAAAAATATGCAGATTTAGAGTTAATAGAAAAGTTAATCAATTATTTAGAGAGTGAAGCTAATAAATTGAAAGGAATTAATTAATAAATATACAAAAACATGAAGCTAGAGCAATTTAATTTTAAAAAAACTAAAAAAGTTGGTTTTAAAGAAGAAAGTCAGAAAATACACTCGGATAGTATTACTTTTGTGCAATTAAGAAAATACCAAAATGATGATGTGGAAGTAATAAAAAGAAGAGGTACAGTCCTTTTGTGTAAAATAAGATTAAAAAGAAAAGAAACTTTAGAAAAGTTTTTATCTAATATTTCAAAAGTTAAGTAATGAAAAAAAATGAAATTACTAAAAATATTGTGCTAGATATTGAAAAGTTTAGTAAAAGTATTGATATTTCACAAATTGATGAAAACCAAAACTTTGTCAAAGTACAAAAGAGAGGGGAAAATGAAATTCTAAAAAATATGTTAAATAAAAACCCTAATATACAACTGTTAATTGACAAATTATGTTTAGACTTGAAAAATAATGAACTGAAAATCAGTGAATTATGATTTATTTTAAAAATAATTTAAAAAAAAAGTTATGTATGTTAAAAAGTATCAATACATTTGCTTCATCAAACAATTAAAACAATATTAATTTAAAAAGAAAAAAAAATGAGCAAAGACAAAAAAAACACAGTTGTAGAAACTAAAGTAGAAACAACAGCAATTGAAACGCCAACAGTTATAGAAATGGGCGAAAAAAGAACAAGAATAAGCACAGATTCTTTATTGAATGGTAGTGAAACTGATAAACTAAAAGGTATTCTAAGACTAACCAAACCTTGTATGGTAGAAGTTTTCAAATTAGTTTCGCAAACTGTTTCAAATAAAGTTGCACTAGCTGAAAAAGAAATAAGTAAAACTGAAAAAGTTGAAGAAATTACAAAAACATTGTTAAAAGAAGCCTTACCTGTAATTATTAAAGATTACAACAAACAGTCAAAGTTTGAAGCAATGAGCATTGAGGAAACGACAAAAGTTAAAAATTTCTACGAGCATTGTGTAGAAAAATACGCTAAAGTAGTGAGCAAAAAGAAAGAACTGTCTTTAGATATGTTCGCAGACTTGTTAAAATAGACCAAATAAAAAAGGAGTTGGAACATACTCCTTTTTTTTATCTTAATTCACTAAAGTATTAATTATGGTATTAGATAGATTTAAAAATAAAAACATACCTTTAGACGTTGTAAAATGTTACAAAATGTTATCAAGATTGAATACCAATATGATATTAATTGAAAGGAGTTGCATAGGTCAATTAGATTTAGAGTATATTATAGAAAATGTAAAAATGACAATACACGTAGAAACTATTAAAAGTATTCTAAAAAAAAGAATTAAAGAATTACAAATCTTAAATAATTAAGCTATGAGAAGTTTAAAAGAATTGGTGCAAATTGTTTATAAAGTACATCTAAAAGATATTGAACTTTCTAAAATATGTAATAAAGAAATGTTTGGTATATGCGAAATTTTAACAATATTAAAAGCCTTTAAGTTCAATAAGTCAGAATTAAATATTATGAATAATTATTTTAATGAAAAATTTATTAAAATGGATAAAACAGATTTAAACTATTATTTTTCAAATAATCCCAAATCAAAAGACAGAACAGAATTTTTAGAACAATGTTTAAAAGAATTGGAAGAAGAAGAACAAAAGTTTTAGACGGATACTGTAAACACTTAGAAGAAGTTAATGGAAAATGTATAACAGGTTATAAGAAATAAAAATTTATAGGTAAGAGATTTGAAAGGGTAGTAATAGTAGTTAGTATAGTATTATACAAATTCGCACAAATATCAACAATAAAATCAGTATTAGAAAATAGTATTAACAATTAATAATTAAAACATGAAAACAAAGACAAAAAAACAAATCGAAAACGAGAAAAAA
>ERZ795041.411-NODE-411-length-16327-cov-3.352507_pt1 | contig 16327 bp, 14 predicted proteins | sample MGYA00375125_ERZ795041 | MGnify/ENA primary metagenome ERZ795041 (study PRJEB30170, sample SAMN03074214) | activated sludge metagenome | biome: Common Effluent Treatment Plant; feature: Wastewater; material: Activated sludge; isolation source: activated biomass in...
GACGGTGCACGGTGACCCCGTCCAGTGGGCGCGCACCGTCGTGACGGAGGTCGTGACGCTGACGCACCCCGAGCTCCCCGGCGGCTTCGAGGAGCGGGTGCTGACGATGGCTCAGGAGGCTGCCCGGCTCGGCAGCGGCGAGGGCTTCCAGCGCTGGTGGGGCGCGCTCCTGAGTGCGGCGCGCACCGGGCGCAGGCAGCGCGGCGGCGTCGCGCTCCTCGACGCGACCCTCGTGTCGGGCAGACGCTTCGTGAAGGTGTACCTGCTGAGCGCCGTCGAGGGCGCGTACGGTGCGTTCGAACGCGAGGACTACTTCACCCAGGAGGAGTTGCGGACGGGGCCCGGCTCCGGCGCCGGGCTGCCCCTGCGCCTCCAGGGACGCGACGCGGACGTCGTCGAGGAGTTGCTGAGCCGCGCGCCGCACGTCGTCGTGACTGCGCCGGCCGCCGACCGCACGGGCCTGCTGGTCGCGGACATCGCGCTGCTGGGCGAGGAGCCGGCGGAGCTGCCGGACATCCCCGCAGGCAGCAGGCTCGAGCTGCCCGGAGCCACGCCGTACCTGCCGACCTACGAGGCCGCCTCCCTCGGCGAGCCGACGGCGGAGTTCCTCCGCCACTACCGCGAGTGCGCCCTCAGGGCATGGGGCCACCGCGTCCTCCCGCGCGACGAGGACCGCGACGAGGTCCCGGAGTGGCTGGCCTTGCGCCACGCGCTGCTGAGCCAGCCCCTGTTGGAGCCCGAGCGCCTCGCGCGGCTGGCGCTGGACTTCCCGGAGGCAGCTGGCTGGCTGGCGGAGCACGAGGAGAGGCTCCTCGCCCTGCGCTTCGGGCAGCGGCTCAACGACGTCCGCACCGGCGTCGTCGCGACCATCCATGCGGGTGAACGCGTGCCGCTCACGGGGCGGGCGGGCGGACGGGGGCGTCCGGCAGCGTCGCAGCCAGGGCGACCGAGCCGGGAGAAGATCGTGATCTACCGCTTCGTCGAACCCAACCCCGGCGCCGACTGGCGCTGGGCCATGGAGCAGCTGCGCGATCGCTGGAGCGAGTACCTCGCCGCCGAGGTGATGCTCCGCAACCCGGACAGGGCGCCCGCGTTCGTGGAGTTCGTCGTGTGGCCCATGTACGGCTCGCCGATCGTCGTCGAGAACAGCTCGAAGAGCTACGCGCGATCTCGCATCGAGGAGCGCAGGGCCGAGGTCAGGGTGCAGGCCCAGCGGTTCGCGGCAGGCGACGTGACGCCCACCCCCGGCTTCGTATGCCGCGACTGCGACCTCGCCCACGTGTGCCGCATGAGGGAACAGGCGTGAGGGTGTTGCACGTGAGGGAGCAGGCATGAGGGTCCGGGTCGCGTCAGCAGGCACGGGCAAGACGACGAGCCTCGTCGGCAGCTACCTCGCCCTCATCGGCGGCGGGGTGCCTCTGCGGCGCATCGCCGGCGTCACGTTCACGAGGGACGTCGCGGACGAGCTGCGCCAGCGCGTCGCGGCCGGCATCGGCGACGTCGCGCGGACAGGCAGCTACCTCGGCGGTCTGTACGTCGCGCCAGCGGGCACGGAGCCCCTGTTCGAGCGAGCACGGGCCGAGCTCGGCGGGGCGCTCCTCACCACGATCCACGGCTTCATGATCGCAGGCATCAGGCTCAGCGCCCCACTGCTCGGCTACGACCCCGCCTTCGGACTGCTGCCTGAATGGGAGGCGCAGGCGCTCTTCGACGAGGAGCTCAACTCCGTCGCGCTCGTCGCGGCCCGTGCCGACCACGCTTCTCACCGCGCCGCCGTCGTCGCAGGACCCGTCGGGTTCGGGCTGGCCGGCTCGGTGTTCCGCCTCCGGTCGCTGTCACAGACCCTGACGTTCGGTGCTTCGGAGCTCGACGCAGCCGTCGCCGAACTGTACGAGGAGGCGTACGCCCGCTACCTGAGGCGCCTGGGACCGTCCGCCATGGCGCCGGGCGAGGTCGAGCGCGCGGCCCTGCGCCTCCTCGGCTCGCCGACGGCCCGTGAACGGCTGGCGCGGCGCTACCCGGTCGTGCTCGTCGACGAGTACCAGGACGTCAACCCGCTGCAGGGGGAGTTCTTCGAGCGGCTCGCGGAGGCAGGGGTGAGCCTCGAGGTCGTCGGCGACCCGAAGCAGTCGATCTACGGCTTCCGCAGCGCCGACGTCAGCGTGTTCAGGCGCGCGCTCGATGCCGCGGAGTCGAGCGGCGATCTGCTCGAGCCGCTGACGGCCTCCCGCAGGCACTCGCAAGCCGTCGTCGCGTTCCTCAACCGCCTCACGGGCGTCATGGGCGAAGCCGGGCTCGGCTTCACGACCCGCGAGGCGCCGCCCGTCACGGCAGCAGGCTCGCAGGCTGCCGTCGCGGGGCGCGTCGACCTCATCGTCGCGGAGCGCCAAGGGCCCCTCGGCGACGCGCGCAGGGTCGAGGCGGACCTGCTCGCGGAGCGGCTCGAGCTGGCGCATCACGACGGCAGGGCGTACCGCGACATGGCGGTCGTCGCTCGGCAGCACCACCTGCTCGGCCTCGTCGAGAGGGCGCTGGAGGCGCGGGGCGTCCCGACGCTGCGCCTCAAGGGCAGCGGCTTCTACCGACGCAACGAGGTGCGCGACGTCTACCACGCGCTGCGGGTCGGGGTCGACCCGGCCGGTGCGAGCCTGTCCGCCTTCCTGCGCGGACCCTTCGGTGGGCTCGGGCTCGCCGACCTCGCGACCGTGACGAACGCGACCGAGCCGCGCACCGCCCTCGCCGATGTCCGTCCCGACGTCCTCGACGTCATCGACGCCCTGCGGCGCATCGCCCGCCTGCCTCCCATCGACGCGGTGAAGGCCGTCATCCGCACCCCGCTGGCAGCCGACACGAGGCTGGTCGACGTGGTGGACGACAGGGGACGCGCCAACGTCGACGCCTTGCTCTTCGAGCTGGCGGCCCAGACCCCTCCCGACCTCGAGCTGCTGCTCGACCGGCTCGACGAGCTGGCGGAGCGCGCCGAGGCCGCCGACGTCCCGGAGGGTGGCGAGGGCGTCAGGCTCCTGACCATGCACGGCTCCAAGGGGCTGGAGTACCCCCTCGTCGCCGTGTTCGACGCGGGCGCGCAGCTGCGCTACCGGCCGCAGGCGGTGCTCGTCGACGCTCGCACGGGCAGCGTCACCCTGCACGCTGCCGGTGGCGACGAGCGCGCGCAGGCGGAGCGCAGCGAGCGAGACAGGCACGAGGCGTACCGCCTCCTCTACGTCGCGGCCAGCCGTGCTCGTGACCACCTGATCGTCACCGGCAGCGTCAACAGGCCCGATCCGCAGGGCTGGCTCGAGCTGCTGCGCGGCCCCGTGCTGGAGGGCGGCGCGCCGCACGGCACGCACGTCACGCGCACGAGCGAAGCGCCCGCGAGGCGCAGGCCACCGCCGCGCGAGCACCACGCCGATGTCGCGCCCCTCGCCGCGCCTTGGATCGACTCGCGCTTCGAGCATCATCCGTACGAGCCCCTCTCGAGCCCGTCCCGGCTCGTCGGCCTGCTGGCAGAGGCTGGCGGCGGCGTGGGCGCGGACGCTGGCAGCGGCGAGGGCGCGGCTACTGGCGGCGGCGTGGGCTCGCAGGCGGAGGCTACGGAGCCCGAGGCCACCGAGCCGCTCGCGGCAGGGGAGTCCATCCTGAGCGACGAGTGGGGGTGGCAGCCATCTGACGCCGTCGACGCCGGCGAGCCCGGTGCAGCCAGCCGGGTCGACTCGGGTGACCTGCCGGGACGCGGCAGGGTCGTCGGCACGCTCGTCCACTTCGCGATCAGCCAGGACTGGGAGGCGGACGACGTCGGGTCACTCGACAGCCTCCGCGCGCAGGAGGTCATGTTCCCGTACTCGGCCGAGCAACGAGACGAGCTCCTCGCCGAGGTCAGTGAGCTGCTGCGCGGCTACCAGGACATGCTGGGGGCTGAGCTGCCCAGCCTGAGCGCCCGTACCAGCGACAGGGCCGAGGTGCCGCTGGCGGTCCGCGGCGGCTCGACCGTGTGGGAAGGCGTCATCGACAGGCTGTACGCCGTCGGCGGTCGCTGGGTCATCGACGACTACAAGACGGACCGGGTGGTGCGCCCGGAGCGGTACCACCTGCAGCTCGGCCTCTACCTGCACGCGGTCGAGCGCGCCATCGGCACCCGACCGGTCGGCCGCCTCGTGTACCTGCGCTCGCGGACCGTCGTCGAGCCTGCTGACGAGGACCTCCGGGGAGCGCTTCAGGCCTCGGGGATCGTCGACGTCAGCCGGTAGGCCTGCAGCCTGCCTGTCTTCGCGCCCACCTCGGCGAGGTCCAGCCTCACGAGGCAGTAGACGACGCGCTGCGCGAGGCGCAACGGGACCTTCGCCGCGACACTGAGGTCCTTGGTGGTGAACTCCTCGGGCATACCCTGAGGGAGCAGCTCGAGCAGGTCGCGGGGAGCGCTGAAGAGCCGCCGCTGCTGCACGGCCACCAGGTCGCGTCCCGTCGTCACCCACCCGCGCCTGCGCCACGCCTTGCCGTGCACGTGGCTCCTGCTCTCGGTCTCCTCGGTGAGGACCACCTCGACCTCGAGGTTGGGATGCGCCAGCAGGTCCGGGATGGACACGAGCTCGTGGAAGAGGTCGAGCAGACCCGCGCGCTTCGGTGAGCGGCGCCTGCTGACGGCTCCGTCCGGCGAGGTCCTCACGATCCAGCGGCAGCCTGCGACAGGGATGACCAGTCGCACCCGGTGCTCCGGCAGCAGCTCACCCAGCTTGGCGCGCATCTTGCCGACGGAGCGCGTCTGGATCTCGATGAGCATGTCGGGCGCGACGATGTCGATGACGTAGCCACCGACTCCGACCTCGAACCTGCTGCCTGCCGGGGCGAGGTGGGCCTTGAGGGCACGGTGCAAGGGGGTCTCGTTGAGTGAGCCGATGCCCGCCACGACTCAGGGTACCCCTACGGTCCTGCGCAGTACCTCTAGGCATCTGCCTATGCCGGGCACCCCCCTGCTCCGAGTTCGGAGCATGCTGGGCACATGGATCACTTGCATGACAGCGCGACGCTCGCAGGGCACACGGGGGTGATCCTCGGTGCTGACGAAGCCGGGATCCACTGGGAGATCGAGCTGCCGCCACTCGACCTCGCCAGGTTCATCGCGGTGTGCGGCGGCGGAGGTGACCTGTCGATGGTGACGAACCGCGGGATGCACACCGTGCGTGCACGGCGCTGGTGGGTCTGGCCCGGTGAGGACCTCGTCACGGTCCGTGTGGCGTTGGAGGGCGACGCCTGAGGGCTAGGCAGGCTGGCGCAGGTGCTCGAGCACGGCAGCGCTGACGTCTCCGACCACGCGTGCACCCAGGTTCTCCGCGTGGAAGCGCAGGTCGGCGCACCCGTCGGTCATCACGGCGAGGACGGTCCTGTCCGTACCGTCCGCGGTGGTGCGTTCGATGACGCCCGCGTCGTTGCGGACGCCTCGGATCGAGCCGCTCTTCGACGCGATGACGAGGTCGGACACGCCGATCTCGGCGCTGTACTGGTCGTACCCGATCGTGCGACCGAGCTCGCCGAACTGCTGCCTGCGGTAGATGCGGATGGCGACCTCCGTGAGCTCCGGCGGGAGCAGGTCGCCCGACCACAGGCGGCCGAAGTAGTCGGCGAGGTCGCGCGGGCTCGTCACGGTCGGGGAGCGTTTGGTACCGCCAACGACGGGAGCCTGCTGCAGCTTGCCGCTCAGCGACGTGTCGGTCCAGCCGTTCGACTCGACCGACGTCCTGATCCGTTCGATGCTCAGCTCGTCGATGAGCATGTTGGTCGCGCTGTTGTCGCTGACGCAGATCATCACGGTGGCGAGGTCGAGCAGCGTCAGACGCGCGCCGACGCTCATGAGTTTCAGCACTCCCGAGCCGGTCACCTGGTCCGAGGCGGTCAGCTCGCGCGAGTCGCCGAGGTCCTTGTCGCCTGCGACGACGGCCTCCAGCAGCGCCTGCAGCACGTACACCTTCATGGTGCTGGCAGCGGGGAACGTCTCGTCGGAACGGTGGGCGAACGCGCCGACCGGGCTGAGTCGCTCGACCGCCGCCGAGTCACGTGGGACGGACGCGGTACCGAGCCGGTACGCGACGACCCCGATGCGCGGCGGGGGGACCGGGTCCGACCCCTCACGCCAGCCGGATGGCCACGGTCGAGGCTGTTCGGAGCCGCCGAGGCGCTCCTCGAGGACGGCGATACGCTGACGCAGGATGTCGGTCACGGCCGTCACGATAGCAGCGCCGCGCGCCCCGATGCCGCTGGTGTCTAGGCACCTGCCGATGTGTATTGTCAAGCGCCGTTCCAATCCCCTACACTTCCTTCGTCTGGGCAAGCACGATCACGCCAACACAGCCGGCAACGGCTGCGGCGGTGGTGTACTCGTCCAGGCAGTCCCGGTTACCGCCCGAGGCAAGCGCACGGGCCGATAAGGAAGGTCATGGCGACTGGCAAGGTCAAGTGGTTCAGCAGTGAGAAGGGCTACGGGTTCATCGCGCAGGAGGAGGGTGGGGAGGACGTGTTCGTCCACTTCTCCGCCATCCAGTCAGATGGCTTCCGGACCCTCAACGAGGGTGACGAAGTGACGTTCGACACCGAGCAGGGCACGAAGGGCCCGCAGGCGCGCAACGTGATCGTGACCCACCACGCTCCCGTGCAGGCGGGAGCCGATCGCTTCTCCGCTGGACCAGATCGCAGCTTCGACTCGTACGACCGAGGCGGGCGTTCCAACGACAGGGGCGACAGGGGTGACGGGCGGCGCGGTGGCTACGGTGAGCGCGACCGCGGTGGCTCCGGAGGCAGGCGAGGTCGCTGACACGAGCGAGGGCCGCACGAAGCGGCCCTCGCAGAGCATCCACTGAGCACGTCGGTGCTTCAGCTCAGGCGTTGCTGCCCCTGACGGGGGAGCCGGTCGCGCGTCTCTTCGCGTCGAACGCTCCTCGTGGTGCACCGAGCCAGGGCAGGACCCAGTAGTCCAGTCCGTAGTAGCCCGCGATGCGCCATGCCAGCACGAGCCATGTCGCCAGCAGGAACATGATCGGGTTGGTCGACAGCGTGCCTGCCAGCATGAACGACACGTTGAGCAGGCCGCCGAGGAAGGCCATCAGGCCCGTGAGGAACCCGACGATGAGGGCGATGCCGATGAGGACCTCGCCGAAGGCGACGAGGTACGAGAACAGCGGCGCGACGGGCAGGAACACGTTCTCGACGATCCATGCGTACCAGCCGGTCACCGTGGGGGCGTCACCCGTCGACTTGGTGATCGCGCCCCTGAGGAACCCGGAGACCGCTGTGCCCGCCTCCGACCCCACCCAGCGCGGGTCGGAGACCTTGTGCCAGCCTGCGTTGAGCCACAACCAACCGAGGTACACCCTCACGACGGTCCAGAACGGTGCCATGTACTTCGATGCGAAGACGAACTGACTGACCTTGGGTTCCGGATAGTAGGTGGTGTGCGCCATGCTCCACTTCCTTTCACTGCTCAGTATGGTGTGTGATGTCACCCTGCACCAGGGACGTACTACCTGGTACGGATGTCCCTGATGCGGAGGTAGTACCGGCGTGAAGCGTACATTGACTGGCACCCTGCTGCTCCCGACCGGGACCGTGCGAGGGTCCGTCGCGTTCGGCGAGACCATCACGGACGTCGACATCGTCGGGGTCGCGGACGCCTTCGAACCGGCGGCGCCGTTCATCGCGCCGGGGTTCATCGACACCCACGTGCACGGCGGAGCGGGCGGCGACACCATGGACGGAGCCGCGGGCGTCGCCGGCCTGGCGGCCTTCCACCTCCGGCGCGGCACCACCACCATCGTGCCTACCACCATGACGAACCCGTTCGACAGGGTCCTGGCGGCCCTGGCAGGCGTCGCCGAGGTCGTGAAGGAACAGGGCGCCGCAGGCGGAGCCGTGCCGGGGCTGCCCATCGTCCACGGCGCGCATCTCGAGGGCCCCTTCATCAGCCCGCGACGCCTCGGCGCCCAGCCCGACTTCGCCATCGCCCCCACACGGGAGGCCGTGCGGGAGGTGCTCGCAGCCGGCGTCGTGCGTGTCGTGACGCTGGCGCCGGAGGTGGCCGGGGCGGTGGCGGCTGCGCGCGCCTTCGCCGAGGCGGGGGTGAGGGTGAGCATCGGCCACACGCTGGCCGATCACGCGGTCGTCGCGGAGTGCGCCTCCGCCGTGCGGGCCGTTGGCGGCACGCTCGGGTTCACGCACCTGTTCAACGCGATGCCCGGCCTCGGCTCGCGCGACCCTGGCGTCGTCGGCGCAGCGCTCGCCGACCGCGAGGCGTTCGCCGAGCTGATCCTCGACCTGCACCACGTCCACGCCGTGAGCTTCCTCGCCACGGCCGCGGCCAAACCCGGCCGCCTGCACCTGATCACGGACGCCATCCGGGCGGCGGGCGCCGGTGACGGCCCCAGCGAGCTCGGTGGTCAGGTCGTGACAGTGACGGGTGGGGCAGCGCGGCTGGCAGACGGCACGCTGGCGGGGAGCGTCCTCACCCTCGACACGGCCCTGCGCAACGCGGTGGGCGCCGGGGTGGCTCCCACCGCTGCCGTCGCCATGCTCACTGCCGTGCCGGCCGACTACCTCGGCCTGCGCGACAGGGGGCGATTGGCCGAGGGGTTGCGCGCCGACCTCGTCGTCCTCGACGGCGACCTGCAGGTGGACTCGGTGTACGTCGGCGGCGGGCTCGTCGGTTGAGGAGGGAGCCGACGCGTCGCCGACCGCTAGGCCGTCGCTCTCGGACGCCTCAACTTGGCGCTGACCTCGTGCAGGTAGGCGAGGATCTCTCTGTACGACTGGACCATGGTGGTCTCGTAGTAGGGGATGGCCTCCTCCTGGCAGAAGCGCTTGATGATGAGATGCGCCTCCTTCAGCTTGTTACGGGCCAGGGTGGGGAAGAGGTGATGCTCGATCTGGTAGTTCAGGCCGCCGTACCAGATGTCGGTGATGGGTCCAGGCACGACGTTGCGGGCCGTCAAGACCTGCTGATGGAGGAAGTCGAGCTCGTGGTCTTCTTCGAGGACGAGCATCCCCTTGTGGTTCGGGGCGAACACCGACGCGAGGTAGAGGCCGAACAGCGCCTGCTGGACGATGAAGAACGCGATGCCGGGCCACACGCCGAGCGCCGCGATGAGGATGGCGAGGAACCCCACGAGGTTGGCCGTGAGGAGCGCGAGCTCGAGCCAGCGGCGGCGTGTCGGCTTGCTAATGAGGAACCCGATGCTGCCGACGCGTAGGCTCCAGGCCTGGAACAGGAGCAGGAAGAAGAACAGCCGGGCCTGGTGCGCGACCATGAACCGGAAGATCCCTCGCCTCGTCAGGGCGTCCTCTTCCGAGAACGCCAGGACGACCATGGCGATGTCGGGGTCCATGTCGTGCTGGTTCGGGTGGGCGTGATGCGCGTTGTGCTTGTCGTTCCACCACGCGAAGCTCATCCCCAGCAGCAGGTTCGTGTGGATGAGGCCGACGATGTCGTTGAGGTTCGTCTGCTTGAAGCCTTGCCTGTGGCCAGCGTCGTGACCGATGAACGCGATCTGGCCGAACACGAACGCCAGGTACACGGCGTTGACGATCTGCCACGCGAGATGCACGGGCGCGAAGAGGAACGCGATCCCGACGCCGAGCAGCACGAGGTTGATGGCCACTCGGACCAGCAGGAACCGCGGCTGTCTCTCGATGAGGCCGCGGTCGCGGATGAGGCGCTTGAGGACGGCGTAGCCGCGCTTGACGGCGGCGCCGGCAGCCTCGGCAGCTCCGGCGGCGGGCGTGCCCGCTCCGGGTGCAGGCCCTGATGTCGTGACAGGCGTCGAGGTGTTCAGTGTCATCCCTCCATGGGAGAACGCATGGTCTGGATGAGCACGCACTCTCTGGGTGTTGCCGCAATCATAAGCGGACTGTATGTGTTTCGTGTCTGGTATCCCTCAACCGGGCGGACGGCCCCGCGCTGCGCGGGCGAGTGCCGCGTCGAGGAGGGTCTGCACCTGCGCCGGGTCGGCGCGCCCTTGGGTCATGCGCATGACCTGGCCGATGAAGAAGCCGCGCAGTCCCGTCTTGCCCTGCAGGTATCCAGCCAGCTCCTCGGGGTGGGCGGCGAGTACCGTGTGGACTGCTTCGCCGAGCGCCTCGACGTCGTCCATGCGCGCGAGTCCCCGCTCGGCAACGAGCGCGGCCGGTTCGGCGCCGCGCTCGACCATCTCCGGCAGCAGGTCCTTCGCGACCCGCTGGGTGATGGCGCCCGACTCCACCAGCCCGATCAGGGCTGCGAGCGCCTCAGGCGTCAGCCGCGACGCAGTGACCCGGTCGCGGACGATGGGCGCCACCTCGTTGATGGTCCAGTTGGCGGCGTGCACGGCGTCGACACCCGCCTCGACGACGCCCGAGAAGAGCGTTGCGAGTGCCTCGTTCGTGGTGAGGACCTCGGCGTCGGCGGCCGCGATGCCCGCCTCCGCAGCAAGGCGGACCGCCGCAGGCGACGCGCCCTGCACGCTGCCCGCGCTTTGCGCCGCAGGACGCTTCGCACCGGCCGCGGGGCTAGAGCCGGTTGCTGCAGAAGAGCTCGAGGCAGCGTTGGGGCCCGTCGCGGCGGAGGAGGCCGCCATGACTTCGCGCCGTGAGAAGCCGTCCTTGAGCGCCACGATCCGGTTGAAGACGAGGTCCTCCGGGCTGCTGTCGACGGGGTCGCGCCAGAAGTACCCCAGGCGCTCGAACTGGTAGCGCGTCGCGCGGTCGTCAGACGCGACGCTCGGCTCGATCAGCCCGTCGACGATCCTCTCGGACTCGAGGTCGAGGTTGTCGGTGAACTCGTCCCCACCGGCTTCCGGGTCGGGCTCGGTGAACAGCCGCTCGTAGAGCCGTGCTCGCATCGGCAGTGCGTGAGCGCGCGAGACCCAGTGGAGCGTCGCCCACACCCTCACGTCGGCGGGCGCGGAGCCGAGTTCGTCGAGGTAGGCGCTGCACAGCAGCTTGACGACGGTGCCCGCGTCGTCGGTGACGACATCGTCGCAGCGCACGACGTACCCGTGCCTGAGCCGGACGGAGCGCCCGGGTGCGAGGCGCTTGTACCCAGCGGGGGGCTCCATCGCGAAGTCGTCGCGTTCGATGACGACGTCGCGCGTCAGCGGCAGCCTGCGGGTGCCTTCGCGGTCGATGTCGTGCGGCCAGGAGGGCGCGTCGAGCCACTCCGTGTGGCCCTCGGGCACGTTGGTGATCTCGACGTCGAGCGGGTCGAGGACGGCCAGCACCCGCGGCGCCCGCGTGTTGAGGTCGTCGCGCACGCAGTGGTCGAGCAGGCTCGGGTGCGTCCTGCTGTTCGCCTTCGCGACGCCGACGCGGTTGGCGAGGTCCCTGATGGCCTCGGGTGTGACGCCCCTGCGCCGCAGCGCCGCCAGGGTGGGCATGCGCGGGTCGTCCCAGCCGTGCACGATGTTCCCCGTCACAAGGCGGCGCAGCTTGCGCTTGCTCATGACCGTGTAATCGAGGTTGCCGCGGGCGAACTCGTACTGGTGGGGTCGTGGTGCGTCGACGAGGTGGTCGAGCAGCCAGTCGTAGACGTCCCTGTTGTTCTCGAACTCGAGCGTGCACAGGCTGTGGGTCACGTGCTCGATGGCGTCGGACAGGGGGTGGGCGAAGTCGTACATGGGGTAGATGGGCCACTCGCGGCCGGTGCGGTAGTGCGTCGCGTCGACGATCCGGTAGAGGACAGGGTCGCGCATCTTCATGTTGGCGGCCGCCATGTCGATCTTGGCGCGCAGGACCATCGAACCCTGCTCGAACTCGCCCGCGCGCATGCGCTCGAACAGGTCGCGGTTCTCGGCCGGGCTGCGGTCGCGGGACGGGCTGTTGACGCCCGGCGTCGTCACCGTGCCGCGCATGCGCCTGAGCTCGTCCTCGCTGGAGCTGTCGACGTACGCGAGGCGCCTGTCGATGAGCGTCAGTGCGTACTGGTAGAGCTGCGGGAAGTAGTCCGACGCGTGCCTGACCTCCGCGTACTCGAAGCCCAGCCAGTCGATGTTGTCGATGATGCCCCTGACGTACTCTTCGTTCTCCGTCGTGGGGTTGGTGTCGTCGAACCGCAGGTAGGTGATGCCGCCGTAGTCGACCGCGAGCCCGAAGTTGAGGCAGATGGACTTGGCGTGGCCGATGTGCAGGTAGCCGTTCGGCTCCGGCGGGAAGCGCGTGACGAGCCGCGTGACGGCGCCGCTGCCGAGGTCACGGTCGATGATGTCGGTGATGAAGTTGGGCGCGACGACCCTGTCTCGCTGCGTCGGTGCTGTCGTGGTCGGCGACTCGTCCTGTGTGGGCGGCATCGTGCTCCTCGGCGGCTTCCCTGCCCGTCGTCGGCTCGTCGAACCGTCGACGAGCGAGTGCGGTCACGGCCGCGCATGCGACGGCTGCGCGCCGCCGCGAACCATCATGTTACCGCGGTGTGCGCGCCTCGGTGGCAGTCCTCAACGCAGGATGACCAGCGTCACGAACATGTAGCTGACCGGGAAGGAGAAGAGCGCGCTGTCGATCCGGTCGAGCACCCCACCGTGGCCGGGGAGGAACACGCCGGCGTCCTTCACGCCTGCCCAACGCTTGAGGAGCGACTCGAACAGGTCGCCGATCTGAGCCGCGCTCGACACGAGCAGGCTGAAGAGGACGACCTCGTGGATGCCCATCTCGAAGCCGGTGAAGCGGCGCGCGAGCAGCGCCGTTGCGCTGACGACGACGAGCGACAGCGCGATGCCGCCGAGCGAGCCCTCGACCGACTTGTTGGGGCTGATCTCGGGCGCCAGCTTGCGTTTCCCGAAGGCCGACCCGAACGCGTAGGCGCCCACGTCGGTCGCGACCATGGCCAGCATCGGCAGCGCCAGGTACCACAGGCCCCTGACGCCGTCCGGCGTGTACCGCAACGTGATGATGAAGCCGAAGAGCCACGGGATGTACATGTAGCCGAAGAGCGTGAACACGACGGTGTAGAGCGAGTCGCGGCTCGGCATCGCCAGCTCCTGCGCGACGAGGAAGAGCGCGAAGAGCGCCACCAGCGCTTCGCGCCAGCTCACGCCCGCGAAGAGCGGCTCCATGCCAGGGTACGTGACGGGCAGCGAGGCTGGCACGGTCAGCACGGCCGCGACCCACAGGCTGCTGCGCCGCACGACGATGCCGCGCAGCTTCAACAGTTCGCTGTACTCCTGGATGCCGACGATGGTGAGGAACAAGAAGGCGGGCACCAGCAGCGGCAGTCCCACCCACACGACCAGCAGCGCTACGCCGAACACCGCGAACGCCGTCAGGATGCGCGTGCGGTGCTTGGACCCGCCCGACTCGCTGGGTATGGGGGTCGTCACACCGCCAGGATGTCTGTCTCTTTCGTCTTCGCCCGGGCGTCGATCTTCTGGATGAACTCGTCGGTGACCTTCTGGACCTCGGCTTCGCCGCGGCGCAGCTCGTCCTCGCTGAGGTCACCCTCCTTCTGCATCATCTTCAGCTCGTCGTTGCCGTCCCTGCGCACGTTGCGCACCGCGACCTTCGCCTCTTCCGACATGGTGTGGACGGTCTTCACGAGGTCCTTGCGACGCTCGTCGTTGAGGGGCGGGACGGCGATGAAGATGCTGTCACCCTGGTTGTTGGGGTTGAAGCCGAGGTCGCCCTCGAGGATGGCCTTCTCGATGGCCGTGCCGGACGACTTGTCGAAGGGTGAGATGACCAGCGTCCGCGCGTCCGGGCTGCTGATGCTGGCGATCTGCGGCAGCGGCATGCTGCTCCCGTAGTAGTCGACCATCACGCGGTTCAGCACCGCGGGGTTCGCCCTGCCCGTGCGGACGGCCCCGATGTTGGTCTCGAAGGCGTCCAACGACTTCTGCATCCGTTCACGTACGTCAGCTAGGACCGACTTCATGCTCGCGTGACCTCCAGGTCCGGGTCTCTGTTGGTGAGCAGTCTACCGCGGGAGCCGGATCGGACTCCCGCCGAGTCGGTCGGCGCCTCGGCGGAGCGGGCCCGTCCCTCAGTCGGCGAGCACGGAGCTCAGCCCCGCGCCGATACGCGTGCCGATCTCCTCGCCTGCCAGGAGCCGTTGCAGGTTGCCGCTCGTGAAGATGTCGAAGACCGTGACGGGCAGCTCACGCTGCATGCACAGGCTGACGGCGGTCGCGTCCATCACCGTGAGGCCGTCGTTGAGGACGTCGAGGTAGGCGAGGGTCCGGTAGCGTCGCGCGAGCGGGTTGCGGTTGGGGTCGTCGTCGTAGACGCCGTCGACCTTGTTCTTCGCCATGAGCACGACCTCCGCTTCGATCTCGAGCGCCCTGAGCGCCGCGGCCGTGTCGGTCGTGAAGAACGGGTTGCCCGTGCCTGCGGCGAAGATGACGACGCGACCCTTCTCGAGGTGCCGCAGGGCGCGCCGTCTGATGTACGGCTCCGCGACCTCCTGGATGGTGACGGCCGACTGTACGCGCGTGTCGACGCCCTGCCCCTCCAGGGCGTCCTGGAGCGCGATGGCGTTCATGACCGTGCCGAGCATGCCGACGTAATCGGCGGTGGCTGGGTCCATGTGCGAGCCGTGCTGGGCTCCGCGCCAGAAGTTCCCGCCGCCGACGACGAGGGCGAGCTGGACGCCGCTGGCGACGGCGGGCGCGATCTCGCGCGCCAACGCCGTCGTCGCGTCGGGTGAGACGCCGAAGCCGCTCGGTCCGGCCAGGAACTCGCCCGACAGCTTGAGCAGCGCGCGCTTCACGGGTTCACTCACCGACAGCGATACGAGAGAAACGCCCGACCTGGATGTTCTCACCCAGGGTGGCGGCTCCTTCCTTGACGAGCTGCTCAACGGTCTTCTTGTCGTCCTTGATGTACGGCTGCTCGAGGAGCACGATCTCGGAGAAGAACTTGCCGATGCGGCCTTCGACGATCTTCTCGGCGACGTTGGCGGGCTTGCCCTCTTCCTTCGCCTGGGCGGCGAGGGCCTGGCGCTCGGCTTCGATCACGCTGGCCGGGACGTCCTCGCGGCGCAGGTACTGCGGGTTCGCCATGGCGATGTGCATGGCGAGGTTGCGCGCGAGCTCCTTGAACAGGTCGTTGCGGGCGACGAAGTCGGTCTCGCTGTTGACCTCGACCATGACGGCGAGCTTGCCGTTGTGGTGCACGTACGTGCCGACGATGCCCTCGCTCGCCTCGCGGTCGGTCTTCTTGTCGGCCTTGGCGATGCCGCGTTCGCGCAGCAGCGCGGTGGCCTTGTCGAGGTCGCCTCCCGCGTCTTCGAGCGCCTTCTTGACGTCGAGCATGCCCGCGCCCGTACTGGCGCGCAGCTTCTTGATGAGTTCGGATGACACTGCCATGCTCAGGCCTGCTCTTCTTCGTCCGCCGCGACGTCCGACGTGTCGTCGTCAGATTCGTCGGCTGCGACCGCTGCATCGTCGGCGTCGTCACTGGTCTCGGCTGCCACGTCCGCGACGGGAGCTGCTTGGGCCGTGAAGACCTGCGAGCTCGCGCTCGAGTCGTCTGCTGCCGCAGCGTCCGCCGCTTCGTGGATGGCGCGTTCGGGGCCGGACATCGGGGTCGGCAGGGTCTGCCTGTCGTCCGCCATGCCGTCCTCCGTCGCGACGTCCGCTCCGCCCCTGACCTCGATGATGACGTCGGCGAGGCGCGAGGTGACGAGCTGGATCGAGCGGATGGCGTCGTCGTTGCCCGGGATGATGAAGTCGAGGACGTCGGGGTCGGAGTCGGTGTCGGCGAGGGCGACGGCCGCGATGCCGAGCTTGTTGGCTTCCTTGACGGCGATCGCTTCCTTCGTCGGGTCGATGATGAACAGCGCCTCCGGCAGGCGCGTCATGTCGCGGATGCCGCCGAGGTAGCGCTGGAGGCGTGCCATCTCCTTGCCGTAGTCGATCTGCTCCTTCTTGGTGAAGCGCAGGATCGATTCGTCTGCGAACATCGACTCGAGGTCCTTGAGGCGCTCGACGCGGGTCCGGATGGTCTTGAAGTTGGTCATGAGGCCGCCGAGCCACCGTTCGTTGATGAACGGCATGCCGCAGCGCTTCGCTTCCGCTGCCAGGATCTCCTGGGCCTGCTTCTTCGCCCCGACGAACAGGATGGTGCCGCCGCGCGCGGCGACGTCGCGCAGGTAGTTGAAGGCCTTCTCGCTCTCGACGAGGGTCTTCTGCAGGTCGATGATGAAGATGCCGTTGCGTTCCGCGAAGATGTAGCGCTTCATCTTCGGGTTGCAGCGCTTGGTCTCGTGGCCGAAGTGGACGCCGGCCTCGAGGAGTTGCTTCATGCCGAGGTAAGACATTGGTTCCTCCGTAGCGGGATGTTGAGGGTGAGATTCGCTCCGTCGAACGAGCCGACCGCTGGGGCGAGG
>ERZ795041.412-NODE-412-length-16322-cov-4.258929_pt1 | contig 16322 bp, 15 predicted proteins | sample MGYA00375125_ERZ795041 | MGnify/ENA primary metagenome ERZ795041 (study PRJEB30170, sample SAMN03074214) | activated sludge metagenome | biome: Common Effluent Treatment Plant; feature: Wastewater; material: Activated sludge; isolation source: activated biomass in...
GTGAAGGCGTATTCTCCGTCGATCGGCGCGGTAGCGGCGGTCACGGCGACGGCTGCGGTCAGGCCGGGCCGGGCGGCTGGGCTCCCGGCGGCGACTGGGACCGCGACATCAACGTGCGCTGTGCGAGCCGGGATTACCGCTACAACCTCTGCCAGGTCGACACCGGCCGCGGCGGTCGCGTGTACATCTCGAGGCAGATCTCGAACACGCGTTGCGTCGAGGGCCGCACCTGGGGATCGAACCGGGCCGGCATCTGGGTGGATGGCGGATGCGAGGCCATCTTCACGGTCGAGCGCCGCTGGCGCTGACGATCGCCTGACGGCAAAGGCGTAGCGCGACGCGGCTGGCGCGCGCTCCGCTCCGCATGACTGCGTCCTGCCTCGCCCTCGCGGCGCGCGCATCCATCCACGGCGGCGGCGACCGCCGGGACTCCGGCGGATCGCGCGGCTCCGCTGGCTGATCCATCGTCCGCACCTGCACCCGTTTTGCCCGCCTGGTGCCATCCGCTGCCACCGCCACGCCGCTCCGGCGCGATCGCATGACACCTCCGAAACGTGGAGGTGAACCATGACGCACGACTGGACGCGCAGCGCGACCGCGCGCGCACTCGGCATCGGATTTCTTGCCGTGCTGATGATGATCCCCCTGTTCCAGGTGCAGGATCTCGTGCGCGAGCGCAGGGGCCTGGAGTTCGAGGCGCGCACGAAGATCGCCGAGCGCTGGGGCGGCGAACAGCAGGTGGCCGGTCCCGTGCTGGTCGTGCCGGTGCGCCGGCTGGCCCGCAACGGCAACGAAACCGTCGAGTACGACGAGCGTCATGTGCTGCTGCCCGAGCGCCTGCAGATCGAAGGGGTGATGGAAACGGAGCGCCGCAGCTACGGCATCTACGAGACGCCCGTCTACACGGCAGGCTTGCGTGTCAGCGGCCATTTCGACCCGGCGGCCATCCACGCCGCGCTGGCTGTTGCCGGTGGCGAGCCGCAGTGGAAGGCGGCGGTGCTGCGCGTGCCGGTCAGTGACGTCCGCGGCATCCGCCAGGTGTCGGCATTGCGCGTGGACGGGCGCGAGCTCGCTTTCGGCCCCGGCAGCCCGCTGGCCGGCATTGCCGCCACCGAGGCCGCATGGCCGCTTGATGGCGCGCTGCCGGAACGGGCGATCGGGTTCTCCTTCGACCTGCGCCTTGCCGGTACCGCCACTCTGCATGTCCTGCCGCTGGCGCGCCAGACCGACGTCGAGCTCTCGAGTGTCTGGCCCGATCCGAGCTTCAGCGGAGCCTTCCTGCCGGCGACACGCGAGACCGGTGCGCAGGGTTTCAGCGCCCGCTGGCAGGTGCTCGACCTCAATCGCGCCTTCGCCCAAAGCTGGAAGGAGGACGGCCGCGAAACGCCGGCCCTTGCCGCGGCCGCCTTCGGTGTCGAGCTGTACCAGCCGGTCGACACCTGGCAGCGCAACGAACGCGCCGGCAAGTACGGCGTGCTGTTCATCGCCCTGACCTTCGTCGCCCTGTTCCTGTTCGACGCGCTCGGCCGCTGGCGCGTGCATCCGGTGCAGTACCTGCTGGTCGGTCTGGCGTTGTGCACGTTCTATGTGGTCCTGCTCGCGCTGTCGGAGCAGGTCGGCTTCGGCATCGCCTATTTCCTCGCCGCCACCGCCGTGGTCGTCATCATCGGCGGCTACGCGCGGGCGGCGGCGCGCAGCGGCACGGCCGGTGCCACCCTCGGCGGATTGCTGGTCATCGTCTACGCACTGCTCTACGGGCTCGTCATCAGCGAGCAGTATTCGCTGCTGATGGGAGCGGTGGCCTTGCTGGCATCCGTTGCGGTGCTGATGTACCTGACCCGGCGCGTCGACTGGTACGCTCTCGGCCCCGCGCGCATCGACGTACCGGCGGGGATGGGACCACGATGAACCTGCTCGCACTGGAAACCTCGACCGAAGCCTGCTCGGTGGCGCTGATCGCCGGTGATGCCTCGTTCGTGCGCAGCGAGATCGCCCCGCGCCGGCACGCCGAACTGCTGCTGCCGATGTGCGAGGCCGTGCTTGCCGAGGCCGGCATCCGTCGCCGCCAGCTCGATGCGATCGCGGTCGGGCGCGGGCCCGGTGCCTTCACCGGCGTGCGCCTGGCGATCTCGGCGGCGCAGGGAATCGCGCTTGCGCTCGATCGTCCGGTGATCCCGGTTTCATCGCTCGCCGCGCTTGCCCTGGAAGCGCCGGCCGATGCGCGTTCGATCCTCGCCGTCATCGATGCACGCATGGGCGAGATCTACGCCGGCACGTTCCACCGGCGCGGCGACGGTCTCGTCGAAGCGATCGGCGTCGAGACGGTCGGCCCGGCCGATCGCCTCGTCGTGCCACCCGGGCATGCCTGGGACATCGTCGGCACCGGCTGGGACACGCATGCCGCCGCGATCCGCGCACGCCTCGACCGCGAGTCGCGCTCCGCGCGGGGCCTGTGCTATCCGCAGGCCGTCGCGGTGGCCCGTCTCGCCGTGCCGCTGCTGGCGGACGGACATGGATTGCTCGCCGAGCAGGCGTTGCCGGTCTACCTGCGCGACAAGGTGGCGTTCACGACCAGCGAGCGGGAGTCGGTGCACGGGCAAGCAGCGCGCTGAAAATCCGGCGCGAAGTCCTTCAGGCTCGTCACCAGGATGGCTTGATCACGATCCCGTGGGTTTTGGAAGCGAGTTCGACTTCGAGATGGAGGTTTGGCCTCAGGCCGGGAATTCGCTCGAAGATCTTCCCGAGGAAGCGTTTCGTCGAGTCGGCGTGAGCCGGGTAGTAGTTGCGCATGGTCTTCGCCTTCACCGTATTGAAGTCCGGTGAAAGCAGGCAGAAATACCTGATCAGCTCGTGTCGGGAGAACTCCCGCCAATGATGGCCGTAGGTGTTCGTGCCAAGAATGTCGTCGACGCTGATGCCTCCGGCGAACCCGCTCAGGAAACGCTTCGGATCCCACATGCGTCCGTTCCAGGCGTAGTAATTCGGTGTCGTGATCAGAATCCGGCCGCGTGGCGCGAGGACGCGATAAACCTGTCGCCAGAATTCTACCGGATTGAACGTGAGATGCTCGATGATCTCGGTGAACAGCACGATGTCGACGCTGTCATCGGCTAGTTGCTTCAGGCCGGTGGCATGCTCCAGATCAGCATTCGGGACCAGAGGTATGCCCTCTGCTTCCGCCAGGCGGCGCACGCTGTCGAATTCGAAGGTGATGGGCATGTCGACTGCCGTGACTTCATATCCGGCCCGACGCCAAAGAACGGCCTGATGCAGCCAATGCGCACCGATGTCGAGTACGCGGATCCCGCGCGCCCTGTCCCAGGATCGATCGAACTCAAGCAGGGTGGATGCGAATCGCTGGAAATGATGGGCCAGATAGTCCAGATCCGTAGCGCCATGACCCTCGATCAGGTCTTTCAGCTCTGCAAGTGAAGGGTATTGCGGCGGCATGTGCGGAAACTTCCCTGCGGGCGTGACCGGCTATCGTATCGGACTTGCACGTTCGGCCTGCACTCCTGCGGATCACATTGCAGGCAAGCGGCACGGAGTCTCAGGCCTTGCGCAGCAGCCAGCGCACCCGATGGACGAGCTTGCGCAACGGTGAATTCCTCAGCAACGACCGCAGCACGTCGGTTGCCTTCATGTTCGCGAGCGAATTGCGGGCAGTCTCGAACTGCGCATTGGCGTGGCTGACGTCGCGATAGAGCCGCTGGATGTGCTGATCGCGGCGCGCGAGCAGGATGCGCAGTTCCTGCACGTCGTCGCCGCTGAGGGTGAGGCCGGGCTGGAAGCGTTCCGGCAGGGGGCGATCGACGTAGATCGTCGAATGCGTGTCGGCCAGTTCCTCGACCGGGCGCTCCTTCGTGTAGAAGTACAGCGCGAGCGAACGGCGCGTGAGGTCGCGCTTCGATTCGGGCAGGACGATCGGCGGAAAGCCGTGCCAGCTCGATTCGGTGGTCTCGAAGATCACGCAGCGGTTGAACAGCGGAGCGACGCTTTTCGTCCGGTTGCCGTCCGCGCGTGGATCGGAATGCAGTTCGAGCGCACCGCCCCAGGTCTCGTCCCATTCGTGGTTGAGATAGACGATGAGATTGAGGCGGCGATGCCAGTTCTCGATCGGGTGGCGGTTGAAGTCGACGTGGACATCGAGATCCTGGCCGTGCCGGTTCTCGTGCGTGCCGCCGCCGAAGTACCAGGGGTCGTAGAGCAGTCCGTCGATGCCGGTCAGGCGGCCGACCAGATCGAGGAACGCCTGCGACTGGATGAGGTTGTCGAGTGCCTCGAACGAGGGGCCGAGGCCACGGATCTTTTCGATCGTCGACTTGTTGCCGAGGTCACCGTTCTCGTTGCGTGCATTGCCGCGCTCGAAGGACGGAAACTCGCGGTCGATGCGCGCGGCGTAGTCGGCAGCCAGGAAATCGTCGATGACGACATGGCGGAACGGTTTCGCGGTGGCGAAGGCCAGGCCGTGGGCATCCGCGTCTTTCAGCACGTGGTCGGCAATGAAGTGCTGCATGGAACGCTCGTCCTGGATGGGGCCCGTGGAGGCGTCGCGGCGCCTAGAAATCCATGAAGTAGCCGCCGTTCACCGGGATGTTCGCGCCGGTGATGTAGCCGGAACCTTCGGCGCAGAGGAAGTCTACCGTGCGCGCGATGTCGGCCGGTTCGCCGAGACGGCCGGCCGGGATGCGCGAGACGATGTCGGCGCGGACTTCGGCCGGCACGGCCATGACCAGCGCGGTCGCGCAGTAACCCGGCGAGACGCTGTTGACGGTCACGCCCTTGCGGGCGACTTCGCGGGCCAGCGCCATGGTGAAGCCGTGCATGCCGGCCTTGGCGGCCGAGTAGTTGGTCTGGCCGAACTGGCCGGTCTGGCCGTTGACCGAAGAGAGGTTGACGATGCGTCCGTAGCCGCGCTCGACCATGCCGTCGACGACCGCCTTGCAGGTGTTGAACACGCTGTCGAGGTTGACGCGCAGGACATCGTTCCACTGCTGCAGGCCCATCTTGCGCAGCGAGGTGTCGCGGGTGATGCCGGCGGCGTTGACCAGCACCGAGACGGGTCCGTGCTTCGCCTCGATGCGGGTGAAGGTTTGCGCGCAATCGGCATGGTCGGCCACGTCGATCGGCTCGAAGGTGATCGCGTCGTCGGCGGTTTCGGCGAGGAAGGCCTCGATGCGTTCGCTGCGCGCGCCGAGGTCGGCGGCGACGACGCGATGGCCGGAGCGGGCGAGGTGGCGGCAGATTTCGGTGCCGAGGCCACCGATGCCGCCGGTGACGACGGCGATGCGTGAGGTCATGGGATTGTCCGCAGTGATGGGGCGGCTGCGGTCCGGCAGCGCGCGCGGATGGTAGGGAGGCGGGGGGCGAGGCGCAAGGGCAGGTGGGCGGGTATCCGCATTGTTTTCGTTTCGTGGAGCAGCGGAAGCCGATGCGATCCAGGCGTTCTTGCAGGGCGGAGCTCGCGCCGCTGCGCTTCGGCTCCGGTCCACGCCTCAGCCGAGCAAGCTTGGCTCTACGCTAGAGCGGAGCCTCAGCCGAGCATCTCGGCTCCACGAAAGCCTGCACGCTTCGGCGCCGTCGCAGGGCGGAGTTTGCTCCGCTGCCGTGGCTCCGGCGCCGCGCGTCACTTCTTCGAGCGCGTGCCGGCGTCGTCTTCGCGCGCGCGGCTGGCGGCGGCGTTGAGGAAGTTCTGCTGCATCGACTTCCACGCGTCCATGTTGCGCTCGGTCATGTCGTTGAGCATCGACCAGGGCGTGCGCCCCATCATGTTGTTGAGCTGGCTGCGGAACTGCTGCTGCTGGTCAAGGAAGACCTGCAGGCTTTTTTCCAGATAGCTGCCCATGAACCCCTGCAGCGAATCGCCGTAGAAGCGGATGATCTGCGACAGCAGCTGCGTCGTGAACATCGGCTGCCCGCGTTCTTCGTGATCGGAGATGATCTGCAGCAGCACCGAGCGCGTCAGATCCTCGCCGCTCTTGGCATCGCGGACTTCGAAGGTCTCGCCGTCGACGACGAGCTGCCGGACTTCCTCGAGGGTGATGTAGCTCGAGATCTCGGTGTCGTAGAGGCGACGGTTCGGGTACTTCTTGATGATTCGGGTCTGGCTCATGCGCGCACGCTAACAGATCGTGACGCGGCGCACCAGTTTCATGCTGCGCAGCATGGCCCTGGAATCGCGGACATGGCTTGTTGCCGCGGCGACGCGCGATGCCCCTGGCGGTCAGCCGGGGCAATCGACTGCGGCGCGACAAGCGGCGCGCCGCAACCGGGAAAGACTGCCTCACCAGCCCATGTAATGGCCACCATTGATCGACAGGTTGGCGCCGGTGATCCACGAGGCGCGCTCGTCGGCGAGGAAGCCGACCGCGTAGGCGATTTCTTCCGGCTCGCCGAGGCGGCCGACCGGGATCTGCGCGGCAATCTTGGCGCGCACGTCTTCGGGGACCGCGCGCACCATTTCGGTCAGCACGTAGCCGGGGGAAACCGTGTTCACGGTGATGCCGAACTTCGCGTTCTCCTGCGCCAGCGAGATGGTGAAGCCGTGCATGCCGGCCTTCGAGGCCGCGTAGTTGGCCTGCCCGTACTGGCCCTTCTGGCCGTTGATCGAACTGATCTGCACGATGCGGCCCCACTTGCGCTCGCGCATGCCTTCGATCAGCGGGCGCGTCACGTTGTAGCAGGAGTTGAGGTTGGTGTTGATGACTTCCTGCCACTGCAGGGCCGACATCTTGTGGAAGGTGGTGTCGCGGGTGATGCCGGCGTTGTTGACGAGGATCTCGATGCCGCCGAGCTGCGCTTCCGCCGCCTTGACCATCGCCTCGGCGCCGGCGGTGTCGGAGACGTCGCCCTGGACGATGGCAAAGTCGAAGCCGTCGGCCTTCTGCGCACCCTGCCAGGCCTTCGCCTTCGCCTCGTCGCGATAGTTGGTCACGACCTTGTGGCCGGCCTGGGCGAGATGCCGGCAAATCGCCGTGCCGATGCCGCCGATGCCGCCGGTGACGAGTGCAACCCGAGAAGTCATGTCGTTACTCCTTGTCGAAGAAGGTGTGCCGGGAGCTCGCGCGGCCGGGGAAAGGGTGGGTGAACGATTCTTCACGCGGTCCGGTCGGTGCGGCCGGTTTCGATCCGCCGTCACTCCGATCAGCCCCTGATGCCCGGCGCATTCAGGTGATTCTGCCGCGCTGGCCGGTATTAGTCGTCTTGCATTGCGGCATGCAGGTGAATGCTGCGCGGAATGCGGGCGATGTCGAATCCGGCAATGGCGGCGGCGAGGATGGCGTCCAGCGACGCCGCGGCCGGCAGCGGCTGGCCGAGCACGGCGAGCGCCCGGTGCAGGGCAGGCAGCGGGTCGGCCGGATCGAGCGGGTGGGCGGCATCGCGCTTGGCGAGTTTGCGGCCGGCGGCGTCGAGCACCAGCGGCAAGTGCAGCCAGCCGGTGTCGGGCAAGCCGAGCAGGTTGCGCAGCAGGATCTGCCGCGGCGTCGAGTCAAGCAGGTCGGCGCCGCGCACGACTTCGCTGATGCCCTGGGCGGCGTCGTCGACGACGACGGCGAGCTGGTAGGTGTACTCGCCATTGGCGCGGCGCAGGACGAAGTCGCCGACGCTGCCGCGCAATGCTTGTTCGACAGGACCGCAGACGCGATCGTCGAAGGCGATGCGGCCGTCGGGCACGCGCAGTCGCCAGGCGACCGGCTGTCCGGCTTCGGCCGTCCGCACGCAGGACTGCGGATGCAGGCCGGCAAACGCTTCCAGGTCGCTGCGGCTGCAGGCACACGGATAGGCGTGACCGGCCTCGCGCAGGCGGGCGAGGGCGGCTTCGTACAGCGACTCGCGCGCGGACTGGAGGACCACCGGCTCGTCGGCCTCGAGGCCGAACGCAGCGAGCGTGGCGAGGATGGCCGGGGGCCATCGCCGCGTTGACCCGGCGCGGGCCTCGTCCCCGTAGCCCACGTTCCATCCGCCGCCCGCGGCGCGCCCACGGATCCAGCTGCCGAGGGCGGCGACGAGGGAGCCGAAATGCAGGGGGCCGCTCGGGGACGGGGCGAAGCGGCCGCGGTAGCCGTTCATCGGCGTCGCCGGCCGCTTGCGGCGAACTTGCCCGGTCCGGGCGGGTCGAAGGCCATTGCAGGCGCATCCGCTTGAAAAAGCGGCAGTCTACCCAAGCTTGCGGAGCATGCCGCGGAGCGGTCGACTGCGCCCGGCCAACCTGCGATAACGTACCCGACCCCAGCCGTGAGCGAGGAGCCCATGCGTCGCATCGTCCTGTTCGTCCTGACCAACCTGGCCGTGATCGCCCTGCTGTCGATCATCGTCAAGCTGTTCGGCATCGACACCTACACCTACCGCAACGGCGGCATCAACTACCAGGGCCTGCTGATCATGTCGGCGATCGTCGGCTTCAGCGGCTCGCTGATCTCGCTGGCGATCTCGAAATGGGTGGCCAAGTGGCAGACCCGCGCCCACGTCATAACCAGCCCGGCCAACCCGACCGAAGCCTGGCTGGTCGAGACCGTGCGTCGCCAGGCCGAGAAATCCGGCATCCGCATGCCGGAAGTGGCGATCTACGACGCCCCGGAGATGAACGCGTTCGCCACCGGGCCGACCCGCAACAACGCGCTGGTGGCGGTCAGCACCGGCCTCCTGCAGCAGATGAACAAGGACGAGGTCGAGGCCGTGCTCGCCCACGAGGTCAGCCACGTCGCCAATGGCGACATGGTGACGATGACCCTGATCCAGGGCGTGGTGAACACCTTCGTGATCTTCCTCGCCCGCATCATCGGCACGGTCATCGACCGCGCCATCAGCGGCAACCGCGAAAGCGGCAACGGCATTGCCTATTTCGCGATCGTGCTGGTGCTGCAGTTCGTCCTCGGCATCTTCGCCTCGATGATCGTCATGGCGTTCTCGCGCTGGCGCGAGTTCCGCGCCGATGCCGGCAGCGCGCGCATCGCCGGCAAGGACAAGATGATTGCGGCGCTGGCCCGGCTCGATTCGAATCGTGGCGAGAACTCGCTGCCGCAGGCCATCCAGGCCTTCGGCATCGCCGGAGGTGGCGTGCGCAAGCTGTTCTCCAGCCATCCGCCGATCGAGGAGCGGATCGCCGCACTGCGCGGCGCGCGCTGAGCGGCCGCCGGACGGGGCGACGCGCAACGAAGAATCGCCCTTCGCGGAATCGCGCGGGAGCCCCGGCGTTCGTCCCCGGATCGGGTCCGGGGCAGGCTCTGAGGTATCGAAGGACGAACGCAACGGAGCCGGAAGTTTCCGCTTGATCCGATGCGCCAGGGCAGGTGCAGTCGCCTTCGAATGGCGGGACTTCCTGCGCGAGGGCGGTTCACCCTTCGATACCCCGGGGCGAACGGAATTTCGCCTGCACGATTCAGCGAAGAGATCCGAAGGCCCCGTCGTCCCGGGGCCTTTTTCATTGCCGGACCGGCGCGACGGTCAGCCGTTGCCGAACTCGTAGGACATCACCTGTTCGGGCTCCTGCAGGAAGTTGCCCTGCACGAAGTTGACCCCGCAGGTGAACAGGATCGACATGCTCGCCGCGTCCTCGACGAACTCGGCGACGGTCAGCTTGCCGGCGTTGCGCGCCTGTTCGCAGATCGCCTTGATGCGTTCCTGGTTGTCCTTGTTCTTCGGCAGTTCGGCCATGAAGCTGCGGTCGACCTTGAGATAGTGCGCGGGGATGTGCTTGAGCAGCTGGAACGAGTTGAGCCCGGAACCGAACTGCTCGAGGGCGAAACCGCAGTGCAGCTGCTCGAGACCCTTGAGGAAGGCACGAGCCGGCTTGAGGCTGGTCACGACCTTGCTTTCCGGCATCTCGAACACGAGCGCATCGCCGCGCAGGCGCGTGTTCTTCAATTGCTGGGCGAGCCACGGCAGCAGGCCCTGGTCGTCGAGCGACTGCGGGGTGAGCTTGATGAAGAACGTGGTCCTGCGCCCGGCCTGTTCGCGTTCGGCCAGCGCGCGCATGGCATTGACGATGACCCAGCGGTCGATCGCCGGCATCAGGCCGTTGCTTTCGGCGATCGGCAGGAAGAAGCCCGGCATGATCTCGCCCTTCGGGCCCTTCATGCGCAGCAGGATCTCGTAGAACTCGCCCTCGGCGCCTTGCAGGCTGATGATCGGCTGGTAGTAGAGCAGGAAGCCGTCGTTGGCCAGCGCATCCTTGATGAGCGCGATCCAGTGGCGGGTCTTCTCGGCGTCCGCCTTGTCCTGGGCGGCGGGGTCGAAGATGCGCACGCGGTTGCCGCCCTCGGCCTCGGTCGCGCGCAGCGACGCGGTGGCCTGGTCGATCACCACGGTGCCGTTGGCATTCTTCTCGCCGACCAGGCTGCCGCCGATGCCGACGGTCAGGCTGATCGACTGCTTGCCGACCTCGAAGATGCGCTCCTCGAACGCCTTGCGCAGCGTTTCGGCCAGCTGGCGCACATCCTCGGCGGAGCGGTTGACGGCGATGATCGCGAAGGTGTGGTCACCGAGGCGGGCGGCCACGTCGGCGTCGCGCAAGTGCCGGCGCAGCAGGCTCGCCATGTCGCCGAGCAGCAGGTCGGTGTTGCCGAGGCCGATGCCGTCGAGCACGTGCTTGAAGTTGTCCGGCTCGATCAGCAGCAGGGCCTGGTCGGTCTTGCCGCCGGCCGCGGCCGCGGTCGCGCGATCGAGTTCGACCAGCAGGTGCTGGCGGTTGTAGAGGTCGGTGACGAGATCCTTGGTGCGCAGCGCATCGAGTTCGCCGGCGAGATTCTCGTCGAGCACCTGCTGGCGGAAGGTGATCTGCTGGCAGGGTTCGCCCTCGAAGTTCGCCTCGGCGAACTCCATCGTCGCGTCGAAGGTGGCGCCGTCGCCGCGGCGCGCCTTGAGGTTGAGACGCTGCGGCGGCTTCTCGCCCTTGGAGAGCTTCTTCAGCAGGGTCTTGAAGTCGTCGGCGTCCTCGCTGGCCACGAGGTCGAGGATCGACACGCCCTCGATCTCTTCAAAGTCCTCGAAGCCGAAGGTTTCCAGGTAGGCGCGATTGGCGCGCACGTGCATGCCTTCGTGCACGTAGGCGATCGGGTCGCGCGAGGAGTCGAGCAGGGCGCTGCAGCGCCGCTCCGATTCGCGCAGGGCGTTTTCCAGCCGGCGCACGCCGCGCCGCGTGGTCAGTGCCTCGAACTCGCGACGCACCACCATCTGGATGTGTTCGGCCTTGGTACGCAAGGCGTAGGCGCGCACGCCGGTGCGATAGGCATCGACGATGTCGTCGTCGGAGACGTCGTTGCCGTAGCCGACCAGGGCGATGTCCTTGCCGCTGCGTTCGGCGGCCTCGGCGCAGGTCTTCAACGGCAGCTCGCGGCTGCGCAGGTTGATGAGGACGAGATCGGGGGTGTGGCGCTCGAGCTGTTCCTGCAGTTCGGCTTCATGGGTGGCACGTGCGGGGCGCACGGCGATGCCGCCGTTGCGCAGCATGCTGATGAGTTGCTCGGCCTCGTCGACCGCATCCTCGATCAGCAACAGCTTGATCACATTGTCTTGTTTGCTCATGGGTCCGCGCGTTCAGGGGTGCGCCGCAGGGGTGTCGCCAGGCCGGAGGCGGGCGGACCCTGGCGGCCCGGGCTGCGAGCCGCGGTCCGGTCGGGGTTCCGGGCCCGCCGGCCCGGATGGTCCCTGGGCCGGTGAATCGCCGGAAAACCGCTCCGCCCCGCGGACCTGCGCCGCGTCCACCAACGTCCGGCAGGCTCGAGGGCGTGACGGCTTCGGGTTTGTACCGGATTCAATCCGGCAATTCCATACGCGCCAGTCGGGATTTGCGTGGATTTCCATGGAAGGTGGATCACAGCGGGGTCTTGGCGTCCGCTCCGGCGATCTCGCGGACGAGGCGCGGCACCAGGTAGCCCGGCAGGCGGGCGCGCAGCCCCTCGGCCAGTTGCCGCGCGTGCGCGTCGTCGACCTCGAACGCGGCGGCGCCGGCGACGCGGTCGAGCTGATGCAGGTAGTAGGGCAGGACGCCGCACGCCATCAGGCGGTTGGAAAGATCGGCAAGGGTATCGACGTCGTCGTTGACTCCGCGCAGCAGCACCGCCTGGTTCAGCAGCAGCGCCCCGCTCGCGCGCAGGCGCAGGCAGGCCTCGGCGACGGCATGGTCGAGTTCGTTGGCGTGGTTGGCATGCAGGACGATGACGCGCTCGAGTTCGAGGCCGGCCAGCCAGTCGAGCAGTTCGCCGTCGACGCGCTCCGGCAGCACCACCGGCAGGCGCGTATGGATGCGCAGGCGGCGGATGTGCGGCAGGCCGGCCAGACCCTCGCCGAGTTCGGCCAGGCGTGCGGTCGACAGCGACAGCGGATCGCCGCCGGAGAGGATCACCTCGCTGACGGTTTCGTCCGCGCCGAGCCGGGCGAGCGCCTCGCGCCAGCGTCCGGCGGCCGCGGTTTCCTCGGCATAGGGAAAATGGCGACGGAAGCAGTAGCGGCAGTGGATCGCGCACGAGCCGGTGGCGATCAACAGGGCACGCCCGGCGTATTTCTGCAGGACGCCGCTGGCGGTGCGTGCGTCGGCGTCGCCGACCGCATCGAAACGGTAGCCGGGCACGTCGTCGAGTTCGGCTGGCCGCGGCAGCACCTGCAGCAGCAGGGGGTCGTCGGCATCGGCGTGGCGCATGCGCGCGATGAAGCCGCGCGGGACGCGCAGCGGGAATCCGGTGTCGCGTCCGGCCAGCAACTCGCCGGCACGTCCGCCGAGGCCGACGAGGGCGAGCAGTTCGTGCGGATCGGTCACCGCCTCGCGCCACAGCTGCTGCCAGCGCGGGGTTTTCGGCGGCGGGATGTGCGGGATCGGCGGGCTTGCAGGTATCATTGCGGATCGGGTCCGGCCCGGCCGGCCGCTGGGTCCGGCATTCTAGCCGCTTTCGACGGCGGCCCACTTTTTCCCGTTACAGGAGCGCTCCATGGCTTCGCATGGAATGAACGATGTCAAGAACGGCATGAAGATCCTTGTCGATGGTTATCCCTGCACGATCATCGACACCGAATACATCAAGCCGGGCAAGGGACAGGCGTTCACGCGCGTCAAGTTCCGCAACCTGAAGACCGGCCGCGTGGTCGAGATGACCATGAAGTCGACCGATTCGGTGGAAAGCGCCGACGTCATCGACACCGACATGGAGTTCCTCTATTCGGACGGCGAGTTCTGGCATTTCATGCACCCGGATACCCACGAGCAGATCGGCGCCGACGAAAAGGCCATGGCGGACGCCGCCAAGTGGCTGAAGGGCAACGAGACCTGCATCGTGACGCTGTGGAACGGCGCGCCGCTGACGGTGGCACCGCCGAACTTCGTCGAACTGGTCATCACCGAGACCGACCCGGGCGTGCGCGGCGACACTTCGGGCGGCGGTGGCAAGCCGGCCAAGCTCGAGACCGGCGCGGTCGTGCGCGTGCCGCTGTTCGTCAATCAGGGCGAAGTCATCAAGGTCGACACGCGCAGTGGCGAGTACGTCGGTCGCGTCAAGTAAGGCGAAGCCGGTGAGCGGACCGCAGGTAGTCGGGCTTTCGATCGAGCCGCGCTGGGTCGTGCCGGTCGAACCGCACGGCGTGGTCCTCGAGGACCACGCCGTCGTCGTCGATGGCGATCGCATCGTCGCCGTGCTGCCGCGGGCCGAGGCGCGCGCGCTACGCGCCGCGCGAGCGCGTCGAACTCGGCGAACACGTGCTGATCCCGGGCCTGGTCAACGCCCACGTGCACAACCCGATGACGCTGATGCGCGGGCTCGCCGACGACCTGCCGCTGATGCGCTGGCTGAAGGAACACGTGTGGCCGGCGGAAGCGCGCGTGCTCGGTCCCGAATTCGTCCGCGACGGCGTCGAACTGGCGATCGCCGAGATGATCCGCGGCGGCACCACCTGCTGCAACGAGAACTACTTCTTCCCCGACGTGCAGGCGGCCACCTATCGGCGCCACGGATTCCGCGCGCTGGTCGGCCTGCCGGTCATCGAGTTCCCGACGCCGTGGGCGGCCAGCCCGGACGAATACTTCGACAAGGCGCTGGCCGTGCACGACGACCTGCACGGCGATCCGCTGGTCGGCACGAGCTTTGCCCCGCACGCGCCCTACACCGTGTCGGATGCGAGCTTCGAGCGCATCCGCCTGCTGTCCGACCAGCTCGACCTGCCGGTGCACCTGCACCTGCACGAAACCGCCGACGAGATCGCCGACAGCCTGCGTGACCATGGCATGCGTCCGTTTGCGCGCATCAAGCGCCTCGGCCTCGTCAACGAACACCTGATCGCCGTGCACATGACCCAGCTGGTCGAGGCCGAGATCGCCGACTGCGCCGCGAACGGCGTGTCGGTCGTGCACAACGTCGAATCGAACCTCAAGCTGGTCAGCGGCCTGTGCCCGGCCGATGCCCTGTTGCGCGCCGGCGTCAACCTCGCCATCGGCACCGATGGCTGCGCCTCCAACAACGACCTCGACCTGTTCGGGGAAATGCGCACGGCCGCACTGGTCGGCAAGATCGTCGCCGGCAACGCCGCGGCGCTCGATGCCGCCACCGTGCTGCGCGCGGCCACGCTCGGTTCGGCGCGCGCGCTCGGCTGGGGCGAGCGGATCGGTTCGATCGAGGCTGGCAAGCAGGCCGACCTGGCAGCCGTGCGCCTCGATGACCTCGAAACGCAACCGATCTACCAGGTCGTTTCGCAACTCGTGTACGTGGCCGGACGCCACCAGGTCAGTGACGTCTGGATCGCCGGCCGGCGCAAGCTTGCCGCGCGCGAACTCGACGGCCTCGACAGCGCCGATCTGGTGGCCCGCGCACGGCGCTGGCGCGAGCGGATCGCCGGCGCATGAACGCATCGGCCGACCCCGCGCGCACGGCCAACGTCGACCCGGCCGAACTGGCGCGGTTCGAGCGCATGGCCAGCCGCTGGTGGGATGCCGACGGCGAGTCGCGTGCGCTGCACGACCTCAATCCGGTCCGGCACGACTACGTCGCCGCGCGCGTCGACCTGCGCGGTGCCCGCGTGCTCGATGTCGGTTGCGGCGGCGGCCTGCTCTGCGAGGCGCTGGCGGCATCCGGCGCCCATGTCACCGGCATCGACCTGGCCACGGCCCTGCTCGACGTCGCCCGCCTGCATCTGCACGAGAGTGGCCTTGCGGTGGAATACCGCGAAGCGGCGGTGGAGACGCTCGCGGCCGAACGGCCCGGGTCGTTTGCCGCGGTGACCTGCATGGAAATGCTCGAACACGTGCCCGATCCGGCCGCGGTCATCGCCGCCTGCGCGCGCCTGCTCGAACCGGGTGGGCGTCTGTTCGTGTCGACGATCAACCGCACCGCGCCGTCGTTTGCCGCGGCGATCGTCGGTGCCGAATACCTGCTGCGGCTGTTGCCGCGCGGTACCCACCAATACGCACGCTTCATCCGCCCGGCCGAACTCGGCGGCGACCTGCGTGCGGCCGGGCTCGAGCTGGAGGATGTCAGCGGCATCGCCTGGAATCCGCTGACCCGACGCGCGTCGTTGACGCGCTCGGTCGCCGTCAACTACATCGCCTGCGCGCGCAAGCCGGCATGAGCACGGCCGGGCGCAGCGACGGCGTGCTGTTCGACCTCGACGGCACGCTGGCCGACTCGGCGCCGGACCTGGTGGCCGCGCTGGCCACGTTGTGCGCGGAACTCGGCGAGCCGCCGCCGGATCGCGGAGCGGCCGGCCGCGTGGTCTCGGCAGGCGGCCGGGCGATCCTGCGCAAGGGCCTGCCGACTTTCGACGAAAAGCACATCGAGGCGGTGCTGCCGCGCTACCTCGACCTGTACGCCGCGCGCGCACACGTTTCCACACGGCTGTATGACGACGTGCCGGCCCTGCTCGACCTGCTCGATGCGCGGCGCATCCCCTGGGGCATCGTCACCAACAAGGTCGGCTGGCTGGCCGCACCGGTGGTCCGGCATCTGGGTCTGGAAACGCGCAGCCGCGTGCTCGTGGCCGGCGACACCCTGGCGCAGAAGAAGCCCGATCCGGCACCGGTGCTGCATGCCTGCGCGCGGCTCGGCATCGAGCCGGCACGCACCGCCTTCGTCGGCGACGACCGCCGCGATGTCGAAGCCGGTCGGGCCGCCGGTGCGCGCACCTACGTGGTCGGCTGGGGCTATCTCGATGGCGGCGATCCGCGCAGCTGGGGCGCCGATGCGATCGTCGACACGCCCGCCGCGCTGGCGCGCGTGCTGCTGCCGTCTTGAACATGGCGGACCCCGCCTTCGCCGGCTTCGAATCGAAGTGGGCAGCGGCCTTGCCCGAGTTCGCCCTGGCCCTGCGCTTCCTCGATGCGCCCGGGCGTCGCGCACGCTCGGCGC